>Ga0179591_1460439_pt1 | contig 16921 bp, 13 predicted proteins | sample CZOMad2_1_08_16f_FD_182891 | JGI IMG/M metagenome (GOLD analysis project Ga0179591, IMG submission 182891) | Vadose zone soil fungal communities from Angelo Coast Range Reserve, California, USA - CZOMad2_1_08_16fungal (PacBio error correction) | ecosystem: Environmental > Terrestrial > Soil >... | reverse complement strand
TCCATCGATCCCTTTGCATTCCCGCTGTTTTTCGTCCTGCTCGTCGACCTTACTTTTCCGTAACCACCTGTTCCCCTTCTCCTCGCTTTCATTCCGAGACTCCATGCAACGGTTCACCATGTCAGTCGACTGTATATGGTGTTGAGCCGCCTTCCTTCGTGAAATTCTTTCTCTTCCTTCTGTCTTGTGTATTCAATTTTTCTTCCTCCCATATTTTACATTCTGTTATTTTCACATTATTGTCTTTAATGAACTTGCTCACATCCCGTGCGTGATGCTCTACTACCCAGCATTTCGCCGCCCTCGTGTGTCATGCCGCTTCCTCCTATGTTTCATTTTTTTTTATCCCCCTTGTTCCGGTTTCTTTTTTTCATTGCTATCGATACTTTTTCGCATTTAACTGAACTCAGGATTCTGTTCCCTATAGTCCCGCTACGCCTCAACGCTTTTCATCGGCTTCCTAGGGTTTCTTCTCTTACGCTTCCCTCTCCGTTGTGCACAAAACTTCTACTGTATCACCCCCTCCTATTCGCTCACTATTCAGTGACATGGCATATTGATTTGTCTTTTTACAGCTAGTTCACCGCTGACAGTATACGCCTCCTCCGTGGAACATTCCATTAGTCAATTACTCGCAATCCGTTGTAATCCATGTCCTATGCGCTGTCAAAGTCTTCATTTCACGATTTTCTGGCTATCCGAAACGCCGAGTGCCGTCGTTCTATTGGCGCTCTTTTGCTTGTTTTTGGCTCGCTGCCCCAACACTCCTTTGTTACACCGCGTTTTATCCTACCATTGAACCCAGAAGTTCGCAGACTTTGCCCACCTTTTTATTTCTTTATTCATAGCGCTGTTAGTCCGTCTTCTGTCAGATGTTCTTTCCTTCGTCCTTTGGGCCCATATTTCTTATATCTTCCTCGTGCCCGCCAGCCTGTCCTAGCGCACATTGGATCCGCCAGATTTATTTTTTAGCGCGCCAGCCATCTCATCACTCTGTGCGGCGTCTTCGTCTGATCCATGCTTCCGTCTCATCTTATTGTCATTTCCACTGTTTGTTATCCTCTTAACGTCTGCCTTTTTCCACTTGTCCCCTTTTTCCCTGTCTACGTATCTTTAGGCTTTTCACCACCTCTTTCGATCGTCCCTTTCCATCGTTAAGTTCTCCTCTTCTCTTTCTCAGGCCTTACCTGTTATTTCCCTCATTTCTCGTGTTGCTTGCCATCATTCCTTGTATCCGAGTCTCTGTAACATTATCTAGGCGCTTTTGATTTTTTCTGTCCCCTTTCGGCCACCTTCTTCCCAGGCTTTGTCCTTCTCGACACATGATGACTTCTCTTCCTCTGCCCCTTCGTTGCGGCTTATTTCAACGTCAATGCATTTTTAGCCCTAGTTTCTGTCGAACCTCAATCTTGTCTTCCGATCATTACTCTTCTTGAGTGCCTGTGACATGTCTGCGGTTTTCTTTGCACCTTTCGGATCATTGTTGTTTTTATCCCTTTTTTATCTTTTCTTCCTCGGCTGGCACCGGTCTTCGCTCTTGCCTGTTTTTTCTTTCTTTCTTCTTTGTCACTCTTTCTTCTCGTCCGTCTGGTAAGTACCGCTTTGTTTTTCGTTGTTCTATCCTTCGGCCATCATTCCCTTTTATTTCTTATATTTGAAGCACTGTCCGAATATGTCTTGATCTTACATTTGTCCCTCCCCGCGTATCCTTTCCTTATCAGGTGTGACTCCATGGAGGACCCATATCAGAGCGACTTCGATCCAACAATCGGTTCACAGACGTCGGTTCATTGTAGATCATTAATCGGCCTGACCTGTTCTCCTTCGTGATCTGACGCCAAACATGGATTAGAGCTGGAGCTTCCCTCTAACCATCACGAGTATTATATCTGGATATTCGCCTAAGCGATAGGTACTCCTCTAGTTTACTTTGGTTATGATAATTTCGTGTAGATTGTCTTAATCGTACCCGGCACGAGACATCTGAAGACTTGTCAGTATTCTCCCCATTCCATTCGCTTTCTCTTCGCCTTGCTTCTCTTGTCTCATCTCCCTCTCTCCTCACTCGCTCTTTTATCCCGCTTTTACTTCCTCTTTACTTTTGTCGATTTTGTGCACACTAAATCCTTTGGATTTAATCACGGAAACACCGTGCTATGTCTAACTCTGCTGCTGGAGTGCGGGCCACATAGCCATCTGGCTGTTTTTATACAATTTTCCTTGGGATTTTGTCTACTTCGTCATTATGTTGTTGTTCTCTCTTCCTTTTTTTGGTCTTCGTTGACCTCACGGCTAGGGCTGCCACAACTGAGTTTTCGTAATTCGTACTCGATTTTTCAGGCCTCCTTTGAAGTCCCTTAGCTCTTACTAGTCTCGTTGTTGCCCTCTCCCCGAGGCTGCTGTACTTGACTCCGGCTCGTCCCGCTCTCACTATCTGTCTGTCGTCTTTCGCTTTTTTTTGGCGCGTTTTAGTGTTGCACGAGTTCGCGTTCCGTTGTCCACAGTTCCGCTCGCCGATTGTTTTCTTCCTCTTCGCGTGCTTTTTTAGCGTCGAGTCTCTCGTCCATGTCTTTGCCGCATTTTCCCTGCCTTACGTGTTGGGTCCTTGCATACTCGTCGGGCCTTTGTTTGTAGTAGTATGATCAGTAGCATCTTCTGATCGAATCGTGGCCGAGTCTAGCACATGAGTGGCTCGTTCGATTCCGTTCCAGCCCTACTTCTCACGTTTTCCGTAGTTGTTCCCTCGTTTACCTTCCGCTAACACTCCCCCTTACTCACCCCTTTACCCCCCATCCTGTTTCCCCTACTCTTCGTTCTTTTGCACTTTTTTCCTCTCTCCTCTACACTCTTTACTTCCTTTCCATCCTTTTCCCCTTTGTACTTTGTATCACCCCCCGTCCTCTTTCTCTTCATCTTCTATATATTTCTTGCTCTCTGATGTCATGCGTAGTTTCTCTCGTGGCTTTCCTTTTCACCTACCTTTGCCTTCTTTCTCGCCATTTCCTGTTAGGAAAAGACTTGAGATTGCTTCATCTCTGAAGTACCATTGAGGTTCTGTGTTCTCTTCTGACCCCCTCCTTTCCCAGCCCCGCTATTTCTCATTGCCTTGTGATTTTGCCGCTGCACATCACCCCCCGCCACGTCAACCCACCCTTGCGCGACTATCCACTACTTCTATTTCCATCTTCCTTACTTTGATTCCATTATCCTATCGTCACTCTCGTCCCCATCTCCTTCCCTGTGGTTCCTCTTACCCTATTTTTTCTCTCCCTCCACCTACACATTTCCTTTCTTTCAGACTTTTTTCGAGCTTCTTCGCAGTGCTCGACCGGCGATTTCCGTCAACAAATATTTTTTCTTTTCTCTCTTGGGCTGAACGCCTACAAGCTCACCAGAGGTATAATCGTTTCTTGTTCCCTGTCAAGCACTGTCCCTCACATTATTTGCTTGCTCACTCCTCTCTTTTTTTTGGTTTTTCACACTTTCTGGATCAATTTGTTGCCACCCACCTTTCCACTACCTTATTCTCTGCTTCACTTCTCATGGTATTTATTTTTGCCGATTTGATTTTATCCCCTCCACTTTACTTTTGCCCTCGCTCCCCTATGCCTTCTCCTTCGCCCCTTTTCACTCGTCTCTGACTTTCGATCCGCTCCTCCCTTCTCTTCCCTCTAACTCGATCCCTTTGCTCTGTTCTTACTTCTACCTTTTTTCTTTTTTTGCACTCAGCGGCCCACCCGACTCTCCCTTCTTTTTCCACGTATTTCTCCTGCTTTCACTTTATTAGTGTGCAATTCCATACTGACCATGTGTATATCCTTTGTGTCCTTCTCGAATCCACAGGTCGTCTGGTTTCTTCCCGTTCTTTTGCTTTTCCATTGACTCACAAACACCCCAACGTCATTTGTATTTCTTCCTATCAACTTTAATTGCCCCTAATTTTTGGTCTTATTATTTGGCGTTGATGTCCAATCTTGCGTTTTTGTTGGTTCACTTCACACACTTCAATACAATTCTTAATCGCGTCCCGTCGTCAAGCGCCACGTCAAGTTCTTCTTTTCTCCCGATTTTTCCTTTGAAATCGATCCCGTTTTATATTTCTGTTTGATCGGTACGCATTCTTCTAGCTAGCCAACTCTTATTTCACGCTTGTGTCTTTTATGATCATTTCAAGATTAATATAATAAGAGATTCTAAACGCTATGTGATAGTGCTTTAATTTGCAGTGCACTGATCTAACTACTCTCAATCGACCGTAACCCATCTTTGAGTTTTATCGCCCGCGTGTTACATAGTTCTCCTCTTTTTCATTCCTTCTCTCGCGTCTCCCTTCCTCCTCCCTCTCTCTTTTCTGTGCCTGTAACCTTCCTTTTTCATCTCGTTTTATCTATAGTTTTCCTCTTTTCATTTTTACATTGTCTAGTCATCTTTGACATCCCGCGAAATGTTATCCGCCGCATTTCCCGATCAGTACCCTTGAGCCGCCTTTGTATTGCTTTAGGGGTTTGGGCTATTACACGAGATTTGTTTGACTAGGCTATGTTAACCCCGATTGTGCATACTTTATCGCAGTTGCTTGTCCCAGTGGCCCGATACGCTTGATACGTACAGCATCCCTATACTGTGCAAATTTTAACAGGGCATCCTATAGTTGCGGTAGTATCTTGGGATTGACTCATCCGAATCACTGCCACTGAATTATATTCATTTTATTGTTCTCAATTGGAGTGCAGTCCTTCTGGTTCCCTCTTTCCCTTTTCTCCGCACCTGATTCCCCTTCCTTTTATTTTTCTTCTCCCTTCTTTCTTCTTCGCTTCATTTAGGTCCCAATCCATCCCTCGAGATCGTATTGTTCTTTTTTTGTTCCGAGTGAGTCCACTCCCGTTCCAATGACAGTTTTAGCTATATGTTTGGATCATTTAATTCGGCCTTGCCTCCGTCTTGGAGATCCTAATACTACTTCTTACCACCGCTTCGGCTTCATCCTTAGACCTTTCCAACGCATTCCCTTTCGTCGCTTGGTCTTTTGCGGCTAATGGCATCAACTTAGTGCAAGCTGATTTCCCACTGATTATCGATGAAAGTATCGCAAGGCTTATCATTGCTCACCAAACCAATCCCATAGAGTGTATGTAACCGGTCTTCGGCCTTTTGGTTATGTTTTCTCCTTCTTCCCTCCACCCTCAGCGATCTACATTACGTTTGCTACTCTTCCCCGCATTGTGTCTCATCAGTAAGTTTATTTGTCAGTGTCCAGGGTGGTATTTTTTAGGAATTTTCCGGTCTCATGTACAATCCAATTGGATGCATGTGGGCCTCTGTAGTTCGCGGTCGATGGCCCCCTGCGTCTCTTCTGTCAGGCCTCCCATTTCGTTGACAACACTTGCTCATAGCCTGCGATGTTCATACAGATGCTCAAGTAACTCGATCTCACTGATTTTATGTTACTGCTTCATAATCTGGAGCTTATCCATATCGTACCCGTCGTCACGTTCTGCAGTGCAGATTTACTACTTTCGAAGGCGCGCTTTTTTTCTTCTTGCTCGTCCGAACGGCTGCGTTTTGACGTCGTCCCGATCTACTCATCAAGCCCCTGTCCTATCCGTGGCTTTATTCCGAGTCAACATCCTGCTCTCCACGTTATGTGTAGCGATGTACTATATCGTGTCTTTTCTCTCGTAATCACCCCCACTGCGTACAGCAATTGGGTGAGGAGAGGCTTGACTCATGTGAGATGCCTACCGCTAATTTCTCAGATCCTGTGTACACATACATGTGGTTGTCAATTCTGTCGTTTTTTTTGGTACACCATTGCCGACTATGTCCCCGCTTCGGTTTCTCGCAGTGTGCTTGAGCGTGGTATGCCGTCGAGTCTGTACACGCTGCTTTGACTATCTGCCTTTGCAATGGCACAGCTGGTCCCTTTCTCCGACATCGTATGCATACGTATTCATGTCTCTGGTAGATTTAGCGCCACCCTTCTTCCTTATGGAATGAAATTTTGACACCCACGAGGAGAGTTATCTCGCAACCAACGATACATGGCTCGCCTCCTCCATAACCCGCATTTTATAGAGTGGTTCCTGCGATATGCTAGCGCGTCACTTTCGGCCGCGGAGCGATTATCTGCTGGTCTTATATAAGCCGCAAACCATACCTAATCTCACCGAAACCCAGTCTAGTGTCGCCTCGCTACGAGAACCTGGACCGCACGCAGCTATCGGCTGGGCCGATCGGGCCTAACAGGAGAGCTGGGACGCCCATGCATTTTCCGTGCGATTCAGCCGGCTAATTAGACCGGATATGACTAGCATCCCAGTACAGGCAATACTAATGGTCGGACATGTCCGTGCTGTACCCGCTTTTTCCGCATGACATCGGGACGGATTCGTAATCCCATGTCATTGGACGCCGTCCATTGCAGATCTGAGACGACTACGGACATTTTGACTTATGAAGACGTTAACCCTGTACAATGCCTTGGCGATTCACAAATCCGTCCCAAGGCGCCCTTCGAAGGACGTGTTCGTTCTTCTTCACCGGGTTAGGCTCTATTCCGGCCGAGAGCCATTTCACACGTGAATCAAGTGTTTTCTTTGCGACTCAAACGGTATCGCCGTTCTTGATGCGTTTAAAGTTTTACGTGGTTTTGAACGTCGAGACACTCTATTCACACTTATTACTTGCTGTTTTCAATTCTTATTCTTACCATTCCGTGTTGTTCCGTCTGCTTCTTTCCCGTAGCCGATTTGTTGATGATGTATGTCCCATGACGCCTCGCTGGTACAACTTAATCTCTTCTCTGCGTAACTTGTTACGCATATATACCGCTTCTAACCGGCATGTCTGTGACTTACGATTAGATCGCTCGTGTTTTCGCAAAGATGCAGAAAAGACTTCGTCACTTTTCTTCGTTCATTGGCTCGGGAGCTTTTCGCGGACCGGTCCTTTTTTACTCAACCTTTCATCCTTCCCTCTACTGCTCCCTCATAATCTTCCATGTTTTTCTCTTCTTCCTAGTCTCCTTTCTTTTCTTTCCTTACCTCTTTTATGATTTTACCTCTAAGAGTCGGTAACTTCCTGACACCCTTCGAAGGGTGGTCCCTTTTTCTTCTGTCTCTCCACTTTCGTCTTGGTGTTCCTTTTCTTTTGTTTCTTCCATTTTTTTCATTCTTCCTGGTCTTTCCCCCCGCCCCCTTATTCGTCCTTGTTTCCTCTCGTGCTCGTAGGCGTCCCCTCTCCTCTCCTTTTTTTTTCTTTTCTTCCTTTGTTTTCCCCTTTTTTTCGACTTGCTTTGTGTGTTACCCGTCTTTATTTCCCTCTCACTCAGATGTGCTATTCGATCCTTTGAGAGTTTATGCCCTGCATGGCTCATATCTGCTGTTTTCACTATTGATCGGCCTCGTTAATTCTTTCCGTTTTCTTCTCATTCTTCTGTTGGCCTTTCTCTTCTTGCTTCTTGGCCCTTCCTTTTTTTTCCTTGTTTTCTTCTCTTCTTCTTTAGTAACCGGTCACCGATTGTCGGTTGCCCTATCGCAAGTGTTATTGCCGTTCACCCGTGCATGAGCGTATCCTCTCTCTCCGATGTTATGGTTCCTGCTTAGTCTGTTCGCTGGCCGATGGTTGCAATTCTTTTCGTTTTTTCCGACTTGCTTTATCTGACTCCCGCGGAAATGCGCAACTTTCGGGAGTACTGCTTCAAGATCGACAGTTGCCTAATCCCACAGCCTGATTCTGTAATGCTGCTCGTTCCCTTTTTCTTTTCGGCTGTCCTCCCCCTATCTCATTCTGCGATCCATAGAACCGTGGGTCGTCTGTATTCGCAGCATTGACCCACGCGAACTTTCTCTTGCTCTTCGCTATTACCATTCTTGACTGATGTGATTTGGGGTGAGCTTGTTCTTAGGGGCTAAATACCGTAGGGTGCTTGCCAGGACATTAAATGTAGAAGAGTAGGATTAAATTACGGGGTCAGAAAGAAATGAACGATAGTGGGATAAGATAGCAAATCGTGGAATTCAATCGCACACTGGGAGGGGACGGTGTTTATTGGAGGGAACGCCCCGAGCGCGAGGAGATAACATGGGTATTTACAGGCTCAGCGCGGTGCGGAGAAGGTGGATGAGGTCGTGTGAACGGTCCCTACCCTCTTAGAGCTATAGAAATGATCATTCATTAGCGTGCGAAAATCACTAAACGAGCGGTGACATTTACTTGAGCCAACGCAACTATTCTGTCCTCGGGTGTTAGTTGGGTAAAAAGGGCAAAGCAAACATGTCGTTAAGGGGAGCTCTGGGCGAACCGCGGGAGTTGGATTGTCGCGCGTGATATGATATGGTGATCGAGGATGTACATCATCAGCCGGGGGTACGGTTGTTACATTTGGGCTAAAGTTCAAGTGTGAAATTTGGGATGTAAAGATAGTAGATTGAGAAAATGTATAGGTGAGGGATTATGGTTCTGGTTGGGAATTGTGGGAGAGCACGTAAATGGACCGCGTTGTTCTCCAAGGCTTCCTCCTCCCTTTTTGCGGCTTCCGAGCCTAAATTCGCCTGGTCTGCTATCTACAACCCATGGTTTGCGTGCCGGCTGCTCGTTTTTGTTTATTTACGACTTATCCATCGTGAGCCCTCTCTTATCCGCCTAGCCCTATATTAGCCGCGATATTTGTATCCCCCTTTTGTTGGTTTTTTGCGTACGTCGCATTCTTTGTCCTCTCATCGTCTGGTATCGCATGTCCGAGAGGGCTCGTTTCTCGTGTTGTATCCGTTATAGGAAGAGCAAAGTTAGCATTGACGGTCGGCTTCGCCCGTCGGTGAGTTTTTGCGGCGAGTGGGCGCCGGGCAAGAAGGGTAGTCGTGGTTTTGGCATTCGGCGTGTATGTGTGAACGCTGCGCTCTGCTTAAGCTGAGGGTGGCACTTCGTTTGTTTGCGAGTGGGAACTGGAGCTGATTGAGCGTGGGGGGGCGGTGCAGCGCGCGTATCTGCGTTTTAGATGGAGGGTCGTTCGAGTGTACTACTAAGCTTCTGACGCTAGTAACGTAATATTTCTGAGGGAGATAAACGTACAAGCCGCGCCCGATGCAGATGCCAAGTTCTATCTTCCAGATAATTACTGCTTTATTAATGATATATGCTCTCGTAGTATATTACTTTAAAGTCTTCGGTTGTTGACGGCAAAGGAGAGCTTGCAGGGAATGAGTAATGGGAAATTCAGGTTCGCAGGTGATGGGGTAGATGAGAAAAGAGCGGGGGTAGGGTTTAAGTACGAGGAAGACGCTGTAGTAAGGAGTATACGTGTTGTTTAGGCCTTAACTAGTGCTAGTTAGATAGCGATCTTGGTATAACGCAGCGAAAAAATGTCTTTCTTTATTGTGGCTGGATAAGGGTGGTGGGGAAGGGGAAATATGGTAATAGTTAAGGATAGTGAACGGATTTGTACTACATGCAGCTTTTATACCGTTATGATTCTGTATATGGTCGTCTATGGGAGGTCGTATCTTCGGTGTGGTTAGCAGCTGGCTACGAAGTTGTGTAGAGAGTTCATAATGATTTAGGGTCTTTCTTGTATGTGCAATATTAGTAATAAGGGACTGAAGCACGTCAGCGTCGGAGGTCTTGCGTTATCGCATGTACGATGTCGAGGAATCGAATAAATTTACGCAGAAAAGAGAATTGCAGAGGACGGGAGGAAACGTGTCAATGGGGCAATGTCGTAGGGATTAGTAGTGGGGTAGTTAAACTAGCGCTTTTGTGGCCTATGGAGTTGGGGGAAGGTCATGAGTTGTGAAGTAACGGCACTCTCGGGATGAGGGTCGAGGATCTTGTATTAGATCACTATCATGTACTCTTACATATTCTTCGTGCGCTAATAGCAGTGCGTACGGTTGCTTTCTTTCCTATCTTTGTTTGGTATCTCGGCAAATGATTGTGGGACCTTGCAAAGGGACCTTGCTGCGTAAGTTCCGCTCTGGAGTCTATTACCCTTAATTCAAACGTAAAGATTGGGAGTCAGGTGCTTGGGCCCTGTGCTGAATTTTTCAGCAAAGATGATACTATGAAATCGTTCGAGTCCACTTATGAGTAGCGAGTTGCCTTCTCACCGGGGAACTATGATCGGGTATGTTTCGTACGGTGTCGGTGTTCGCGCTCTAATTTCTGTAATATGATGTCGTTGATGTTTCCTAGATTTTCTTGAATCTTCGCTCGTTAAGCTTAGAGACTGCCTACTGTATGGTTGCGGCATATTCCAGGAAGAGTTCTCTTTTCTGCTTCTCTCTCTCCGCCTAATCTTTTCCCTAGTGTGCTTTTCTTGTTTGTTCTCTGGTTAGGCCATATTCTTTCCCCGCTTCGTAACATTGCTCTTTGCGCCTTCTTTGCACTCTGCAACACGGCCTTGTTTTTTTTTTTCTTGTGGTGAGACTTCTCTTCTCTGTGCTCGTAATCCTGCCTCGCCTACTCACCTTTCTTCATAGTATAATTCCAGTAGGTTATACGTTCCATCTCAATACCTTTGATGGCCAGAACCGTACACCATTTTGCGGATTTTCCAAGCTGAGCCTCTCTGACCACAGGTCCCCACACGATGGTTATTCCGCGCCTCGGACGCCACAGCCACTCGGTCGTCACTGGGGTCCAGAAAAATCACTGATCTCCTCGTTGTACCAATTTATTTGTGGGGACCATATGTCACTTTATTCAGTTTGTTCGCTCATACCCTTGACTTCTTATCAGATCTCCTTGTACTCCATACAATGAAAGATCCCAGGGGGCTCGACCTCCCACGTTTTGTCATCCTATTCACTTAACTACTGCAGCATTGTCGCCTTTTTACGACCCTGCGATTTTAAGACTCGCTACTTGGTTTTATGTCCACGGCGCCTTCTGTGATTTACTTCGTGTTCGTCAGTGTCACATTTCGGCACTTCATGCCTTTTTTTTGGCTTATACAGAGCTCGCATTTGACTCTCTCTTCTTCCTCTTTTTTTTTTCATCCCTCTGCCTTTGCACCTACTTTCGTCGCGGGGAAGAGCTGTACCCTAATAATTGCTGAACCGAAATATGCTTGGGCACGTTATGTCCAGCGGATCATTTATGCACTCTGAGTATGTTTCTCACTCGGGCAACAATCCGCTCTGTCTGAGTCTTCGCTCAGCCACGAAGCCTTATTATGTTTCTCATACCTCTCTTTATCCACATATTTGTATTATGACCTTTGGTTCTCGGCTAGTTCTATCTAAACTCTGTTGCACTTCTCCCGATCCACGCCGACCATTTAAGGCTCCCTTTGAACGATTTGAACTTTGTCCCCTCTTTCCCTGGCGTTCAGTCCTATAAGTTGTTTAAATCTTGTTGAGCACTATCCGGTATTACACAGAAGGAGACATTGCACTCTAAGATATATTGTTCATTTTGGCGGTGGTTTTGTGTTTGTCTTATAGTCCTCCTACGGCATAGCCCCATCTCTCCCGATCCTAACAGTTTCTTACCTCGGACTGCCTCACCTTTTCCTTTATCTTTACTAATATAGGTATTAATTATTTGCGTATACTAAGTTTTTTCATATGCCATACTCGATATTATACTTCTACCTTTATTTTCGACTCCCTTAACTTAACTTCATAATGCTTTTTCCTTTTCATCTTACAACACCCCCTCCTTTCTCTCGACCGATCTGTGTATTGCCCGGCTCCCCTCCTGGCCTTTCTCGTTCCCCGCACATATCAGTCTGCACTCAGCCCCCCCTTATCCTCGTTTTCTTTGTTCTCTTCTTATGTACCCGTTTTCCCTTCTTTTTTTCCTCGTGGTTTCCTCTCCATTCCCCCTCTTGTCTGCGCCCCCCCTCTCCCTTCGTTTTCCTGTTTTTCTCCTGGTCCTACTCCTTTAACCTTCTCTTGCGGGCCTTACCTGTCTTGTCCTTTGTCCCTCCTTTTTTTTATCCTTCTCCTCTTTTATGGCTTCCCTCACGGGCGCTCTTGCAGCTCTATCTTTCACAACTTATTATCTTCTTTTGATCGGTGCTCGATACTCGTGCTTACATAGAGCCCTCTTCCTTCGTCATCTTTTCAGTGGCATTGCGAATGAGCGCTCGTGTCTAGAATTGTCGCTCTTCTGCGTTCCTCTGTTTCTATCTCTCGCCTCATCCCTGACAGCGTTCTTCGGTTTTCTAACCAATGTAAGGGCGGCCCTTGGTTTCGGTAACAATGGCCAGGCCCCATTGTCGATGTCTACCGCTTACCTTATCTAACTAGGTCAACATTACGGTCTGCATTATACAGTGTTCACTATATTTCTTTTGCTATCTCCCATCCCTTTGAACCGACTCGCTTTTGATTGGTCAGGCGCCCCTCTCTTGCCATTTTTATCCTAGTGCCCATATGTCTGACCACATAGGAATTTGAAAGCAGATTAATTATTTTCCAGAGCGCTAAAGACGTTTGAGATCGCCCCATGCAAACTTCTCTATTTTTGAGTTGTTTTATATTTAGTTGGAAGTGCGATCTCTCTGGTGTGGTTCTATTTCGTTTTTCTCCTTCTGCCGATCCTATCTGTTCGTTTTCCTTATTCGTTTTTCAAGTTTTTTGATACGCCCATTTCTCAGTTGCCGTCTCCCTCCTCCCTGTATGGATTCTAGGACATCTGCTGAGAACCTTAGTTTGGATCTTCCCCCCGTGGGGCTCTCCATGAAAATCCTTCTACACAGCATTGATATACCACTTCCAGCCCATAACAACCTTCCACTACTGCTAAACTATCACTCAGGTGTGAGATTTCCAGCATCCACTAACCTCCCTCCCTTGAGTCTTTTTCTACGTTATAGTTCCTCGAGGACGTCTAGTTCTGCTGTTGCTCTTGTCTTGATCATTTTTTTCTTCTTTGTTTTCCTAGCGTTTTGACGAAGCAACCTGTCCCCAAATCATATCGCCTTCCATGTGATCATGGTTATCCTTATACTGGCGCCCTTTTTCCTTTTTGTGTCGGACATGTCAATGTATTTGTCCGTCGCCATCCCACCGTCCCGTGTTTATTTAGCTTCTCTAACTAAGCTTCTCTGCTTGCAAACACAGTAGCGCCCTCATGATCGGCTACATATACCGGTCGGTGAATCAGTTGTTTGTACCTATTTGTTCTACTGCGCATCGGTCTTATTCAGCTACTTTTTCGTCTTTGTTGCTTCACATTTTTTCTTTCCCCCCCGTCACTTCTCTCTGCGTGTGCACATATGCCGTACTCGTCCCCGTTCTTTCTCCCTACCGCGGTTCCTCCATTCAAACCTTTTGGTTTGGGCCGCATCTCGTTATTCTTGGTTTTCTTTTTTCCCGTTAGCTTCGTCTATTGTACCTCCGGTTTTTCTTGGCCTATTCATTCTGGCAAGGCACTCGGTTGTCACGGCCTGATCTTACAACCTCGTCGTCCGCCTTTTCGCGATAGCTCCGATTTGTTTTCGAAATTGCCTGTGTGGCTCGATATGATCTCCTTTGCGTCTCTTTTTCTTCTTCTTCCTTGTCGCATAAATGCATGACTTCGGCTGACGGCATGAACATCTAATTCTCCGCCCTCTTCTCTCCCCTCTCTTTTTCTTCTTTTTTTTTTCTCTCCTTCCTTTGCCTTTTTTCCTTTTTGGTTGTTGCTATGCCTTTATCTGCCGCGTTAAACAAACTTCAGCCCTTCTGCTCTGCTGTTTTGTCCTCTGACAATTCGGTTGGATGCTTTGTGCCCACTCCAGCAGAGTTGCGAGGAGCCTCCGTGCCTTCTTATCCGTGATTTTTCTATTCTCTGCTTTTTCTCTCCTCCCTGCTCTCTTTTTTCTCATTTGTTGCTCATTCCATTATTTCACTGAAGTAGTTCTCTCCGGACAGTGCGACGGACTGTGACCCAGTCGCCACAAAATCGGGCATAACGATATGCCACCGATTCACTCTGCGTGTCATTCTCCTCCTCTTCCTTCAGTTTCCTCTTTGATAAGGTCTCTGGCTCGTTGGTATTACACGCTCGAAATTCCTTTGGCGGACTTAGATCCATTCGGTAGGTTATATCTGATCTAGTCTTCGGTCTTGCCAGCTGATTGGGCGTCAAATCTGCGGTATGTGGTAATGAACGGTTGCCCAAATCATGATTTCTTTTGGTACCTTGTTAGTACCGCCGAACATCCTTGCGCATTAGCACATGATCGCCCTTGTTCTATCTCCCTTCCCCTCCCATTTTTTTGTTTCGCTTGCCCCTCTTGATTCTCGCCTTCGTTCTCTCAGCCTGTCTCCTTTCCATGTATAAAAAGATACATCAAATCATGGTCTCGTTGCTCTTCATAGCTGCATTGTTGCTAATTTGACGCGAGAACTGTTCATGCTCCCTTTCGATACGGAGCCTCTCTTTTTCATTGTATCTTTGTGAACCCGCGTAAACCTTTTGCATTCCTTTTCGTGCTCACTCGTGTTTCTTAGGCAAACGCGGTCTTCTGTGCCATTTTTGAACGTCGTTTGAACATCTTCTCTCCAGTCGCATAATCCACTGGCAGCTCATGATATAACTTAGCGCTGGACTGCATCGGCCTCGCGCTTTCTTATTGACGGAGTTTTTTTCTAGTAGCACAACATCCATTAGGATATCTCTTCGTCTACTTCTTTATTAGCACTGCCGTATGTGTTCAGCAGTGCATTTGATCGCATCTTTTCCACATCTGTTAGCCTAACCCTCACGCGGAGTATGCCACATTGCCGGATTGCGCCGCTGAGACGGATTGGCCATCGTAAATTGTTTCAGCCGGATTACGAAAGCTTTCTCAACTTTTGTTTCTGTCGCTATAGCCTTTCTCCGGGTCGTTCAGACGTTGTGTCACCATAAAGCGCAGCACGCAGAGCACTCCATCGCTTTGGTGTTTTTTTGGATTTGCCCCGCATACGTCTCAACGGAATTGAGGTTGAATTTCGTACACGCGACGGTCCGAAGAGCGACAATTCTTCTTATGAGGCTCGACTCAGGTGTTTGTGACCGCAGGCAGATTATCAACTTTGATGCGGCCTTTCAGTAACATAGGGGCTTCATTGCACTGCAGCCTTGATGATCAGCCCGTCCCATCATCCGGTATCATAGTGAAAAGCTGTCACTATGTAGCTCACGACTCCCTTCGTCGATGATGACATGGCCAGGCTAGACATCGATGCGACCGGAGTTGCTTATGAGATCAGGTCTCGCCGCAGAGTGGGCATGATTCCTCGCTCTCTAGCCTTTCTAGCAATTAGGATTGCCTTCTCACTCCCGGTTGCGTTTGTCCCCGGTTTATATCCTGCGTCTTCGAGTTTAATTTTTCAATTCAGACTCCACACGGTTTCTTCCCTAATCACTTATAGTTATTCCTCTGCAATGCTCCGCGGTCTTCGAAGCTCATCCTTCCGGGATCCACACTGGAAATGCCTATTCTTTAACGCTTTTGTTCGTTCACCTATGACCTTGGGCCTCCTTTGTGAGTGATCTGTTCCTTTTCGTTCCCTTTGGTATGCTTCTCTAAATGTCTTATCGCTCATGCCAATTTTTCTTACTGATAACTTTCTCGCCCTATTTTGTTGTCGTGCTACTACCGTGGTCTGGAGCCCCCATTCACTTTTTGGCCTTTTCTACTTGATCCCGCCAGAGCTAATGTCAATCGCAGGTTGCACTCTCTCAAGCTTTAATCAATTCCTCATCTCTATGAGCCCCAATAGTTCTGAACATGCGAAACCACAGTTGTTAATCTCTGTTAGTGCGTCTAGAGCAACACTCTTATTTCTTTTTTCGATTTCTCAGGTGATGTATCTCCTCTCTTCCGTTCGAATCTTACTCTTTTTCCCCCGAGTCCATCTCTTTTCGTCCGTCCTTATTTCCAAGGTTCATCCCCTGTTCGAGTATCTGAGAAGGGTAGTCCAATTGTGATTAGACCCCCTGTCTCTTTCGACAGACATCTTTATGGATTTGTCACATTTGTCGATTTGCGGTCTGAGTCTGGTCTTCCGTTTGTTGTTGTTTGATCTTCCTCGTACCCGTTCTTTGAGCCCGTAAATGTTCGTCGGTGACGTTTGACACTTCTTAATGGTCATTGTGTCGTCCCCATTGCATAGATCTTTCATTCGCGTTGAAGGGTCGAGCGGCATCTGGAACTGTCTGTCCGAATTGGCTAAGCGACCTACCTTTGCCGATTTGGCTGGTACTCTCGTTTTCCCTAATTCTTCCCGTGTGGTCCTGCTTAGACCTAGCCGTGAGATCGTGCCCCCGTCGTAACAATATTACCCTGTCTCTTTCTTTCTTTTCCTAGGCCCGCTCCTTCTTCTTTTCTTCTTCGGTTCCTTCCATTCTAACCACACTTACTTAGACCTAATTATCTTCACCTCGTGTGTCTTAGGCATGACTTAGTTGACCGTGGTTTTTCTGTCCTCGCTTTGCTACCTGCCTCTCTGTGGCCTTCTTCTTCGCATTCTCATTTTGTGGTAGCTTCTGTGTAGTTCTCTGCTGCCTGGGTACTTAGTGACTGTGACGACTCCCCCTTCCCCTTCATCTTCACCTATCATTCCATGTCTTTTGTTCTTCTCGTGATGTCATTCCCGTTCCGACTTTTTTTCTTGTTAAAGGTCGGACGTACCTTTGCCTCGGCCTCATCACCCCTTTTTTCCTTCTTTTTTTTTTTCCCGCTTCTTGGACGTAACCATTGCGAATGTTAGCTCCGCCTTACCTCATCGGAAGTCGGAGTTTTGCGTAGGGATTTCCTGCACTCGCTATGAACAGATGCATTGGGGATTGATCATTCTGCGGTGCCCGTCAGCCAGACTTTGCGCTGCCCTGATCTTCGACGTTTCGCAGACCAGTCGATACTACGCGCATGTATTTCTTTGTCATTTTGTGTTCACGCTTGACCGGAGTTTTCCCCTGTTGCATGAGGTCAACTGGGAATATC
>Ga0179591_1292283_pt1 | contig 16922 bp, 35 predicted proteins | sample CZOMad2_1_08_16f_FD_182891 | JGI IMG/M metagenome (GOLD analysis project Ga0179591, IMG submission 182891) | Vadose zone soil fungal communities from Angelo Coast Range Reserve, California, USA - CZOMad2_1_08_16fungal (PacBio error correction) | ecosystem: Environmental > Terrestrial > Soil >... | reverse complement strand
CCTTCCCCCCTTGTAGACGTCCCAGCAGAGTTTGCCGCGCGTCTCTTCCAATGCTTCTTCCCCCATTTGTAGTAGGTGCCTCTTTTTTTTTGGGTCCTCCCCCCCCCCTGACAGATCACCATTAAACAACAGAGATCTGTCCGTCCCCGTTCCCTTCTCGTCAGAATGAACCTCCCCCCCGTAAAACCCCCCCTTCTCCTGGCGGCAGACAGCCAGTCCCCCCTCCCCGGGACCCCGTTTCAGGGAGACGACTCTTTGTGGCAGCCTTTCTCCCCTTTTGGGGCCGGTGTTGCCTCCTCGTTTCCGGCCATATTTTCCCCCCCCCCCTCCATGACCAGATTTTCTTTCTTTTTTCCCAGACGCCCTCAATCGCTTCCTAGTTTTTTTTCTCCCTTACGAAAGCCTTCTCCGATAATTTCTCCTTGGCATTTTTGTTTGTCCTCGATGAATTCCCTCTCCCTTTCCTCGGGCCAGGTCCCCCTTTTCCGCGGAATAGACAACCTTTTTTTTTTCCCTGTGATTCCCCCCTTTGGAGTTTGCTTCGTCCCCCCCCCCCGATAAGGATTTTTTTTTTCCCCCCCACATTTCTTTTGTGTGGGAGGAGGAGTACTTTGTTATCTTCCTTTTTTTTTTTTCTTCCTCAGGCGTTTCCGCTCCCCTTTTTTCCTTTCTTCGTGTCGTCCCCCTTTTTTTTTTTTACAATGACATGGACGGTCCCCCCTCGTACGGTTCGGTCGTCGCAGCACCTTTCCCCCTTCCGAAATTGGACCCTCCCCTTTCCCTTTTTTTAAAGGTAGTCCTTTCCTTTCTTTTCAAACACCCCCTTTCCCCCCCCAAGAAGTCAGTCCCCCCAATCATACGGCGCTTTTTTTCCGATGGCTTTCCTCCCTTTTTTGTTGCCGGACAGTTTCCTTCCTTCATAGATTCAGGAGGACTTTTCGACACAAACCGGATCCCTCCCCCCCGCGGTTTTTTCCCCCTCTGGATTTAACAGTTCCTTTTCCCCCAACCCCCCCCCTTTGTACTTTCTTTCCCCCCCCCCGCCCCTTTCAAGCGGACCCTCCCCCCCTCCTTGTTCTGAGTCCCTTTTCCTTTTTAATATTGCCGTCGGTTCCCCCCCCTTCCCGTGGTTGCAATCTTTCCCCCCCTCCCCTTTTTCACCAAGGCGCTCTCCCTGGCTTGTGGAAAAAGGTTGTTTTCCCCCCCCCCTTTGAATACTCACTTGCCTCCCCCCCCCCTCAGAGCAATCCTCGGTTTCTCCCTTTTTATATTGTCAAAGGTGGCACCGATTCTTTCCCCCCTTTCCCTTCCCAGCATTCCCCCTCACTTCGGACTTGGGACGACATCTTTTGCAACAATCTTTGATGTCAACACCAGTGTTTTCTTTTCCCCCCTTGGGACCGCCCCAGGGGACCCTCTTCATCCCTTTCCCCTTTATATGAACTTCCCTCCTCTTCATTTTCGTGGGTCCCCTCCCCTTGGGCCTTTTTATTTGAAACCCCCTTCTCCCGAACAATTCCCCCCCTCCTATACTACGAGTAAAAAAATTCCTTCCCTTCTGCTTTTTCCCCCCTCTGAGAAGGAGGTGATTTCCTCGCTTCCCTTTCTTCCGTGACCTCTCCGAGATGGTAGCCCCCTCCCCCTTTCCCATTGTCCCTTTTTTTTTTCGTGAAAGTCCCTTTTGCATCTTCTCTCTTTTCCCCTTTTTTGTTTGTTTTTTTTGAGATTTCCAACTCGCCTTCACTTCCTCCCCTTTTTATCTCCCCCCCTGAGGGATCTTTTTTTGCCCCATCCGTAGCTCCTTCGTGGAATCGTAACATAGTCGTTTCCTTTTTTTTTTCCCCCCTTTTCCCCCTCTTTCTTTTTGGGTCAATCAACGCTGCCTTTTCCCAGGTCCCTTTTTATAAGAGATTACCTGTTGGTCCCAAAGAGGCCTCCTTTTCCGTTGGACCATGGTTCTCTTTTCCCATTGTCCTCTCCAAAACTCTTTTGAAATCAGCCCCCAGAACCCCCCTTCGCCCCCCCCCCGATCTAGTCTCTTTCTTTCTCCCAGTTAGACCCCTTTAGTGATGAGTGATGAACTTATGTCCCTTTTCCTCCCTTTCAACTTTTTTGGTTGACATCGTTTTTTCCCCCATAATCCGGTTTTGTTTGCGCTCTTTTTCTTTGCTTAGTCCCCTTTCTTTTTAGCCCATTTGAATTTTCTTTTCCCCCCCCCCAGATCGTGGTGGCCAGCCTTTCGCTTGGCGCTCTTTTGCGGGAAAGATTCTTTGCAAAGCGCCGGTTATTCCCCCTGTGGTTTGCCGCTTTCCCACAAAAACTTTCCCTCAGGCCTTTTTCCCCCGGCATTTTGTGAGTCGTTTCGACTTTCCCCCCCGGGTTTATACTGTTTCCCGGCCACTTTCCCCCCAGTGGGTTCCAACCCCTTTTTTCGTGTACATTGATTTTTTCCTTCTTTTTTGACAAAATTCCTGGGTTCGTAAAGTCCCCCCTTCCCGCTACGCCTGTTTTTTTTCCGATTTAAAGTTTTTTGACAAATCCCCCCTTCTTGTTAACCACGTTTGAGTTTTCCGCTTTCCCTTTTTTTCGATTTCGCTCTTGAGCTTTCTCCCAGTCCTTACTATGCCTTTTACACTGGACCCCCTTCCAAAATGTCGACGCTCTCGTTCGTCGGAACAAGCCTTTCTTCTGTTCCCTCCTTTTCTTGTGGGTTGGTGGTGGCCTTCCCTATAAAACCTCCAAATCAAAGGACCCTTTTCGTTCTCTGCCATCTTGGGCTTTCCACCCTTCCCCCCTTCCCCAAAGATATGATTACTTTTCCCCCCCTGTAATTTTCCTTTTTTTTCTTGGACGAAACGGCCTTCCGGTCTTGAGCGGAAAAACTACGGGACCCTCCCTCCCCCCCCGACAAGCATTTTCCCTTCCCAGACCTCCTAAAACTCCTCAACCTCCCCCCCCAAAACAGATTGTTTGACCACACCCACCCCCTTATTCTCCTGTAGGTCTATTTCCAACTAAAATTCCCCTCTTTTCGCGGGTTCCCTTCGGGTTTTTTCCCCCTCTTTTTAGGGGAAACTGTGTCCTTCCATGCAGCCTTTTTTTTCATCGAGTCCCCTCCGGCAAAAATTTCCCCCGCTCCACGTTTCTTGAGCTTTCTTTTTCTGCCCGCCCCTCTCCCCTGGGATTTTTCTTTTTCTCTTTCTGTTGCCGAACTCACGTTCATTCCCCTGGTTTCATTTTTCTTTTTGGAGTCCGGTCTTTCCTCCTTTTTTTTTCGTTCCTACACCTGAAAGGGAGGATGCTTTTTCTTCGACTCCCTCTTTCTCCCTAGATAACTTCTTGCGTTTAGTTTTCTTTTTTTGTAGACGATGGCCTTTTTTTTTGTTGGTGGGTGAGCTTTTTTCCCCCATGAGAAGTTTTTTTCCCCTTGGCAAGTCCCTTTCTTTTCTGGTCTTTGCCTTTCGGTGATTTTTCTCCAATTTTCTTCGCCATACAAGGGGCTGTTTCCCGTTCATGACCGTGAAAAGAAGTGGTTTTGTTTTTTTCAAAACCGTTCCTCTTTCATGAAACAATAGGACTTGCGTTCTCCCCCTTTCGCCCCCCAGTGCATTTTTTCCTTTCTGCCCCAAACAGGATTCTGCTACTTTTTTTCCTTGAGAACCCCCCTTTCCCCTCCCCATATCTTTTCCTATCCCCTTTTTTTGCAAAAAAGTCTGCGTTCCCCCCGCAGATTTTCGCCCGTTGATGGTTATCCCTTTTTCCGTTTCCCCTCGGGCGCCTACGTTCTTCTCTTTCGCTTGTTCATCCCCTTTTCTTTCCAAAATCAAGTCCTCCCTTTTTTTGTGCCCCCCTCTTTGGTTTTCGTGCTGCCAACGGGTCCCCCCAGTCCTTTCCCCCCTTTTGAGGGAAAGCTTGTGGCGTCTCCCCCCTTTATGTCGCGGACCTTTTTTTGTTTCACAGGATCACTCGCCCTAACGATCTTTTTTTCATTGCGATCTTTTTTATTTATGGCGCTCTTTTCTTTCTGTGTTTCACGTGAAGGGGGCCCCTTCTTATCCCTGAAACCTTCTCCCCCCCCCACGAGCGTTGTTCCGGTTTTTTTTTCTAAGTCCTTTTTCCTTTTTTTGTTCGTCCTTTCGACGGCTGGCCCACTTTTCTGCGGCGATATCCCCTCCTCGGTTTTGGTTTTTTTTTTTTCTCCCTGGAATTCGACGAATTCAATCTCTCTTTTCTTTTTCTTTTTCCCTATTCGTTTTCTTCCCTTTTTTGACGCATTTACTTTTGTTCTTTCCCCTGTCGTTATCATCGCCAACCTTTCTTCGCCGGATTCCTTTCCTTCCAGGAGGCGCACTTCCGGTTCTGTGTTTACGATCCCGCATCGTGTTCCCCCCCTCCCGGATCTCTCTTTTTTCTTCGTTCCTTTTTGTTGTCTCTCTCCCTTTTTTTGATGTTCTGAGGAAACTTTTTTTCTCCTGTCTCTGCCGTTTTTTTTCCGATTGAAATGGTCCCCTTTTCCTCGAGCTTCCGCTGAATAGAATTGCCCGTTTGATGATTTCCCTCCCCTTCCCAGATATGCGCAAAGCCCTTTCTTGAGGAGTCTGTTTTTTCCTTTCATTAGTAGAATTCTGAACCTCCCCCTTTCTGAGTTCCGTCTTGACTATTCGCGCACGTCTTTTTTTTCGCCCGCTGCTTCCCGGAAACAATAACCCCGGCCGTGAGAAAACTTCCTATACCGCATTGTTCCCCCTCTTTTCTCTCACTTGTGTCCTTTCAGAGTGGCCACTTTTTGAGCTCTTTTTCCTAGAATGAGAATCTTTTTTTTCTAGTGCTTAATGTAGAGACTTCCCCCCTTTTTATTAGCCACCCTTTTTCCCCCCCCGCAATTAGAAGGTGGTTTTTCACCTAGCCCCCCGCGGGAGGTTTTCAACCGATCAATCCTTTAATTGATTGTGTCCCCTTTTTCTCCTTTTCTTCGTTCCCCCCCCCCCCTACCTCAAGAACACTTCTTTTCTCAGTTCCCCTTTGTGTAGACCATAACTTCTTTTTTTCCTTTTTTTTTTTCTGTTGTGTATGCCAGAGGGAGGGCCCACTTTCCCTTTGCGGCCCCTTCTCCTTTCTTTTCATGCCAGTTTCCTTGCTGTTACCCTTTTTTTTTCCCTTAATGTTGGGGTCCTCGACCCACCTTTAATCGGACCAATTTTTCTTTTCCCCCTCCCCCCTTTTGAAGATTGTTTTCTGCCCGTACGTCCTTCCCTCCCCCGGCCCCTTTCTTTTTTCATAGGGTAGTATTTTCCTCCCCCCCTTTCTGGTTTGTATCGGTTGGCGACTCTCCGCACCCCCTGTCCGACCGAACGGCCCTTTTTTTTTTTTTTTTTCAGATTTTTTCCTTCATGAACAATCTTCCCCCCAACCCATTTCCCGCCCGCCCTTTATCCCCCCCAGAAATACCCCCCTGCCCTGTACCCCGTTTCCTCGGAGATCGGCCCTGGAATCGAGGACTCCTTTGCCCCCTTCTTTTCCGATTGAGTCTCCCCCAGTCCCCTTTGGACACAAGCTTTTCCTTTTTTTTTTCTGGCACCCACCCTGAACGCCCCTCAGCGCTTCCTTTTTTTTTTTGGCGCCCACCCTCGGACTTCCCTTCCCCTTTTTTTTCTTAATGGATAGGAAGACTTTCCTTTTTCTTATGGCCTTTTGTACTAGATCTTTGAATTTTTTTCATCCTTAAGGGCCCCCTTCTTTCTTTCCGGACCCCATCTTCCTTGAGTTGGTGGGGTTGTCCTTCCCCCCTACCAATCGAGGATGTTTCCAACACCCTTTGAGGAGGAGTTTCTTTTTTCGCTTTCCTTTTTCTTTTTTTTTCTTTTCGTCTTTCTTTTTCTCTTGCTCAATCTCGGAGGGGCTTCTCCCCTGCCTTCTTCTTACCTTTGCAGTGACCTTCCCCCTGTATTTTTTTTTTTTTTTTTTTTTTTTTTTCCGCCATCTGTCCCTCCGAAATGAAGCCGTCGTTCGTTTCCCATTTCGACTTTGCACACCAACTCCCCCCTCCACCCGCGTCGGAACCGCACTTTTTTTCTCTGGTTTTTCGCCTTGGATGGCCCCCCCTTGTGACAGACACATTGTCCCCCTTCCCCCTGTCCTAGGCGCTGGCCCTTCCTTTGATCGCGACCCCCTCCTCCCAAAAACCCTTGGTCATCGCCCCCTGATGTGGGACATTTTCCCCGTGGACCCTTTCCAAAAACCAGTTTTTTTGTCCCCTTTTACGACACCTATTTTCATTTTTTCCCCCAACTACTCGTTTCCCTTCCGAGCAGACCTTTTTCCCCCCCCCCCCCCTTTTATTGGACCGTTGCGACTCTCCTTTTTCATGATGGACCAACGATTCCCCCACTTCTGGCAGGCTTTTTCTGGGAACCTTTTTAGTCAACCTTGGTAATACCGCCGGTCCTCCTACCCCCCCCCCGCAATTAATCTTCCCTCTGTTTTTCTTTTTTGGCCAACTTTTCTTTTTCCAAACGCGATCATTTTTTTCCAACTCCTAACTTGGAACGACTTCCCCCTGTCCTCCAACACCTCTGATTTCACCCCGATGTCACTTTTTTTTTGACTGTCCTCCAGGGGACTTTCTTCCACTCCCCCCTTTTTTTTCCCTTATCTGAACCCGACTTTCTCTCGTGGTCCTTCCCCTTTTTTTTGAATGGGAAAAGGACCTTCCTTCCCCGCCTCTATACTTCCGCTGTCACCACCCCCTTTCCCGCCATTCCTTGGACGGGACGGGAAGCGTCCCCTCTGTTCTTGTCACCATGTTTCTTCCGTGTTCCCTATGTAGTCACGACGGAATATTGGTGCTCTTTTTTTCCGATCTTCCCCTTTCCCCTCCTCTAAGTCGAATTTGCTTTTCCTGTCAAGTTCTAATCCTTCTTCCCCTCCCGGTGTTTGTTTTTCGAGTTCTTTTCTTTTCCCTTCACTTCGACGATCTCTTTGGATGCCCCAGACTCTCGCACTATTTCTTCCCTTTTTCCCCCCCTTACACATATCGTTTGCCCCCCCCCTTTTTTCTCGTCTTCTTCCCTGTTCTTTCTCCCCGCCGCGCTTTTTCCGGTCCCCTTCCTTTTTTCAAAAAGGAGATACTTTTTTCCCCAGCTTTCGAAGTTTTATTCCTCGTTACGTGTACCCCTTTTTGCTTCTTTCCCCCTTGAGCCAAAGAACTCCTTTGAACCACGATCTCGTCCTCGTCTTTTTCCCCCTTTTTTCTGGTAACGGACCAACTTCTTGATCGGAGCCGTCTCAGTTCCCACAATGTTCCTTTTTTTTTAAAATCCCTTTTGTTTGCGTTATTCCCCCCCCTTTTTCCGGAACTCCTGGATGGTTTTTTTTTTGTTCTTTTTTTTTTTTCGTAAGGTGGGACCCCTCTTCCCCCCGGGTTGGGAACATCCTGACCCTTCTTTCTTTTTTCCCCGAGGATTGCGCTTTTTTTTTTGCGCTTTACGGGCAAAAGTCGGCGTTCTCCTATTTTTTCTCCCCCCAAACACCTTTCCTGCCTTTGTTCTTCGGCCCCTCCCCTTTTGGTTTTTTTTGGGAAGTTTTGGTCATCGATTTGCCCCTCCTTTTATAGTCCCTGACGGCCAATATGCCTCCACCCCCCTGTAAAATTATGTCTCTTTGACCCCTTATTAACAGACCCCTATTGACCATTATGAATAGTTTTCCCTTTTACCCTTCAAGGTCCCTTTTCTGTTTTCTTTTTTGCCCACCAGCTTTAAATCCCCCCCGTCTTTTTCCAACCTTGTAAGTGACGTAATTGCCCCCCTTTTCTTTTCGACTTTAGGAGTCCCTGAGGGCTTTCCCCGAGATACTGCCTTTTCCCATGGACCCCTTCTTTTCCACATGGTCGAACTTCCCTGATCTCAGGAGGCGTCTCTTATGGTCTTGCAGGTTTCCCCCTATTAGTTCTCTCTCTGTGGCGACCGATTTACCCCTTTTCCCTGAAAACTTTTTCCCCCCTACCTTTTTTTTAATTTAGTATATTCTCCTTCCTTTGCGTTCCCCTCTCCCCATTAAAGGACTTTCTTGCCTTTAAGGGGAAGTCCCATTTTTCTGTTCCTATCTTCCCCCTCCCTCCCTGAGATTTGAGCTCCCACCGCATGCTTTTTTTTTTACTAACCCATTCGAACCCTTTTTTGTCAAGTTCCCCTCCCCTTTTAGAAAAAATAAACTTCCTCCCTTAAACCCTTTTTTCCTTGGTGTTTGGAACAACCCCCCCCCCTTTAAGCATTTATTCTGACCCTCTTCCCCCAGAGTGTTTTTCCCCCCGTGGCCCCCCGTTTCCGCGAGGCTAGGTTCTTTTTTTTGACCCTCTTTTCCCCTTTGAGAATTCCTTTCAGTCTTTCCTACAGGGAAATTGCCTCCCAGTATTCCGATTCCTGCTTCGTCCTCCTTTTTTCCCTCTTTTTCATCTGACTTGGGACTTTTTGAAGAAACTCACCCTCCAATTTGTCCTTGGTCATTAGGGGCTTTTTGAAGCTTTTTTTGCAAAAGGGTCCCCCGAATGGTTGGCAAAGATTGTCTCCTGGATCGTCTTTTCGATATCCCTTCCGATCCCGGTACCTCTTCTTGGTTCGCTTTGTCCTTCGCTTTTTTTTGTTTGTACCGTTTTTTTTTTATTTTGTGGCATTCGGAGTCCCCACTGTCTTGGTTCAGGTTTCTTGGGACTCCCGATTAGTAGCCCTTTTTTTTCCCCCCCTCCCTTTCCCTTCCCAAATAACTTACCCGCTTCCCTTTTCCAGAACTTGGCGAGCCAGGATTTTCCCGCTCTTGGGAAGAAACCCTTTTTTCTTCCCACATGGTTCTCTTTTTCGGTTGGCCCGTTTCTTTCCTGATGAGATATCCTTGACCTGCCCCGCCATTTCGGTCTTCTTTCTTTTTTCCTTCCTAGCAACATGTTCTCTCGGCATCCCTCCCCCCGAGTATTCTTCTGGCTCCTGTCCCCCCCCTTTGCCCTCCTACTTTTCGATTGTCGGACCGAGAGCATAATCCCTCTTCCCCAAGTTTATTTTTTCGGTGGGACCGCCTTTTCCCCCCTTCAGACCTTTTTTTTTCAGGAGGAGTTTTGGCTTTTTTTTTTCCTTATTCCCGCGCCTTCGGGGTGTGTGACCTCCGGAAGAACGACTTCTTTTTCTCGCGATAGGTTATTCCCCTTAGTTTCTTTTTTGACCTGGGTCCCGGGCACGCAAGGTCTCCTTATACCTGTCCCCTTTTCTCCCCCGCGAGTTGCCGTGGCCCCGGAAGCTTTTTTTTTTTTTTCGCGAACGTTTTCCCCCACCGTTCGACCCTTTTTCGATATTCATCGCTTTTACGTTATTGCTCGACACGGGAATTCCCTTTTTCCCGCTTCTATGTTGCCCCCCTCTTTTCGGGCTTCCTTTGGCTATACCTTTATTAATCGCCAAACCCCATCTATCAGCCTTTTTTTTTTTCCAACTGACCTCTTGCATCGAGCTGTGAGGCCTTTTTTTTAGATACCCTCTTCGACATCACCCGGCTACTTTCTTTTTTCCCCCTTTTTTTATCGTCCTTCGTTGTTGTTGTTGCGATTTTTTGCTTTTTTTTTTCTCTTCCTTTTTTTCGGGATCTGCAGTTTTTCTTCCACCTCTCGATGGACTTTCTTGAAAGCTTCTCTCGCCTGTTAAGACTGACCGGTTGGCTTTTTTTCTACCCGGATAGCCCAGATATGAGCCACTCCCCTCAAGATTTTTTTTCCCCCCTTTCCCCTTAGTAGAATTTCTGACCCCTAGCGCGCGATGATAATCGTCCTCCCCCCTCGTCAAAACGTTTTTTTTCCCTCCCCTCTGCGGGACACGACACATTAACCCCCCTGTCGCTTTTTCTTTTTTTTCGTGTGGCACTTCCCCTTTCTCTTCTGGGGGGGGCCCCCCCTTTCGTGGGCCCTCCCTCTGCGCGATACAGATTTTTTCTTACTCCCCCCGAGTAGTGATAGGTCCCCCCCCCCCTCACTGTTTTCTCGGACTCCCTTTGGTGCCTTCCCCCTTCTCCTCGGCCGTAACTTCTTCTCCTGGGTGGCCTCCTTCACCCCTTTTGGGTCACCGATCCCAAAATCTGCCTTGATTGCCCTCTTCTGCTCTTCTCCCCCCATCCGCAGGAAAGTCTCCTCCGGCCTTCCTTTCCCCCATCACGACTTTATCTTTCCTGGTGATCCGAGCGCAGACATTTTGTTTCTTCCCCCCTAGGTCACTACTTTCCCTTAATGGCGTTTCGTCCCCCATTTTTTTTTTTCTCATCCTTCCGAAACGCGCCACCGTTCCCTAACACTCTTCTCCGGCAAGGCAGTTGCCTCTTTTCCGTCCTGTCTCCTCCCAAATCCCCCCGGCATTCTTTTTTGTGACCCCTTGATGGTCGGTTCTCCCGATTTTTTTTTTTTTTTTTTCATTCACGACAAGATTTCCCCTCCCCCGTAACGCCCTTCTTGATAGACGACTCTATCTGCCACCGTTTCCCCCCCCCACCCCTCTCCCTCGGCGACAGCTTTTCCCCCCGCCGTAAAGTTTTTCCCCCGATTAGAAAGCTGCTTTCACCCCCCAGCATCTTGGCCCCCATGTGCTTTTTTTTTGCCTCTTTTTCCTGCTCCCGAATCTAAACCTCCCCTTCCCACTTTACCACTGGCTTTTTCCCTTGGAGTTTCTCCCCCCCCCCTCCTCCCTCCCTTTCCTTTTCTTTTTAGAAAATCGGAAGAGTTTTTTTTATAACTTTTGGATTTTTTCTTTTTTTTTTATGCGGTTGTCCCCCTATGATCATTCCCCTTCTTTTTTTTCTTTCATCTTCCCCATGGCCCGCCCCCTTTTCGTTGTTTCTCTTTTTGGCCCGCCTCTTCGGCTCCTTGAGTTTTTTTTCACCCCCCACTGCGATCTCGCACCTACAAATCCTTTTTAGGCTTAAGTTTTGTTCCGATTGCTGGTCTTTCTTGGTTTTTCGTTAGTTTCTCCCTTTTTTTTTGCCGCTCACGGGATTTATTCGTAAAGATTCCCCTTTTTTTTCCCCCTACATGGCCTTTCTGCAGTCTTTTTTCCCTTCAAGGGTTTTTTTGCCGCCAGATTTCTGCCTACCCCTCCCAATTGTTAGTGAGTTTCCTGTCGATTTTTCTTTTTGCACACCCACGACAGGACGTCGGTCCCCTACGTCTTGTTTCGACGTCTGCGTCCCCTACGACATCCCATCGGGCCATAGCTTTTCTCTCAGGCGATTCGTCACTTTTTCCCAACCCCCACCTGGATCGTCATTCTGCTTTTTGTGGGTCCGACGGATTCTTCCAAATTTTCCCAAAAAACCCCCCTTCCTTCTTTAGGGACACCTATTCTGTCAAGTCTTCCTCGTTTCCCATGTTCGTCTCCCAGTTGGGTCCCCACTGTTTGTTCATATGACGCTTACCTCTTTCTCGATGACCAACGTCTTTTCCCCCCAAGCGACTTCTTTTTTTTTTTTAGGCCATTTGGTCTCGATCAACCATTCTTTTTTTTCCTCCGCGTCCCTTTGCTCCACCTTTCACTGCGAACCCCTCTTTCCCGCGACAAATCCCTTTCTTGCTTTTTAACAACGGTGGCACCCCTTTCCTTTATCAATCCCCCTCCGGAAATTCGGAATTGGTCCCTCCGCCCCCCCTCCTTCAAACAAATCTGATCCCCCGTCCCCTTAAACAGGTGTGGGGAAATCCCCCCCAGGTCCTCCCCCTCTTCCTCCTCGTTTCTCCTTTCTTCCTAAACGACCTCTCTTTGTCGAATCGCCTTGCTTTCATGGAACTCTCTTCCCTTTTCCCCTCCCCCCTTCTATAATCCGCTGTCCCCCCCCTCTTTTCTCTTATACTTCCCCCTTTTTTGGACGACTCACCTCTTCCGGTCTTGACCAAGGATGAGATCGCTTTTCAAACGATATTTCCTTTTCCTTTTCCGGAATATTGCGAGTCTCCTCTTGCTCCATCCCCCCCTTTTTTAGAAAGTCTGCAGTCGGCCCAGTGAATTTTCTTCCTTCATTTTCTGTGTTGTTGATGATTAACCTTTTTTTTCATTAACTTCGCTTCGCCATGGGATCCTTTTCCGGATTCCTTTGACAATTTTTCTCAGCATATTCCCGTTTTTTTTATCGTTTTGCACCGGAATCGATCTCCCCCTTCCCCCCTCCCCCTTCCTTCGTTTTCTGCAGTCTTTTTTCCTATAAAAGATGATGTTTTTGTCAGCGGAGTAGATTTGTGGACCCCCCTTTTTGGATTGTTTCAATGCGAGAAAAAGACGTGCCCCCAGTATCTCGTATCGCTTTTTTTCCCTCCTGTTTTACCCTGCGTTTTTGAAGTGATTTTATTTTCTCTCGTAAATTTTTCTCACCTTTGGAAATAGGGTGCCAGTTTGGGTTTTTTTTTTCTGGCTTCGTCCCCTTCCCTTTTAGGACGGGTCTTCGACCTCGGTGCAAAAGGTTTTCTCCCCCTACCTTTGTTGGGCGCCGAGTATTTCCCCCCTCTTTTAGGGTCTTCCCCCAGTCGGTTTATTCAACGTTCTTGTTGGTACTGACGCCCCCCCCTTTCCTCCCGGATATTTTTTCAGGCCTTGTTTTTTTATTTCCTTTGTCCTTTTTTTCTCACGAAGGTTCTCCTCTCGACGGCCCTTTACCCCCATTTGGTTCAAACTTTGGAACCATTGATTTTCACGCACTGATTGACAAAGTTTGTCTTAAAACTCCTTCCTCGCTTTTTTTGGTGAAACTTTTTCCCTGTTTGTTTTCATAAAGTAGTTGACCCAACCTGCTTTGTATAAGTGGGTTTCACTTTCGCGGTCGAGGAACCGTCGCTATGCCGGCGCTTCCTTTCTGCAACACATGCCCCCCTTCCTTTAACAAGTAGTATGTTCTTCATGTTGCGACCCGTCTTTCTTTGTGTCCTCCTCTAAAATTAGTACCCCCCCCCCCCTTTTCCTCCACTTGAAGTTCTTTCATTTAGTCTATTTTTCCTGTCTTCTCCCCCAACCCCCCCCTTTTTCCTGAAACTCTCAGGGCCGTCCCCCCTTTCTCATGACCCATTTTTTTACGACGCCATTTTTTTTCTCTTTCAGAAAAAAAAACTTTCTTGAAACTGAGGGGACAATAACTCACACGACCCCCCCCGCCCCTCTTCCTGGCCAGCAATCGCCCCCCCCCCTCCTCCTCCGATGTTTTTCCCCCCCCCACCCATCCTCTTTTCGAACTTTTTTCGTGATCTTCCCCCATGATTCCCCTTGGGCGATTTTTCTTTCCCCTAGCAGTCTTCTTTCAATGACAACTTCCAATAACTGGGATGTGCACCACCCCAAACCGCCCTCCCCAGGTCCTCCCTCCTTCCCCCCCCCCCCCCCCCCAGTTATAGCCCCCCTTTTCTCTGATTTTAGAAAGCACTCTTCACGCGATGACTTGCGTACCCCTGCTTTTTCACTCTCTCAAGGAACAAAGCTTTTTGGTGGGCATTTTTTTAGCTTCTTTTCGCCGCTTGCCCCCCCATCCCCAAGGGGTTCCAATACTCTTCGATGCTGGCCAGGCTCGTCGTACGATATCCCTGACCTCCCTGGTGACTTATCTTTGAGCTGTCGCTTTTTTTTTTGTTAAATTTGAGGGGAATGTATGCAGTTTCGTCAACTAGTCCTGTGTCTTCCTTTTGGGAGGGGGGTGGCAGGTTTTCTCTCAGCCCCCCCCCTTACATTCCTTTGCTGGCCCTACTACCCTTTTTTTTTTTCGACCTTTTTTTCTTTCATTTGCTTTTTTCTCCGGGATTTCGCGCGGCCTCCCCTCCTTTTTGAATGTTGGAGTTTACCCTTTTCGACTTTCCGGGGTTTTCTTTCGTTTCTTTTCAAACAGGAGGCTCTAATTTCCCCGTGACGACCGCCCCCCCCCCGCATTTTTCTTATTTCCCCCCGAGAAATTTTTTTTTTCTCAAAGAAAGGATTTTTTCCCAAGAACTTCTTTTCTTACCTTTACTTCGCGGAGACTATTCCCTTCGCTTTTTTTTTTTTTTCTTTGAGGAGTCTCCTTCGTTGCTCCACAGGCACGATGGGTTTTTTTTCCCCTCCCGTCTTTCCCTTGCCACCGGCGATCCCGTCTTTGAGGCCGAGGAACTTTTTTTTCCGACGTTCATTCGCGTCCTTTTGTTTGACCGATACTCCTTCCTTCTTCTTTTCCCTTTCTTTTTATGGCTTCCTTTTCGGCACGCTTTTGACCACTGGGGCCCCAGGCGCTCTCCATGTCTTGATTTTCCGAGAAGTTTTTCCTCTTCCCCCCCTCTTATGGTGTTTTGTTTTTCCTCCCTTCCTTCCCCGTTAGACGTTTTCCTCGCTCTTTTTTCTTTCGCGGCTGGTGGAGGGTTCAGTTACTAATTTTCTCCGCTCTATGGCCAGACCCCTCTTCTTGGCCCTTTCTGGGCTATCCGGTCGTTCCCCCCCACTCCTTTCAGCGAGTTTTGATCCCTCTGAAACCCCCTTTTTCTTTCATCGAGATGTCAATCATCATCCCCCGCTCGTGTTCCCCACAATTTCCCCCCGTCCCTTCTTTCTCGTCCTCCTTTTTTTCTTTCTTTAGACTTCTCCCCTTTGAGGAAACACTCCTTTTTTCGTTTTTCCTCACAGCTCGGACTTTGACCTTTTTTTTTTCAGCTCTTCTTCCCGAATAGGATTCCCTGATTCCCGATAGCCCAGAATTTTCTCCAGCCCCCACCCGCTGCGTTCTGGCCAAAGAGCTTTCCTCCCATTCTTCCCCCCTTCCACCAGCCTCTTTCACTTTTCCCTTTTTTCCAACGGTTTGCGCCCCCTTTTCGTAACCTCCACCCTAAAATCTCTTCCCCTTTTTTTCCCAAACGTCTATTTTTTCCTCGCATGTTCAGTTTTTTCTTGCCCGTTTTCCCTCTTCCGAACTTCCTTGCTAACCGCACTTTTTTTCGCCTCTTTTTTCGAGTAGTTGCTTTTTTACCCCACCGCTTTCTTTTATGGGAACGTCGGGCCTCCCCCCTCCGGCCGGTCCTCTTTTGGGCTCCTTCCCTTCTGTAAATCCATAGTGTCCCCTTTGGCGAAAGCTTTATTTTCTCTAGTCAAGACATCGTTCCCACTTTCTTTCTCCCTCCCCTTGAAGGAGGGCCTAATTTTTTTTTCTGGCGGGCTGTCTGCTGCAGACATTTGCATTTTGCCTCGGTTAAGATTTTCTTCCGTCCTTCCCTTTTTATCCTCTGGGGGGCAGTCTTTTCCCGTCATTGTAGAACAAGGAAGCTGTTATGCCTTCCCATGCGAACGGTTCCCCCCCCCTGCTATTCTGTTAATCGGTGTTTTGCCTCATTGGATCTCACGTTGTTCCCTTCACGATTTTCCCCCCGTACCCGAGATCCCCGACCTTGTACTGATCGCCCCCTTTTTCCCCATTTTCCCTCCTAAAACATGAGCCGGCCGTTCGGGACCATCTCCCCCCCCGGCGCTTTCCCTTATAGATACATTTCCTTCTTGAAGTCTCTTCCCTCTCCCATTTTATTAAAATGGGCTTTCACGTTGTCTAGAACCTCCCACCCCCTAATGGCACCCTGACCAAAGTCCTCCCTTTTTTCGAAAAGACGTCTCTTCGCTTTGGGGCGCTTCCGAAGCCTTATCTCTCTCGGAGCCTTTTTTGTAGGTTTCTAGATGAATTTTCCCCTGTATCTGCATTTTCTTTCCCCCCCCTTTTCGAATCAAGGACCACTTCCCCTCCCCTTTTTTGAGGAGCGTTTCTTGGAGTTCCACAACATTTAGTCCCCCCCCGATATATTTTGTTGTCAAAACATTTTCTTTTAGTTATGGTGCCCCTTCTGGCTCGTTTTTTGCTTGGTCTTTTCGTTAGGCTCTTTCCCCACAATCTCTTTTCTTCGTCCAAGATCGGGTCAATTTAATCCCCCTTTTTTCTGAAGATTCTTTTCAGGTTTTTTTTTTTCGGTCTTTTTCCGTCCCTGATGGATAGACCTCTTCTCTTTTGTGGAGTTTCCACCGGTTTTTTTTTTTTGTATCGCTGCAACCACCCTCCCCTCCCGTAGCCCCTCATACGGCGTCTGTCCCCCCTCCCGACCTGCTGCTGCGACACTGGTTTTCCTCCCTTCCCCATCCGGCCTATTTGCTTCCCCCTTGATAGCTCTCATAAAAACTTCTTAGTCCTTTCTCCCACACGAGGTGGAACTTTGATTTACCCCCCCCCCTTCCGGGGATTGCACCAACAAACCCTCATGCGTCCCCCTGACCCTATTTGGGACTTTGTTTTTTCCCCCCCTTTTCACTCGTCAATGGTCGCCTTTTGTACACCCCCTGGTTCATCCTCGAACTATTACCCCTTTGGGGAATAGCTCCCTTTTTCACCCTTCTTGCGAGGAATGTCTGTTTTTCAACTTGTTTCTTCACACTCCTTTTTTTCCCCCCTTTCCTTTGCCCTCCCCTTTTCCCTTCAAAGGCGCAATCTTTCCTTTTTCAAAGTGGTTGTGTTGGACCTCCCCCGATCTGGTCCAACCTCAAGAGGCTAAATTCCTTGGTCCCCAGAAGCTACGCCCCCCCCTTTTTCTGATTTTAATCACCGATGGTTCAAACCCCCCTTTTCCTGGACGTCCTTTTTCACTCCGACCCCTTCCTGTTCTCCTGGGATTTTCCAGACGAGACGCTCCCCTTTGTCCGCTGATTGGGCTATTCCTTCCGACCTTGTCCGCGATATTACTCCACATTATCTTTTTCTTTTTTCCCCCCCAGGGCTGCCGGTGGTTTTCCTGAAGCCCTCCAGTTCGGTGATTGGGACACTTCATTCTCCCCTCGATTCCGGTCAACTCCTTCCTTTTAAACCTTTTTTGAGAGAGGCACTTTCTATTCAATACAATGATCTCGTCTTTCAGGGGTCCCTTCCCCCCTTTC
>Ga0179591_1192566_pt1 | contig 16923 bp, 14 predicted proteins | sample CZOMad2_1_08_16f_FD_182891 | JGI IMG/M metagenome (GOLD analysis project Ga0179591, IMG submission 182891) | Vadose zone soil fungal communities from Angelo Coast Range Reserve, California, USA - CZOMad2_1_08_16fungal (PacBio error correction) | ecosystem: Environmental > Terrestrial > Soil >... | reverse complement strand
GCTTTCTTTTGCTATACCCCCATTCCAATCCGTGGTTTTTTTTTCAAATTGCGATTTTTGTCCTACCCCATAGATTAGGGTAGTGACGATTCCGCTTCCTTTACTTGACCCCGGGGGTGCCCGCCGGAATGTTTGTGTGTTTGTTTTTTTTTTTTTTGTTTTGTGGTTTGGGTGTTTTTTTCGACAGAGAACGACGCTCCGACCCATATGAACTATTATCCTGGAGACCCCCTTCTAATTAGCTTTTTCCCGAAGAAATCTTACCTACTCCCCTTTTCCTTCTTGGCGTATTTTTTTTTTTTTTTATCTCCCCCTTTCCTCCCCTTTTTTTAAAGAGTTTTTTTCTTCCCCCGCCTCCCCGCTGCTCATCTATGTTTCCTCCCATCCCCTTACCCTTGAAACATATTATCTTCTCTATTTGCTGTTTATCCCTACAGCTGTGACGTCTTATTCCTCATTCTCGTTTTTCTTATATCAAATTAATGCTTCTCCCCCTTTCCAAGTTTTCTATATTAGGGTAGTAAAACTTAAAACCCCCCACACCAGACGTTCTTTCTTCCCCCCACACGATACTTCTTACGTTTGTACCCCCTTCTATAGCTTTTTCTTTACCCCACTCTCTTTGATCCCCTTCTTTTACGCCCTATTTAAAAGTGTCCCCCCCAACTCTTAAGGTACCCCTTTTTTTCTCCTTCTGGGTTTTTCACTTGTAATTTTGTACTGTTTTTTTCCTGAGAAACTACTCTGTCTACAAACAAGTAATATTACTACACCCTCTTTCTTTATTTATAATCGTTTTACCCTTTTTCCCCTTAAGTTGTTCCTTCCCCCTGTTGAGGAACCTTTTTACCCCCTTTTTCCTTTTACGGAAATACCTTTCTTTTTTTTTATCTTCAAGCTAATATTTCCCCCCTCTCCCCCGTTGTACCTCTTTAATTATTTCTCTTTTGCCTCTTTTTTCCTTTTTTAAGTTAGATATCCTTCCCCCCGGCTTCCGCTACGTTTTAATATCCCTACCAAATTACCTCCACCTAACTGAGTTATGTTTTTTTTCCGAATTTCTCTGTAATAACGACATCTTTTCCTCTTTCCCCTCTTTATATAGTTAAACGGTGCCCCCCACTCTCCGTTAACCTTCTTTTTAACCTTCCCTTAGCCCCGGGTAAAGTAGTATTCCCTCATCAATCTAGGTTTACCCCCCCCCGCCTAAAACTTTCCGGAAGTCCCTTTTTTCAGCTCTCGTTTTCCCACCCTTCATTTTTTTTCCCCCTTTGGTTTTTTTTTCCCGTTCTTTCGTATAATTCACTTTCTATTTTTCCAACCCTTTGCTATGGTTTTTAAGTCCATTGATTTTAACAGAGGTTTAGTTTCTCCCCTTGACTTCCTAGGGATATCTTTTTCTCCCCTATCTAGGCATATTTTTACCCCCTAATTCACGAAATTTTCTCCTTTTTCTTCCAACCTTTTTTTTTTCCTGGGTGGATTTTGTTTTCCCTGTCTTCTAGTCTTCATTTTAATATTTTTCGGTTTGACCCCGAGAGGTTTTCATCTTCTTCCCACGATTAGACTTCGCCCTCCCCCCCCAATTCCGTGACCCACCACTTCTAGTAACTTTCTATTCCATTTTTATACTTCTATTTAGACTTTTCTCTCCCTCCCTCCTTCACCGCCCGTATAAGTCTTCTCTTCTCTTACTTTTCGTGCCTTTGATTCTCTACAAGATACCGACTTTCCTTTCCCTAACCTTTGAGGCACCACCCTTTTTTTCCACCTTCAAACTCTCTTGTTCCATTTACCCGTCCCTATATTTTACTATTCACATTAGTTTATTTTTCCGCTCGATTATTAGATTTCCCCCCCCCCCTTCAACCCCAAGTCGCTAGGTTCGAATTACCCTTACTTAAAGACGCTCCGTACCCACCACCAATCTTTAGTATCCCTCTCAAATACCTTTCCTACGTTTTTTGTAGAACCCCCAGGATCTTCTTACAGGTCTATAGTTCATCCTGTTTTTTTTCCCGCTTTTTTCCCATCTGTTTCAATAGGTGTTTTTCACCACGAAACCCAATTTTTTTCCCTAAACTTTGTCCTGGTCCTACCTTTTCTTTTTCCCTTTTTGCTTTGTTGTTGGCGATCTACCTTAACCCAAGTTTTCGTGGTTATTTTCCTTTTCCGGTTGTTCCCCTCCACCCCCCCCTTTTAAAACGGGTCTTTTCTGACTTATGTTTTCCTCAGTCTAAATCACATACCTCTATCCCTTGTCCTATTTTCTTCTTAGTATACTACCCCCCTTTTTACGGGTCTCCCCTCTTTTTCTCCAGAGTGGTGGAGGACTTTGTAGTTCTTCCCCCCCTTTCGCCTCTTTTTTTAAAATAACCGGAACCTTTGCTACCCCTAGCCGTCTTTGCAACCCCTTTTTTTTCTGTAGATCAAGTAATTTTGCCGTCACCTCTTCCTCTGTCCCTAAGTTGTGTAGTTCCTCCTTAGTGTAGTCTTCATCTTCACCGATTATCCTTCCTCAACAACAGTTTGTCATTCCCCCCTTTCCGAGACCCTCTTTTCCCCCCCGACCACCCTCGACACCATGCTAATCTAGAGGGCTGGCCTATTTTTTATACAAGAAGTCTAACTTGCCCCTGCTGATCAGTTTCATTTAAACTCATTTTCCGTCGATATTTTCCCCGCTTTCCACGTGTGCCATTTTCTAGGGCCTGTTTTTGTGTCTTTTTTTTTTTTGTGAGTAATTTTTTTTCTTCTTTGTATTTTTTTCTCTCCGGGTATGGCCCTCCTCTCCCCCCCGTCTCCCCCGTTCTAGCCCCCTGTTATTTACACCCCTTTCCTCTTTAGATGGTCCGTAACGCTGTTCCCCTTTCCCTTCGCGGTGTCTTGGACCCTTATTAGGAACTTTTTTCCCCCTTCCTAGAAAAGCCTCTGTTCTCTGCTATTTCTAACAGTATCTTTAATCTCGTCGTTCTCTCCAGAGCCCCTACCACCCCCCCTTCCTCATTATTCTTTACCCTCCTAGACTTTTACCCCTGTAAGATCCCCCATTTTTTTCCGAACTTATTTCCCGATTCCCGTCCTTATGACTCCAACTGGAACTTTCTTCCCTGGACCCCCCCCCCCTCCTTGTTTTCGGGAAGGTGTTTCTTTCTTTTTTTTTTTTGAACACCCGAGTTAAGCAGAGAATCCTTTGATCCGTTTTTCCCCAGGACATCCCCCCCGCGGGGCCTTTTACAGAGTTCTTCGTTTTTCAGCCTTTCTGTTGTCTTTGAACCTACAGCAGTTTTTTGAGCCTATCTTACCCCTTATTTCTTTTTTCCCCCCCCACCTACGTGTAGGGATCTTTTCATTTTTCCTTTTTTTAGCGTGTTAAAACCCGTATACTTTTTTGAGTCGCCCCTTTTTTCTTTCAAACTTCGGCGACCCCCATGCCCCCTTCGGTAAAACGTGAGTTTTGTTCCCCTGTGTGAAATCATTAGTGCTCGCCACCACTTCCTTGATAGTTTTTCAAACCCCTTTTTTAAAGATGTCCTCTTAAGACATACAGCCTTCTTTAAAGATTCTACCCCTCTTTTTCCCTTTCCGGTCCACATTTGGTTATAATTCCTCTCCCCCTCACTTAGTTTTTTCCCCCTCCCCAGTACCTTTTTCATAGACAATATTTTGTAACATAGGCCCCCCCCGGGTAACTGACGCTCTTTTAACAAGTGCTTTTTGCTCTTTCAGTTTTTTAAAAACAAGACCCGGACCCCCCCAGACTTTTAACTCTTTTCTTATGTCTTTCCCCCCATTTAGCCTTTCTAAGCCCGTTTTATCTGCCCTGTCCCTAGCTTTTTAGCCCTTTTTTTTAATCCCTTCTTCTTTAGAATCTACTTTACAACCGGAGTTATATCTTCAATTTCACCACCCAAGGCATACTCCTTAGGCGATTTCAAATAGGCTCTGATTCTGGACATATCCTTTTCTTAAAATTCACCCGTGTTTGAGTTTAATAATCCTAGATCTTTTTTCCTTTTTGTCAATACCCCTTCCCCCGTTTTTTTTTCCCGTTGGTTCATATTTGCCCGACCCTCCGCTTTTAGTATAATAGCTCTCTCTTTCGTTGTGCGCACCTTACTTTATAAGTATTAACGGCCTCTTTCCCTTACATAGTAATTCAAGTGCCAAATCCTGCCATTCTAACTTATCCCTCTCCCTTTCCCCCCCCCCTTATTTTCCCAGGAACCCCCTTTTAAATCTTTGTCTCCTTTCCTTTTTTTTTGAAGATATTTATAGGTCCTATATACCAACTTACCAACATTGTCATTTAATAGATTAGTTCTTAGACATTACTCTTCCATATTTAATTACAGCCCTTACGTTACTTCACCCCCCACTCTACCCTTATAGTCACCTATTATCTGCTTCCCCTACTGCTATTGACTGGAATCTATTCCTATTTTTATGGTTTGCACCATATATCGGACGACTTTTTCACCTCTCCCCTAAGCTCTTCAAACTTGGCGACTTTTTTTCATTTCAACCACCCGTATAGTTTCCACCCTTTTCTACTTTCTTCCCTATTCGATCTCTGAGTTTCTTTTCCCTCCCCTCTATATGCCACCTCTAGCTTCCCCCTTCCCCTTTTCTCCCCAAAATTAATTAGCCGGCTTTCCCCTTGTAAAGGTCTCTCTCTTTATTAGACCTTTAAAACTCACAACCCTTATTTCTCCCCAGCTAGTTTTGTCCCCATAACCGCTTCTAGCTTTTACGTCCTACTCTTTTTTTTCTTTTCATCTTTGGTTTTTTCCCTCTCTTTTTCATCCCTATACCACCCCCCATCCTCCCTCCGGTGCCCTTTTCCCCCAAAAACCGCACCTAAATAGGGAACACCCGTCTTTCCTCTCCCCTTTAGTTTGGGACAGTCCCACCCCCAAGTGAGGTCGGACTACTTTTCGTTCTCCCTTTCCGTTATAAAACGTTAATATATAAACGTCGATATTATTTCCCCTACTTTAAGTTAGGTTGACAATGCCGCCAAGAGTTGTTTTCACAAAGTCTTTTTTTTTTTCTTTTGCTAAGAAGCCCCATCCTTACGTTTTTCTACTTTTCCTTTAATTTCTTTCTACCTGCCGCTTTTCTCCCTGAGCACGAAACCTTTTTTTTACCCTAAACAAAATCTTTCCCCTCCCATTTCCTACCCCCCAAAGCATTGTTGTTTTTTTTTCCTTCTAAGGTAGTGCACTTATTTTATTCCCCCCTTTCACTTTGGCTGTATATAGGTTCAACTTTATCTACAACTTAAGAAACCTACCTTAACCATATCCACACCCTTTTACGTACCCCTATTCATTCATAATCGTTTCCTTTCTTACCAAGCCTTATTCCCACAATCCTTAGCGCCCCGAGTTCCCATCAATTCCACAATTTTTTGTTTCGAATAATCTAGTTCTTCAAACTCCCCCCCTGCTTATAATTTCCCCTGTCATTTTTTTTATAATTTTTTCTTAAGGTACCAAAGTGTCTTGAACTTGATGGAACCCGTTCTTTTTTTGAATGGCCTCCTCCACCAGGTCATATCTTATTTTCTTTGTTTATTACGTTTTCTTGCATTAATTCTCTTTTTCCCTACTCAATTTAAGACAGTTCAGATTTTTCTTCCCCGCCCCTTCCTTTTAAGGAGTTCCCTGCATTTTCGTCGATTAGTTTTTTCCTCAGGTTCGAGATACTCTTTTTTTTCTGGGGTACAGGCCATCCCCATTCGCGATCACGCCCCCCCCCCCACCAACAACGAGCCCCCCTCTCAACCATTTGCGTCGGTCCCCTTGTCGGTGCCCTCACGAATTTGGTTCTTCCCCTTTCTATCCCTTTCCTTTTCTCTCCCTTCATCCGCCCCACTCCTTAATCATAATGAGATCCGTACGATATTCCCGCTACTTGGCTTTTTTTATTAGAATTTAATCCCCCCCCCTGATTACTACCCCTTTTTTTCTTCCTAAATAGTTTGAAAGTCACCACCGTTTCCTTATATTTTCCACCTTTCCTAGTTTGCACCCGATAGTGTTCTAGCCAGTATACTTTTCCCCCCCCCCCCCTCTTCCCACTTCCTCTAGGTCATTTCTAAATTTCCTGCGTTTTTTTCACTCCTTAAACCTGAAGATGTATCCGTTACCCCCCCCCCCACCCTCCTCGATCTTATACCCTCAATAGAAATACGGCATTCCCTTCGCCCCCCAGTGATAGTTGGTAAAAGGGTTTTCTATTTCTTAGTTCCGTTAAAGCATTAGATCCACTGACCCTTTTGGTTTTTCTACTGAAAATACTCCCCAACTGCGGAATATCTCACCTCCTCTTTCCTCCCCTCTTTGGTTGTGGTGCTTAGTATTCTTACGTCTTCAAGGTTTTAGTTTTTCTTAAATGATCCCCCCCCCCTCCCGTTTAACACGTGCTTTCTGTTTCCGGAGATGGTTATAGGATAATATTAATTCTCCTTTTCAGGGCATATTTAAAGAGGGTTTTTTACCTCCCCTTTCTTTTTTGAAGTACTTTTCATTACACCCTATTTTTTTTTTGGGGGACCAATGAGTGACCTTTCCTGTATTTACTCTCTTTGAGGATTTTTTCTGTTTGTACGTTGTCTTTTTTTATAGCGACTTTCCCTTTTTTTATTAGAGTATTACTTTGCTCCTACCCCCTTTCTTTTTCACTCTTTTACTGTCTTCCTCACCCCCGGGTACAGTTACTTCACTTGATCTCTTTTCTCCTTCCTCCCTTTTTTATTTTTAAGATTTTCTCCTTACCCCCAACCCTTCATGCCAGTTGAATCCTCAATCTCCCCCCCTCCTAGACTATCTATAGGTGCTCCTAATAGACTCCCCTTTTCATATTCTTGACTTTAAAACCAAATCCCCTGCAACCCTTGTGTTCCTGATATAACCCGTTTTTAACCCAATGTTTTCTCCAATTTTTTCAAAGGGGCCCATTCCCCTATTTTTGCTAATTTTTCCTCTCTTGGTGGCTTTCTCACTTTTTTTTTTTTAGTTTTTTTGCTGATTTCTTATGTTCGGGGGGTTTCCCTATAACACGTCTCGTTTCCTTAAGCACAAACGTTCTTAACACATCTACGGCTCTTCATATTAACCTTCTTTAAGGAACTCCCCTTTGTTGTGCGGGTTTTCCCTTTCCTCCCGAACCTGTTCTTATTTCTAGGTTACCGCATCATATGCTTAGAGAGTCTTTTCTCCTATATCCTTCTTTTCTTTGTATTAAATTTCCCACTTAACCCGGCTCCCCCCCTACCTTCTACTTAACCTAGCAATTTAACTGTCCCAGAACAACCCTTGCTCCCCCCAGCCTAAGTGACAGCCGCCCGTTTTTTTAAAACCCCTTTGGAACCCAGGGAAGTCAGACCACATATCTCCCATTGGGTAGTTTCTTTCATTGGTTATCCGGTCTTTTTTATCAACAAACCCGCTTTACCAGATCCCATGGAGATAGATTTATGTGGGAAAAGAGGGGAATCCCCCCAAGGGAGGTTATTAGGTTTCAGGTGAACCGAGTTTTTTACACTTTCGATTTGCCACTTTCCTCCCCCCAGTTCACTGGCTAGTCAATTAGTTCGTACAATGTGTCAAACATTAATCTTTGCTTGATACATTTGAATATTTTCTTTCTTTTTACCATCTCTGCTTCCTGTCAATTCTTTATTTATTTATTAACCGTTTATTTTTCCATCTTTTTGACCCCGGTTCCAACGGTAAGGTTATTTGATTTCACATAATTAGGCTTTTTTTTTCGCCCCAAACCCCCCAAGCCTCTTTAACCAATTATTTTCCTTCGGTCTCCCTTTTTTTTAAACCCCCTTCCGCAAGTTACCGTTATCTCCACACCCCCTACCATCTCCTTTTTTCTATTCCCAGTTTTATCATTCTGGGACCCTTTTTCCTTTGGTCCCCTGCATCCGTCCCCCTCCCCGCGGACTTTTTTCCCTTTTTTTCATTTCTTTTTTCTTTGACCTATGTAAGTAGTTAACTTTTTCTTCTGATCTACTTCCAAAACCCACCTCTTTTTGAACCCCCCACAGTGCATCTCTTAAATAGGCCCCACTTCGTCACCTAGGAAGCTTTCTTTTCTTTGTCCTAGCTTTGGTTTATTTTTTACCGTCTTTTAATTTCTTCCCAGTTCCCGCCTCACCCTTTAAAGGACTTGATCCTATCCTCCTCTTTTTAATTTTAGTACATACTCCACCACTCATTAGTTTATATTCGCTTGCTTTTTTTTTTTTTTTTTTTCACCCCCCGTCTTGATAGATTCTCTGCCTTTATATTGCCCTCTATAGCCATTTACCCCTTTCGGTTGTCGTTCTAACTTCCCAGTCATTCTGGATTGTTACCCTCTCTAATTTTAATAACCTCGTTTTCCGTCGTATATAGTTTTGCCTGACCCACTTAGCGAACCTCTCTCTTTTTGTTGGAGCACTCTCCCTGGTTTATAAAGTGTCCCCTTTTCCTTCTCCCTACTTACCAAATTATACCGGGGTTGTTCCGTAAAAACCTATTTCTTACACTAAAACTCAATCTTTCCACCCCCCCCCCACTTTCCCTATATAGGTTTTCCCCCCCCTCTCCTCAAGGAAATCTTCTTCCTTTTCTGTTATTCTTTTTGTTTTTGATGGAGAGTTTTATATGTCATCAAACACAACGTTTAACCCTTTTTCCTTCTGCCGACATTATTGTTACCTTTAATCTGTCAACCCCCCCTTCCCTTATGCTTTAATATTAATTTTTTCACTATAGACTTATTTCTTTTTAAGTATGAGCTAGAGCACCTTCTCCTAAGAACGTTTGCCCCCCCTATCCCCAGATTACAATTTGAGGTTACATAAAAGCTCTCCCCCCCGGATTCGAATTCTTAACTTCTTTTTTATTAAACCCCTATATGACTAATCCTTCTTATTATTCTATTTTTCTTTTCTCGCTTCCAAGTCCTCTTTTTTTTTCCCCGTATCTGCTTTTTATCCCTCCTATAGTCTTGTTAGTATTCTGTTTCCAGGCATCTGACCTTCCAGTTCTCCCATTTTTGGTTTACCCACGTTAAACACCATCTCAGACGCTTTCGCCCCCCTCCTAGCTTTGACTATTTACTCTTTCCCCCTTCTTTGTTCCCTTTTTTCCCCCCCTTAGCCCTTAAAGAGCTTCTAAGACCTCATTTTTTCCTTGACAAACCCCCCCCCTCCTCCCGGGATAAACGTTCCCTTCTACCACTTTTTTTTTTTTTTCCCCAGTACCCTTCTTGCTTGTTCCCCTCGACTTATCCCCCCAAAACTGTTCTCTAACCCGGATTTAACTCACCTACCCTTTTGTTTTTTATTTCGTTTTTCCAGGAGCCTCTTTTTCACCCTTCATTTTTACACAGAAAATCCCTTTTTTTTATTCTCCCCCATCATTCTCTTCGATGACATTACTTTTTTTCCTTTTCCCTTTCGTTCCCGCCCTTTTATAAGTTAACGAGATTCCCCTCCCCCCCCGTTTACATTACTAAACTCTTCAAAATACCCTTCAAAGATTCGTTTCTGTACTCAGGTCGAAATAGTCTTATCTCCCTGTATCTTCCCCCCCCGGTTTTGCCAACCATATCTTCTTCCCCGCTCCTATCTGAACTAAGAGACTCCAAGGTCTTCTCTTGGGACAATTACGATTATAATGGTCTTTTTCCGCTTTTACAAATTTTTCTTTCATCCTAAAACGGTTGAGTACACTTTTCCCTTTTTCTTGCAAACACTTCCCGTTTTATTCATTCGCGTCGTTTATCTATCTTTTTTACAAGGTAAAGTGCTATGTCCAGGTCCTCACACTGCCTTTATCGGTCCTTTTTCTTCATACCAGGAATAGTTTATTTACCGCTCTATAGTCATATTCTCCCCCCTTCAAGCCAATTTCCCCTATAAGTCCCCCACACCTTTTTCTTCACTGCTCCGTTAATCTGTAGCTCCCCTTTATTTTTGTTTATCAACGTGCTTTTTGTTCTAGGCTACGTTTACATCCCCCCTCCCAACTCGTCCCTTTAAAGAAACCGTATTCCCTTTAAAGGTTTTTTAAATCTATTCACTACCTTCGTTCCCTTATAACTTCTAGGACCCTTCCGCCCCCAATAGATCGATTCCCTAGGAGATTTCTCTTCCTCTATTACCTTTGTTTGCTTTTATTGTATCACTGTCCAAATCCTCTCCTCCTCAACCTTAGGACCCCCCCTTTAAAATTACCCCCCCTATTGAATGCCTTCCCCTTATTTTTTTACCACTTCACATTTGCCCACGCTAGTCTTCGTGAGTCGATTAATACCCCCCCTATTTCCACCCACAGGGTCGACGAGTTTTTTTCCCCCCTGAACATACCGACTATAAAAAACATTTCATACCCTTGTTCTTTTTACCCAAACAAAAAATTCCACCACCACCCCCTAGATATTCTAATCCTCATACCACACTTTTCCCATTTTTCCAGGAGAAACCCCTCTTGTTCCCCTTATCGTCCAAGGGTTAAGTAATTAGTAGTAGCCCCGCTACTTCAGCCAGGTTTTTACTAGTTGTTTATTTTTCCCCTTTCCCCTGCCCCCCCATACACTAAAACACTTTAGAGGTGTAATATAATACTTCTTTCCCTTTCCCCCTCCTGTTGTTTTTTTTTTTTTGAGACTCATCTCCACCTCCAGTCTAGATTATCTTTCTGTTTTCCCCTTCTAAACCCAGTAAAAGTTTCTCGGCCAGTCTTTGGTTGTTCGCTTTACGGAAAGGCATTCTGAACTTCCAATTTCCCCCCCTAGGGTTGACTAATATATTGTATATTCTTTCTTTTTTTACCCTTCCAACTTTTGCCCTATGTGTTTTTTTTTTTTTACACTCTTTTTTTCCCCCATTGGATGGGATATTTTCTTTGATGTATTCTTCCATGTCAGTTTTACCTACGTTTCTTTTCTTTATTTTATTATTCTCCCTAGTCCTCCATCGTTGCATCCCCTTTTATGCCTAGTCCCCTATAAAGGTCCCCTTTACTTCCCCTCCAGTCATTTTTTTCCAACCATGGTAGTCCTTTTCGTTTCTTCCCCCCTTTCTCCCGTCTCTCCCTCCCACTGGCCTTTTCACGTACTCCATATATAATATCTTCTTCTTCAACCTAAGATCTCTAGAGTTCGTATAATCTTTTAGACCCATCTCCTACCCCTAATATAAAATATTCTTTCAATGATCTATTCCCCAATTTTTTTTCTCTGGTATTTTTTTTCTTTATTTTTTAATTTTCAGTTTTCTGAATTCTACTCCTGTTTTGCCCAACAACCTCGTTCATAATCACCGTTATATAATAATTACCCTAAGCCCGCGACTTACCTTTTTTCCTCGTTGGCTTGTGGCGGCTCTCTCCCATCCCCCCCCCTATTTCCCCTGGTAAAGCGACTTTGTTTTACTGCTAATAAAACATATATTTAGGTTTTTCTCGCACGCTGTCCCCCCTACACCTCTACTTTCCATTCTTTTTTTTCTCGCTCCCTTTACCGACCACATTATAAACCCTGCTTCCGGGACCACCTACTCAATTTAATTTTTCCAGAAACTCCTTTTTTACACCGTTTCTTTATATTGGGCTTTCAACCCCTCCCCCCCCCTAATAGGTATAGTGTCACCCTCCTTACTACTTTTAGTCTTTTTTTACCCCTATCTTCAGGTTCCCTCTCTTTTGTTTTCTTTACACCCATTGCAGTTAGTTCTTTGATATTTTTTTTCCCTATTTACGGCCCCCCCCTGAGCCTTTTAATAGTTAGTTTATGTAAAAACGTACTTCAGTATCCTGTTCTTTCCCCTATAAACCATCGTTTTTTTATTATACTCAAATAATTCCCTGTAAACGTAGTAAATTTTTTCTTTCGGTTTTTTGGTTTTGTTTTTTTTGACCAGACCTTCGCCGATGACCCACCCAAACTGCTGGTTTCTCCACTGATTCAATAGGTCTCCAACCCCCCACACAAACGAACTTTTTTTTTTTAGAACTGGAAATTACCACCTTTTTCGTGTTTATCTCCTCTTTTTAGTTTTTTTCGAATCGTTTCAGCCCTCTTTTCCCCTCCCTCCCCCCCACTCTTCTCTTTTTCACCTCCATTTAAGATTTTTTTCAATTTCGTAGCCGTTTTAATTTGATCTTAGAATCCTTTACAATCTTTTTCAACACCTGACCCACCTTTAAGCTCATTTTTTACTTCTGTACTTTTAACTGCCAGTTTGTCTTTAGGTGCTTCAGGTGGCGACCTTTTAGCTGGTGTTAGCTCTGTTTTGTTTTTTTACTATGTAAGGAGAGCTATCCCCCCTTATGATATCTTCTCGAGGTCCTTTTTGTCCCCTAGTATCTAACAATCCTAATTTTTTTACGCGCCCCCTTTCCCCCCCAAGCCTTTTTGATATGATTCTCTCACCATGAGAAAGAACTCTCCGTTTGCTTCGTTCCTATACGTTTTGTGTCCTATCCCCTATTTTTTTTATGCGCCTCTCTTTTTAGCCCCCACCCTAGTTTTCTTTTTTTTTTTTTTTTCTACTTCCCGCCATTCCCCCCTAAGATCCCCCCCCCCTTTGATTGGGGGTTTAGCACCTCACCTCCCGGTCTATTCAGTCTTCCAGTTTTTTCAACTCCCCAAGTTTAAGGGGTTACAAACCTCCTTTAACTTCCATTTATTACTTTTCCCCCCCCCCCCCTTTATTTTCAGGTTTTCAAAAGTTTATTTTATATAGGAAACCCCATATATAAGCCCTTTCTCTCTACGAAGTTTTTGTTTGCTTTCGAGCTTTTATATAGTTTTTCCCCGGATGACCAAGAACCCCGCACTCTAGGGTTGTCATAATTAGTTTGCCTTCTTGATCCAATACGAAGGGCTTTTTTTCCTACGCACCTGTCCTTCAGGTCAGATTACCCCCTACCGGGAAGACGAGCTTTCCTTCTTCTCGCGCACACCTGCTATATTCTTTGAACTTTCTACGGACTCTGGCACTTCATTCTTCCCCTTTCGACGTGTAACCACGATGGTACTTTTTCTCTCCCCCCCTTTCATTCCGGCAATTTCTCCCCTCTTTATACCAACCCCCCAGGCCCCCTTACCTCTCATAGTTTTTTTTCTATCTTCTCTTTGATAATAAGCGATTTTGCGCCGGCGGGTTATAACGACTTATATAGGCTTTTCTGGATCAGGAAGTCCCCCTTTTACTCTTTGAGATAGCCATCTTCCCGGTTCAGCTTCTATATTAGTTACTTTTCCACCCCCCCCCCCCCCATTCCCCACGCCCCCCTAGTCTTTTTTTCCGTCATCCCTTAGTCTTTTTCCCATATTCTCCCCTTGTGATTGTATTGGTTTTTTTTCTCTTCTTTTTTCTTAACTAGCCCCTTTAATATGCCTTCCTTCGCACCTTATTTAACTTGAACCCACTAGGTTGTTCCCACCGGTCTTCCTATTCATTTTTTTTCCCCCGTCCATTTTTCCTGGTGTGCAAATAATTACTTTTCTTAAGATATCCCCCCTGTTACCTGCGAATTTCTAATAATTTACCTCTGTCTTAAGTTATCTACACCAGTGAGACCTTTTCCAGCTTTCCTAATTGGAAAATTATCTCTTAATTATTTCCATCTTTCCTTTCGTTTTGCCCTTACTTCTTTCCTCTTTTTTACCTCTGTTACGAGATCCTATACCCACCAACTCCTTTAACCCCACCCCCCCCCCCCCCCCACCCCCCAATATTTTTTTTTTTTTCAGTCTATTTTCCACGGTCCACTTCCTTACTGCGTTACTATAGCCTTGGCCCAAAATATCTTCCTCTCTTGCCTTTTTAAACACCACCCCATAACCCTTGTAATTAGTAGCGTTCCCCTTATCCTTTATTCCTCCCCGAGTTTCCTTCCCACCGGGTCCTTCTAAAAAATCTAAGCCCCCCCGGTTTTTTTTTTCCCCCGTCTGTTGAACATTAAAGGTTTTTTCTCTTCCAGGCTGTATCCCCTGTTATCTTCCTTTTTAAAAAGGTGTCTTCCCTGCCCTAATGATTGTAGATTTTTTCTTGCCCAGGAACTATGATCTTCCCCCGATCCCATAGCTTCGCTTTTCCCCACTTAATCAATTTACCCCAGTCTCCCCCCCTCGTTCCCCGTTGGCGCTTTTTTTTACTGTTGATAGGGACCTCCTGGTTTCTTCTATGAGAGGTGGTTTCATATAGGGGTCCCCCCGTCCTTTTCAAACACCTTCTTCCCTTTTTTTTCCCTCCCCCCCCCAATTCTCCCGTCTTCCCAGAACACATTTTCAGTTTCCCCCTTTGTTCCTTTTATATTTTCTCTTCCCTGATTAGATCTTATTCCATTATTTCTTGCATAATTTTTTGAATCTCCTTCGATATTTAGATTTCTTTTGCGTGTTTTCTTTCGATTTATCTCCTTTCTTCCCCCCCCCCCGTTTTTTTTTGCACTACCCACTTTAATAAAATACTTTTTTCCCGCGTCAAGTTCAACTCCCTCTTCTTAATTTTTTCTTTTCCCCAACCCCCGCTGGTTTGTCTCACCTTTTGCAGTATCTTCCTAACATATTTACCAGTCGTCTAGTGTTCTTCTATTACAACCAATGTCCTCCCTCCCCCCCCCAACCCTTTGACGCTTGTCTCAGGTTGAACCCCCCTTATTCGCTCCCTCTACCTATACCTACAGGAATCGAGCTCCCCTAGTGTACATCTTTCCCCCACCAGTCTTAGTTTCCATCCTTCAGACCGCCATTAAGTAAACACCGTTTTTCCTCGATCGAACATATCCACTAACCCCCCTACCCCTTTTTTTTTTTTTTTTGCGTTTATATATCTTTCTCCCCCTTAATCCTTTTTTTTTTTTCTCTCACATATCCCCGCCCTCTAAAGTGTATTTTCTTATTCTGGTCCATTTTTTTTTTTTTAACCCCCAAACCCTAAGTCCCGTTTATTTCTTTCTTTCGTGGTCTTCTTCCTAACATTAACCTCTCAGCCCTTTACTAACTCCCTTTGGTTTTTCTATTCCTATTTATATTATTAAACTTTTCACTTCATTTGGTTTTTTTTTTTCACGGCGTGCCCTCATTTTTCTCCTTAATTTTTTTAGTACAATTTCCGCCCCCCTTTTCCTACTTTTTTCTCCTTTTTTCTAGCTACTGTCCCCCTAGCTGTTCCCCCCCATATGTTCTTCGTTGACTGGTCATGTTTCACTTTCCCCTTCATTAAGTATTAACAGGGGGTCCGTCCTTTTTCCTTATCGGGATACGTGTCTCTGCTTCCCTCCCCCCCCTTAACACATTCCGCAAGTACTACTAATTTCCCTCTCGCCGCTCTTTTATTGCTATAATCTTATACCCTTTAAAGCTCCGTATATTCCCCCAAACCGATGAACTTTAGATTCTATGCCCCCCCAACGGTCTGCCTATTTATGAGGGTCTTTTTATTTTCGTGTACTTGCTCCCTAGGGAGTTCCCCCCCCCCAACTTTGAAGACACCGTTACTTACCCCCCCCTTTCACGCCTCTGACGTCCTAACCGCCCTCCTTTTAGAAGTTTTGGTTTTTTTTGACTAGACCAGTGTGCCCCATATTTCTATTGTTTACTACAGTCATTCCTCTTAGAGGCCGTCTCAAACTATATTGTCCCTTTTTTCTCCGATGTCCAACATGTTGAACCCCCTTCCCCCTCCTATTCGTCCTTCTTTGGACTTTAAGCAATTCAACCCATGACAGCATAATTATCCCCGACAATACCTTTTTTCCTTTGACTATCTCACAGTTTTTTTCATGTGTTATAAGTGTTTTCCTCAACCCTTCCATTGTTACTCTTCTTTTCCTTTCCCCCCCCCCCGATAATACTGAACCTTTTTTCTTTAGAGAGGGATAGGTTATCTGTTTTGACCTGATTCTTTGACCGTTACTCCTCCTTCAGTGCTTAGTCATTTCTTCCCTTTTCCCCCCCCTCCCCCGGCTCCCCCCCATCTTCTTTTTCTGTTATCGTCTTGTGTAAACTATATTTTTTGGTTTCTCTGGATAAAAGCGTTTGTTTTTACTCCCCATCATTCTCGTTCATGATGTTTAGAGTCAACAAGATTAGCGGGAGAGTCCCCCAAATACCGTGCATGTTTCCCCTTTTTGCACAACTTCTTCCTATCTTTACCCCAACGGAAGCCCTTCCAAGGTAATCGGCACCCCCCAAAGTAGCGGGTGAGAGACCCCCTGTTTTGAGAAGGACGGCCCTCCCTTTCGTTAACAAGGGAAGTTGACTTTCTCCCAGAATACGGTTTCCTTACATTCTTTTTTTTTTCCCATAGTGTTCTCTCAATCTCTTGTTTCCGTGCTTATCCCTTCCACCAATTTCGATACACCCCCTCTAAGATCTCCTTAGGTTCCCAACTGGGTGGTTCCACTCCAGCTTTGTTTTCCGTTGATCACCTTATGCGGTTCTCCTGTGTTTCCTGTTACTTAGCTTTTACTTTATCACCGTACCTTTTACACAGGTTTCTTTTTCATATCTCTTATTTTTGATTTTTCATCCCCAGCCCCCTATATGTCTTTTCCTTTATGCGCGGTCCCCAGGATCGTGGTGATCCCATGTCCCTTTTATTCCTGAAATATTTCAGACTATGTTTCTTCTCTCCTCGGGGGGTAGTAAGAATCCCTTACCTCTATTCTGCCCCCCTTGTTTATGAGAGGTAAACCCTCTTTTTTTTCCTTTTCTCGTGCGATTTCTTCTTCTCAGAAATCCTTAGCTCCATCCATCTTTTTTTCGCTTTCTCTTTGTTCCCCTATAATAAGGTTTTTATAGTGACAGTTCCTTCTCCGTAAATACTTCCCAGCTACTGGCTCATCCTAGTATCTCTCCCTACAATCTATTAGTCGATTTTTTTTAACGTTTCTTATATAATTA
>Ga0179591_1365977_pt1 | contig 16926 bp, 13 predicted proteins | sample CZOMad2_1_08_16f_FD_182891 | JGI IMG/M metagenome (GOLD analysis project Ga0179591, IMG submission 182891) | Vadose zone soil fungal communities from Angelo Coast Range Reserve, California, USA - CZOMad2_1_08_16fungal (PacBio error correction) | ecosystem: Environmental > Terrestrial > Soil >... | reverse complement strand
TCTGATGGTCTCCTGGTCCACTTCTTTCCCCCCCCAGAAGTTTTAGATGAATAGGGCCTCCCTCCCATTGTTCCACGATGGCGCCTTTTTCCCTCCCCGTCCACAGTGTCGCCGGATTGGGTAGGGCTGAGATGGCTAGGAGGTTCTCACAACTCGGGGGTGATTTTGGCCGAATCCCCGCTGCGGACAAGTCTTGGCCCTCTTTCGTGTCGACCCCCTGACCGCAGTCAGCTAGCTGCGAATCGATCCCCTTCCGGTTTCCCTCTTGGTACTCAACACGCTGTGGACAACGACTTCCCGTTTCTGACCGCTTCCTTGCGTCAGCTTTTTCTCCCACACCCCGTTGGGCGGGGAACGGCCCTCTTGGAACGATCGCGTTTTAGAGGATTTGAAAGTGCGATCTCCCACGCGGTCAGCAAGCGCATTCCGGAGAATTTTGTTTCGCCTTTTCCTTGCCCCCACCACTCGACCTTTTTCTCCCTATTACCCAAAACGATCTGCACAGTTTTTTCTCACAGTGTCACCGCATGTTTCTTAAGTTATTGTGATGGGTCCCCGGCTTTTTTCAGATCGAGACCCTGCAGGGCGCGCGTGTTACACCGGAAATTTGCAGAAGTCATTGAGCTGTTTTTTTTCTCATTGCCGAACGTGATGAATAGAAAGTCCATTATTTGGACTTGAAGATTCCCAAGTCCCCTGCAGAGACCCCCTTTTCCTTCCTATGGCAGCTCCGGCGTTTCTTACCTCGGAACTCGTCTTTTCCGAGAGCCCGCCCCGAAGATCCTTTTGAGAGTGGGGGTTATCTATGCCCCTTGTCCCACGTTCCCTCCCCTCCCTTGACCTTCCCGCTGAACGCGGCCCCCTTTTGAGACTTTTTGTCCAGGGTGCACTACTTCCCCCCCTTAACGGGCATCCTCCTTCTCTGCCTTTTTTCGTTTTCCTCTCTTTCCCGCCCTCGGGCGCTCTGAGTTTCTTGAAATTAAGAACCTGGCTAGCCGGTTGCCGCTGGCCGGTTTGTTCCTGGCATTCGAATCACTGTCCCTTGCGCTAATTTTGTCCGCAGCCTTCATTGTTGATCAAACAGGGCAATCGCTCGTTTTCTAGACCCGCTCGCCGATTCGATGGTCCGCTCAAAACGGCTTTCCTAGTTCTGTTCGTCTCCCCTACAGTTGGCCCTATCTTTATCCCTATCTTCGCATCGCAGCCTTTATTGTCCGGAGAATAGCTATTCTTTTTTCGAACCTTCCAAGATCCAACCATTGCCAATGTACTCATGAAGAGCTGGTCTTTCGGCTCTCCAGGCTTGATCCCCCCGGTTTTCCTTCCCCCCCTTTTTCCTCCACTGTTCTTGATCCCCCAGGCCTGCTGGAGTTGGAGGGTATATCCTCCGTCGGTTTCCTTGGCTACTTCATTTTTCCCTGTAACGTAGGGGGAAGAAGGTTTTGTGGTCGCAGCCCCTCGTTCGTTTTGTTTCCCCCGACCCCCCTTTTCCCCGCCTCCTTGCGTAGCCAGTCCGTGTTTCTTCAAGGAGACGCGGCATTTTCTTGGTCATAGGCTTAGGGAAGTTTCTTCTGAAATGTTCTTTCCATGGAGAGTTTTTTTTTCCCCTCGCTGCACTCGCTGGGGGTTGCGCCACAGTATTCAGTTGTTCTTTGCGATGCTTGTGTACAGGTTTCTCCCCTCAGGCCCTTGGTAAGGGGCTACTCCCCTTTTTCATTTTCCCCCATAATTGCTTCAAAGTGTGGAGTGGCTTTCTTTTTTTCAGCACGTGGGAGTCGATTGAGCATGAGTGGACTCCTCCCTCGCGCTTTCGGCCTTCCCATTGTCCGAACAACCTGTTCCCCTTTGCGTCGTTGCCAATCCTTATTGGACTTACGGTTCCCATGCAGCTTACTCTTTCTCCGGTTTCTTCCGGTTAACTGTCAAAAGCTACTTCCCCGCTTTTTTTCCGGCGCTTTGTAGCGACCACTTCCCCCCCAAACCCCCCTCTACAGCTTCAAGCCGCAGGTCTTTCCGCGCATATTCGGAAGTGCTTAATCCCTCTCCCTTCTGCATTGTGTGCTTTTGAGATTCCAAGCCACCTCTTTTTTTTTGCCCCCAGGGACGCCCCTCGTACCGTTTTTCTCTCTTTACTCTCGGCCCTTTCTAGGCTACAGGAACGGTCGGCGGCCCCCTGCAGGCTCCCCCTTTTTTCCTCGCATTCCAGTTCCCTTCCTTGGCACAGCCCTTACACACTTTCCACCCCTGAACATTTTTGCCAACAGCTCTACGCAGAGGAGTGTGTGTTACTTGCCTGTATTACCACCTCCCTCCCCCCCTTCGGACCGAGCCCCATCTTTTTTCTTGCTTATGGCCAGTCACAAGGTTCTCGCCGACCATCTGCAGTTGAAAACCTCCCTCGGTCACGAGTCATCCTCGTCTCTTTTCCCAGAATTTTCCCGAACCGGTTAGAGTTGGGCTCTTGCCCTGTGTGCCTCCCTGATACCACCCTCCCCAGGTCAGGTTGCGGAATTCCGGAGTCAACACCCTTCGTGGATTTCCCAAGTCCTGTCTCTTTTCTGAACTGAAGACAGTCTAGGTCTGGTTCATTCCTTTTTGCTCCCTCCCTTCTGGTCCCTCACGATGATCCCCCCTACGTTCCATCAAGTCGGAATTTCAGGTACGAAACTCCCCCCCACCCCCCCGCCCCCCCCCCCCCAAAGTGCTCCTTCCCCTGTCACAACATCTTTTGAATCGTAAGTTTTTCTTCTTCGCTCGTCATCTCAGTCAAGAATGCTTATGCTCAATCGTACCCCCTTTCAGCAGTCAGCCATGCGTCGAAAAAACCGTAGTTCAGTCGGCAGTTGCTCGTCCCTAGTCCGGGTCGCGACATATCTTCTCGTTCAAGAAGACCCTTTTGTGGGTTTTGTTGAGGTAAGAGATTGTTCTATTACGGTGTTTTTTTTTGTCCCCTCCCGGTTACTTATCTCTCACCCGCCATTTTGCTTGGGCTTCCCCTTGCGTTTTAATGCTGAACAGCGGCGATTGCCAGCATCCCTCTTGCCTTGCTGCCATCCCGAGCTTCTTCCCAGTTGAAGCTAACCGCGTTTTTTTTCTCTTCTCCTTGCCGCGTTGGAACGCCAACAACGGCCTCCGAAGTTCTTTTTTCCCTGTTTCGTGATCCCCGCTAACAGGAACGAGACCTGCCCCTGCGAGGGACTGAGGACAAGCCATTCCTTCAATGGCCTTCCTTTCTGATCCTTGGGTTTTTTTCTCCGGAATCGCAAAATTCTGTGTTTCTTTTGCGTTTTACCCGCACGCTGCTCGGACCCCCCCCCCCTTCGATGTGTCGTAAGACAATCTCGGTCTTCAGAACGAGAACTCTGAGTTATCAGTAAGGGGAGTTCACTGAGCTGTCGTGATAACTCCCTTCTTTCCCCTTATCCCTGTCTACCGACAAGAATCTGGTTACTCGGCCCCCCGAGGAGACAGCGCCCCTATCACAGCGGTTTTTTCTTGAAGATATGTGTTGGTAAAGCTGGTCCCCCTTCTTTTTCACTTGGGTAGTTAGTTGTGCCTACTGGACGGCGCACCTTTGCCCTGGTTTCATGAGTTGTCCTTCTTTCCTAACCTGCTGAAGACCTCTGTAAGGGCTAGACCGGATCGCGATTATTGCGTTTTTCCCCTGTGCGTCCCTTGGTCGATAGTTATTTCGTACTTTCTTCCCACTTTCCCCGTAGGATGCGGTCTGAGTTTCGCTGAGCATTCTTCCTTGATGCTCCACCTCCCCATTTCAGTTCTTATTGCAACTCTCACTCTTTGTTCGAATTTTCTAGACAAAGTGCTGACCTGGTGAATGCATTTCTGTCACCTTCCTCTCCGGGAGAAAGGCCGAGGATTTCTTCACCCCACCTTGTCTGCCCCCAAAATCCTTCTCTTGGCCCCTCCAGGCAGTAACATAATGCTTTTGTCTGTTTCCTTTCTGAGTTTGCGCAGATGGTGCAGAGTTGCCTCTTTCAATCGATTCCCCTTCGTCCCCCCTTGACCAACCCCATGTCCTAACACGGTTGACACTCCCTCATGTCCACCCTTCTGCCTTGACGCGCTTTAACTTTCTTCTAACATCCCCTGAGGGACTCGTTACTGACCAATCTCTACACCGACCGGAATCTCCCCAGTACAACACTACCCCTCATTTTTTCTCCCCCCCACCCTGCTCTGCGTCTTCCATAAAATCACTGACGGTGATTAAATCCCATTGATTCTGCTCCCTTCCTAGACTCGCCCCTGACTCCCTTTACCCTACCCTTTTATACCCTTTCCCTTTCAAAAGGGATTTACGCGATTTCCTTGATCCCTGAAAAATGTGGAACCCTTCCCGTTTTAAAAGAAACCATCTAGAGTGTAGGTACGTACCAAGTCATGCTGCCACTCGCTCTTCATTTAAATCCTTCCGTCGGAATTTTAGGAGGACCCATCCGTTTTCCCCTCCTCCGTCTTGTCGGATCAAATCTAATCCAGCATGGTGGTAATCCAGTGCCTCTCCCCATTCGTGTCAGTCCTCGGTTTATCCGCCCCCAGATTTCGCCAGCATATGCGGCAGACTTTTCTTAAGGTTGTTTTTTTTTACCTCCTTCCCCCTTCATAGTTTTTTCGATGCGTTCAAGAACAGGCTGCTCCTTTTCGGCCCCCCTGCCTCGATCGGCGTTTAGTGGGTCCCTCCCAGGTCAGTCGGGAGCGAACTGCTCTCTTTGCTCGCACTGAGTGGGCCCCGGATCGTTTCTCTTGCGATGTTTTCTCTGCAGTTCCTCCCTCTGTCCCACTGTTCCTCGAAATGACTTTGTTGGAATTCAATCTGATTTCCACAGTTAGAGCCGCGCAGTTAGGGCGCATTCGGACACTCCGCGGTGGGCCCAAAACACCGGCTTCGACCCCTCTCTTTCCCAAGTGACCCCATAAGTGGTTTCGTCCAGAGTTCATCCACTTTCCTCCCAAGCCTGGCGCTCTTCAGATAAGGCTGTTCTCGATGTGCTTTCGTGGCTTTCACCTAAGAATCCTTCTCCTTGTAATGTCTAGGCTGCCTGAGATTTTTTCCCCTTCCCCTGATTCCTGTCCCTCTTCTCCCTTTACAGCCAGACTAGCTGCGCAGATTATTCTTGATTGGACTTGCTGATGTGTACCTTCTTCTTCCATAGCCCCCCGTTTTATGCCATTTTCCTTCCTTCCCCCATCCATCCCAATGGCTTCCCCTCTTTCCAAGACGGCTCCGTTCGCGTATTATATGAAACTAGTTATGGTTTGAGGAGTCCTTCTGTCGTTTTTCCCCTCGCAAGCCCGTTTTCCTCATCTTCGCCAGAATTTGACTTTTTCCATCCAATCAGGCTGAAGTAACCGGCGACATGCCCGTTGTACCGTTTAGTCAAGAATGAGAAGAGACTTTTGGTGGTTCACTTTAAATCCATATTTCCTCTCTCCTTTTTGACAGAGCAACATCGAAACACCCCGCCATTTCTAAACTTAAGTTCTTCGGATAGACGGCGTCGGAACCGATATCCCTTTCCAGTCCCTCCCCCCCGCTCCGTTTCACCTAAGACTGGGGCCCCCGTCAAAATTTTGGTTCTCAGTCGCTACGGAATTCATGGCGGTCTTTTCATTTCCCCACCTAGGGCTTTCACTGATCAGATGAAACCGAATTCTATTCCACTCTTCTCGGACGCTTCCCTTTGTCCGCCAACTCCCGTCGTGTACCTCCCTCAGCAGTGCCCTCAGCCGTTCCCTTCCTGCTTTGCCTTGTTATTAGACCAGTTCCATTACGACAAGTATCCTGATAGCCCCCCTTCCTCCAGGTGGCTTCATAGGGCAAATCTTCGGTCAGATAACCGTGCGCATTTCCCCCTGGCCGGATAACAGCGTCGTTTTTTAGAGGGGCTCTTCGCAGTTCCTTCTTTCTTTGACTCCTCGAGATTCCTCCCCCAGATCCCCTTCCCTTTACACAAACTACGCCTGTTGCCGGCAGCTTGGCCTTTTTCACGTTTCTGCCCGTCCGCGGTTTTCGCCTTGCCATGCCCCTTCCCCCTGTCGATTCTTCTGCGGGCTCATTGGCTGATCGTCTTCTTCCTTTTCCCTCACCCCCCTTTTTCTCTGTATGTCCGCGCTCGATGCGGACAAAGTCCTTGACTCGTTTCTTTGTCCTTCACCGTCCGATATGGACTACTGAGAAGGTGTGTGTGAACTTTTGTCCTCACCTGGTGGGAACTCTGCCGCTCTCCATTGAATTCTTGTCCATTTGGGACCAAATTGTGTGGGTGCCTGGGCAGGCATTGGAATATGTGAGCGTGAGGGCGTTTTCCGAGGCCCCTCCGGTCTATTCAGTCCGCATTTTTTCGTGTCGATTTTCTGGCCCATTACCTATTCCCTCGGTTTTTACTCTTTCACAACCCTTTGTCTCTTCATAATGAAGTAAACGGGCCTTTATTCGCTCTGCTTTATTGATCGGTGCATGGTGAACTTTTTCATGAGGGTTTTTTCCCTTTTCTATTGCCTGAGTTGAACAGCTTATTAATACATGAGCTGTTAAGACTCGAAAACTCTCCTTCCCTTTCCTTACTTGTCTTTTGCGCAGGAAGTTCCCCTTACCCATGTTACCTGTCTTCTTCCCTGATTCCCTCTGCCCGCTTGCGTACCCGTCACCAGAGCCACGACTCTCAAGAGAGAGATTTCTCCGTTCGTCTTGCTTACAAGTCCTACCCCCTTCCCCAAATTGAAGCAAGGTGGCCCTTGAATTAGTTGTTTTACCAGGTTTTCAAGCCACCCCCGAATTCCCCTTTTCCTGCTACCTTCTATGTCCTAGAATTATGGAAGAGTTTTGAAGCATCTTTATTTTTCCCCTTGCCCAATTTTCCTCCTTGCGAGCCGTGAAGAGGATTTGTCATCGCCCCTGGAACTGTCACACGTGTCTATGTTCTCCCGATTTAGTTCCAAAGTAGGACGAGGCTGGACCAGTGCGCTCCTTCTTTTACCTAGCCTCGGTCTCGTCTTTCCTCTCGGTCACTCGGGCCGCGCCACACAGGTCGCGGCTGCGTCTTTCTACGTTTTTTTCCCAAACCTGATTCGCTCCAAGACCCCGGCCCTCTCGTCGGCTTCTTGCCCGTAGACCAGAGAGAGCCGCAACCCTTCCCCTAGATCTTAAAAACATTGACCCTATTAGGATGAGAGAAGGGGTCTCAAGGCTTTTGTTCCTTCTTACCCGGGGCCCCCTCCCTCCGGTGGAAGAGGCACTGTTCTGATACCTCTTTTTCGTCCTGGAGATATATTGCCTCGACTCTTCCGCCTTACCTCGTGATTTCATATTTAACTGGGTAACTTCGGGCAGAATCGTTCGACCCAATACCTCCTCGGTTGTCTCTACGGCCTTGACCCCCCTCTTTTCGTTCAGCCTCAGGCTTCCAGGCCGTTTCCCTTCACGGCTTCCTGGCATTTGAATTTGATTTCTTAATTATCGTCTCCAGTATAATTGAGCCGTCTTAACTTTTCTACAGGTCGATGATTGTGAGACTCCCCCCTTCATCCACCTTGGTGGTCTACCTTTCTCTGAAGGGTGTCAGGGGCTGTATGTTCGGTTTTATTCGTGTCTTTGCGAGCCCCTGTGTTCAGTTTGAATAAAGTTTTCATCCTTCATCCCCATTGAGTAACCTGTGGAGTTTCCTTTATGTGCGCCTTGAGTCAAACAGTTTAGTAGAATTATCGTCTTTTGCACGATTCAATAGGACCCATTTTTCCTGCAGGACCTCCCCCCCAACCTTTCCCTCCGACCATGGACATCTACCTTCGTGACTGCTTGGCGGCCCCCAGCTCTTTTTTCCGCGCGGTTTAGCAGAATCCGATGCCTTTCCCTCTGTTCTCAATTTTCCCTTTCACCCGCTCCCTCAGCTTGAATCTTTTGTAGAGCCCCAACCAATTCTGTGTGGCAGCTTTGATCATCTGTTTTGACGCGCATCGATAGTCCCAAGATGCGCAATCCCCCCAGTTCCCTCCGGCTTCGTGTCCTGGAGATTACTCATACCCGATCCCAAGGGGACGCCTTTGTTTACAGGGAACTATCGCTAGGACCCGTCCTTTTCTCCCCTACGGTGCGCCATGACTGGCTGAGGATCCTTCCCCCGTCATCCCCTTTCACCGCCTGCTCGTAAAGGAACACCCGCTTCCCTGGGACACCAAAACCACAGCTCTTCATCACCAGCCTTCATTTCTTGATTTGGTCCTGTCACACTTCCTCAATAGGCCTCCTCCCCACCCATTCTCTTCTCTCTTTATTTCCTTGTGGAGTGCCCGTGATAGGAGACAGGCGTCGCAGCATGGTGTATTCCAGTGTTCTTTCTTTTTCCCTGTCTCGCGAAAAGAGTTTATCGACATGCATTCCATTACAGTTGCGAAATGTACCACCGACCCCCATTTCCTGGTTGCTGACTTCCGAGAAAAAAGCTGCTGGATTTCCTCCTCACTTCCCCCCCCTTCGATTCATTGTATCAGCGTGGGCCACGGGTTTCTTCCGACGCTCTCCCCGCCCTCCACGGTCCACCTCTATTACCCCCCCCCACGCCGCACACGCCCTGATGTGCTCGCCGCCCATCACCTGAGGAATCCCACACTTCCCTCCGGACGCCCGACTGCCCCCTGCCCTCCAACCACACCCGCCATGCCATTTACCCCCGGTCTCGCCGCTCGTTGGGCCCACTGTCCCACCACCGGTTCTTTTACCCCCACCCCCCACGCAGGTCAAGCCCTTTGATCTCTATACCCCCCTCAATTCCCCTCGTCTCCTCTTTTCCACCAACCCGGCCAACACCCCCCACCCTAGCCATAGTGTTCAGGCCCGTCTCGCCCCCCCCTACGGCCCAGTCGGCCCTGGGCAGTCAGTCTAGCAGACAAGCTGACCCAGCAGGACGATCTTTTTTACGTTCTGGTATTGACTGTGTCCCCGTCTGCGAACTCCCTGATCTGTAAAGACGTCAGCAAGGGGAGCCACCACACGTCGCAACCGGTGTTTGTCTCCTATAAGAAACAGAGACCATTAAAAGATTATAGGGTGGATTGAATAATCCTTGGTTGTTTATTGTTTTTCAGGGGGGCGAGAGAGATGGCTGAGAGAAGGTGTGGAGATGTCGCTAGGTCGAACGCTAGGGGTCGACAGGGGTTTGGAAACGGCTGGACTGAGTACATAGTCCGATAAATACGCTGGCTTGTCTTTCTGGACGCCTCTAGAGATTTTGGTGTACTCCCCCCCCAAGAGACAGCATTACTCAACCACCTGATCGTTGACCCGGTGAGGACAGCCCACAACACTGCACCCTCCTAGTGGACCACAACTCAACCAACACGCAGCCCCCCTCACTCCAATCCCTGATTAGGAAGCCTGCGCCTGGACACGCCCCTGGCTATCCAAAATTCGTAGAAACAAACAAGGTAACGACCGCCCCCGAACCCCCACCGCGAAATTGACTTTTCCCTTGCGTAAGGAGGACATAGTTAAATCGCCGACCGGACCCCCACCAAGTCCGACCTGGAGTGCCTATACTCCGAACTTTTGCTAGCCAGGCCGGACCATTAAGCAAACAAGTTCTACGATTCCCCTGTGCTTGTGTTAAGTTTGTCTTCCGGGCAGTCTCTCTGAGGGAGGACACACCCCCCTTTCGTGGTAGTTTTTGAGGACACATCTCTTAATAGATGCGCAATGAGACCGAGTAAGTCCACCCGACAGGGATTCGCCCTTCCCCAGGATAAAGACGATCCGAGGATTGCTTCACCCCTGGCGTCAGATGTAAAGCTCCGACACCTCCCATTTATGGGGAGCATGTCTGCGACGGCGCCTGATTCAGCCCCTGACAACCCCGCGGAAAGACCCCGCGCACCCAAGTTATTTCACAAAGCCGTCAGTGCCCTAGAGGGTTGATACGACGTGGCCACGTCTGCCGGTGCGACATCTTTAGTGTCAGGTGCACAAAGCACGGACGCCCGTCTGAATACTGGACATGCTCTGTCCCCTTACCAGACAGTGCCCACATTGTATCCGGCATTGCCGTAGACCCCCTCGAACATCGTAGATCATCCTAGTAGTCCCCTTGGTCCCCCCGATGACGCAAACGGGGGAATACGAGAGTTCCCGGGAGGACCCATAGAAACGCGGACAGTAAGCAAGATGAGCTACACGGCACGGAGTACGGTCCAGTCTTTAAGCTTTCCGTGCACCCCCGAGAGGCTAACAGAACAACGGCTAACTCTGATGCAGTCCGCTAAGTTCTGAAACTGGCGGCCCTGGTTTTTGTTTGCCTCCTGAGTCCCCAACGTCGCATACTCATTGACCAGAACTATCCATGTCCTCCAGTGACTTTCCACGATGAGACTCGCAGAAAGGAAGATCGGTCTTAATCCATAGGTTTTGCCATCAATGAGATGGGCTCCCCCGTGCACATACCCAACGTTTTTCCGCCATGGGGGCGGCACTAGTTCTAGATTTTCATGGCATCTGGAAATCCCCATTCAAGTTCAATCAAAGTCTTAGACCCCACAGTGCCAAAATCCAGTAACGCGCAAGGTTGAGCTAGATTTTTCCGTCTTTTTCACATGCCGGTGCGCCTTCTCACCCATTCCACGCCCCCTCGTGCGCCCCACTTTCCTAAAACGAAAATCTAGAAAAACCGTCACCTTCCCCATACTGTGCGCCCCACACTCGGGCCCCAGTTGATGGGTTTCTCACAACAACTCATGTGACCCTTACATGGCCCCGGCGGCTACTGTTTTTAGCCGCTCCCGGCGTCCATGTCCCCACTTTTGTCCAAAAGCACTGCTCCTTATTTTGTGTAAACCGTTACGGGTGAACCGTCCCCTTTGCCGCCGGAGCTGCGAGATTGCCATTCGTAATGGTTAAAAGACCCATCCTAGGTTTTGCAGAAAAAAAGCAGCTGTCCCACTATTTCCCCTTTCATATTCCACTCTGAGACGGCCCATCCTTTCGACTTGGTTAGGGATAGCTCAAGAACTCTTCTCCGGTGGGTTCCCACGTGCAACCTTCAAGAGGGCGTAAATCAGGGCCAGAACCGTTAGCCAGCAACTAGATTCCAGGAGTGATCTACTTTGGTTATGCTCTAATTAGGGACATAGTTTCCTGACGCTCTCAATGCGGTGTTTACGTCAGAATGACCAAGCCGATATGCACTCCCCTCCTGCCAGAGTGAATTGGTTCCCCGGAAGAGTTGTAGAGGTCCTGGATGTATCTCTTCTCTTCCACCCTTGCTTCCTCCGTTGAAGTATGTATACAACGGCTGCAATCGGTTGGAGAAGGGCCGAGGAGATGAATAAGAGTACGAAAGGGCTTCCCGGCTGGTTAACCTGGATTCATGATAACTCTTGCGATCTTTAGTTGAGGGAATGACGAGACGATTTGCGCCAGGTTCGGAGAGGAAGCAAACTAGGCTGTGACGATCTTTCCGCGAACAAGGAGATTAAACGCAGTAAATTGGCTGACTGCAGCCAACGAGAGGCAACGGGCCGCCCGGCTTTGCCCTCTTGACAAGCCGTGTTTAGCCAGAGTGTCCCCTACCACCCAGCATTCCGCATTCATAGTATCGTGTACCGTGAAGCCGTTTGTAGTGTGTTAAACGTGTCCAAACTACCTTCCTGAGTCTGGCGGCCGGCAGCATGCCGGAGGCAACCGGACCCGATTAGCCTTGCACCGTAAACCCTACCCCCGGACCCGCTCGCGCCAACCTGTCCGACGGAAAGACCAGATTTGAGTGCCCGATTCAATAGGTGCCCTTCCCCAAAGACGTTGAATCTGCACCCTTTTCACGGGGACGGTAAGACTACAGTAGTTAAGACTCCCCCCCCGGGCATGCCTACCCCACTCTACGACCCCTCGCTCCCTCCTTCAGAGCGCACGTAGAAAGGGGTGGCCTTAACCACCGGTTGTCACACCTTACTCCAAGCGTAAGGCTAAGTTGCACCCACAAAAGAACGACGTCATCCCAACCTTCGAAGAGTTTACCGTATTCCCCCCCTCCAATGCTACTCCCCCTCCCCCCTAACAGCAGTCCGCCGGTTATTCTGTTTTCCGAGACCCCACCTCCCCTCAGGAAGAGCTCCAACCCAGGGCGTGTATATCACCGTAGCAGCCCCGACCATAGGTCCGCACGTTCAACCAACCCGCAGTACCTCCAAGCTTGCAGAGCCCGAGTTGCATTACACGTGCGTGACCCAAGCCGAATCATCTCCCTCTCTCCCCCCCCGGTGCAACCCCGTCCACCCAAACGCCTACTCCCCCCGCCCACCCCACTATCAAGACCACGGCGACCAGCACCTTGCCGGGCTACAGTTCGTTCATTCGCCAGCAATACGCCCTACATAACCAGCAGCGCCATTCTCACCGAAGGGGGGCCACCCCCCCCCCCCTCCCCGCCCACCGGAAAAGGGAAGCTCGAAGACAGCCAGCTCGTACGCACCCTGTTCCAGTATCTCTACCCTACACGGCAAATTGGTTATACCCCGGAGCCAAAGGCCCCCTTGCAATGGTTGTGGCGCCCCCCGCTCCCCCCTACCCCGATTGAAAGCGGGGGTCGCCTCCCCGTCTACACCCCGGCTCAAGAGACACAAAGCAGAATGCACCCTTAGAAGGAGCCCTTCCCACAAAGCAGCTAGGACAAACAAAATGCGGAGCAAATCGACGAAAGGACGTCTTCGTCTTCTCGAAATGTAAGAAAGATAGCACCTTGACCAGAATTTTAGCGATCAGGAACCCCAAGAATGTTACGTTAACGATTCGTAAAGGCTCCGTTTCCTCCCTATAAATTTAATTCATATCCGTTGATCAAACCAACCTCCCGTCGCAGAGTTTCTTTCCGTTCGAGGAGAAGAAAGAACAAGAGGAAAGAACTCGAACACTCCCCCCGGCCTTTGTGTTGGCCGTGGGACCTACGGACCCCACTCCTTCGGCACCCGATTTCACCTTTTCGGCCTTCCAGTCCAGTTGTTTTGGTTCGCTTCCCTGATCGGCGAATCTCTCCTTCCGCCCCTGTTTGGTGTAGTATAGCGACCCCCGTAGATAGTTATACATCAGAAAACAACCACGCCCAGCACCCGCCGCGAGAACCTCCCCCGCGTGGACATGCGGCTGAACCGACCCCGAAATTCCTCCTGACAGAGGTTTCCACTGGCCCCATCCCTCACCCAGAAAGTGGAGCCGGATGTACGCGTCTTTATGTCCTGAGCCCGATGAGCGAAAGACCATCCAAGGACACGGTTTTCGAGGGATGTCCCTTCAGTGCTTTCAAAGTGGTCTAGTGTATTTTTCTTCACGCCCCCAAGGAGCTGGACACGATCATTCGTGCTGCTCGGTCATACCTCGGTGGGACCTCGCGCTGCGCCCATTACTGACGCGATGGGTTGCAACAGTTGTTTACTGCACGGCTTCAGTGGCTCCCGATGGCGGAGTTGCATAGGATCGTTATAATTCTTAATTACAGCTCGTGTTATTCCTGGTCCCCTGTCGAGAGTGGTACCCCCCACTATTTAAAACCCATGTTTTCGCACGGTTTCTCCATCCGGTCACAACATAGCGGCAGCGGAGGAGCAAGTCCGGCAAAGAGTTGTCTAGATGATCCCACCCAAGATGCGAGTGGAAACAATCGGAATACGCATTCGTGTTCTCGATCCCATAGACCAAGCGTATTAATCGACAGGCACGGTGCGGATATAGTCCATTGAATAAGTTATGCTACCGGATTACGCGTTTCAGGCCGTCTTTGAAAGCCTCAGTCACCTAGTAGCCTTCGATTGCATAACTTACCGCTAAGGAAGCCCGATCTTTTCCCGATTATGGTGAAATCCCGAAATTAATAGCCCACGGACCGACCTTATGGTAATCGCCTCTCCGAGATCCGTGCAAGCTGTCGAACTTATTTCAAGGTCCCGTTAAGTCCTTCCGGAGTTTTTTTCGCCGTTGTCCACCTCGCCAATGAAAGGATTTTTTTTTACTTCATGGGGGCGTATGAGTTACCACTCTCTGCACACAAAAGGCTCCCTTTTGCGACTCTTTGCATCAAGTCTTGGTTTTTGGCACTTTCCCTTGCGACAAGGTTAGAGAGTGGGATTATCGACCTGGTCTTTTTAAAATGCTATCACGCTTTGAAATTCCCTCATCTTTATTCCAGTTTTCTAGAATGTAGAAATCCTGATGCCGCAGACGGAATTTCTAAATTCATGGAGACTTTTGTGCTATTTTCCCGGCCTTCCCTCCCCTGTTTGTGGCTGGTTACACTGCTGATGCTTCTGGGGGCGCGGGAAATCCCACTGCTGTTCCGACCTAGCGGCTGCGCTTCCTGTACATCGGGGTCGTAAGTTTTCATACAATTTCGCGAGGTTGCGAACGGCCGAATTCATTTTCGTTTCCGTCCTCATTCGTCGACAGGCCCGTTTTTTATCTGCTTGGAAGTGTTTAAGATGCGCGGGTGCTCGCGACTCCCCTATCCCCCATGTATTTCTGCCTGGCACTCGCTGTTCAAAGTATTGCTTTGAAGGGAGTTCATGGTACGTTGGTCTAACTTGTTGCTCAGCGCGCCGGGTTCCAGTGGCTAACCGTTCATGCAGGACATTCCCCCCCCTGTCTTTTTGGTCCGCGCCCTGATAAGAAGGGGACGTCTCCCTGAGCGTCTTTCGATGCCCCCTCGGCCCCCATCTGCGCCTTCCCGATATTTGGTTGAACCTAGTTTTCTGTTCGGGGAACCAGCGAGTTTCACGAGACCTTTTTTATTACAGCCCCGCGTTCCCTTTTCTCCGGTGTTAGTTCTGCCAAACTAAGAACGATGGCTTTTACCCTCGACTGTCCACAGTCGCGTTTGCCTGCTGCAGTACGGCCAATCGTTAGCATAAAGGCCAAGCCGCAAGCCGAACCATCCCAAGCCACTCTCCGTCTGACTGCCCCCTTTCAAGTGGGTTACCATATGCCACATTGAAAGATCGTTTTTTAACCGTGTCCTCCTCTTCGCTACCCGGTCTCAGGTCCCAGACCGGTCGGCCGGCAAGGTTGCAGTCTTCTCTCCGCGCACTTTCATTCTTTCACTCTTGCCGTCTCAGCCAAGAAAGCCACAGTAACCCCGCCCTCACCCTCCTTCCCCCCCCCGTCCCTTTTAGTACTGGCTCAAATCGCATCTGTCGCTCCCACCCTTCTTTAGTCTGCCGTGGAGGAAACTGGTTGTCTTGATGACCTTTCTTCAGGGAGACTCCCCCCCAGTTTGCCCTCCCTTTTTCTGCTCCTCTGCATCGTCTTCACTCAGAATAGAAACCCTAGATCTCGGTGCTTTCCTAGGGCAGCCCTGTTCAAACCCTAATTTTGTTGACCATTCCTGGAGAGGCAAATTCTTGCCGTGCCTCTCAATCTGTGCGTCCTTTACGAAGCGAAAGAAGGCTCTTCCGGGCGTTGGCTTCCTGTGCGGCCCGGCCTGTTTTTTAGTCTGCTCACTTTCCGACCGCTTCTTTGCACGGTTTTTCTCTTCCCCTCGTCATCCATGACATCCAGATGGTGATCGACTTGGTTTTTCATCCTTCCTTATCTTCCCAGGCATCGCCCTCCCTTTATGCTTTCCCAATTATGAAGAAGACCTTGGTTCCTCCTAGTCAAACCACGTACCTTGCTGTAGTCTTTTTCTCCGCCAGCCACCTCGATTCCGATCCCTATAATTATCGTTTCCCTCATTTTTTGTTGTGAGCTCGATATGGAGCTTCATCCCCCCCTGTTTTATCTTTTTCGCACCTCCTTGTCTACGTGGTTTCACAAGGGCATTCTCAAGACTACTCTTTCCAAGTCATTGGTGATGGCTTTGTCTCTCGATCAGGCCCCCCCCTTCAGTCTTTTCCCCCCTGCTTTTCTTCATTATCCTTGCGTTGACCGCCCCAAAAGCCAGATTGATTTTTTCCTTCCTGATTGATAATTCTTCCCACCCCCCTCTTTCTCACAGGAAAACTGAACCCCTCCCCCACTCTTTTTTCTGACGGTCAAGTCCTTTCACGGCACGCTACGGAGAATGTTTTTATCAGCATATCCCCCCGTTTCTTCGTTCTTTTTTTGTTGGGGGGTTTTTTTTTTTTTTTTTTTGTGGGGGTTTTTCCCGCCCTATGTGAAGGCCCCCCTCGTCGAGTGGTCGAGCCTTTTCTGGTTCCGAGCCGTAGATCCTGTGGTATCAGAAGTGGTGCCCGGCGATCCCAAGTTTCCTGGTTGGACGATCATGGCATACGACTAACTTTCTGCGGCAAGAGGCGAGGGTGATCCTTTACCATTATCTCCCCTGGCGTGAGGCTGTTTCAGGTCCTGGTCGGATTGTTGCCCTTTGAGATTTGACGTTTTCAGCGCAGGGAGCAGTTCCCTGAAGCGCCCTTTTTTTCTTCCCTCCAGCCTTCCCTTTTCTCTGTCTGCCTAGACGGGTAATAAATACGGTCCCGTAAAGAGTCTTCCCTTGGTTTCAGATCTTTAGGAGTAATCTCACTTTCACCCTCCCGTGTCAGCCCGGCGATGGAGCTTTTTTCTTTTTTTTCCCTTCTTTCGGAATATGAATTTTTTTTCGACAAGTTTAAGCTCAACGCCCCTCCACGGTGTTGGGCAGTTTTCTGACCCCCCTTCCTCCTCGCTCGTTTTTATGGAACCAGAAAGCGGATGCTATTTTCCAAACGGTCTGCGCAACTAAGCGCTGGGACGCCGTCTTTCCGTCCCTCTGTTTTATTCGTCCCTGGCGGGCGTCGAAGTGGTCTCGGGCCTCGATTCAATCTCCTCCCTTCGCGCAACGCCCCCTCCGCGCCACCTTGGACGCACGGGATTGATGCATTCCACCCTTCCCACCTTGGCCGCTGCGCACCACCTTAGCGCACCCGACACAGCGCATCGCTCCCCTTTCCACCCGTTGCATG
>Ga0179591_1224278_pt1 | contig 16926 bp, 30 predicted proteins | sample CZOMad2_1_08_16f_FD_182891 | JGI IMG/M metagenome (GOLD analysis project Ga0179591, IMG submission 182891) | Vadose zone soil fungal communities from Angelo Coast Range Reserve, California, USA - CZOMad2_1_08_16fungal (PacBio error correction) | ecosystem: Environmental > Terrestrial > Soil >... | reverse complement strand
GGTTATTGCACCTCTCCCCCCTCCTTTCTCCCCAAGGAAATGTGTTTCTCCCCCTTTTCCGTCATTTTTCTGTTACCTGAGGGGTCCCTTCCGACCTCTTTAACCAGGCACCCTCCCAAAGCCCCCTCCAAAATTTTGCTGGAACGTGGATTTTTAGGTTCTTTTTTTTTGGCTTCCCCCCCCTAAGGTGGCTCCTCTTTCGGCATTTTACCCGCCTTAGATTTTTCCCAACTGCCGTGTCAAGTTCCTCCATATTGTTCCCCCAGGTTTCGGTGGCTGCAGATGGGGTTTTTTTGTTTTGTTGCGGAGATCTTCCCTTCCCTCCCTTACTCCGGAATCGCCCCATTCTCTTTTGCCGCCAGACTTCAAGCATGTTTACCCTGGTTGTGCCCCCACCCCGCCTTTCCTTTGATTTATGGTGAAATACAACCCCCCCCCCCTTCTACCTCTCAAAACCTGACATGTTTTTCCCGGAATTTCCGGTCCTGTCCCTTTAACGGACTTCCATTTCCTCCCTTCCCCTCCTCCCCCGCCTGAAAAAAGTGGCGTCTCGTTGCGGCGCGCTTTTGCGCCCAACTCCCCACCGCGGGCACTCTTTCCAGTGTTTTTGGTCCCTGCCGTTTGCTTACTCCTTTTCCACACCGGCTTTTCTGCAGGGGGTGCCCTAATCGCTTTTTCATCAGATAGATGCCCCTATTTTTTCCTCTCAAAATTTGTCCCTGCTTCTGCCTCGACTTTTTTGGCCACCCCCTTTCCTCTCCGATTCAGGCGTTCGTCCTTGCCGTTTCACGGGTAAATTAACACTTTTTCCAGCGCTTCATCTTGTTTGCTGCCACCCCTTTTTTCTTGCTTGGGAAGCCTTCTTCTGACTTCCCTAGGAAAATTTTTTTTGCCCCCTTCTGGAGGAGATTCGTTCCCTTTTGGATTTATAAATTTCCCCTCCCTAATAAGTTGTTTTTTGTGAGATATCCACGCTCCTGTAAGATGATCCCCCAGACCCCCCCCCTTGCCCGTCACTTACATTAGGCATTCCATCAGCAGCTTAAGCCCAACTGAAATTCTAACTTCTTTAATTGTGAGGAACCTTTTTTATTGTCCCCCATCATGGGCATCCTCTGTGAATCACCCCTTCACCTTGCGGTTCTTCCCTACTTACCATTTCTTCTGCCCCCCCCCCTTTTCCACCATATTTTTTAGCGCTTCCTTTTGGGACTTACTCTTGCGAATAACCTTTTTTCTTTTATTTTCCCCCCGCGGGCGATTTTGTTTGAGTCGTTCCCCATCCGCCGTGAGGGAGTTTTTTCAGTTACAGGCTCACCTTCGACGAGTTCGTGATTCTGTGCCAAGGTGTTTCCCTGTTTTAGGTGCGGCTTCCCCCCCCATCTTTCTTCTCCCTTCCCCACGTTGTTTGGCGATTTTCCTTCGGATGGCCTTCAGTATTTACGTACGTGGCCTAATGGGATTTGTTCCCTTTTTTACGTTTAAATCAGGAATCCATGTTTCTTTTCTCCCGGTTTTTTTTTATTTTTTCTTGTTTTTGGTTGACCCCTAACCCATCCTAAGGTCCCTCGTTCTTGGCCCCCCCCCCCGTTTTTTGCTGTTGAGTCTATTTGGTTTTCCCCCTCATTCAATTCGACCTTTTTCTTGTACCTTTTTCTTCTCATCCTTGATCCTGAAACAAACCCCCCCCCTAGACGAAACCTCTTTTTTCCCCTCTTGAGGTGCTTTTTTCCAGCATTTGGGTTTCTTCCCGGTCTTCTGTTTGAAGCTGCATTCTTTCCTTTGCACAAAGGCAAACCCCCCACTTCCCGTTTTTTTTTCTTCGTTCAAGTACCAGGTTTTTCCCCCCCCTTTTTAAATTTAGGCTTAGGAGCACTTTGGGAACCTCGTCCTCTTTTTTTCCCTTTCATTCGGTTTTCTTTAAATTTCCATTTTGGCCATCTCCTTTCAGCCCCCCCTTTTTCGTTTTGTTCCAACAAGATAAAGTCTTTGTACGGCGTATAAAAACGGACTTTCCCTTTCCCTTTGCCAACGCATTTTTCTTCCTTTTACTTGGATGGCCTTATAGGATTTTCTTAGTTTTTCCCCCTCTTTTGGGGTCACTGAATCATGTCTTCTTTCCCCTCCCCCACAGGATGGAAGAGTGGCCCTCCCCCGCACATAGAGGCTTGTCTATTTTGGCCTTTTTTTTTTTTTTTTTTTTTTTTTGGTTTGCACCTTTCCCCCAGACTAAGATGTTCTATCTTCTCCCCCTTTTATAAGCCATGTCCAGAACCCGCAAAAGATGGATGCTCTCCCCCGACCCCGTTCACTTTTGAGCAGTCTACCCCCCTTCCTGGCAAAACCTGCCCTTTGTGAGCCAGCTCCACTTTTCTTTTGCCCCGCCTTTTTCCCTCTGATAATCCCCCCCCCACCAAAAGGGTTGATGCCCCTTTTTGGATTGATCCGTTTTGTCTGCATGATGCGGTTTTTCCCCCTTCTTTCCACCAAGAGTTGCTTTCCTTGTTTGCCCTCCCTATTACTGACCCCAGCCGCCGTTTTGGGACCACAGCTGCTTCACCACTACCCTTTTTCTTCGGCTACACCATTTAAGAACCCTTTTTTCCCCCGGCTGAAGTGTTTCCTTCTCCTTTAAACTCAATACTCTTCCCCCCCCCCGTCCCCCTGCCAGCTTGCACATTTCCTCTTACCCCCCAAAAAAACGTTTCTCTTCCTTTGGAAACTGTTTCCCTTTGCCCCCCTCAGGTGACTTTTCCCCTGGCGTTCATTCCAAGTTTTTTTCTTTTTATCCACCCCTCCAAGTCGTACCTCTTTTCCCACCCCTCTGACTGAGCTTGGCTCCGAAATTCTCATTCCCTGCTTAGTCTTTTGCCAACATTTTTTTATCCCAGAGGTGTTGTCCTGTTAGGAGTGCTTTGGCCGATTTTTTTGGCTATAACATGGTTGCTTTTTCTCGTGAAGGAAACCGTGTTTCAGACCAACTGGCTGTTTTTTCCGGTCTTTTTATTTTTTTGGCTTCCCTGTAAATGTTTTTCCATAGGAGTTTTTTTCTTCACCCGTTTCCCTGCTATTATTTTTGATGTTTTGCGTTGGCAATTTATTTCACCTCCATGACTCCTTTGTTATTTAAAAATTCCTCCCCCCCCCACCACCCCAGCCCCCACCCGCTCCACTTTGGCCCCTGCAGGCACGAATTCTTGAAATCACGCCCTTTTTCCCCCCCCTCCACAAAGTTTTCACCCAATCTGTCTTTCTACCAAATTTCTCCTGAAGACGTGGCTCTTGAGGATTTTTTCCCCACTTGCCTTACCTCGTTTGTGGGTCTTTTCCCCACCCTTCCGTCATGGTCTTTATTGGTTTCTGGTGCGGCCCCCTTCCCCCCCACGCTTCCCTGGAATCTTTCGTTCTGGTTTGCCCCTTCTTTCCCCTGAAAAAGATGTGCGTTTTGCTTACCTAAAACACTTCTCCCGTCCGACTGCCTGTCCAACAAACTTACACGGAGTTTGGCCTTTTTCCCGTGCCAAGGTTCCCATTTATGTCGCTGAGTGGCTGTTTTTTCGTTTCCCTTGGTTGCCAGGCAGTGCGACATTGCAGGTCTGAAGGATCACCAATCCCGTGCCTGAAAGACATCCATGTCCCCTTTTTTCGATCGGAACGGTTTTTTTCTGTCGGTCCACCCCCAAAAACACACCCTCGGCGTTTCCCCAGAAGCCCTTTCGCCCGCTCCCCACCCCCCCCCTTTACAACCTTTTAGTGATGGCACTACCTTACTCTTTTGGGGGGGGGGGGTCCCCCTTCTGGCCCACGGGGTATCACCCTTTCCCGTTCTTTGGAGACACCCGCTGCCCGCGACTCAGGGTTGCTCTTCCCTTTCCTTGGGAACTTTCGCCCCGGCCAATAGACTCCCCCTTTCCCACGTCTCAATATGGAGGTACCCCCATTGGCGGGGCCATGATCCTTTTTTTTTCTGGTCCCCCAAGCAGTCTTTTTTGTCCGTGGCCTCCCCTGACCTGGATAGTGTTGTTCCCCTGGTGACCCCAGCAAAAAAGACGCTTATTTCTTTTCCTCGATTTTTTTCTTTCCTTTTTATGATCCGTGCTGTGTTTGTCGGGTTGTACGTTTTGCTTTAATTTTCCCCGACCCCCAAGGCTGGGAATTTGGCCCTTTTCGTCCTTCTCAGGGTTGCCCCCCCGCACGCATGCTGGTTCCTGAGTCGCCGGTGCCTTACGTTTCCCTCCCCTCGTTACCCCCCCCACCCAGTCCCCTTTGGAATCCTTTTTCCTGAAGACTCTGGAGCTTTTTCTTTTTTTAAACTGACATGTTTTTTTCCCTGGCGGTGCCGCATTCTTTGTCCAGCGTCCCCTCGTTGCTTTTGTTTCTGCTTCTAGACAGCTTTTCTGCGTTTGTCAAGGTTGGCCACGCCTGATTTTTTGGCTACGACCTTGACCCCCCCCCCCCCTTGTTTTCGATAGAAATTTACCCCCTTTTTTTCTATGTATGAACGTTGATTTTTTTCTTTGACCGGCCCGCTACGTGCCAACCCCTGCCCGTTCCGTTTGCCCCTTTGCTCCCTTTGCTTTCAACTTGTCGCTGGGCCCCCTTCCGGTTTCCCCTTAGGTTGCACTTCTTTTCGGGACCGAGTTTTTGCCTTTACGCGTCCGAATTTCACAACGGTCCCGATCTTTTTAACCTGCCTTTGTCCCTTCTCCACCAAGGGATCGGGGCCATAATCCCTATTTTTTTTTTTTTTCAGTTCATCTCTTTCAGTCGGCCCCTCTTCTGTTTAAGGTGAATATGGTTTTTCTCCCCTGGCACTTCACCCAAGGAGATATTCGTCTCTTTTTGTCTGAGACTTGATATTCTGTCTTCCCCTTTTTTGGGGAGGTCCTTGAAGATGTAGAGGATTTCTCCCCTCCCCCCTTCCGATCGGCGTGGCCAGTGGTTTTGGTGGTGACTGTTGGCTTTTCCCCATGAATACACCTTATCAGTTTAAGAATTGATACCTCGTGCCACCGTGAATTAATCTACACTTTTCCCCTCTAGTTTCACCCCGCGTTTAGCTCTCTTGCCCCCCTTTCGGTTCTAAGTTTGGAAAACAATTCCTTTTTTCAAGAATTGCTTTTTTTTTTTCTTTTTCCCGTTGGGCACCTTTGCTTTCCTATCAAATCTTCCCAATCACCTCCCCTTTTCCCGGTCCCAACCGTATATTCGGTCCTCCCCCCCCACACGTTTTTGAGACGATGCGATTTTTCTTCCCTTTTCCGGATTTCTCTCGTCCTTTTTCGCTTTTGGTCCCCGGTCCCGACGTCATGGTGTGCCGAAAGGTTTTTTTTTTTCTTGAATCCTTCGTCACTGGTGTTCGGTTCTGGATGTCAGTTGCGGCGACTAGTTTGGTGCGTCCCACTGCGCCGGCAGGTTTCTTTTTCCACCCCCAGTAAGAGTTTTTGGTGTTTCCCTGCCACTTGTGCATCCTTCACTGAGATGCGGTAAGTTTCCCCCCCGCAGAACCAATTTAGTGGTGGTCTTAGTGTTTTCTAGGTTTCCCTTTGACTGGTGATGACATCTTTTTTTAGCTGAGGTGGGCACGTTTTTTTTTTTCCCACTTGAAACGGCCACTGGTCTCTCACCCCCTGATTTTTTGGGTTTCCAATCCCCCCTTGCCTTGTCCCTGAAAAGAGTGCCCCCCCATGGCGTTGTCCTTTTCCGCCTTGGTGTGGAGTGAGGCCCCGCCCCCCCATGTTCTTGCCATGGGCAGGAGTAACTCTCTTTACTTCCCTTACCCCGCTTTGGCTTTGATGCCCGTTTTTGCGTGACTTGAGGGAGCCATTCATTCTTTTTTTTCTCCTTCCGTCACCTTGCACCGGCCCCAATTTAGAAGTTTTTGTTTGAGTGCGCGTTCCCCCCGTGCTGGAGAAGTGGCCCCTTTTTTTCCTGAGTTTCAACGTTTCCCCCGTCAACCCTCTCAACGACCTTTTCGTCAGGCTCAGACGGGTTTTTCCCATCCCCGCCCATCGGTGGAAACCTGCCCCTTCTGATGTCTTGGTGTCGTAACCTCTTATTCGCTACCACCCCCACCCCGTTTTTGTGCCTTCCAGGCATGGCAGCTTTTCTTGCCGTGAATTCTTTGGCCCCCCGATGGTGCCCGCCCCCGCCCCTTCTTCTGTCAAAGGTCCTCCTTCCCCCCCGCGACCATAAATTTTTCCGTTCGTGGCGCCGTTTTTTTTTTCGTTTTGTATTGAGTTTTCCTTTCCCCGAATTTGCCGTCCCCTTCCCCATAAGGAATCTCAATTTCCCCCTTTTTTTTTTTGTGTTGAAGTGCACGTCTTTCACATTGGAGGGGCCCCCCCCCTTTTATTTGGTTTTTGGTTTGTTTATCTGTGACTTCCTACTATCGCTTACTCCTGAAGGAAGAAGTAGTATTTTTCCTCCCATAATCGAGCATGGCCCCTTTTTTTTGGGTGAAACCGCCTTTTCGGAATTTTCTGGTTCACCCAACCACCCCCCCCACCTAACCCCAAAATATGGACTATTTTCATTCTGGCCATTTTCCCCCAACTGTGACCAAGGCCCTTTTTAGACTCCCCTCTCGTCCCCAAACTTTTTTTCCTGACCCCTCCGCTTTTTTTGCCGTCCCCCTTAAAGCATAAAAGGGGTCCCTCGGTTTTCCTTTTTTTTTTTTAAACACTAGGCCTCCCGTGCCTCCTTGTTTACATTAGTTTCGTGTCTTTGGTGGCCACCTCATTCTCACTTTTTATCCGCTTTTGATGCGTTCCTCTTCTGAGAGGTGACCCCTTTCCCTTTTTCCCGCGTCTTTGGCCTTTTGGCCGTCTGGCCGATCCAGGAGTTTTGTCCCTGTTCCCTGTTAAATGTGATACCCCCCCACTTCCATGACTGAATGACAAGATGGTTTTTTTTTTTTTTGAAATATCTTTGATGAGGCTCGTTTTTTTTATTTGCATTTCCGAAACCCGTGTTTGGGCTGGGGAGGCTTTGGATTTCTTTTTTCATGGAGCTGATTCCCTCCTCTCTTTTCCCCCAATTACAGTTTGTGTTTTTTTTGAGACTCCTCAACGGCGGCATTTCTCCCGCCCTCTCCCCCTACACCCTTTTCTTAGCCCCATGTTCCAGAGATTAATCTTTTTCCCTGTACCTCGAACATGTTTCAGCGATTGCCACGATGAGTGCTTAAAATTTTAACCTTCCGGGCCCCCCCTTTTTTTTCCCTCCCCGTGGTCCTTTACTTCTGCCAATGGTCAAAACAGATTCCCTTTCCCTGGTCAGGTCTTGGTGCCCCCCAACCTCCTGCCTCCGTTGAGAAGAGAGCTATCCCTCATCTTCTGAGGGACACCTTTTTTTTTTTCGCTTGGTTTTTTCATTCCCTCTTTCAGTTTCCTGGTCATAAGCATGATAGTTACCTTTTTCCTCTGTTTATCCTAGGCGTCTTTTCCCTTTTTTTTTTCTGACTCCCCGATACTCCCCCTTTTTTGTTGGGCTGGGGAGGCAGGTGTTTTTTGTAGTCGTACTTGGCCTACAGCGCTCCCCAAGTCCCCTCATGTACCCCCCCTCTTCTCGTTTAGTATTCGGGGGGGTGTTTTTTTTTTTTGTGCCCATAAAAAATTTTCGCAGTTCTTTTTTTCTCTCCCACCCCACCTTTTCATTGACGTTCGTTCGGCGTCTACTCGTCTGCATAGAGTACCCGCTGATATTATGGTTTATCTTCGACCCAACAAACAACTTCAAACCAATCTTTTTTCCCACACTCCACATTCTTTTTTTTGCCTTGCTTGACCCGGCGATTTGGACAACCTCCTTTGCATGGGGGAGGTTGACCTTTCGCCATGCCCCAGGGAACCCTTTTTAAGGAACCCGCCACCTTTCCCTTACGCGACCGTAAAAAATTTTTATTTCGTTTTTCTTTTTCGGATGGAATTTTTGCCCGTCGGGCGGGAACGTCATTGGTTTTCTATCCTTCTCCTCCCTGCCTCCTCCTTGCTCCCCCCCCATTTTTGGATGTTTGGTAATCCGTCAAACGTTTTGGAAGGGGATTTCTTCCCCCCACCACTTCCACCGCTGCCCTCCCCCCCTTCCGTCCCCCTTTCCGTCAGGGAATGGTCTTTCCTTCTTTTATAACGATTGTGGGTGCCCTTTCTCATTGAGCTTGCCGTACGCTTTTTCCCCACCCCCGTGACCGTTCCTGTCTCTTTGGTGGCATGCCACTTCCTGCCCAGACTTTTTCCTCTTATGGCGCTTCTAGGAAGCCTCCCCCAAACTGTGGAGATCCTCCTAAATTCCCTTTCCGCCATGTTTTCGTCCCCCCCCCCCTTCACAAAGGCGTCCCCTCTCTCCTCTGCCTGGAAATTGGCCGGTTTTTTATGCGTCCCTTTTCTCCCCCCAACAAAACCTGTGGGCGTCTGCCGTGTTATTTTTTCCCTTTTTTCCAAACACTCCCGATCTAAGACTTTTGCCAATCAGATTACCTCCCCAACCCCCCCCCCCCCCCCCCCCCCCTAAGACCGGCTGGTTTTATCGCAAAAAGAGTCCCACCCCACCCGACAACCTGGCCCCCCCCTTCCTGTTCGATTTTTTTTCCTTTCTTTGCTGGCGTGTCACAACTTTTTCAACCCCTCTGGAGCTTCTCCCCCCCCACCCAAGATTTCGTGTTAAACTTTTCCCTCTTATACACACCCCCCTCCTTCTCCCTTCACGGATCCTCCCCTTCCTCTGCATTGAATGGCGTCCCTCAGGAATTTTTCTCCCTCAACCCCTGTTATTTTTTTAGAGCCCCCCCCCGCTTTTCCCACCCCTGAGGGCGTTCCTTCTCCAAACGTGGCATCGGCTTTGCCCAATTCCCCAAGCGTCTGCCTCGGTTTTTCGGGTTGCCCCGTATTGTGCCAACAGGTGGCGTTTCCTTCCCCCTGTTCCCCAATGCCCTGCAGGAAGTTGCGTGTCTGTTTCCTTTTTCCTTTTTTAAAGGGATGAACGAACCTGAGAGATGACCATTATTGAGGGCCTGTTTTTCTTCTTCCGCTTGTTTTGACGGTATTATTTTTTTCAGCCCTTCTTTGGCAATGAATTCTTCTCAACTTTTTCCCTTTCCACTGTAAGGGTTTTCCTTTCACTCCCCAACCCACCCAAAAAGCCCCCCCCTTTTTAAAAATGTCACCTCCCTTCGAAGGTATTACTCTTTTACATTTCCTCTCCCCGTTACTACCCCCCCCCCTGTCCCCACAAGTATAAGTTTCTCCTTCGAAAGTTAATAATGGAACCTTCGTTTGAAAACTTCCCGTACTCCCTGGCGAGAATTGCCCCTTCTGTTCCCCCCCCCTCAGAATATTCATTGTTTGGGCGGGGCCCTCTTTCCTGTCCTCCCAGTTTGAAAAATTTCCTCTCCTCCCCCGAAGCCGGCTTTCCTTTTCAAACCCTATTCCTTTTTCCCGAGTGGTGCGTTCTGACTTTCCCCTCACAGTTCCATCACTGAGGTTTCTTGTAGGGCGTTTCTTTTGTTGCATTAGCGACTCCGGTCAGTGTCCTTTTTCAACGGGCCCCCATCCCGGAGGGTAGACCTTCCGGCCTCTCCTGTCGACGCTTTTCCAACACACTTTTTACCCTTAGTCGACCCAACCAACCTCCCCGTGGTACTACACCTTCACCTAGGCGCACTTCCCTCCGTACCCGTTGCCCCCCCCATTTTTCCCCTCCCCTGCAGAGTGACCAGTCATACACCAGGTTCATTTCTTTTTCCCCTCCGGCACTCCCTCCTGCTTCAGGGTTTTTTTTCCCCACGGATTGGGGAACCTAGTTCCTCCGGTTTCGCACCCTTCCCCGTTTTATTTTGACTAACCTTTTCTTCCTTCTTTCATTTAGCATGGATAGCTTTTCTTGTGTTTTGCCCAAAGGTTTCTTCCCCGCGCCCCCACCGGTTCCCCCCCTGCAACAGGTATTATTTCTTTTTCTTCTTTTCCTATATTTTTTTTTGTTGTTGAGGTCTCTCCCCCTTGGTTTCCAGTTGTAGGCCTCTCTTTTCAACCCCGATAAAAGATGGAATTTTTCCCTTTATGATTTTAAGGCCAAGCCCTTTTTTTCTTTCTCTTCATATTTTGCTTTGTGACCCCGTCGATGCGAGTCCTCTGATTTTCCCCCGTGAAGAAGCACCCCCTACTTGGGTTTTGTTTCGTCGGCACCCCGTTTACCTTCTGCCCTTTCGCCTTTTTATCTTTCATTTCTTTTCCCCTGGTTCCTTTTTTTTGTTCTGTCCACTTCGCCGGTTTCCGTGTTGAGTTCCCTCCTTTCGTTTTGCTCCGTCCTCCTTGTGTGCCGATTTCTCCCCTTACATTTTTGTTCGATCCCCCCTTCTTTGCGGTTTTGGCCTGCTCCCCTTCTCCCTCCCTTTGTGTTTTCTTCCACCAACTTTTGCCACAGGCGTCTTCCAGTTATGTGGCAAACTTCTCCTTCTTTTTCTGTCACCCCTTCTACCTTTGGGATTCCTCTCTACACGAGAACTTCGGCCCTCTTCTCATCTTTTCCCAATTTGTCTAATGGTTCTCATTTTGATAACAGGACTCGTTGCACAATTTTTCCAAACCACCACTGGGGCCGTCTTTTCCTGTCTTCCCGGTCGTCCTTCCAAGTCTAGCAATGTGCCATTCATAGTGGAACCGGTTTTTTCTTATCTTGTCCCTGTTCTTTTGACGGTTTGAGAGATGTCTATTCTTTTTTTTCACTTTTCACCTTCCGATTAATGCTTTCCCCTTGTGGGGGAGCGTTGGTTCTTTTTTTGGTCCGTCACAGCCTGAGAGGCCATTGCCTACCCGCCCTCATTCCCCATTTTCTCCCATCATAACTAGCACCCTCCTTTCCCTGATTCCTGGAAATTCTTCCCCCTGCTTTCACCCAACCGTCCCTCCGTTTCCCCTTGTTTGCAGGATGCCTTCCACTTTCCAACACCGTCAATGTTTATGGCCCCCTCTCTTCCCCCCCCTCTCCCTGTTTAAGTGCACAGCTCTTACCAATTTTTTTCAGCGATTTGCCTCTTTTTTTTTCAGATGCTTCTCACTCGCGTCTTCCTTTTTTGGTTCACGCCTGTCCTTTAAAGGTGTGGTCATACGGACCCCTTTGGCTTTGGCCTTCTTTTTTCGGCCGTCCTTTTTCTTTGCGTCCCGCGGCATTTTCCTCCTTTCGGGTGGTATTTCAGATGTTTTTCTTTTCTCCGCACGCTCCTGGCCTTCTGTCTGGTCCATGCGTCGCCTCCCGTCAAAAATTCTTTGTCTACTGTCCGTTTTTCTCCTAAAGTTTGGAGTTTTTTTTCTTTTAAGTTCTTGATGGTTCCTCGTTTCATTTCGTCTGGTGACCTTTTTCCCCCCTATAAAAAATGTGTTCTTTTTGTGTGTTTTGGATCATCAGTCTTATTGCCTTTTTTTTCTTTTAGTCATTCTTTCCGCCTTTTTCGCTCCAATGGACTGGGCGGCTCCTTTCTGTATTTCCTTCCCACCACGTTTTTTAGTCATAGTGGGATTGTTTTTCAAATCGACTGTTCTTCTTCCCAATTGCAACCTTACCTCCCGGTGAACCGTCAGTTTTTTCTTGTAACCGAGGCTTCCGCCTGGTCACAATTCATTTTTGTCCTCCCATCTTCCATATTTACCAACTCCTAAGCCTTTGTCCTCACGTCCTTTCGAATGGTTGTGGCCCCCCGACAGTCCCGTGGCGTTTTCTTTTTCTCTTTCTTTTTTTTTCGTGTGTCAATTTATTCATCCCTTGCAATGTTCTTTTTGCCCCCCCTCACGTTTGCTTCTTTGGCATTGTACAATTCCGCATTTTAAAGTTTGACTTTTTAACGCCCTAACTATTTGTCCACCCCGTCCATTCCCCACTCAGCAAACTTTGAAGGTTTGACTTCAGGTTTTTTTTTGATGGTTTTCATTCTTGTTATTACATTCCTTTTCCCTTGCCTTTTTCGGATTCCCTCCGTTATTTCTCCTGATCTTTCCAATCTTTCACCAGTTGCCACCCACGCCCAGAACCCTGGGTTGCCCTGTGGCTATTTTTTTTTTGTTAGTTTGTTGGTTCTTTGTGCATAAATTCCTTTCCTGAATTTCCGTTATGTCCCTGCCCCCTGTACGCAACCTGTGTTTTCCCCCTCCCCTTTTTATTTCTCCGTTTTAGGCCCCACCCCCCACTTCCTCCAAGATACCCAACATACCTGCCCTTTGCTCGTCCTCACGGACTGTGTTTTCCCTTTTCACCCCCTTTTTTCCCCAGCCTCGACCCTCGTCACCGTCTCTGGGAGGGCTCTTCCCGCTGGCACCCCGCAGGGGTGAACAGGCTCCTTCCCTTCCTCCCCGCCGACTTTATTTTGCCACTGCAAAATCCTGCTTGGTGTTTCCCACTTCTCTCTTCATACTTGCTCGATGTCGCTCTGTGTCTTCCCGTCTCTCGATTTTTTCCTTTTTTGCCCCCGTGTTCCGTAGAAGCCTTGCTTTCTGGCAGGGCCTGCACCAAATCTTTCAAGCTGTGCACTGCTCCAACCCCCGATGTGGATTGCTGCCCCCCCCTCTTCGTAGATTGATGGTACTTGCTCCGGTGAGGTGTCTTTTTTGTGGTTTCAGCTTCGCTCCTTCTTTCTCGGATCTCCCTATTTTTCTTTTCCATACCTCCCTTTTCTTTGTGGAGGAGGACACCCCCCCCGGATTTTTCAACCTCTCCCCCCCTCCCACTCCCCCGAAATTCAGGCCTCCCCCATCCTTGCGGATTCAGACCTCAGTCCCTGAATCCAAATTTTTTTTCAGAGCTTTAGCACGTTTGTGGAAATATTTCCCTTTCGATGTTTTCCCCTATTCTTAGGGACCACTTTTCACAACCCAGTTCCTTTTCAGAGAGTTGCCGTTGGGTCTTCTCCAAATTTTTATCATGTTTCCTTTTGCTCATACCCTGTCCCTTCTTTTATTACAAACCGTATGACTTTCTCCCGACCCAACCCATCGCCCCCTCGGGATTTTTTTAGTTCCCCCCGATTAACGTGTATTCGGACTTGCTTTTTCGTGCCCCCCGATGTTACCTCCTTTATTCTGGCCTTTTTTCCCCCCCCAGCGTTCCGCCTCCTTTTTTTTCCCCCCACGTGGAGTGCGTCGAGTTCCCTTGTCTTCTTTTTTTAAGTTTTCCTGCCATGGACTTCTCCATTTTTTCGGAATCACTCCCTTTTTCCCCCGTAGTACCCTGTTTTTTGGGTTTTGGTTTTTTTTGTTTGGTCCCCCCCCCCCCATTTCATGGCGGTGTTGACCCCTTGTGCCATTTTGTCGTATTTTGTTTGACTAATTCGTCCTTTTCCCCCGGTATTTTCCACTGGACCTATGAGTTTCTCTCGCACCCCCCCCCCCCCCCCCTCAATACCCCCAACTTTTTCCGGCCAACTCTCCCCCCTTGTCCCCTTTTCCCTTGACTTTGCCAGCCTTTACTATATCTTCCCCCTTTTCGGTTGTGGACATGCCCGCCCTCATACTTCATTTAAGCCCGCAATCCCCCCTCCGCTCAAGTCCTGCAAATGCCTTTGCTGGAGGATCATGTTGCAACCCCTCAGTTTCCTTTTCTGGCCCACAGTTCCTTTAGTTTCTTTCATATTCCTTTTCCTGGAGAACCTCGTAGCCCCCCCACCTGGGGGACTTCACTCTTAAGGTGATTTCGGTGTCACCACCCCGCTCCCTTTATGTGACCCCTGTGTGCCCTGGACGTTTGTCTTTGTGCTTTTCAGGTTCTCCCTTTTTTTTGCTTATTTGAAGTGGACGGCGAGCATCATGAGCCTGCCCAGGCTGCCGCGTTTACACCGCGCCCTCTTGCGTCTTTTTTTCGTTTGTTTTCCCATTTCGTTTCCAGAGTCGAGTATGGTGTGCCCAGCCATAGAAGCACTTTTTGCCTCAAAGTCCACCCCATTTATTTGGAGATCCCCCCTTCTCAGTTTGTTTAGGCCCCCCGTGTTTCCATTGCGGCCACGACTCTGGTATTTTGTAAAGTCTCCCGCCTCCAACCTTTCCCAGTTTGAGCGCCCCCCCCTCCTCAGGTTTTGGTCTTGTATCCCACCAACAAGGGGGCCCCCTGCCTTTCCTTTTCCAGTGCCCCCCTGATCCCCCAAGGAGATGCCTAGGCTTCCCCCAGCGATTCTTTTTTCCCCCCCCCCAATCACTTCGTATCCACGTTTCGCTCCCCCCACGCCGTATGCGTTCCCCCTCTTTGCTTCCTGAGTCTGCCGTTGCTGACGGTTGAAACTCCACACTCTGGAAACTCGTTGTGGTGTGCCCAAACCGCCGCCTCCCATCTGCAAGCTTTCACTCACCACAACCTCGGGCCCGTACGGACCCCTTTTTTTTTTTTTTAACCCGTTCCCATTCAATTCACTTCTCTGTCCTTCGTTCCATTCACGTATCCACCAAGGTCCTTCTTACTGCTTTTTCCCACCCCCCTTTCGATACCGCTTCTCTCTCCTTTAAATGCCCAGTCTCATTTTTTTCTTTCTTCCACCCCTTCCTTCACGATTCTTTCACGTTTACACCCCCCCCACCGGACGCTTTTTTCTCTGGTTTGGCCCCCCACCATTTTTGGCGTCCTGACTCCCAAGCTTTCCCCTGACGTTTTCGGAGACCTTGTTTTTCCCTGTTATTTTTTCCATTGCTTCGCTTTAGCTCCCTTTACGTTTTTCGGTTTCGTTCTCTTCTTAGTTTGAGATTTCTTTTCATCGTCCCATGCCTCCCATGATCCTTTATTCAATACTACAACCCCCCCCACCCCCCATTACCACCTTTTTTTCAACCCAATTTCCTCCTTCAGACCTTCTTTCACCTTCGGTACCACTCTTTTCTTATTCCACACCCCCCAGGGTTCCACAATATTTCTAGAACTTTAGTCCCTTCCTTCCTTCTGTCCTCATTCCCCCCCACTGTGCCCTTTTTTCTTCCTTTCTTTTCCGTTTTTTTCCAACAACCTTCCTCCTAGGTCATGGTTTTTTGCCCTCCCCCTCTTCCTTTTTCCTAAAAGTCTGTCCTCTCTCTTTTTTTTTTCCATGACCCCATTGAAAATATTCTCTTCGATTAAATACCCACTTCTCTGTAATTACCTTCGTCACCTCCTATCTTGTCCTCCGACACCCTTCCTGCTCAACTTTTGTACCATGAGTCGGCCTCTCGTCTTTCCATTTCCCTTTGAGGTCTCAGCCATGGAATTCTTTCCTTCAAACCCTCTTTTTGGGATCTAAGTCCCATCGCCTTCCCCCTTGCGCGTTGTCAAACCGGGGAGTCTCCCCAAACTCCCGTGCTTACTCCCCCCTTCCAATTGTTCCCCCCTGCCTTTTTCTAAATTTTTCCTAAACATTCACACTCCTTTCCACTTAATCTTGAAGAAAGTCCCCACTGCGCCAAGGTCCCCCCAACTTCTTTTCACTTTCTTTTTCTTTCCTTCACGATTGCGCTGTGTTTTGTCTTCAGTTTCCTTCCTTCCTCACCCTTCTTGTGAAAACTCTCTGGAAGTCATTCATCCGATGAGTCACGATATATGAATCTACCCACTTTTCTGTGGCATGCAATCTCCTCTTGTCGTCCAGGGTTTCCACTTCCAGCTGTTTGTTGGGTAACTGTCTTTCTGCGCGTCCCCCTTTTTTACACCCCCCGCCCCCCCCTTTCTCATCTTCCTTTTTTTTTTTCTTTTTCCTCCCCCCCATTTTTGTTTTTCCGTTGTGTTGAGAGACGCTCCTTTTGATTTTTTTTTGTCAATCCGTTGTCGTCGCTTACCTTCGACCATATCCCCCAGCTGACTGCCGCGGAACTTGATTAAGGGCCCTCCCGTATCGCATGATGAGCTATCTCGCTGCAGTCGCAGACTCGTTTTTCCCCCCCCTTTTTTTTTGTGCCCCCAGCGCAAACCCTTTTTGATCCTCTTTCCCAGAGTTTTTTCGTCGCCAAAGGAAGGTCCCCAAATGGGATGACCTTGCGCATTTTTTTTCCCATATTGACATCGGCTTTGCCTGTTTTTTTCGCAATTTCGCCCTCTCTTCCCGGTCTTTTTAAGGCGTTTTTGACCATAATTTGGCCGTGTTGTTCTTTCAAAATTTAATGTCTATTATTTTAGTAGTCTTTCCTTCCAGTGGATCTATTGGATTCTCTTCTTTGTCATTACCCGCGCCACCACATTTTTATCGATGGCCCCTTCTTGACTTTCCTGTCCCAATCGATTTTTTCCAGGCCGTTTCTGACGTTGTTTCTTTTGATTTTCCGTACGAGCATCTTCTTTCAAATTCTTCTGATATGATTTTTTCTTCCCCCCCTTACCTGCAGGCCCCTCTCCATGACATTATTTTCCATCGATGGTTCCGGCGCCCGTGCTCCTTCCAAAAGTGTTGCAAGGCATGCCCAAACCCTCGTCTTTTATATGCAGGCTATTTTTCCTGGTTGGTGGCTTGGCCTCCTTTCTCCTAGGATTTTAAACGATACCCCCTTCGTTCTGAGGTGCCCTTTGAGGCGTGTTTGCAGGGTTTTTTTTTGCTTGGGTGCCCTGAATCAACCCTGTCTCAGTTTCTTGCTTGTGACACGCGGCCACCCGCTTCCCTACCATAATATTACCTAGCACCTGCCGTTCTTACGGCGTCATCCCCTCTGCACCCGTAATCTCCCTGGGAACAACCACCGGCATGCGCCTACTTTCCTTGTGTTTTTTCCCGGTCATACCAACCCAGCATTTACCTCCCCCCCCCATCTTTCGGCAAAGCCCATGCAACTTCTGTCCCCTTCTCCTTCTTGGCTACCCCTTCTTTCAGGACGATGCGTTAATGGCTGTATTATTCCTTTTTCGGTTCCTGTGGTCGAGTTTTTTCCGAATCCCCACCCCAACCTTTTGCTTCTCCGTGATGAACCGCGCTTTCCCCGGTTCAGGGAGGAGTTTTGCCGGTTG
>Ga0179591_1235278_pt1 | contig 16927 bp, 16 predicted proteins | sample CZOMad2_1_08_16f_FD_182891 | JGI IMG/M metagenome (GOLD analysis project Ga0179591, IMG submission 182891) | Vadose zone soil fungal communities from Angelo Coast Range Reserve, California, USA - CZOMad2_1_08_16fungal (PacBio error correction) | ecosystem: Environmental > Terrestrial > Soil >... | reverse complement strand
CTATTCCCCGAATGGGATTTACTCGATCTAGGGCTTCCCTTCGAGCGCAAACCCTTTAACCCCCCATTTTCTTTCAGAAGGCCCGATTAAGCACGAGCCCCAAAATCGAATTCACTGTATGTCATCCCTCGTTAAGACGTCTCTTATTTTCCCCCTTTGAAGAGGAATTTTAACCCCCTCCAGGTTTGGATACCACGCCCCCCACAACAGTTCTTCTTTCCTTTTGATTTTTTGGGTACTTCTTCCTCCCCAGGTTTCTGTACGGATGGCAGCCCTGATTCCCCATCAGGCACCCCACCATACGTAGAGGTCACTGCCCCTACATGCGCTTAGCCTCCCCCCCCAATCCCCCACCACCGTTTCCCTTAACTCCCGCCATATCGTATGTTGTTTTTTCCTTTTGTATTTCTTGGTCGCTACTCTCACCCAACCACCCCCACACCAACTTTCTTGCCGTTCTCACACTTCACTGTCATTCGACCTTTCGTTCGCCGGATCTTTCTTCTCTCGCGGCCCAACACCGGTCAAGCTTAACGCGCAGGCGGTCATACATCAATAAGCTCGATCTTCTCGCCTCCATTTCCTTTCGTCCTCTTAAATAACCCGGGACCTGAGTTCTCTCCTTTCTCTTTTATCTCGGTTTAGCGACTATGGTCGGGCGATCCCCAATAATTTCTTCTCATCATTTCGGTTTCCTCGAATTGTCAACCAGCACCTTCCGCGTTTACCTCTTGCGCTCAGAAAAACTTCAAACTGTCATTTCTTTTCTGTCTATGCTTCCCTTGTTGAAAGGTTTTGGTTTTTCCCTCCTATTAACTCTGCACATTCCCCTTGCAGACGGAACACATCTCGTGTATTTTTCTTTTACCGACCGCTATTTCTTTCCTTTCTTTGAGCCCTTCTTTTTCCTCTATTGGCCTTCGTATTTTCTTCCCCATTTTCTCCACCGTTTACTTACTCCCCCCAAATCTGCTGTACCTGTCTACCGGATTTTCTGAACTTATCTACCCCCCTTATCTTTGCTCTTTCGCCGCGGCACTACGGTCTTAACCCTGCCTTTAATCGAGATGAATCGTTCCCAGCCGACTTTTCGGACCTCTCACGTTCTGCGAGGCTCAGATTGGGTTTTTTCTATTCCGTCGCAGAATCTCCCCAAGGAGAGTTTTCTATGACTTCATTTTTCCCCACATTCACCTCCTTTTTCCCTTCTGTGTTGCTACTGCAAATCATCAAATTATCTACTTTTGACTCGTGATGGCGTAAGGAGGGTTTTTGGTACCCTTTCACCCTTCAACAGAAAATGCACATTTTATCCAGTTTCTGTCGGGGACAGCGTTTGCATACACTCCCCCCCTTGATTCCGGTGTTCGCGACGTTAGTCCCCACAGGGTTGTCTTCGTCTCCGTAAATGTGTCCCAGGTAGACGGCTTTTTGTGGACCCCCCATTCATTAATTTTGACGAATTCCCCCCTTTATCAAGTTTTCTTCCCTTTGTTCTCTCATCCGTGACCACATCGTCAAAAAATCGGCGTAAACCTCCCATCGTTCCTCGCCTTTTGATCCGTGGAGGCCAGAGTAGTTCCTACAGTTCTCTTCTCATCGGAGTCTCTTCGACTATTAAGCGCATCCTTCATTGGATTTGTTTCCCCTCCTCCTCTCATCTTTTTTGTGACTCTCTTTCAAGCGGCCTTCGAGTGGTAGTTATCTTTCAGACTTCGACGAATCGTGAAGCCGATCATAGCCTCCCCTGTCTTTCCTGCTGCCTTCCCCGATCGGACGCTGGGGATTTTTTCTCGATTTTTTCCTTTTCTTGAGTGAGGGAAAGACCACGTATCGCGCTTGACGAACAGTTACTTCTCCCGATTGGACTCCTGTGCCAGGTACCCCCACTTCGACAATGGTCCACCGCGTTACCCGTCCGTCCCCTTATCCATTCCCCTCTTTTTTTCGAGAACACCCCTTTCCGAATTTCCTGTACTGTCTAATTTACACAGAGACGTCCACGCCAGAGGGTGATTCCTTTCCTTCTCTTTTTGTTGGGAATTTCTTTCAGTTACCACACCCCCTTCCTTCCTTTTTTCTTCAACAGTAGAGAATTTGAGGACTTCTGCATGCAGGAAAAGCCTGGTTGGAAAGAGAGTTCTTGTGATGACGATATTCTAACAAGCGAATTGGAGATATTTCTACTACCACCCCCTGCTTTCGACCATCCTTCATTTACCTTTAGGACGTGCCTCGATTCGCGGTGTTCTTGAAATTGGGGGACCCCTACCCGTTTTTTGCCCTTACAACGCCCCAACTCTCCCCCCCGATCTGCGATCCTTCAGGCAGAAACTGCCTTCTTCTTTCTCTTTTTTTCGCAGAAATAACGTGTATCAAAGCGTTGTTCATTCATACTTTCCCAGACCTCTTTGACTCACCAATCGCGGAGATGCCCTTCCTATGTTTTGTACGACCTCCACCTCTTATTGGTTCCCCGATGCAAGGTGAGTGTCACGTTAAGACGCACTTCGATCCGACCATTCCCGACCCTTTTCACTACCGACGACTAGGACATTCCCCTTTTTCTTTTCGAAGCGCAAGATGAAACTCTCGGGTGTGTTCCTTCTCCTGTGACCTTCAGAGTAATTGGATGCTCCTTTTTTCTTTTCCTCCTCCCTCCACATTATACTCTCGTTACCTTGAGCTTCCCTCATGGTTCCTCCCGGTGACTTATGACAGTTGCTTGTCATTGCAAGGCTTGGAAGTGGCGGATCTCTTTTTTTTTATGAGGAATGATTTCCTTTCCTGTTCAGTGTCCCGTTTGAATCCGCAACACAAGTTGCATTTCACTCAGCTCACGACCGGTGTTCAAGTGACATTTAGTTTTTGAGCGTCTACGGCTTTCTTCATTACTCGCTTGACTCCTTCCACCTGATCATCCCCCTCCTGTGATAAGGATAGGCTTCTGTGACTGTTCCCGTGTGTTTGTATTTGCGATTAGGAGCGATGGGCTGGGCGCTCCCTTTGGTTCAGGTCTGGGTGATACAGCCGGAGAAGTTTTTGTTCGATCCCTTTTGCTTGTGATGGACCACTCTCAAGTCTTTCTTATGGTCGTTCCTGTTTCATTGACGTCGCAATTATAGAGGCCGTCCATTCGTTTTTTCAACCGTCTTTTCTACAGTCCGTGGAGAGATATTTGATTGAGGCTGCGTTCGTCCCTTTTCTAGGAATTTTGCCCTTTTTCCTCGGACTAACGTTACCTCGCGTAACTAGTCGTTCTTCTTATTATAATACAGAGTTTTTTTTTTTCCCCGCTTTTCTTGACTCGAGATTGATTAAGTACCATTATGCGCGCCCCCCATGGCATTTCTATTGCCTCCCCGTGCCCCTCTTCTTTCGACAAAATGCTCGCCCTCCTGTAGAAAGCGTTCACTACGGTTCCTTCTCTTCTCTTTCTATCACCTCTTCTCGCTCCTTTTCACGCCCCTTCTTCCCCTCTCCTTTAAGCACTGCAACGATTGTCGTACTGTCGCTTTCCCTCGTCGAAGCAAAATTTTGTAACGGTTCGTTCCCGTTTGAAACCCATCAGGCCACCCCCATCGTATAGCCCTCTTTCCCGGCGCCAATCCAACAACAACTTCTTCACAAGGTACCGGCCTCCTTCAGTCTCTGTCCTTTTTGACTTGGCTGTGATTTATTGGGTCCTCTTCCCCATTAAACAAACGTCCCACCTGGTTCTTTCCCCCCAAGTCCTCGCCCTTGTCGGAGTCCTGTCCAGTTTGCCTTGCTTGTTCTCATCAGGGTCTGGGGAACCCGCCTTTTTGGAACTGCGAAGTGCGTATGCAATTCCCGCATCTCGCCGAACCTTCCCTCCCTGCATGACCGGAGCCCCGCCTTTCCCTCGCTAGGATAGGAGTTTCTTTTTGCGAAAAGTTGCCGTCGTGGTACGGGGACTGTAATTATGATGCCTGCTTTCAAAAGGGAAGCTGCATAAAGAACTGACCGACTTTTTGCGGGTAACCAGCCCCTTATGCTTTCCTCCTTCTTCGATTGCCTAATTGCAAACTTTGCTTTCATCTGCTTCTGCGACATGTGACCGTTGTGCCTCTTTTTTCTATGTCTCTCTTAATGCCCCTTCCCTTGCATCCCGTCACTCTATTAAGACAAGATTATTCTGATTCAGGCTCTTGCCTTCTTTTTCCTTTCCAATATTGCATAGGGTAGTACTTCCGGTCCACCACAGATGCTCCACAGTTATTCGCGCCCCGACTCAGTTTAGCATTCGTTTCTTTTTCGATTTGATCTTTGTGATATTTTCCGGCCGTGTGGTAGAGTTTCCTGCTTCACCCTCGTTTCCTCTCCCTACAAGTGGAAGACGTTTCCTTCCCTTATCTCCTCCCATCTTTGGGTTGATAGGACCAATTTTCTACAGATATCGCACAAGGCGAGTTTCCGCGCCTTTTTTAATCAAAATTCCCCCTTCCTGAGATTCACCAGGATTTTTCCCCCCTATCTTTTTCTCAGGTGGCCAGGAGGGTTTGTAAATTAAACCCCTTCCCCACGACACGTCCAATCCCTTCGTCATCAACCTTTTCGGGGACTGTTCAACTTCCCGTAAAGTTCCCCTCTCTGATCCTGGGTTAGTCTCTTCTCCCCCCCCAATTCTCTTTTTAACGCTGTCAGTCGACTTATTTTTTGGATAACATGGACCGTTATTCGCTCTTGGTTTGTTGACGTCATTAACAGGTTATTCTGTCAAGCTCGTCTGTCCATTCTCTGGACATAGTCCACATCGGCCCGGAAACCCCCTTCCCTTCGTGTGATATGTGGCTTGTCGTACGCAGTTCTCCCTTTGTCCATTTTTTCAGGTCCCCCCTCCTTTAGATATTCGTTCGCACTCGTTGATTTCCCCCCTATCCTCTCCTGACTTTGTTTGTTGAGATTTTCTGTCGTTTTTTCTTGAGTATTTTCTCGGAAGATCGATTAATTCTGAAGGCGTTCCTCTCAATGACACATTTCGCCTTCTCTTTTCCTCCCACGTATTCAAACGCTATCCATCGCTGACCTGCATTTTTGCTTTCAATTCTTCCGGCGGGTCCGCCCATATCTCTTCTCCCCCCGTTTATTGCCTTGGTTGAATACTGGGGCCTTATCACCAACCATATTAGTTTGTCACAAGCGTTAATGACTGACCACGTCCTTATGACCTTCTTCCAGGAAAGTTAAATTGTCTCCTTCTCAGTTTACCCCTCCAGGGTGGCTATTTTTTTCTGGGTGCCTGTTTTCAGTTCAAACCAGCCTCACCCCCCATTGCGCCAGTGATTTGCGGTGACCCCCCTCTTGTTATCGACGGGAAAGGTGCTTTTTTAAATCTACCCCCTCTTTTTCTCTATACATGCCTATTAACCCCTTGAGTTTCTTTCTTTCGTACCCCGTTCATCCGGTCTTAACGGACTCGTTTTCTAATTTCCCTTTTCCGGGGCCCGATTGGCAGTCATACCTTCTCGATGATACGGACGGGCAGAACCGCCGCGAAATGCACGTTGATTTGTGGGTCCGCGTTAATAATGGTGTCGAAAAGGACGTTTTTGCGGTTTTCACCCAAGAGGAAAAGCTCTGAAAGCCTTTTTCCTTAGCCTTCCTTTCCAGAAGATCTTGTTCTTCCTGACCCTCATAGTTTGGTTCCCTCTGACCTGATGTGAAGGGTACGATTCTCAAACCTTCCCCCGTGCCCTGTTTGGCTTTTCCTTCCACTTCCCTTTTCAAGGATAGTGGTAGCGCCTCTCAACCGCTGTATGGTTTGGCCCCCCAATGCCGGTAAGGTCTGGATGACTCTGACTTTCTTTCGCTCCCTCATCCCCTATTATGTCCAATACCCTTTCCCTTTGAGCTCCCTCATTTCTTTTCTTATGCACCTTTTTCTTCTACTGCATGAATGCTGGAACTGTGGTCGGCCGATTCCTTTTCTTTTTACGCGTGCATTTGTTTCGATCCGTGACATTCGTACACCGAAGGTCAAATTAATGTTTCACGTTCAAGGTAGCTTGGATCTTTGGATCTTACCCAGGTAGGTGGTCTTGCTCCTCCCCCTAAGAAATCACAGAAAGTCCACCTAGTCGGTATTTATGCGTTTTTTCATGGGTTTTTGGATTGCTATTCTTCCCTTTTTTCTCAAGTGGTGGTTTCGATGTCTCTTTCTTTCCTATGCACATCCTTGGACGAATCACTTTTGCTTCTCCTGATTTTACCCCAGTTCCCTGCTTTGGTCCGGGCGTTCTTCCGATCTCCAAACTTCTTTTATGCAGCTTTGAGCTTTTTAGAGATTCGTTTTTTCTCCTTGGGCGCGCGAGTTTGTTGCCGGCAGGGATACTCCTGGCAGGGCTGACCTCTGCATTGTTGTCTTTTTTTGCTCTCATTTTAAGGCCCTCTCTTACCCTTTCCCCTTCGGTAATCTCTCTTTTCTCATACCTGATGTGTTTCTCTTCTCTACAGCCTTGCTTTACGCCTCTCCAACGGTTTTATACATTCGACATAGTCCAAACCTGTCCAAAATGCTAGCTTCAGCCTTTTCCCGTCGTTTTCCAGTCCTACAAAACTCTCTTTTTTTTTTTCCTGTTAATTACCGTTAACTCTGTCTCTCACCTTTCTCCCCCTGCTGCCTGCGCGCCTTTTGAATACACCTCAAGGAAAATATGGTTACTCACCGCCCCGATGACTCTGGCGCTTTTCCATTCGAGTCACTCTTCAATCGTTCCTTCAGTGATGATTAACACACCCCATCCATCGATTTTCTTCAAGCCTTTCGCGACAACCACACAAACAAGGATTAACCCGTCCCTCAATTCTTGCGTCTGGGTCCTTCTTTTGCTACTGTGACGCCCACTACTTGGTTAATTTCTTTAGTTTCACACAAATAAATTCCCTTCGACAGTTCGTGCTTCTGGTTCCTTTAAATGATTGTTATCTCCACCATTAGTTTCCCCTGTAGTCTTCCCTCGCAGCTCGTCTACCTATCAATTTCGCCGACACTTAACCTTCATGCCCTGCTACGACTTTTTTTTCTGGACCCCTTCTTCGACCCAACTTTTGACCTCTTCTCAAGCGTTCTTTTCTTTCTTCTCTCCGACATTACATTCCCTTCTTTCCCCCTGTGAACAGCGGCCTGTCCACACTCCCCATTGTTTCACTTGAGTTCCCGACCACATGATTTTCAGGCCTTGGTTGTTGTATGGCTGCGAAGACCGGAACCCTTTTTTCTGTGTGCTCGCTGTATTCACTTGACCCTCTCTACCTTTCCGATTAACCAATATAGGGATGGTAGTAAATAGCTCTTTGCTTCTTGGGTTTTTCCTTGTTCTTTGCCTCCCATAGAGTTGAATCTTGTTGCCTTCAAAAAAAACGAATTGGCGACAATTTCTTTTGCAAACCTCAGACTTTTACCGGTCTTCGCGTTTTTTGCCCTCCTTCTTCTAGATCGTGGATTCTTTTTGATCTTCTTTATCCCTCAAAGGTGTTCCCTCCACTGTCTCGGCAGAATTCTTCCTGAACTTTTTCTTTTCTTTGTAAGACTGTGATGCCGACGCCCAGTAGGTTGTGAATATCAAGGTCCGTCCCTCGTGGTGTCGCCTCACCCCACAATAACAGTGCCTCTCCCCTTCGAGGACTCAAAACCCTCCCAATTTAATTAGTGGAAGCTCGTTCTTGTGTATTTTTGACCTTGCACATTTCCCCACTTCCTTGCATGCTGCCCCCCCTCGGTTGGTTTCCGCTTTTTACCATGACACCCCTACTAGGATTTTTTCTTTCCTGCGAACACCCCTCGGAATGTTTTTTTTTCCACGTCGTAAGTCTTTTTTGTGATACCATGTCCAGGTATTCACTTTCGCATTCCCTTTTCTTAAATGTTCGAAACGTGGGCTTCTTCTCCCTAGGCAAAACCTCGGCTTAAACAAATACCCTGTGCACGTTTGTAGAGTCTCTCCCTGCAGAGATTCTTATCTCTCACGCATCCTTCGATCTTCCGCAGATACTCGTACTTGGCTTGCCTTGAAATTTCCTCCTCCTCCGTTTTTTATCTTCTTTTCATCGACTTGAGTCGAGTATAGCTTTCGTTCTGCTTTCTTTTCCCCCCTTGCCCCATGTAGACTTCCCTTTCTGCCTCCCGTTCACCCTTTTGCATCGAGGTGGTGTTTTCTGGATACGTTATGATCGGAGGACAATCCCACTTCCCCACCTTTTCCTTTCTTTCCACTGATAGGAATAATTCGGGTTATCCCCCAAACCCCCTTCCTCCCTGAAGTTAACGGCGACTAGCCATTTTCCTCTTTGTTTCACCGACACACACTGCTACCCCTAAATTAACTTTGTTGTTATTTTTCCCTCGGTCCCTTAACTAGGGTGATGCCTCGGGGGGAACTTTTTTTTCCCCTTACGCCCTTCCCGCTGCTGACCCTTAGACTTAATTCTGGCTTGCAGTCTGGCACCTCATGGTTCTTCCTCGATGAAAGGTCTCTTTAGTCTCTCCCCAAGAGCCTTGTCTAGCTCTCAACCAAATCTGAGTAGATGCAGCCTATTCTTTTCCCGTCCCCGTTCTTCCGGCCTCACTTCGCGGGACTCCGTGCAATGTTCCTTTTTCCGCTCCGTAAATCTCAAACCACCACTCCCGAGACGGCATTTCCCCCAGAAAACCGGTCCCTGGTTAAGGACCTTTAACTTTCTTTGTGTGGTCCAATACCGGTGTCTCCCTTTTGGTTCCCCTTTAGGACGTAAACACGAGTGACCCCCTCCCTCGACCCCCTGCAATATGTCCTGAATTCAGAATCGCTTCGTTACGACCACATCTCTGGTTTCCTCTGAAAGGTTAATTTCTTTTAATCTGTCCCTTGCTACAGACCAATTCCACAAGAAGTTCCTTTTGCCGACTCCACCTGCCCCCCTTTTCCAATTTCCGTTAGTAGCGAAGATGCCCCGCTTTTCTGCGCGAAATTTCCTGTCATGTTTCCTCTCTCAATTATGTTCGAGCAAACCCCTCTTACTAGTTACGAAATCTTCAACTGCGATACTCATACCGTTCATTCCGTATCCCGGGCATTGAAGTGAGTTTGTGGTCGGGCGGATTCTTTTCTGTTCTTCCCTACAGATTGAGATTGAATTCGGTTTTTCGCTACGTGAATTCGCCGAATGTAAAAGTCAATGTTAAAGAACACTGTATTTCATTTTTTTGAACGATTGACATTTATGTGAGTCCCTTTCTTCCCTTGTCCCCGAATCACTCACCTTCCCCAGATTACGGATTAGGCTGTTTTTGTTCATCGGGTTTTTAGTTTAGCTCTGCCGTGAGCGTTTTGTTGGCGTTGTTCCGGGATGTCTCAGACCCCTTTTCGTGCTCTGCACATCTGTGGACGTTACCCCTTGGTCTTCACCGCTGGTGACAATTTGAGTCTTTCATTCTTTCCGGGCTTTCTCCCTATCATTTACTGAAGGTTTCTTTAAAGGATGCTTTGCTCTCAGATCTTACGTAGGCAACGGCTCTTCCGGTAGGTGATTTAGTTCGCGTTTTGTGCTTCCGGTGACCATCGGGCAGTCTTCGATTTTGTCCCTTTTTTTTCAGCTCTACCTTCCATGTCCTCAGTAATCCCAGTCGGTTGAGCTCTTATTTTCTAAACTCTTGTTGTTTGCGATGAGATCACCAGATGATGTTCTTTTATCCCTGTAGGCATTGCGTTCCCCTTGCCCACCCAAATGAAGAGTGATGGGACGCCTTGCCGAGTGGCCGCCCCCCACAATCTATCGCCCTCCTGTTCTGACCTCTCATCAAGTCAAACCCATCTGATCCTCCCTTCCCGCTGTCTGACTTTTCTCCCGCCCCACCCTTTTCCCTGTGCAAACTTCGGTTAACGTCCCAGAGGAAGACTGGCTCTTTTACCTTATAGTAGACAAGCAACCTTTCACCTAAGGTTCCCTGATCCTCCTCCGGACTTTCTCACTACTTCGATATTGCCAGTCCCTCTCAGAGACGTCTTCAAAGACCCCCCCCCACATATTTCCCACAGGTCCTAATAATTAGTTTTTTTTACTCTTAGCTTTTTCCTTGATACTCTGATACGAGCAACTCTTTTCTCGCTTTTGCTCTCACAACTAAATGTACCCCTAGTGTCGTGTAAGGGACTGTGCCATTCTTGTTCGAATTAAGTGTTTCCTTAACCTTACGCTTCCCTTCAGATGATCTCCCTCTTAGTATGCCTAACATTTCCATCCTAGCCCGGAGACTATTCTCATAATCAATGTTCCCTTCGTGCCTCAAAAGTGCACGGTTACCCCTAGTAAAGGGGCTGCGCAGTGACAATCATTCATGCATGCCTTCTAATCAACGGCCTTTTTTTTTTTTTTTTCCATCCACTCTTCGGTCTCTTTCTCTACGCCAACCTTACAGGAAAAATCGGTGTTGTAGGCGCCTGCGACATGCTTGTCGGGTTTGTTATCCTTCGTTACTTGCAACCTCTGACTCTTCCCACACACAAAAGCTTGTGAGGCTTTTCTACTCTCTCCTCTCATTTCTCTTTGAGAATTTTGGGAAGGTCCCTCGACTTTGCCTTCCGTCCCTAAGAACCCCACATGCTTTGGCCTCCCCGTTTCATTTCTTGGTCCAACATAAGAACATTTGTTACAATGTTCGAGGCGGCTCCGGCAGTCTCTCAGATCTGTGGATCTTATCTGTGCTTTCAGCCGTTGTTGAGGTCCATGCCTTCCCTTTCTTTCATTCCTCTTTTTTATTCCTCCAGGCATCTCTCCGTTTTTCCTCTTCTGAGTTGACGTCAGTAGTTGGGTTAATGCCTTGTGTGTTCTCGATACCGCCACTGCTAGGGTTTGACGACCACACCCTTAGGCTTTTTTCAAACCCTCTCCGTGGCCGTTTGCCCCCCCCTTCCAACTCTACGTTGAAGCAGAAGTCGTTATGCTGACGGAGTGGTGTTTGAAATGAAAACATTCCCTTGGCCCAATTGCTTTCTAAATTAACCTAGGTCTTTTCCTGTTTTTAACGTACGTTGCCCTTTGGAGCATTTTGTCTGACTTGGACCAACGGTTTTGGACCTTTAGTCGCCGTTCCCTTTAAAGTTAGAACTTATTTTGTTTTTCCACCATTTAACCTGCTATGGGATCCTTTTCTTGTCCCCGTTGGGCTTTAGCCGTAAGCCGATGCTACCCTAAACCCCCCCTCTATGACAACCCCCCCTCACCATAGATGAATCTTTTTTCTTCTTTCGGTGCAGAGGAGCCGGAGAAAGTGGAATTTCTTTCTTTTACTCACTCTCCCTCTTATGACTGATTTTAACTTCGGATTGCCGTATTGATCTAGTATCTTTACCTACGTTTTTTTTTTACTCCAGCGTTTCCAGCGTGCCAATCCGACTTACGAGTATTCGCGGCCGATGCCAGAAATTCTTTCAGGCGTAATATTTTTCCCCTTACTTAAGCACCGTATCCCAAACTTAGGCATCCTTTGATTTCTACGCTCTTTTCTTAAATGATGAGCGTGATTTCAATCAACTTCTTTTTGACCGCCCTTAGTCTAAGGCTCTGCATACTGGGGCGTTTATCCCCCCCCGTGACTTCACCCTTCACGGAGGAATTCTCCCATCCGATTGTTTTCGAGAACACGTCTCCTCCAAATTTCAGTCTTTTCATATTGCAACCCCCTGAGGTCCCGCATCGTGTATTCTAGGTCATTGCCTGTGGTTTCCAACACCCCCCCCCCCTCCTTCGCCATCACTTTTTCCACGTTAAGTGCGGCTTTGCAGGTGGCCAAATACTGGTTGAAGCGCCCCTTTTCTTTTTTTTTACCTCACCTTCCTTTTCCGATATTTCGGAGTTAAATTCTCCTTTCTGAACGGACCCGTTAGGACTTCCCTTTCTATTAGTTTCCTTTCAATGGCAGGGTCCTCTAACCGTGTTCCTTCAGTCATCCATATGCTGATCCGGACTTTCCTAAACTCGTTTACGTTGATTTGCTCTCTACTTGGGTTAAACAATGTTTTTGTCGAAGGACGTCCCCTCTCCAAGCGATGGACCGTCCCAATGCCCCGTCTCCGAACAGCCTCTCTTAGTTCTCTATACCTATATTGGTCTCTTCCGGGAATTTTCCATTAAGAGCCGCCGGACCCGCCATGCGTCTTTAGCAGAAGAACCACTGCTTTCTTCCAGGTCCTATCATTTCCGCTTACAAGTGAGGTCTTGGACCTTCTTTTCCCCTCAGGTACATTTATGTCTCTGACCTTCTCCCTCCCTTCCTCTTTCAACAGCTCCCTCTCGTTGACATTGCACCCTCCCCTTTTCTCCTGGGATTTTTAAGCTCTTTTCCTGGTCAATTTTTAGCTAGTGCGCTTTTTCTGACCTGGCGTTTTTTTTGCAGCGCCGGTGCTTTTATGTCCTGTGCACTTGAAAAGAATTGTCCCCTCCTTTTTTAACGTTTCAGTTCATTTTAGTTTTCCGAAGATCCCCTTTTTTGTACCCCCCTGTACGGCTCTGCTTCCAATACATCCACGACCAAGTTAAATAGATAAGGTCTTCTTCCGTTCGTTGCTTCATCCGTGTTTGTTGTGCTTCCCCTTACTGCGCTCGAGGGATGGTATATCTTTGTTTTGTGTGATGTTGTGAAGCCAGTCCTGCTGTGGAAGATGACATCCTGTGGCCAAAATTTTGATTATGTCCTCTTTCCCCCACTCTGCCGTATTCATCGGGGTTCTTTCCCGATCTTTTCTTTTGAAGTGTGTGTGCTAAATTCGCGGCAGCTTCTAGGTGATTTTGCTTTCTTCCTTTTTTGTTAACTTCGTTTCGGCATCTTCTTTTTTGGGGATACCACGCCTTAGGACATATTCTTCATTTTTTGCAGGTTGGCGATATACTTTCTCCCCTCCTTCCTTTACTCCCCGTCCCTCCCTTTCATTTTTGAGAGAGCCCTCCCCCAGATTTCCCCCGAGATGATCCTGTAGGATGACATTAGAGGCCTCCCTCTTTTCCCTTCATATATTTTCCCAGAGCTTTCTATTTATCCTTTGCTTCCCCAATCTAGCCTCCTTTTTCCTACAATTGCCCGTTCCGACGAAACTCTTCTCTATCCCCCCACGCTGCTCGCCTATTCAACCTCATTAAAAGATTTTCTCCTTCCACCCAACGATGAACGTGAATTTGCGGCTGCTTCTCCAACCCACCACAACAACGTCGACAGTTTTCTTTTTCGTCACATTTTTGAGCTTCCCGTTCTCTTTCGACCTCAGGCCACTCCTTTCCCAGACCAGATAGAGTAACTTTTCCAACCCTTCTCCCCCCGGACCTGCCCTCCTCCCGTTAGCGGCTTTGACTTTTTGTTTTTTTCTTTTGTACGGAGCATGTCTTTTGAAGAACTAATGTGATTCTCCCCTTTCTGACCTTGACCGTTTCTGGCTAGGTGCATTTCCTTCGTTAATTCCTTTGTTCAGGAAACCCCTTCCCTTAACGCGCCCTGCCTTCACACACCATTCATAAGTTGCTCTCTTTTCTCCTTTAAATTCCCTTTTTTTTTTATGATCTCCTCCGTGAGGACCTGACTTCAACTTCTACCTAGTTAGGTCTTCTTGATCCGACATCATCAGATTACTACCCCCATTGACAAGGCTTGAAGCTAAGGTCCCCCATCCACCTTCAGCTTTCTGCGCTACCTACACATGACTTTACTTTGAAAAATGTCAGGTTGGTAGTGTAATGACATCATGTTAGGTGTTCAATTCTTATTACCCCTTCACGCCCACCTTAGTGAAACCCCCTCTGTGATTAGTACAAGAACTTCCTTTGATTTCAGCTATTTTGCGCCCTTCGGTGTAAATCTCCGGGATTTTTCCATTAGACTTTCTTCCCCGTGATTACTGAACACCATAATGACGCTTCAAGTATTTCGTTTGGCATTAGGTATGGTAGCATAGTTGCGCTCTTTTTCTATTTTTCCCACAGACTTTTGTTGCCTGCCCCTTTCCACTGAGCCTCTCGATCGTGTCAGTCCTGAACCGTTATGGAAGGTGTACCCTGTTTCGCGACTCCTGAGTTTGGGTCTAGTCCCTTGTTCTATCCCCCGCGGTTGCTCTCAATTCATCACAACCCCTTGTTGCTTTCGCCTTCAAAACAGGCTGGTGGGCAAATACATAGGGGCAGCCGTTCGGCGCTTGGTTTCCATGTAAACCTTTTCCCACCGACCCGTCTATATTACACCTTTTGACTCGCTGTTTGCAATTCATTACATTTCCTCTGGAAGGGGTTTTTCGGACTGCATCGGGCAAGGTTTAACCTTTTTAAATTTTCTCCCCGTATTTTGTTGTTAAATTGCCCCAGTTCGTCTTGTAAGACTTAAAACGTCTCTGTAACTCTTTCTTTTCTTTGCTGCTCCTGGCTCATCCGTGACATGGCAACCCGGCCGTTACACCCCTCACTCGCTTTTCGTTTATATGTAGTGAGAGTAGAGTTCCCTTGGCAGTTGAGACTTCTTATTCCCCTAACTTGACCTTAATACCTCGTACAATTCCGGTCTGCTTTCCTCTTCCTCCTCCTGTTGCTAGCGAAAGTCTTCCCCCATAAGTGTCCCGATTGCGGTAATTGAGAATTTGCCGGCCCGCTCAGAAGCTCAATGGCCAATGTTCGCTTCTCTCCGTTCCTCTACGGCATCTAGGGGATTTGTCCCTCCGTCGATTCAGCGATGTTTCTTGAAAAAACGTTATCGAACCATTTGACTATACTTTTTCTTTTATAGATCCTACTGGGCCCGTTTTACCCCTACGTCGACCTGGACCAGACGCCTTCTTGACCTGAGTGGGATGAAGTCTCGAAAACCCCCCCCATGCGACCCAGACACTCGTAATTCTTTGCCCCACGACGAGGTAGGTGATGTTTTGGGTTTTGCCGGTTGCAGTTAAAACCCTTTGCCACCGTCCCGTAGCATTTTATGCTTTTCTTCTGCACCACACTTCTTGTCCAGAGAGGCCTTTTTCTTGTGAGAAGTAGACCCTGTGTGTCGATATCCTGCTCCCGTTCTTACCCTTTTTTCTCGCTTAGTTCCCACGTCCTCCCGGTCAGGACGGAATCAAGTTCTTTCGCCTCTTAGTTGCACTGGCAAGGGTATAACCCCCCTTCTTGTTCACCGCTCAAACAATATCTCTCTGTTTTTCTCGGGCAGCGCAGGACCCTTTAAGTCTATTTGTTTTCGCGAATCAAGGTGTGCCCCGCCGGTTTGTTTCTTTTTTTTTTTTTTTATGAAAGGAAGTCACGAGGGAACGCGTACTTCCAACTGCTCCAGAGCCCTGCCCTATTGTTTTTACGCACATCCCTTCTAGTATGTTTCCGCGAAGGTCTGTTCAAGGAAGTGCAAGCGATAAGCTCACACGGCACATGGATGTCTTTCCACCCTCCATTTTTCAATTCTCCATTTTGTCGATCCTCAATCTTTTCAAACCGCGTAGGGCTGTGTGGACCATGTACATGTTTCATGTCGGCTGTTTTCCTCTATTTTATGCGCAGAATGTCCCTCTACTCGGAATCAGCTGACGTGGCACAACCTTTTAGATAAGCAGGTTCCCCTTTGCTATGTCATCGTCGTGCATTGCCTCTCCTCCCTGGCTTTTCTGATACCTTTTATGGTTATTTTACGCATTCTCGCGTGATTTCCTGTGTTTTCGCTACTTATTTTCCCCCCTGCATTTTTACCTTTCCTGCTCCGACACGGTCGAAGTAAAGTTAGTTTCGAAACTTTTATCCCCACTTTTTAGGGCGTCCAAATTCGGCTTTTCCGTCCCGAAATCAACTCCCCAAAGTCCCCCACTCCCGTGATGGTATTAGTCTTGCCTGTCATACAGGTTTGTCCTTTTTTCTTTCTCGGGTGTGTAGATCTCTGTTGTTTTTTTCGATGTGGGTCAGCCGTTTGAGGCTCTTCATTGTTCACCCGAAATCAATTGCTAGACTTTCCTTCTAAGGGGGCGGTCTTTTTTCCCTATACTTGGTTGTACCCTCTTCTCATTGGTCTTATCTTCTTCAGTTCGGAGTCTTTTTCGACAGTCTGTGATGCGAGGTTGTGATTGTTCCCCTGGCCGTTCGGCCATCTCTTGAATTTTGACCTCTTTCTGCGCCCCTTGCCTAAGTTTCCTGTTTCCATTCCCAGTCTGTCTCTCTATTTCAGCCTCCTCGGTGTGGGTGATTGATACACCCTTCTTTTCCTTCCTCCCTGATCCCGTAGTCTGAATCGCTAAACCTGGCAAAAAATGTATACTATTGAGCCCGTTCAAGAGTTCGTCCGCACCCAACAAATCGAAACTGTCGTTGTCCCTGTCCGTAAACTCCTTGCTTCTTCTAAACCCTTTCCCGCCTTAAGACCCCCTAAAGTTGACTTATAACCGTCGGCAACGATAAGAATGTCGGGTTATTCCCCACCAAAAGTTATTTTAGTCTCCCTTGAGGTCTTCGGAGATACCAACCCTGCCCAAACCAATCGATATGTAAAGTACTTCGCCTCCTTTCTCCCCTAACAACAACACTAGTCACCAAGTTCTTTTCTCCGTCGTTTTTGACTTGTGTGTGATTTTATGGGTCTTCAGAACTTGATAATGTGACTCCCCACCAATCATGGGTAGACTCGCCGTCAATCTAACTTCTTTGTTATTTGAGACATGTTGTTCCGTACACTTTTTTTTTTTCTTTTTTAAACACAGGCCGCTTCCCCATTTTTTCCCATGCGTCAATTAACACAAGCTCGTCCCGTACTTGCCCAATCCCTCCAGGAGTACTGATTTACTTAATAAGTTGAGGACCATGAGCTTCAACCTTTCTTTTTCCCCCCCGGTCGTACTCTGGACTTCGCAGTCGAACCATAATTTCAGCCTCCTCCAGTATGACAGGCATTGAAGAGAAGGTCCCCATACCCAATCTCGGTTTC
>Ga0179591_1330335_pt1 | contig 16928 bp, 17 predicted proteins | sample CZOMad2_1_08_16f_FD_182891 | JGI IMG/M metagenome (GOLD analysis project Ga0179591, IMG submission 182891) | Vadose zone soil fungal communities from Angelo Coast Range Reserve, California, USA - CZOMad2_1_08_16fungal (PacBio error correction) | ecosystem: Environmental > Terrestrial > Soil >... | reverse complement strand
CTTCTTCCCTCCCGGCTAAAAATTCCTCTGCAGGAGAAGCACCGAACCTGCCGCCCCGAGGGCTGCTTGCTGAGTCCGGTGAGTTCGGTGTTCTTTTGTTTATTGTTCTGTAGTCCGCTTTTGGTGGGTTGCATTTCCTCCCCGTGCACTGGTTTTAGACCATCATATAGCTGGTCGGACTCCATCGAAGGTTAGACGTCGTGTAGTTACCGGTGGTCAGGAGTACCTTCCCCCTATTAATCCCCCCCCTTCCGATCGGTATGGGCGCTTCGTCCAAACCGTCGTCTCCCCCTGCGACGGTCCTGGGCCCACCCCCCTCCCCCCAGGAGTTTTTTCCCTTCGGCTTTGGACTTGCTGAGTTCTTCCTCTTTTGCTAGGTGTACAGATGATCTGAGAGCTTCACGGCAGTCTCCATTTGTGGGTGGAGGCAATTTTTTAGGCCATCGTGGTGACCCCATTCCCCATTGAAGCAGGTCCGCCGAGTTGCTTTTCCCATAAACTTGAAGAAGTCCGCGACTGGCACGCCGAGTGGGTTGCCCCTATGTCGTGACGTCCCCGACACGGGTGCATTTCCCGTTTTTTTTTTTCCCTTTTCTTTTCGGGAAAGTCCCGAGAGTTTCCCACGGCCCTTGTTGGGGTTGGGAGACCCGGCCATCTAACGGACGGTTCCCCGGACGATAAAAAACGGGTACACTTGCCCCCCAGCCCACCGGCCACTCGTCGCCGCGGTGAGATTTTTGCCCTTCCCTAACTCACCCCCACCTTCCAGAGCAATCCCTGACTTTTTCATGGATTCGGGGGCAACTAGTATTTCCCATTTTTTCAGTCACTCTATTTTGCAAAGTACCTTCATACTTGGGTGATTCCCCCCTTTTTCTTTTTTTTTACAACAATTTTACTCGAAGCGTTTCTGCTGTAGGTCTTGGGAGATCTGTTCGGGCGATTTGTCCCCCCCATTTTCGTCCCCCCCCCCACTTTTTTTTAAGTCAGACGGGCTCCTAGACGCAAAACTGTTCCGCTTCTAGACGATTCCATTTCTGCGACTAGTATTTGTTTGATACCCGTAGTAGATGATTCCGAGGACGCTGCGGATTCCAGCTCCCCTGGATTTTTTATCTTTGTTACCCTTGCACAGTTCTTGTCCCTGAGCTCGGGGCACGGAGGGCACGCTTGGCAGGGAGGTGCTCTAAGTAGTTGCCTCTAGACCTGGTAAGTCTCCCCCCCCTGCGTTTTCCGAAAGATCTATCGGGTGTGCTGAGTGCTGGCGTCTCGCTTCGGAGTCCAACCTGCACATGCTTTTTTTTCGTGTCCTTTTCCCCGGCTTTCCGCGCCTATGAAAACATCCGGACCTCTCTCCCGAGATCTTCTGCGCTTGTAGATCGGTCTTTTCGTCGTGATATAATTAGGGACCCCGGGCTTATTTCTAGCGCTCCAAGTGGCTACTTCTTGTTTTTCAGCCGTTTTCCGCGGTTTCTGAAGAACCTCGCTCTTGCCTCCCAGGGATTCTTAACCCCAAGTTTTTTCTTTCCACCCATGTCCCCGGACCAGCAGGTGTATGGGACCCGAGGGGGCGCGAAGTCCGCGAGCTTCCGTTCTTCCCGAAAGGCGATTTTACCGGGTCGGCCCGTGGCGATTTTTTTCTAGTGCCCGTCCTTTTCCCTCCTGGTTTCGAGGTTGATTTTGCGTGTGTTCTCTGGTTCGACCCGAGTTGTTGGTTTAGCTGATGTCCCCCAGTAATTCCTTTTCCTCCTACTTCCCCCCTGTTTTTTTTTGTTTGGGAGATTATTGATTTTTTCATGTAAAGCGGAAAAATTTTACACGCGGTCTAACCAGACCACAACAAACCCCCCCCCCTGTTCCCCTATCTTTGAAAGCCTTGAGGAGATCCGCCCGGGGTCGGATCCTTTTTTTGATCGCCCTGATGGCCCCCCACCGATTCTTGTCCGCCTCGCTCTCGGGCGTTCCCATGGTCCCGTTCATTCCCCCTTTGACCTTTGGCCCCTCACTTACAATCTGGCCTTGTCATGATCGGTGATTGCCCTCTGTCGTTTTCTTCTTACGATTACTTCCCCTGTCCCACATTCGGAGGATGAAATGGTCCTGGCTGCGGTTAGCTCTGACAACCAAACACTTGTAGACCCGTTTCCAGAGAGAAACGTCCCCGCCCGGGTTCCCATCTCACGAATCTCTTTCCCCTGAAAGGAACCTGAAACATAGACGTCATGTTTTTCGGCCGTCTCTCCCGGGTTGTAAGCATTCGTGCCATCGGCGCGGACCCTCTGCCTTTCCTAACGTTTCCTGGTCGGCAAAGGTGACACGTCCCATTTCGAACATCTTCCCGGTACGTAGGGAGCCTTATGGGCCGCGGATATTCGGGCCTCTAAGGGAGTCTTCTCTCCTGTCCTTGAACCAACCTTTAGAGTGAAATCCAGGATCTCCGGGTAGTGTCCTTTTTTTGGACGCTTTTTTTTCCCTTGGCGGGCCCCATAATACGTCCCTCCGCTCCCCCAAGAGACAGCTTTCCGCCCCTCGAAGAAGAGGGTTTTGGCACTCCCCCCCCTACCGATACTTGTCGAAACAGATGCGCTCGTCTGCCTGTGTTCTCGGGTTTGGCCCTGTTCGAGACGTATGTGAGTGGGCGGCGGCTGACCAGGTGTTTTCACACGTTCGTTACCGAAGTAGGAGAACCAGACAAGGTTGCCCACCAACCCCCCCCCACCCCCCCCTGAGCCGAACTAAGTCCACCGTTTTGGCGCATGAAGAGAAACGGAATGAAGTGACGGACGTCATCTGAGGTGAGAAAGGAGAAGTAAATGGGTGCTTTGGCGGAGCGAACAGCACTTTTTTCGTTGGACTTTTTTTTTTCAAATAGCCAGCACCCCCCTCAAAGGCGTTTGCAAGTTCCTCGTTTTTTGTGATTGGCCTGAAACTATCCTGAACTGCATCCTTTCACCCCCGGGCGACGGGGTGCCGCCTGTGTGCTGAAGATGTCAGTGTGTAGGTGTTTCTTGTGACAGCGGCTTTTTTTTCCCCCCAATGCCCAGGCCGGGTTTGACAAAGATGTCTTTTTGCACCCAGTACCCACCTTTGTTTTTGGTCTTATTCTACCAGGATCCGTTCCCCATGGTCTGCCCTAACTTCGTTCCCGGTCCAAACCACGTCGACATCTTTCCTGCTCCACTAGGCGCGTCACCCCTGCCACGTTTCGGTGCCAGACAGACCCCCAAATTCAAAAACGAACCTCGGGGCTGGCGTCCAGGGCATTTCCCCCACCCACGTTTGGCGGGAGATGACGAGAAAACACCAGATTTGGGCTTTTCGTTGGTGCAATCCGGAGTGCCCCTTGCTCGGATTCCCCCCACAGTAGGCTTCTTGATTTGTCGGGCAAAGAAGTTGCATTCCCTCCATCACTTTTTCTCCGCGAAACCCCCTTTTTTTTTCTTTGAGTGGCCCGCCGGATTGTCCTCCGGCGGGCCATTTTTCGTTCCGGTTCCTGGACGGGTTGCCAATAGCGTGCCTAATCGGACCGGTTTTTTTTCCTTGTAGATGGGACTTTTGTCTTACCAGGCAGGGACGGTTCCGACTTTGCAGTCTTAGGCCACACCGTCATTCTTTTGGTGGTCAGACACTTTCCCCCCCCTTGGTTCTACCTGCAAATAATCCGTGCCCACACCTGTCCACCGCCCACGCTCCCCTGCTTTTGCTACCGGGACACGTAACTCGTTTTTCACTGGCAACCTGGCTCAAAGTTGGCTAGTTTTGCGGACACCCATAAGCAGTTCTCGGCCACTGTTGATCCGCTTGGGAAGGGGTACGGAGTCTAGGAGTGCCAGAACGGAGCCGATCACGTCCAGCACCCTTATTCTTGCACTACTCCGCTCGCCTGTCTTTCCGGCCGCCCACTCCCCTCCACCTCGGCCTCGTTCTCCGGGCACCCTCTCCGCGTACCGCTCAGGACTACCTGACAGGCCAGGTCATAGAAGGACCCGGTGACTCCCTGCATCACTCCCCTCACCTCTCCTTCTCTTGCAAGCCCCTTAACAGGTGCCGTCTACAATTCACCCCACCACCGCTTATCATGCCCCGTCTTGCTACCCTTATTCCTCCCACCGACGCACACTCTCGACCTCGGGGTCCTGTCCACACCACACTCTGCGGCGGCGGCCACGCATTCCTTCGCCCGTCTGTCGCCCCCTAACCCCCGCTCGGCAGACTCTCGCATCTTCCTCCCCAATCCTTGGGCCTCGCTCCGGTTATCTTTTTACCCTAAGCGTTCGATGTGCCTGGTCCTTCGCCCCCGATCCCATGTCTTAGCTGGAGGCATTCGCCGTCTACCCCCTCCCCCTCTATGATCGCCCGGGTGCTACAGGTCCCTTTCTCTACCGTCACGCCTCTCTCTTCTTCCTATCACTTGGGGAGGTACCCCTCTCACTCTTCTCCTTCTTGTTAATCTCCTGCTCAGTAGGCATCCCCCGACGCGTGTGGGCAATCTAGTCTCTATTTCCCCTCCGAACACTACTGAACACTGACCGGTCCCTCCCGACCTTCCATGCCCACTCCCCCTTCTTTCTTTCTCCCCATCTTGGTTACCCTCCCGTCTTTCAGGTTTTGCTCGACGGTGGGGGTTACATTTGGCGGAAGTCTCCGCGTTTGGACGTTAATACACTTTTTTTCTTTTCCTTTCTTTGATGATCTCTGTTTACCGTAAAGTCGGACGACATAAACGGGAGAACACCCCAACTTTTTTATGGTCTTTTTGCCCAATCCGGTTCACCAAGGTCTTAGTCCGTGCTCCGGCATCCTTCACCTTTCTGGTAAGGAAAATAAAGCTCCCCTTCCCTGTGTTTTCTCCCCCCGATTTCTGCGTTGTTGCCCCCCCTTGCTACTCGGGTCTGTTCAGCAGTTCCCTGCCCTGTGAGGCCATTCGCTTCCTATCCCCATTCGGTTTGTTTCTAGTTCCTCTCCGCCCGATGGTTTGACTTTCCCGCCGGTCCACAGGTCCCTCTCGACGAATACCGCCTTTCCCTTTTTAGTTTTGGCTTTTTTCTGTTCTGCGCGCGCAATTTGCTACATACCTACATTTACTCGTGATTCACCCTTCACCGTTTTTTGCCTCCCCGGCTGAATCTGGGGCACGTCCCGTTTTTCATTGAACGCAACGTGTGAGCCCAAAGTAGGATGTTCTATTCGCTTGAGCCCGTTTTGAGGTGCTCACCTTGGTTTTCTTGCCATTCGCTGCCCTGTGGGCTTTTTTGCTGATGCGGTCTGCGAAACTCGTGAGCGGATTTTGCTTCTTTTTTTCGATTTGGTAGTTTTTCCCACGTGACCTGTCGTCGACGGTCCGATCAGCGTTCGCGGGGTCTTCCCCCTGATTCTCCTTTTCCCCTCGCCAATGTCGAGGAACCCCCTTGGGTCGACGATCTCCCTCCTTTCCGATGTTGTGTCCTGATATTCCCGGGTTATGCGCCGTCTTCGCTTCCCTTTTTTTCCACGCGATCTTATACAGGGAGGAAGGGTCTCTTCTCCGACCGGCCCCGCTTAAAGTTTTTTTTTTTAGAGTGAGTCACGCCGTGCTCATTCAGAGAATGTTAGGCCTTTCTCCCCCCTTCCCTCCCCCGAAATGATGTTCATGGAATAGTTCCGGTGAATCCCCCCTAGCTTTTTTCCCCTTTTTCCGGCTCTCCGGCTGCCCCGCTACGCGACCAAAACCGACTCTTCCCCGTCTGTTTTTATCAACCGAAAAACAACGCCTTTCTGTCGACTCTGAAATGGCGCGCCTGATCACTTGTTTGGGTAAAACATTTTCTCCTTCTCCTTTCAAGGCCTGTTTCGGCTTCTCGGACACCCCGGCGCGGCACAAGGCCCCCCCCCTGAAAGGAGCGGGAAAAGCGTCCCCCTTAATTTGTTGCTCGCCTGAGATAACTGGGACCCTTTTCTTCCTTTTTTTCTTCCTTTTCCTCAAAAATGACGGCAAGCGAGTCCCCCCCCTTCGGGGCCAATGCAAGTGATCTTCCTCGGACAATTCACTCTGCCACCCCTTCCTGTTATGGCCGAAAGGGTCTCTCTGCATCTTCAATCCTTCTTCACAGGTATTTAGATGTGTCCGTTTCGCACTCAAGGTGCCTGCCTGCGTCTATAGGGGGCCTACGGAGTTTTGAAAATTATTGAGTTTTTCCCTTTCCGCTGAGCACCCCTGTGTTAACTGCGCCCGATTTCCGGATCGGCATAAAGTGCTCCGGGAACTTTTTGTATTCTCTGGTGCAAGTCCAACCTTTTCCCCCCATCCGTCTGTGCCTTGAGTTACCTTTGAAGGCGGCATTTCGTTTGCACTTTGCCGGGTCGCACGAGTATGGAGGGCTTTTCGCTTGTCGCTTTTGATACACACCCATGTAGCAGTTTGCCCTTTTTTTTTCCTCCCCCCGAATCGTGGGTCGCACCTTCATCTTGTTTAGGTCTCTTCCCCTCACAGTGAACGCATTTTCCCCACCCAACAAATCCCCGTGGGGCGAGCATGTCGCATTTTCTGTTGCGTCAGTGGTTTAGAACTCGGTCTTTCGCGGTTGCAGCGCCCCTTAAAAGAGATCTTTTCCCCTTTTTCTCCCTCAAATTGCCTTCCGTGCATGAGGACCGTGGCGAGCGGGCGACCCCCAAGCTCTACTCAACACTCTTTTTTTTTTTTCGGCACGCGCTCGTCGTGGAATCCTACGCGGTTCTGCCTTCCCTGGTCTCTTTGAAACCAGGTTTCCCGTACATACTTTAAGCAATCTTCTGAATGACTCCAAAATTTTTCCCTTTCACCCCGATGCTGGGCATTCCCGATTTATTCTCCGCGACCAAGTGTGTGAAGGGGGTCAAAGTTCGAGCTTTTTGGTTCTCGCGTGGATTTTTTACTAGTTCGGGATGCCATTTGCTGCATCTGGACCGCGATCATAACCCGTACGAGTTTTTTTCTTCCGTTGAAGGGTTTTCTTTCTTTTTTTTTTGACTGCAGACCCCTTAGGGCTGTAACGGTTTGTGGATTTTTTTACCCCCCCAAGGGTTGTTCGAATTTTATCCTCTTGCTCGCCAGGTCAGGACCCCACAGGAAATTAGACGAGAGTAGTTTGCTCTTTATTTTTATAGTAGCCCCCTGACACGGTCAGAGTGAGCGCTTTGATTATGATTTAATAATAATCGTTTTGTTGTTGGTGATCCTCTCCTCTGCCCTTTCACCGGTATGGCCTTAGGCGGTTCCCCCGATTCCTTCACACTACGAGTTTCTGACTGCCATTTTTTTCCGTGCCCCATTCGAAGTTCCCCAAGGCTTCTGACCCCTTAGGGACCCCCTTGTTGTAGGCTGCCCCCGTGGGTTCCCCCTTTTTTGCCTCAGTGTCCCCGTATAGATAAACGGGAAAGCCTTCCCTGACCGTATTTTTCGCGCCCACTTGCGATGTCCTGTCCCAAGACTCCAACCTGTCATTTACCAGGCGCGTAGTTCCCCTAACCTTTTTTCCTGAAGCTTTTTTTGACTTTTTTGGCGTGCTTTTTTTCCTGATTCTCCAAAGAAGGGTGCTCAGCGGGTTGGAGTTCCCCACACCCTTTTTTGAACGTCTGTCGAGATTTTGTTTTCTCTTTCCCTCCGGCCCATGTAGTATTCTGAAAATTATCCCCCACTGTCTTATTCCTCCCCTCCCAAAGCACCCCCGCTGGCTGGTGATCGTGGATAGGAGGGAAGTGACTTTGTCTCCTCTTACGAAGTAATCTCGGAATTTCCCTTGATGTGCCGTTAACTTGCCGACTTTTTTTCTTACGCCCTCAACATGGCGCCAGAGGGAAAGAGTTCGGAGTAGAGCCACAATACACAGGAAGAAGAGCGGCGACCGCCCAGGTCCAGGTTGAGACACGAGGGTGACCCTTTGATTTCGTCAGCTGCTTGCAAACTCACCCTATCTGCAAGCTGTATTTGAGCCCCCTTCCTGTGATTCTAGCTTTTTTTGGGGCGACCCCAAAAGCCCCCCTTTGTTGTACTCGTTATGGAGCTAGTGCGCGACTACCCCCCTCCATCGATTCGTCTCCTCCAAACCAGACGTGCGTTTCCCTCCATTGTTCTGGTTTTTGACTGAGTCAGTTGAGTTGAAATGTTTCCTCCCCTCTGCGATTGAAATCTGTATCCCTCGTCTCCGCACCGTGCTGAAAACGCTTGTTCTCCGTCGAATGTGATCGTTTTTCTTTCCCTGCTCTCATACATCACGGGGGTAATGACTTTAAAGGGGTCCCAGGAAGTAATTTTTTTGTTGATTCCCCCCTTTTCTCCTGTCCCCCCCCTTCTTTTGTCGCGGACCTCTTGTGGCGGGGGCCCGAGCAGGGAGCCTTGTTGAAGATGACCGGTTAATTTTTTGCCCTTCAGTTCTTGCGACATCTTAGGTTGAACCGTTGCAGCGCTGGGCCTTTTTCTCCTTTTTTAAAGGTTTTTTTTTTTCTGTGGACCCTTCCCGCAAACTTCTTCAGTTCTCGCTTGAAGGCAGTTGACGGAAGGGCTGTCCGCCTGCCCTTAATCATTTTTCGGAGAGCAATTGAGGGGGGGCCGGTTTCGAGTTTTTTCTCTGGCTGTCATTTTTCTTTTTTTCCCCCCTGGAGGTTGGCTTTTCGAGAAGCCTCGAACTGCGTCCATTGCTTTTTCTTTTAGCATTTCCCTTTTTCCGATAGAGTTTTTAAGGCCCCTCCCCCTCCCTTGCGGTTTTTTTTTTGGATTGCAGCCTCGGGTGTGGAGTCCTTTCGGCTCGTCGCGAAGGCGTTCCCCGACAGTACACTCAAACGCTCTTCCTTGTCACAGTTATTCGGGAGGTTGTCCCGCAAGCCCTCATGCAGTTCGGGCTATGTAAGCCGATGCCCTTAGAGAAATTGGGTTTGCGGAGGAAATTAGTCTTTTCCGTTCCCCCCTTTTCGTAGACAGTTCTTGCGACCCGGGCCGATCTCGCGTGTTAGAGCGATTGGTCCTCCCAGTGTTTCAGACAGATGAGTTGCCAACCTCGCGGAGGGTGAAACCGTCGTTTGCCCATGTAGTCGTCCCATAGGTAAGACTTCTTTTGCACGCTTGAGAGTTTTTTTGACTCCCCTTCCCCTTCCTGTCCCTTCTTTTGTGTCCGCAGCATAGGAGCCCCACGCGTAGCCTCCAGGTCATGTCGGTGCAACAGGGCGGGGCGTCCCGTTCCCCTTCGAACCCTCCTTTCCCCCAAAGGCCCCCTGCCTTCCGTTGAAGTCTGCTAGATAGGCCTATTTTTTCTCTTTCCCACCTTTTCCCCTGAGCCCCTAACCGCAACTTTGTGTACAGATTGCTTACCCGACAGCCTCGTTCTGCCCCCCTACCCCCCTTTGCAACTCAAGTCCTTTGCCTGTCACCGACTATGCGAGCACCCTCCCCTTTACAGCTTTTTCAGGCTTCCTTTCTTGGTTTTGAGTTTCTCGCTCTTTGCTTCTTCTTCCCGTACGACCCGTCGTGCTTTTTTCTCGGCGAATCGTAGTTTAGATCCATTCTCCCTCTTTTTTTTTTTTTTTCTGCCCTTTCCCCCTGATTAAACACGCTCGGTGCTTTTCATAGCCTCTCAGTTTGGATTACCCTTCCCTCTTTTCTCGATCGGGATTTCTCACCTCACCGTGAAGGGATAAAGGAAATCATGTCCCCTCCTAAATCTTTTTTTCAACGTGATCTTATGGTGGCTCCCTTTGTCCGGAAGTAGGTGCAGCCGAGTTCACTTCCAGTTTTTGTTTTCCTCCCTAGAACTAGTCAAACAGCTACAAAGAACCCAACTTAGGTTCCCTCACAGACTGCGGTCCCCGCAATCACAATTTCAGAGGGGAGATTTCAGTTTCTATTAGACTGATTTATCTTCCTTGGCCGACTTTAGGCTATGCCCTGTAGTTTTGTTTTTTTTCAAGAGGTGGTTTTTTTTGCCAACTGCCCCTGTTGTGTTTAACCCCCCTTTGCAACTTTTTTCGTCGGTGAAAAGCCGACGGCGGAAGTATTGACCTTTTGTTTTTACCTTTTTTTGCTTTTGCTCGGTGAGCCGCCTTTTTAAGCATCAGCATGATTTTTTTAATTTTTTTGCGGGGACCATTGGCCAAACCACAACCTCGTACGCAAACTTGGTCCCTCTTACTTACCATTACGTAGCAACTCTTTGGTCTCTTTCTAGAGTCTTTAATGAATTGCCACGGCAGTTTTTTCTCTATCCCTATTAGGACCCCGAGTTCCGTTTTGTTGCCCTTTTTTTTTGGCACAAAAATTTTATCCCCTTCTGATGCCCAACCCTTTTGGACCATTCCACCCGGTAGCGTCTCTGTCTGATGTCCGCGTTAACTGACCTCCCTTCCCCTCCTTCGTGGGGCAGCCGTCCTGACGGTTTTGTTTTCCCGCCCTATGCTTAGTCCTCGCGAGCCCTAGTCCAGTTCCCGCAATTTGTTCTTTTCTGACTTCCCTTTGTCAAACTTGGATTTCCGCAGTTTGGCCCGCCCCTGGCAACCTTTAACTTTCCCCTTCAGCACCTCGGTGCTTTAGGCTTTTTGTTTGTCTCTTGAGGTGCTTCCTTCCATATGCCTTCCCTCCTTCTTTTTCCTTTTTCGAAAGCGCTTTCTTAGTTGTTGCCCGGTCCGCTTGTGGCGAGGGCGGAATGTTTGCCACCACCAAATATTCCTGAAGAGTTTCTTTCGGTTTCTTCTTTGATTTTCTTCATTTTAGTGAGCCACCAAAGTTTTTCCATTTGGTCCGGGTCCTTCGTCTCGGGGAATATCAAGTCGCTATGCGCTTTCTCCATTTCCCGTTGAGACTCCCCCCTTTTTTTGTAGTTGCACCAGTTTTCTGATCTTCTCTCGTATTGCCTTGTTAGGCGTACTATCAATCCTCTTTTTCCCAACACACTGAACGGGGATCAACCCCCCGGGTTAAAAGGGTCCTCTTGACCTTGTGGATCGAGCTCTAGTTGGTCCTTGTCAGTTTAAGTGGACCATATTCCTCCTAATCCCTATTCTCATCCTATTCTCCTCGGGAGTGAGCTCGGTCTATTTTTAATTTCTGGCCGTACCTGAACTTTAATTCGCTTGTCCCCCCTTCTAATCCCCCCTCTCCTGTCAAACCCAAGACCTAGTCCGACCCGTAACGATGAGTGCTGTTCACTCTCTCTTCGTTGACTTGATGTTGGTTGTGTCTTGGTATGATATAATGGATTTGGCGTTTGGTATCTCGAGTTCTGGACGAGTAAACGTATAATGTGTTTTATTCTCCCGGTTGAACGGCTCTCGACCCCTGACAGCCTGTTTTGATCCCGTACGTCCTTCCGATGACTTTGTAACCACCCTTTCCCCCTTCCTGAACCTTTGTTCGGACCGCCGAAGGGCTCCGGGAAGCATCGGTTTTGTTGTAGCATGAACATTCCTTGACGTCTTTCCCCCCCCCCCTATGTCTTATTGTCCAGGCCCGTTATCAGGCTGGGTCTGGTATTTTTTTTAGGCTGATTTGTGTAAGGGTGAGATTTTACTCTTTCCCCCCCCCCCCCTCCTGACCTCCTTTCTTCTTATTATACTCCAGTCAGCCGTTTCTTTTTGTTTTTTGGTCCCCGTAGAGACTATTAGTGTTGGCCATATACCCAATCCCCCCCGACAAAGCGGTCTCCCACTCCCACCAACCAACTTCCCAACCAAGATTTTGACCGATAGTTGAAGGGCTTTCCTATTGATGCCAGGGGAGGGTTTCCTTTTCGATGGCGTCACCAGGGATCGAGAAGAGCTCCCCGTCCCCTCCATGGTTTGAGAGTCAGGACGTTTCATGTTGTTTGAAGGGAATTCCCCGAAGTAGGTTGGGGTAGTGAGGTTTATCAGACCCCTTTTCCACCTTCGCTTTTCACACAGATGCTTACGGTCGTTGGGGGACAGCCACTTCTGAAACCTGATCACGTGGACACCCCGAGGAGTATTCCACGAAGAGCTTATTTCACCCTTAAGCCCAGGATTAGTGAGTCTCGGGCCTCTTAACCGGACACCCTTTGCCTCTTCCTCTTCAGCTTGGCAACTGCGGTCAACTTTCTTCATTTTTTTTTTTAAAATTTTGGGTTTGAAGCCCGCCCTTCCCGACTTTAGAATCACGGACACTTGGTTCATCCAGTGATGCGAGAGAGATTATGGCTGCGGAACTTTCGCTTCAAAGGCCCCCTCCCTTTGCCGCCTCCGGCCACTTCTGTGTTACCAGTGGACTTTCCCCTTTTCTTCCCCCCCCCCGACTCTGGGGCCTTTCGAGCCCCCCTCGCATCGTTGATAACAGTTCAAAAGCTGTTTTTTTTTCTGTCCCTCCCCCCGAAAGATCTTTTTCTCCCCCCTGATTTCTGCGACTTTTTTATTCGAGACCACCCTTTTCTCTCTTCCCTTAGTGTTTCCCTGTGCTTGACCAACAAGGGTGCCGTGGTCCGAAGCTGGCTACGTTTTTTGACAATGCATAAAATCATCCCCAATTCCTTCCCCCTCTTTTGAAAACCAGGATTCTTTCCGTACTCTTCTTTGATTTCGGCACCCCGTTCTGAGGCTTTCTTTTTTCCTGGTCCTGTTTTTTCCCTTTTTTTTCAAGGAATGGCTTTTTTTCCCCCATACCCTTTGCGTCCGAATTCTCGATGTTCTCCAGGGCAGTAAGGACACTCAGTTCCCCCCCCCCCCCTTTCCCCTTCCCTAGCTGTCCTCTCTTTAAGGGTTGTGTACCTTTTTTGTTTCGTGTGAGCGGCGCCCTTTTATGCAGGGTGACCCATGTGGTGTTTCAGACCATGCCCCCCAGGGCGTTATCTCGTTTGTTTTTCCCTTCCCCCCCCTTTCGGGTTTTGCAATGAAGTATTTTGAGGGACTTTCCCCCCCCCACCTTTCCCGACCAGCGTGTGCAAACCACAGAGGTTGCGTGGACTTCGGGCCCGTTCTTATTCCTGTACCCTATTTTTTTTTCCACGCAGATTTGGAACCCTCATCTGTTGCGGCCCCACAACCAGGCCCTGTGGACGACCGCGTGGCTGCTCTTTCCTTTTGGTTACAAACACAAATCTTTGTCTTCCTTGAGGTGCTCTTAGGTCAGGATTTAGTTACTGACCCCCCCCATCTTTGCAAATCCTTTTTCCCCCCTCATCAACTCCGTTCCCTTCCTCCTAGTCACCCCACCCTCCCTTCGTTTGTTTTCTTCGTTTCTTTGGCAGGGTTTCTTTTTCCTTTTGCTCCCTAAGGTTTTTCGGTAAGGTGACATGACCTCAAGCTGCTCCTGCCGCTTCTTATTTTTTTTTTGGCAACGGGGGTTGACTTCCCCGATGGCACGGGGTCCGACTCTGCCTCCCGGCTTTACCCTTTTCTTCGTGACCCTACTTCGTGACACGGCCCCCCGTTGGTTTCACATTTCTTTGCCCCATTTCTCTTTGAACCAATTTCTCCGAAATCACCGAAATTCCAGTAGGTATGAACCCGCTTCCTTCTCATCTCCCCCGCAAGTGACAGTGAAATGTGGCTTACCACTGTTCCCCTTCTTTTTTTTTTTTCGTTATCAACAACCCCCCATGAGGTTCATTTCTTCGAAGATGGAAAGGCTTGTTGTAGCCCTTAGTCTCCTCTTAAGGTTTCTTTTTTTTTTTTTTTTTCCTGTGCTCCCTTTTGCCGATGCTTTTGTCCCCCTTTCCCCCGTTTTTTATTGCAAACCCTGGCTGCCCCCCCCTTTTTCCCCCCTCTTTTTTTGCCCTCCCCATTTTGGTGAACACCACTCCCTATGACTGGTAAGTTTTCATCCTGTCTGTTTTTTCAGGTCCCGTTCTAGTTTTTTTTCGGTTGACTCTACTTCCATTGAGAGTTCATTTTTAAATTCGTTTCTTCCCCGGCTGTTTCGTTTTTTCCCCGTCAGAATTGTTTCTTAATCCCCCCCCCTCTGTGACATGCATTTCGATTTTTTCCCCAGTCCTAGGCTCTTTTTTATTCTCAAACCAATTACTTTCCGGTTTTTTTTTACAGTCTTCCAGAGTAAAACCTGAGTTTTACCCCCCCCCTTGCTTTTCCCTTGTCCAGTTGGCCGTTGATTGTAGGTTTTTTTTGTGTAGTTTCTCTTTTTTAAGCCTCCCCATTTCCAAATGTAATACGTTTTTTTTCTTTTTGCAATCCAAGCGGTGCTTCAATGCACTTTTTCGTTGACCGTTTGGAAATTTCCCTTCATTCTTCAAAAAAAAACTTTCCTCCCCAGCCCCCCCTTTCTCCAACTGACCGATCTGACAGTTGGATTTTTACCATTATCTTTGGTAGATCTTTCTGTTTTTTGTATTTAGGGTTTTTTTACTGTGAAATTCGGCCTGCCCTTTCGGCCTTCGTGGCTGTTCACCCTGACTTTTTTCTCCTCATTTTATCCCCTTTTGTATTAGCGTAGTATGTCGTTCACCGAACATTGGTTGCATCTCCCTTCACCTGATTTTGCGGTCTTCTTACCCCTCTGGACGGACTATCGCCAATCTGCACTTCCTCCTTTTCCCATTCTCCCCCTCTTTTTTTGGTGGGGGACCGATGGTTGAATCGGCATCTGCGCTGCTGCGTGATAAATGAACCCCCCGAGGCTGCCCTCTACGTATGGTTCGCACGTCCCCCGCGGCCGACTCCCCCCTTTTTCGGCCCCCTTGAGGTGAAGTACGTCTCTTTTTCCCCCCTTTCTCGACTGTCTTTTCCCCCTTATTTCAAAGGAAATGTCTGAATCATGGTCCAGGTTTTTTGTCCGAGGTGCTGCCCGCTCCCTGTGCCCTATTTCCTTCCGGTGCCCTGCTTTATTTTTTCTTTTGTTTTTGCGACAATTATTCTACGCGTTATCACCTGCAACAACCGCAAATTGCCTCGAACTTGATTTTCCCTCGTTCTCCCCCCGTCACCCCAACGCAGTGTCCAGTTGAAGCTTTCGTCTCGCTCCCCGCCAACGTCCGTGGCGGTTGCCGGTCCAATTAAATTCCTCCCCCTCACCAATCTCCCCCTCCCTTCATTCGTTCCGGACCCCGCATGGCTAAATTTCAGGCCCAATGCTTCTTTTTCCTCCAGACTTGCTACTTCCTCAGACGTATTACGGTTCTTGTTTTTTACGTTTGATTTCCGGTGGTCGTGGCCGTGCAGGCTTCAAAGAACCAGTGTCGGTCCTTCCTTCCCCTTCATCTTCCCTTAGATTATTCAAAGCCTTCTCACCGGAGGATTCCCTTCACGGACATCCAACACGGCCGGTCTCGTTCCCCCTTTCCTTTCCCCTTGATTGCTGTACCTTCCCAGTTGCCTTGATATGCTCTCAGAGAAAGGTTTTTTCTGGTTGAGGATGGATCAGTCCTGATTCCACCTGTTAGTCCTCCCGGTTCTTGTTACGTTTTGAGCGGTGCAAGGCTTTTTCAGATTTCATCCGCTCTTCTGCGCCGGGTTACTTACCCCGTCCGTTACCAGATGGGTTTTTCCGGTCCTCTCCTACCGAAAGCGCATCTGGGTATTTTTTGTCTCCCTTCCGCAAAGATTCCCGCCAAACCCACCTTCTTTCTCCTTTTTGGAACTTCTGTATAATTAGTTCTTCGGGCCATCCGTGCTCGGGTCTGTACCTACTCGCTTTTTCGCGAACGAAATGTGGCGAACTTCGGTTTTTTTTGGCTCTCTTTTCTTCTTCTTTGAAGGTTCGAGATCGCGTCCGTCGGTGACTTTGACAGCTCTGGGTGCCCTTGGACCCCTTCAGTGGGACGGTCCTTTAGCGGAACCCCCCAGGTCCAACCTCTCTCCCCACCCAAATGAGCGGCTTAGATCCTCCCGGGTCTGTTGCTGCCGAATGTTTCCCCTTCCAGGTGAGTGACTTAAGAATTGTCACCTTTTATGCTGGTTCAACTGTTTTTCCCGCCCGCTGGGTATGCGACTTTCTTGTGATATGCAACACCTTCTGATTTTTCTTCCCTCTTTCTAAGAGGCGGGGATCTCGTTCTGTGCTTTGACATTCGCTCCCTCTTCCTGAAATTGCGAACCCACCCCCCTTTCCTCCCTCGTTTGAAAGGATTCTGATGTCCCATTACCACCTCGGGCCCGGTTTCGTAGATTACCCATACCCCACCTTTTGGTCGCCCTTGTATAGAGCGGCCAGGTTCGTTGAAAAGGAATGCGGAAGATCGGCGTTCCTGGGACGTTTTCACTCCGTCCAGACCGTGAAGCTTGACTCTCTTTTTTTTTCTTTTTTCCTTCCCCCTCCTTTTGACTCGATTCTATTGGGATGCGTCCCTCCCTCCTCGCGGCTTTTCATTCTTTACGAAACATGTCAGCTGTGTCTCCCTATTGTCCCCCCCCCACTGTTCTGTGCTCCTCACCCTTCCCAGTTGCCGGTGAGTCGATTCTCCACCCTTCGGCCTGACGGATTCTTTTCGACGTCTGTGGGTCTGTATCCCCTTGGCACGCTGTGATTTATCTTTTCCCCTTCGCTCCTTATTCAAAAAGTTCCTTTTTTTTATCACCCGGCTTGTCGTTCCTTCACCGCAATTGGCGATAGATGCTGGATCCAGTGCTCCTTGTCGAGTCCCCTTCCCCTTTTTTTTTTTGGGTTCCACCTCAAACGTGCAGCCTCCTTTAGTTCTTCCTGTCAGGCGGGCCCGATAGTGTTTTCGTATTTTGTCCCTTGTCGCTCCGCCGCGGTCCTCTGCACCCTTCTGGATTCTTTTTCTTGGTTTTTCCTGGTTTTTTTTCAATTTACTTTCTTTTTGCGTGGGACACCTTCTGGAGGCGGCCTCAAGGCCTTCCTCCAAGGTGTGTGTGATGTTTTTCGCGTGTTGTCGGGAAGTCTCGATTGTCTGGTTTTCCCTGACCTCCTTTTCTTCGGGCCTCGATGCGACGTTAACATTGTTGGCGATTTTTTTTTTTCTCTCCCCTAGGCGCTTCGAGACTGGACATTTCCTTTTCCACCGCCT
>Ga0179591_1283477_pt1 | contig 16931 bp, 19 predicted proteins | sample CZOMad2_1_08_16f_FD_182891 | JGI IMG/M metagenome (GOLD analysis project Ga0179591, IMG submission 182891) | Vadose zone soil fungal communities from Angelo Coast Range Reserve, California, USA - CZOMad2_1_08_16fungal (PacBio error correction) | ecosystem: Environmental > Terrestrial > Soil >... | reverse complement strand
CGACGTACCAGTTTGAATGGGGACCCCCTCTTCCGGAGTTATGGACGTTCTTTTTTCTGCAGATGGTGTTTTTTCCGGTTCTATTTTTCCCTTCACGTAGGGGCTTTCCCACACTTCACTGTTTGGCTCTTCCCAGGCAGTGGATTTTCTCATCGGAGTCCTGGGTTTTTTCCGTGCTTTCCCACCGCGCAGTACAACATGTTCCGCGCCTTCTAATTTATCTTTTTCTGCAAGCCCGGGAAGAAGGGTTTTTGGACTGCATGACGGCTCCCTACAAGGTTTTTTTTTACAGGACCGCCTTGTTGGAGTTTTTTCGTAATAAATTCACTGTACCCACCGGGGTGTGTTCGGATTCACTGTGCCAGTCAGAAGGGTTCTGATTCTTGGCCCAACCTACGGGCCAGTAGTTTCTCCGGGACCCCGGTTCCGTTGCCCTTTGGTGACGATTGTGGCCGAGTAGCCCCTGTTTTTCCCTGTTGCAGGTCCTTTACTCTCATTTTTGATGCTTGAAAAGCCTTCTTGTGGTTTTTCCTGGGGATTCTTTAGCCATTTGTACCCTGGTGACCGACAACCCCTTGCCTCGTTTTTTGGTGGTAAAATGGTTTTTTTTGGTCGACCGATGTCTTCTTCTTGGGCCCCCTTTTTCCCCCCAGACCTCAGTACCACCTCATTGTGGGCCCGGCCGTACCTCCTTAAGACTCCCTTGTTGTGGAATTCTCTTTCGAGTGCTTTTTCTTGCGCCGTCCTTTTCACTTTCCGTCTGGAGGGATGAATTTTGCGGGCCAGGATTCCTTTTGTTATTCGCTTTCTTATCCTTACTCATCCAGGAGTTTCCAGACGTTTTTTTAGGCTTCAAAGGCCTTGTTTTGCTGTAGGACGTTGACTAAGCACGCGGCTCCCTCCTGAGAAAAATTTCGGCTTGACGAACATTCCCTTCTTCGGGCCGAACACTGTCACCCCGTAGGTCCTTTTACTACTTCGCCGGTGACCCAACCCCTTTTTTTTTTTTTTGACCAGCCCTGTTGAAGTCCCGTGGGGTTTGTATGCTGTACTCTTTACCCCCTTTGTAGCTCGTTCGAATGGCTGTTCTCCTCAGGACACGCTCTTTAATGTTCCGGTTGTTCGCGGGAAAAGATTGACCAAAAATTTTTTAGGCGTAGGGATGGGGCTGCCCACTAGGGAACGGCTCCACCCCTCCCATATTTTTTTTTTAGGACTCGTCCACTTCTTTTTTTTTTCACACCGGTTTGGGTTAGGATCGGGCCTACCTTGCGGGGTTTTTGAAAGTCGAGGCTTGGTTCGTCCTCGAGTGCAAGACACCCAAGTGGGCTGGGGCCCCCCGTTCCAACTGCGGTCTTTTTTCTGAATTTTCCCACCCCTGCTTTTTTTTACTTTGAGTATAGGAGCAGTATTTTATTTTTCCTTCAAGCTTGAGACCAATTATGGCCTTGGTCTTGATGTTTTTTTTTCAGAGGTTTATTTTCGCCCGGTTTCTTTTTTTTTTTTTTTTTTGCACGAGAAACTGACCTCCCCACCTCGAGGTCCCCCCTGACCGATGCTAGATTTTTTTTCATTTTTTCTTTTTTTTGGGTTATTTTTTTAGTTCACCTCAAGGTCATTATGCAAAGTTGGAAGCCGAAGCTGCACCCCCCCCATGATTTTCCTTTTTTTTTTTAGGTGCTCGATCTCACCTTGAGGTTTGCACCTTGGTTTGTTTTGCCTTTTGTATTTTATGGGACATTCGTGCTGGGACATCCGCTTGGACTTTTTTCTTCCCCTCCCCTGCCCTTGGACCGGTTCTTAACTCGTAGAAAGGCTCATCTTTGCCGTTTTTTTTTCGGACCGGACTGGTTGCTGTTTACGTTATTTTGTGGGTCTACAGGTGACGTTCTTGGCCATCTTTTTTCCCACTTCTTTTACTCAATGACCCGTTTCCCTTTTTAGACCTGACTTACGCTTTTTTTTGACGCCCCGACCTTTTTTCCGTTCAGCAGAGCAGTGAATTTTTTCTTGGGCATTCCTACCCCCTCCTCTTCTTTATAGGAGGTCACCCCTTTTTGTTTTACGGTCCCCAGGTAAGGCAATTTTTTGCCTCACCATGCGGTGCCTTGTTGCTCCTTTTGTCTTTGCCGCAGTTTTTTCTTCCCTGGTTTTACAGTGGTTTCGTTTCCCAACTCTCGGTGGTCTTTAAGGTCCGTCTTTGCTAAGTTGGTTTTATTTTTTGTCGGGGTCTTCGATTACCCCACGAATGGTTTTTTCCTGACCCTGATGCACCCAGAAACTTTTTGCCCTTTTTTTCCCGAGCACCATTCGGTTGTTTCGTCCCTCCTTCCCCCCCCCGTTTTTTTAAGGACCTTCACTCCTCGTGAACGACACCGGGGGCAGCTTCTTATTTTTGGGGTTTCCCCTTTCCAATTCTGTTTCCTCGTTCCTCCCAACTTCGTTAGTCTTCTTTTTTTGCCACACGTGATTTACTTACCAGTCATCACCATATTGGATTCTTCTGGTTTCCTTCGGCATCCTCCCCAGACCCCACAATGAAGGCCCTAGTTCTTGAGTTCCACATTTCAGCATTAATTGGACGGCTTTACCCTACGGTGATACCCCCCCAGCCCTCCACCGTACATTCCGGTTTGGATTTTTCTCGTGAGCAAGGCTTTATTTTGTATGAAAAAGTACAGCCGATTATAATGGGGGGTTTCTCTGGGATTGCGTGGAATTTTTAATTCTTCCCAAAACAAGGCCAAGGGGTCCCCCTCGGACCCGAATTCTGCACGGACCCTCAGTTTCGACCCAGGGCTGTCGGACTCCTCACCTCCCGCTCGTTTTCTTTAGTTTTCCCTCCCCTTTTTTCTTGATTTTTTGTTCGGCGACTTATCTCCCCTTTACTTTTCGTCGGATGACTTGTTTTTCAGACCGCCTCCCTCAGCAGACCCTGAAGACCATCGTTTACGCTAGCAGCTTTCCCGCTATCCCCCAGGAACTTTCTTGCAACACCGGTGCCCCCTGTTCGTTATTTTCAACCACCTCCGGCGATAACCATTCGCCCCCCCACCCTCCCCCTTGTCGCCCCCCACTCACGGTCTGGACGGTTTTTTCAAATCTGTGGGGACCCTGTTGGGTTTTGGGGTCTCTCTCTCTTTTCCTCCTTCGTTTTTTAGACTTTTTTATTCCCCCCCCCCCTCCCCTGATCACTTCCATTATAACCTTGTTTCCCTAAGTTACTTTTTTCTTTCGCCCCTTTTTCTTTTTGAATGTTCCTCTCCGTTGCACCGTGTTGACCGGCGACTTTTCGTTGTTGGCTAATCACTTTGCTTTTTTCGTTCCCCCTTGACCTCCGATGAAGCTCAGTACGTTTTTTTGCCTCCCTTTTTTTTTTTTGTTATCTTTTTGTGTTTGGCCGTCGTCACTTCCCCTTCCGTTTCTCGAGACGCGTCTTTTTTTCCCTTCTCGCCCTTTCGCCGCTTTGCCCCCTCCTTCTTGTCCTCCCCCCTTCTTTCCGACCCGTCTTTTTCCCCCTTTTTCTTTTTTTCTTTTTCCTTCGTTTTTTTGCGCCCCTCGTGAAAGTTATGTTATCTTCTAACCCCCCCCCGTATCCGCGTGTGGAAGCTTTCCCCCCCCCCTTCACACAGTTTTTTTTTTTTTTTTTTTTCCCTTGCCCAAAACCTGGATTCCAGCTTTTTGAGGGATGGTTTTTACCTGCACGCCCTTTTTTGTGATTTTCCTTCCCGTTTTTTTGTGGGGAAACTGAGTATCTGGTTCATTGGACGAAAACTTATGTTTTTTCGTGTTTCGTTTCTGTACCTGTTCGTTTCCTGGGCTGTTCTCCTTCTTTTTTGTTCACCTTCTCCTTTCGTGTGTCCGTGGTCCGAACTCCCCCTTTGGCGACGCAGGTCATTTTGACTCTCCCCTCTTTTTTTTTCGTTCCGTTGGTCGTTTTTCTGAGGTTGCGTCTTTTTGGTTAGCTTGTTTCTTACCCCGTTCGGTGTCGAATTTTCCAGCCGTTTTGCGATGTGCTCGTCTACGTACACAGCGGCGCCTTTTTTCTCCAGCTTTACCCCATGCCTCGACAGTCCCCCCAGACCCCCCCGACCGGACCCCCCCCCCCCCCACCCCCAGCCACTCGTTGAATTGCCTACTTTGTCCATCCCCGCCTCTCCCGATCCCTTCTGGTTTCCTGGCGCTTAGAATTTTCTTCGGAGGCTCCGGAGGAAGTCAAGTTTCCTCTTGCCTCCTTGTTTCGCGTTTTTCCTCCTCCTTTTCCCCCTGGCCTTTTTTCTAGAGGGAGGCGTCACTTCATTCCGGACTTGTGTCAGTTGAGGATCAGTGGTTTACTTCTCTTTTGGGCCCGGGTCCCTTTTTTTCTTTACCGGTCCCTTTTGAGGTTACCCCTTTTGCGTTGCCACCCGTAAAAGCAGCCTGCGGGGTTCCTTCTGGAAACCGGCCTTGCCCCTATCCGGCGCCCTTCTGTAATGCTTTTTTTTTTTGCTTGGCCTTCCTTCTTTAGTTTCCTTGATTTAGCTCGTGTTCAAAGCCGGATCTCCACTGCCCTGTTTTCCATGCCATACAGGGCGAGGCTCTTGTGGCCGCAGTTGTTGATCGTCTCGGTTTTCCGCTGCCTGGGTTGACTTCCTTTTTGCTGGTTCGTAGATTGAATGTCAAGTTTTCCCCTAGGAAACGTTTTTTTTTACTTTGCGTGGTCTTATGCGTCTGCAATCCTTTCTTTGATTTTTTGCCGGCGGGAGAGTGCGCCCCTTCTGGCTTCAAGTTTCACCTTCTGCCCCTTGAACAGATAATTTCGTTTCTGGAGTGCGTGGAACACCGCGTCGGGCTGCCGTCTCTTTGCAGTTGTTTCCAAAGCTGGTGGACTGAAGTTTTTAAACTCCTTTTTTTTTTTTTTCCCGAGGGATTTTTTCGTTCTCCGATTGAACTTTCCTCGAACGGCTCTTCGACTTTCTTTTCCCCCGCCCCATTTTTTTTTCAGACCCGGTCCACTCCGCTGGAGATTTCCCTTTGCGTGTTATAAAGGAGTCCTGGCCGAACCGCCCTTCAGCCTGATTTTCCCTTCATGTTTGCACAGCCCTTTAAGGCTCCCTTCTTGACATATTTTTTTACCCGGCGGGGCAAGCGAAGCCTCTTACTACTTCTCGTTTTCTTTCGTTCAGTTTCCATCCAGAACGGATATCGACTTTTTACCGTGGTTTTAACTGGGATTTGACCCACCGCACTGCCTCTCCACCTTCCTTGTGTCCCTGTTGATAAAGAAAAGTTGTTTTTTGTCCTGTTTCCCTGAGAGGCCGATGGCAGCGGATTTCTCCGTATTTTTTTGACGAGAAGTCCGAGGGGGTCCCCACGTCCGCGCAATTTGACTCACGTAAGTTCCTCGCTTTGCCCCCCTTAGGCCTTCAGTTTGTATTTAGGTATCCTTTTCCAGCTGCCTTCAGGTTTAGTTAATTCCAGCCCCCTTCTTTTCTTTTGGTCAGGAAGACTTTTCGCACCCTCCCCCCCTCCTTTTTTTAGACAATCTTCCTCCCCCCGGTTCCTGAAACAACAGGGTTGGGGGGGGCGGATGCGATGTTGTCACCTGACCCAGTCGGTTTTTTTCGCCTTTTTTTTGCTTGTTCCTTTGGAGTCTAGTTTCATAATACAAGGTTGCTGGTTCTTAAACTCCGATCACTCCTTCGGAGGACACAATTTTTTTCTGTCCTCGATGGCAACTGTGATAAAAGGGTTCCCCAACCGCCGACCAGGCTTTGCCTTTCCTAAGCCCCTCAGTGCGGCCCCTTACAGTACTTTATTCGACCCCAACTAGGCCCAACCTTTTTCGTTGAACACTCCTTGACCCTCAGGTCTGCTTGACTGGAAATCTCTGTTTCCCCCCCTTCAGTTCCTCCCGTTAGGAGTTCTCCACCCGGGGGGGCTTTCGTTTCTTGCTTCGCCCCCGAGTTTTCCTGTCCAGGTTTTTTTTGGCGGTTTTTTAACCTTTTTTTCCCCTCGGACCCTCCCTGTAGGTCTTAATTTTGGTGGTCTCTATTCGAGGCGGAGGGGTGCCTTTGTACTGCGGCGGTCCTTGTCATTTGTTTTTTTTCCACCTCCCCCTTACCGAACCCGCTATAATCCACCTTGACTTATGTCTGAACCCAGTTTTTTTTTTTTTTTTTTTTCCAGTTCCCTTACTCCGTGCGTTCACCGCATCGTACATTTTCCAAGCCTGCAGCGGTCTCCCAGGAGTGAGTTCCCTTCTTCCACGTCGATCTCACGTTCAGTTTCCTACTTTTGACCGCTTCCCAGTCTTTTTTGCAATTGATTCCTTGCCCCTTTTGCCCGTTCTGTGATACGCTTTTGGTCAACTTCCCCTGTGGCCCCTTCAATTTTACCTTCCGGCTTCCCCCAGCCCACCTCTACCGTTTTTTTTCTTTATACCTCAGGTTTGCGTTCCTTTTTTTTTTCGTAGTTTCATCCACCAGGTTTACCCTCCCTCGGGTGGGAACCCTTTTCGATCTTGTTTGGGGTTTTTTGGGGTTTTGTTTGCGAGTCAATGTCTGGTCCGTCTCGTGTGACAGTTTTGCGTTGTTTCTTTTTTGAGGGGCGACGTTGACCTTTGCCACTCACAGCCAAGTTTTCCAGTTGAGAAGTAACCGTCTCCCCACTCACAGTCATTCTTTCCCCCGCCTTCGGCCGTGCAAAGCTCAAGCCAAGTCGTTCATCCTTGTCTTGCACCGGTCTTATTGCATTTTCCCTTTTTTGCCAAACTTTTTTTTTTCCCTCCCTAAATATCACCTCCCTCTGTTTCCCGTCGAGCACAGGACAGTTGGGTCTTTTTCGGTGAACCGATTCTCCTTTTTTCTCCTAAATCTGTTTGATTTTTTTCCGTGTTTCTCTTTCGTTGTGATTGCCTCATTTTGCGCGAGGTTTCCCCTCTTTGGTCACCCCCGCGTTGTTGACTGAGGGCATGCGCGGCACTTCTCTCTTTTTCCCCCTGGTTGCGTCGTTTTTTGTTTGGTAAAATCTTGTCTGTCGTTTTTTCCTCTATCTTTTTCATAATTTCCTTTTTTTTTGCTTTTGAGAGGAGTAGTCTCGAGACCCCGGACTCAATTATCTTTTATACAGGACGTAGTTCGCGCCTGCCCCGCAACCTCTTTTTCCAATGTCCTTTGAACGGGGTTCTGAAATCCGACCCTCTCTTGATCGAGAACCCCCCTGGGCCGATTTCTTTTTGCCCTTTCCGTCCCTCTTTTTCCCCTTTGCCTTCGCACCTCGCCGCGCTGGTTTTTCTCGCGTTTTCTGGCGGCTTCGGCGTTTTGCTGTATCAATTTTTTTTTATTTGCAGTCTCCTGTTTTTCTTGGCGGCCCCTTTTAAGAACGGTTTTTTGAACCCATGCTTTTTGTGAAGTGGCCCGATTCACCAAACTTAGGGGCTTTTTCCAGTCGTTGTTTTCCCTCTTTCCGAAGGGCTTGATTTTTTCTTTTAAATGTCATTAAAACTCTTCTCGGCCTTTTGATGTTTGTTTTTTTCCTTGTCACCTCCGCTTTTATCTTGCGCTCCTGAGTTTTTTGCAACGAGAAGGAACACACCTCGTCAGCCAGGCTTCTCACCTTTTTACCCCCCCTTTCTTTCCTGGGGGGAACCTGGTGGTTTTCTTCTATGTCTCCTTTTAACGATTCCGGGCCTTTTCCTATGAGATCATCTCCCTTTTTATGTTCTTTTCTCCGGGGGCCGCGTGCTGCTTTGAAAAACCGGCGTTTCCAACTTCTTTTAGAGCCAGACCCTAATGTTAACATGGGCCATTTGTCGAGCTGGCCACCTCTTTTCATGAGTTTTCTTATTCTTACATCGACCTTCCCGTAAGGTTTTTTCAACCCTGTTTTTTTGACTTACTTTTTTCCTAGGCTCTTAACTTTTTTTGGAAGATGCAAGCTTTTGGGCCTTTCCGGGGTCAGCTTAAGTTATTGTTTTTTTTCATTCACTGGTTTTTTTTAATCTTCTGTTGGACCATTTCTTTGTTATTTTCTTTCCCTAAGTGTTTTTCCGCGGGGGCTTTTCCGTCCTTTTCTCTTTCCAGGCGCCAGTACCACCTGTTTTCCCCCGAGACTCTTTTCCTGACTTGTGAGGAGTTTTTCCCTCGCCCCTCCCCCGGTTTTTTTGTCCTGTCCTTTCCCCTTAGCCATTGTTGGCTGACGGCCCTACCGGCGGGGGGCGTCCCCTTTCCAGTTAACCCCTTTTTTATAGAACGCCGTGCTGATTGGGTCTTTTGTGGAACTTCTTCCGATTCAAGAACTGCAGTGATATCACCTTTGTTTGAGGCCAGGCCTGGAGTTTTTCGTCGTTCCCTTGATCATTTCTCACATAGAAGTTATGTTTTTAACCCGTTTATTCACCCTGGTGCCCGGAGCACTTTTCTACAACAATTTGGAAGGAGTCCGGGTTCCATGTCTTTTTTCTGTTAGACCGATTTTCTTTTCTCGGGCTTTTAAGATCCCTTCCGGCCACCCCCTTTTCCAACTTCCCTCCCTTTCCCCCTCCGCAGCCTTTTCCTTTGTACGATTATAGTTGAGCGGATGGTGGAGTTATTGAAAGCACTGTACGATTTTTGAGGTTCTTCTTGATCCCCCCCACAGGGTCCTTGTCGTGATGATGGACCTACGACAACGGTTATGTTCCTAGATTAAAGTTTTGGTTCTTTTTTGTCTGGTCCGTCCCTTTCGATCCCGTGGCCATCAAAATCTTCTGGTCTCGCCGCGAAAAAACTGTTTTTTCTTCAGTTATACCCGCATTCAATGAAAGATTTTTTCCTTTTCACTGGCACTTTGTCTGGTTCTTGTGCCCGACAACACGGTGACTCGGCGTTCCTTGGTGGTCGTTTTTCCTTTTCCCGTGCAAGGTTCCAAGTTTCGATTCCGGGCGGGTTTCCTTCCCCGCCGACCAGTGTCTTTCTCTAAGAGTTTGTAGACCGGCGTGGGAAGTTTTAGCTGACAAACCCTGCTACCTGATTTTTCTCAGAAATTTTTGTACCCCTTTTTTTTTGCCGGTTCTTCACCCTGCGGGGTGTTGTTTGATTCCGCAGTTTTTTGCCCTTCCCGGGACTCCGGTCCTTCCTGATGGTTAACTCCCTACCTTATAGGAAGGCCTTTTTTTTTTTTCCGCTTCCGTTGATGTAAGAGGTTTGGACCGGGACATCGCCTGCCCCCTTGTGCACGTTGGTCCGGTCCAGGATGTTCGTGTTTTTCTTTTTTTCAAGGGTCCTGATCAATTAAGTTTGACTCTTTTGTCAGCTCCATAGCCCCTCCCCAAGTTTAAGTCCTTTTTTTTTTCCCCATCTTTTGAGGAAAAATTTAGCTATGCCCTGGGTCCACTTCTTCCTATGTGACTCAAAAGAGTTTTTCACAATCGGTTGCTCAACTGGAGGGCTTATTCGATTGTTAGAGGCCTGGTCCCCCCAATTCCCCATCCTATTATACACATTCTTCCCTTGCCTTCCGGACTTTCGCGGGTAGGGGGACCTTTTTTTTTGGAATGACCTTTTACCACAGACCTCTGACTCTTCTTCTCTGTTCTTGGCCCTTTTTTTACCTTGCTGACCCATCCCCCCCAGAGTTCCTTTCTTATCAATAACCCTTTCATTGTTTACAGGAGGCGATCGTACCGTAGTCCCTTCTATGGTTCAGCTGTTTTTTGGCAGGACGTCTGTTGATGGGAATGTGGGTTGTTTTTGACAAAGGACCCACCTTCCAGTGCTTTCTGGGGTTGCTTCACTGTACCTTTTTTTTAGGAAATTACCCATTCCCATCCCGAATTACTCAGGATTTTTTTTTCCTCCCATAATGTGTCCCCCTTTTGTGTTGTTGGAGAACCCTTTTTTTTTTAGGGAACCCGTCTGGAGGTTTCCCTGATTTCTTTCCCCCCCCCCAGGTGGACCTGCGTCTTCCCCAGTTCCTACTTTATCCTTCCTTGGAAGTCGGTGCTGTGTCTGCAGGCTTCAATTGCCTCCTGTTCAGATATCGCCTCGGCTTGGCAGTTTCCCAGCGTTCTTGAAACTAGGGGATCTTTTGTTTTATGGCCGGAGGTGGCCCCTTTTTTTGCCCTGCCCCCCACCCTCCTGGCTCCCTATGAGAGAAGAATTTGCCCGCCCTTCCTCCGCTTTACCTCTTCTGTGAATTTTGCCCCACCCCAACCCGAGACCCCGAGCGTCGCGTTAAATCTCCCCCGGACCGACAAGTCCCCCCCCCCCCGTCTAAGGATCTGGGGGCCCTCGGTGAACCCTTTTTTTTTCCCTTCTGTAGTTTCCTTTTCTTGTTGGGGACACGTTCACGATGCGTTGCGTTATCCGTCCCCACACCCTCGTCCCGGTTTTTTTTTGCGGTACAGTGTCCACCCACTACCATTACCGTCCTGAGTCGTCATGAACGCTACTTCCGTCCCCTCAGTTGGCCTTTTGACATCTCATTTTGGAGTTTCCTTCCCCCGGCCCCGTCCTCGTCCCAGCTTGCGATCGTTCAAGGGCTGGGTTTAAGAAACCAGTCACCGCTTGGTATGGTGGATCTTGATGGAACTCTGGATTTTTTTCTCACCCCCTGCCAATACACACTTTTTAACGGGCCAAGGCACCGGGTTACCCCTTTTTACGGGGCCCGTCCCCTCAGAAAGGGCCCCCCCTTTATTTGGACCGCGACGGACCCCTATTTCGACAGGTATTAAAGTGGGGCTCTTTGTTACGTTAACTTTCCTCCTTCCGTGAGACGGACGACCCTCTTTCCACTTCAGCCTTGAACAGAGCTTTTTGTTAACTGGAGGCCTTCGTTAACTGCTGTTTCTATCGTCAGTTTTTCCCCCTCCCCCCAGGCGCTTTGGCCCCCTCCCCCCTGGTGAACCCGGTCGCACCCAACACCCCGCCCCCCACCCACATGTAAACGTATCCATTGGTTGGGTGTTTTTGTTTCTGGTTTTTGTTTTTTTCAACTTTGGGCGGGGGATTCTTTTCTCTCTTTCTTACCTGTGTTGTTTGGATCTGATACTCCCTCAACGGATTTTTTCATAACCACCTTTCCCCTTATCTTCTGTTTTGGTAGCCGTGTGATTTTGCGAATGGTAAGTGGAATTCCCCTTTGGAGTTTTTCTTTCTGGTGTCCTGGTGTTGATAATTTCTTTTACATAGAGGGTCCAAGAGACTAGTACATCCCAAGTCTGCTTTGCTTCTTGATTTTTCTTAAAGTTGTTCAGTGACCTCCTGATGAAGTTACTCTGAATTCACTAATTTTCTACCCTCTGACCTAACTTGACGCCCCTCTCGTTCCCTTGCGAGTAATAGAAATTTTTAGTACCTCCTTCATGTTTTGCTTTTCCTGAGAGTATTGTTTTGACGAAGTCCCTCCAGTTTTTTTTCTCCTTAACCCCCTTGTATTCTTCTGTTTTCTTACCACCCCCCCGAAAGTTTTCAACCGCATTGCAACCGGTCTTTTTTGTGCTTTGTAAATCTCCCTCACCAAGGTGGGTCTTTTGCCGTTCCTTTTTGATGGTCCTTTGACCTATTTAGAAGGTTGGTTCCCTTTTTCTTTTTGGTTCCCCCTTCCTAACCCATGCGATTTCTTCGTGGTAGATGATTCGTCTATAAACGTCATAGCTCAGTCCCCCTAATTTTTTTTTCACGCAACACCCCCCCTCCTATCCCTACCTCCTCTCCTCTCATCCCCCCCCCACTCTACCTATCCCCCCTCTTCCCCCCACCCCCCCCTCTTAAACTGCTTCAACTCTTATCCATTCTCCCCCCCGTTCTCCCCCCCGCCCTCTCAACCCTAACATCCTTCTTCATCATCCACCCTCATCACATCCCCCCCCGCCTGCCACCCCATTACCCTATCCACTTTCCTACCTCCCCTCCCATTTAAGTTCACCTACCCCACCCCACTCCCCCCCGCCCCACATTCTCCTTACTCTCCCAACTCTCCCCCCACACCACCTCCCTACTCCACTCTCCCACCACCCCCCCCACCCTCCCCTCCCCCCCTCCCACCCCATGCCCCCCCCCCCCCACATTTCTCTGGCCCTCCCTCCCCCCCTCACGCACAGCCCCTTAGCACACTTCCTCTTTTCCCTCATCCCCCAACCATCTTTCACCGCCTCCTGTGGAATGGCAGAGTCCATATCTCCGCCGGGTCTTTTTTACCTTTCCCAATGGTCGCGACGCTTTCCTGAGGGTCGCGGGGTTTTTCCCCGCCTTATGTTGGTCTGGGTGACTATTGACTTTCCTTTCTCCTTTCCCAAGGCCCCTTCTTTTGTAATTATTGGGCCTACCCACAGAACCAATTTTTCAGACTCTCCCGATATGGTTTTCAAGCGCTGCCGCAGGCTCGCGTTCCTTCCTTCGTGATACTTTCTGCTGCGGCACCTGCCTCTTTTTTTCTTTTTTTTTTTGGTTTGGGTGGGTTTTTTTTTTTTTTTTTTTTTTTTTTTTTTGGGTTTTTTTTTTTTTTTTTTCTTGTTGTTTTGTTTTTTTGTTTTTTTTTGTTTTTTGTGTGTTTTTTTGGATGAGGTCAACTTCCTTGTTCTCGGTAATCGATTTCCCCCGGCAGTTTCCTCCGAGGTTTTAGGTGCGTGCCCTTCCCTTTGGATCTCTCCATTTCTGCGGTTCTCGGTTCAATTCGGCATTTTACCCTTGGCCGGGTCATGTTTTGATCTCCCTGCCTCCAACAGATTTGACTCTTTCGCCCACCCTCTCCCCCTCAGGTCAAGCTCCCCTCCTCCCCCGGTGCTTTATCCGTTTTGGAGTAAGTCGCGCAACCCTTTCTTCTGGTTTCCCGTGCGCACCGCCTGACTTTTGTCCTGGCTACTGTTTCCATTCCCCCCAATTGTCCCGAGGTTGTGTTCGCGCTATCCTTTCCCAGCGGTTCAGCTGTCCTTCCCTTCAATGAAGTTTTTGATCCCCCTTGATTTGCCACTAATGAGACGCCTCCGCCGGGGTCTTTCATCCCCCCCCCTTTTGCTGCTTCCCGCTATGGATGGCCCTCGGGAGTATCTGATCCTTCTTTCCCTTAAAGTTCTCCACCAGGGGCGATTTTCCCCTTTAACACTGTTCGAAGATGAGCGGGACCCCTTTTACGCCGTTTCCTTGGCCCCGTCAGTGGGTCGTTCACCCTTTTTTTCCCAAAGGTCAGAAAGCCAGTCGGGTTCGCCGCGTTTATGTCCTCGGATGGTCTCGAAACTGCTCCCTGGAATAATCCTGTTCAAACTTTTCGTCCCTGGTAGTCAGCCATTTTACAAGCTTGGCCCGCTGTTCCCCGGAAACCTTTTTTTTATTGACTCTACTTGAATGCGGCCTCCGGTCTTTCCAACAAGTTTCTGCTTCATTCTCCCTGTGACACCTTTGACCAGTTTTCCAATCTTTCACGCTGTATTTCTTGAGTCCCTTCTTTCGGCCTAAGGACCTTCCCTTTGAAAGTTTCACGAAATGTTCCCCGTTTTCGGAGCCCTCCACCCCTCGACTGTTCACTGTGATGTTGTCTCCCCTTTTGGCGAGCCCCCCGACACGATTTACCTCTCTGCGAGGGCAGCGGAAGAGTTTACTCTGCGTTAAGCATCTTCCGCTTTTTTGATTCCCCACCTTTAAGAGCACCCCCCAGGGTCCGGTGTACATACCCCCTTTCCTTTTTTCTAGTTCCCGAGAGTCTCCGTCTCCCTAATTCGGGGCCAGCCAGCTGCTCTTTTTCTCCATACCGCCAGCTGTGTCAACTGTTGGCAGTGCTTCCTGGAGCCCCCCCATTCAACCTTTTAACTCGCTAAGAATCTGACCTCCTTCTTGAGATTGTTTTCCGGGTCGGTTCCCAAGTCGTATTGCTTGGTGACTTTCCTTCCGCTAGCCTCATCAAGACTTTTTTTCATAATCTTAGCGTCCAGGTTTCGGCCGTTTTTTGCTGGCCATGTCCTGGGCTTAAAAGTAACGACGACACTGTTTCCATCGCTCTTGTCTCCCCCTTTTAGCCTTGGGACACGCAATCTCCCCATTGCAACCTTCGAGCCTTGGCACTTCCTTCGACACTTGCCACCGCGCTGCGTTATACTGATAAACTGTAGTTTGCTCTCACACCACCCGTGGACGGCGGGGTTTTCCCCCCAGAAGGTACTTCCTTTTCCACCTCTGGGGTAGCTTTGAAAAGTGCAATTCAGGCCCCCTGCACGGGAGGCCTAGCCTCTGTTGTTCTCGATCTCACTTTTCGGCCCATCCCGTTGTCCAGTTGTCTGCACCTTATGACCCCGCTGGTCTTTCGCAACCGGCCCCCGTACTCCCCCGCTAACCCCTCTTTTCTTGATGCCACCAATCAGTGGGACAAGCCCTTCTCCAGAATAATTTTGGCGGCGCCCTGGGTTCCCCTGACCCCCGCGCAACGCCGTACCATCCCCCCTTTGTCGGGTCCTTGTCTGATCCCCCCCCCTGGAGTGTCACAGCAACATTCTTTTTGTCTCCCGTAAGCCGAAAACTTTTTCCCCTGGTCCAGGGCCAGGACAACTTCAGGGTCTGGTAATTCCTCACGTCGGCTCCCCGTGGGAAACCCTTGGTGTTCACGATAATTCACAGTTCTTTTTTTACCGGTTACCCATCTGCCACGATTCCCTAGGATGGTCCCCGTCGTCCAACGTCCCCGGCTGGTCATCCCTGTTTCCCCCGTCCCTTGTCAAACCGGCGGAGCTCTCTCTTTTGTGGCCTTTCTTAGTTCTGAAGGTTTTTTTCCAATTGACTTTCTGGTGAGCTGGCACCTCACTGTTTTTTTTTTTTATGCAGACTGTATCAGTCCTCCCTTTTATTCCTTTTTGCCTCCTGCCCAGACTCCGCCTTTACAAGCCGCACGTTGGAGTAACTTCCCCCCACCCCTCCCCCCTCATGGTTCGTTTTTTTTTCATTTTTTTAACCAAAGCCGATCCGGAATCCTGTGCAGAAATTTCCCTTCTCGGGCCTATCCGTTAACGAGTCACCCTAAATCCCCTTGCCTGTCGGCTCCCGGTGTCGGTCATTTGTCAGGGCCTCGGTTTCTTTTTGAAAACGAAAATCGGGGTGTTGCGTGGTTTTTTTAGGGTTACATTTTGCCGTTTTAGGATGTCCTTTCTTGTCCCCTCAGGCCGTTTTAGTGTCCCAGTCAAAAAAGTTGATTTCTCCGGTCACCCCCCTCGTTTTGGAGATCCTTTCCTCTTCCCTTCCCCCGTTTTTTTTTTTTTCTTTGATCTCCCGTAGTGCAGCAGGAAGACCTTTGTGGAGTACCCTAAGGAGTCAGTTTTTTTTTTTCTTCCCCTCCCCCCAGGGTGGGTGTTTGTCGGTTTGTTTTGGTTTTTTTCTCTCCGCCGTTCCTCCCCTGCCTCACCCGTATTAGACGTTTGTACATCAGCTGAGTCCCGACCACAGCACTTGGTAAGGTTGTCTCCACACACAGAAAGACCAGAGATTGAGCTGTTGAGATGCGTCTCCCTTTCCGGGCACGAGAGAGAAAGCTCATCATTCCAGTGAAAAAGTGCCGTTTTGTTTCTTCCAAACTATCAGATTCTCTGAGATAAGATTACTCTACTTAGCCCAGAGTGTTCCCCTTTCTTTTTCCTAGCTCAAAAGGCGAGCACCCCCCCCATAAGTGTCACTTTTTGACACGTGTGCCGGCGATAAGGTTAGTGTCTGTTGTTCTTTCTTGGCCTCCGGCTGGTGTGATTTGCTCCCCCGTCTTATTTGGTCCTTTTTTGTCCTGAAATTGCCCTGGTTGACCTCCCGTTTGCCCCCCCATGACCCCATTTCAGTTTTGACTGTACTCGCCACAACTTTTTTTCCGTATTGTAACTGTCCAGTCGGCTGAGAGACCCCCCCTACGGAAAAAATTCATGGCTAATGATTTTCCTTCAACTCTATTGAGCAGTGCTTTTTCTTCCTTCCTGGCTTCGCCTTTCTTTTCTGCTTACCTTCTTTTTCCCGAGAAGTGACGTGCAACCCATTTTCCCCCTTGCAGGGCCTTCCCTTTTTTTTTCACCTAGGTGTCAACGTTGGATTTTGCGCAGTCAGGTACGCGGTAAGGGACCTAGCTCCGAGCGTTTTAATCGGTTATTCTTGGTTTTGGCCTCATGGCTTCCATTTGTGAGATTGGTCGTGCTCCACACTTTTCCCCGTTGTTCCCCCCTGTGACTTCCTTGGAAGGGACTTCGGAATGTCCCTCCGCACTTCTCAGGCTCACGTCACAAGCTTAGGGCTTGACTTTGGGAGGGACCAATCTTTCTCCCACTTAAAAGTACGCCTTAATTTTTCCCCCCCCTTTCCCCCCTATGTTAGGTGGGAATATTAATTAATTGGAATCTCGCGCGAGAATCTCCCCCCTCTTAGGTTAATTGTCCCAACTTCACTGGGTTTTTTTTTTTCCTCCTTTGCATGAAGGCCATCTATTTATCGGAGTTCCAGAGATGTTCCCCTTACCCTTTTTATGTTCCTTTCATTCACCCCCCCCCCCCCCCGTAACCCCCGCAATCTCTTGTTTTCTCTTGGAAGACTGCGCAGGTCGATTTTTTTCCTGTCCTTGCCTGTCACCGGCCGCCAGCGGGTGTGCTTTTTGTCACTTGCCCCTACCCTTGAGTGGTTTTCTCCCCCCGTAGGAACCCACTTGTGTGGTTGTGAAAGATCTTTTTTTATTTTGGCTTCCCATTCTGTTTCAACCAGCCCCGCGGCCCCTTTTGCAGGATTTTTCCAGTTCCTGTTTGACCAAGGTTTTTTTTGGCGCTTTCGGTTCTCGATGACTTTTGATTTTCATTTGCCTGGCGATTGCCGCCCCGTTTTCTCCCTGGATACTGGTTCTCCCGTGTGCTGTCCAGGGGCTGGATTTTTTTCCTTCAGAATTCCGGTTTCTGAAACAAAACACACAACCCCATTGCGTGTTTATTTATGACCCCATCGTGGTGCCTCGGCGAAGTGCCCTGCCCA
>Ga0179591_1363339_pt1 | contig 16934 bp, 20 predicted proteins | sample CZOMad2_1_08_16f_FD_182891 | JGI IMG/M metagenome (GOLD analysis project Ga0179591, IMG submission 182891) | Vadose zone soil fungal communities from Angelo Coast Range Reserve, California, USA - CZOMad2_1_08_16fungal (PacBio error correction) | ecosystem: Environmental > Terrestrial > Soil >... | reverse complement strand
TACTGTTCTCCAGAAGTCTCTGTTTTGCACTAGCCCCCGCTACCGAATTAATTTAGTGGTGATCAACCAGAATCCCCGCCTTTAAACCCTCTGGCAAATTGCGGGTGTCCAACTTGTTGACTAAGAACTTTACTTTACCCATCACGGGGTGGGTGGGCTTTGCCCCCTCTCTAGGAATTTGCGCACAAATTTCCCGAACTTCTCCCCCTTGAACCCTAAATGTGGCGTTCTCCTGACCGTTCAGAATTAGTCTCTCTAGTTAATGGTTCTACTTATTCTGTTTACTCCCCCTAGCAAACTTCTCTTTAACTACCTTGCGATTTTAATGCTCTCCCGCTTAATTTAGTGACTCTCCCCCACGACGTCTCTCCTACTTGATTTTTATTTTCCCCAAGCAGTTTTCAGGTCTCCGTTTCTGAGCCCCTATTCCCAGGTTTGCCTCACGATTCTCGTCAGTTTTGGCATGCAGATCACGTTCCTGTCGATCATTGTTTTGAAGTCTTCGCAAAAAGCAATCTGCTCCGTGCAATTTTGGCCTCCCCCCCTGGCACTCCCATTGCGGTTCGTTTTTGTAATATGCCCCCGGGATGGAAAACTTTTCCCCAAACAACAGATGGACACCAAGCCTGCACCCGGGTTCTACCTTCCAGTCTTCCGTTTTTTCACGAATTATGGGTGGCCCGGGGACCCTTTCGACCAGCTCCCTCTTAGAGACTACCCAACAGAGATGTGCATTCTGTTTGTGGTTTGACTTCCAACAACCTTAATTTCCCCCCCTCTAGTTCAGGTCTTTCCGCGCCCACAAACACCCCCCCCTAAGACTTTCTTCTTGGGGGTCTAGATAGTTTCAAGTGATTATTTCCCCTCCCCCACACCCCCAGAAGGTCCCCCGTCCTTTTTTCTAGACCTCCGCTCCGGTGTACGTGATTGTGTGTCTAAGTAACCAACCCCCGGCCCTCTTGAACTCCCCCCCCTTTTTTTTTCCCCCCTAAGCTATTCAAGGCTTGCTATGTCCTTCTTGTTCCACCCATTGTTTAGTCTCAAACCAATTTCCCTTCCAGTTTGTTTTCTCGAAGGTGCCGGAGCACCCTTCTGACCGACTTTTTTCCGGTTTCAAAACACTCCCCCAACGGGGACTGGATAAAAGTTTGACTCTCCTGGGCCCTTTTTCTCTCGTCAGTCCGTTTTCCCCCCGTTTTCATCGTCCAGGGAACATTGACTCTCTTCGATCTAGAGCACATCACCCTTTGGACGTTTTTGGTGTTAGAGTCCCCCTATCCGAACCCCCTTCTCCCCTTCTTGTATTATGCATTGGCTTTGTTTTTTTTTTGTTTTTGATTGACCGCCAGTGTTTCAGTTTTTTAGTGTTCCCCGGCGTTTGAAAAAAGCCCTCCTCTCCCCCCTTTCCTCCCTTTAAGGTGTTTTGAGGAGAGCTCTTTGGGCGATTTGCTCTCCTTCTCAATTCCTGCGAACAAAATCAGTGATCGGTTCAATTTTCCAACCCCCCCAAACACCCCCCACCCCCCCACCAACCAGTATTTTCAACTTTTTTTTTCCATCTTAAGATTTTTTTTTCTTCCCAAAGTACACTCCAGCACTGTCTCGTAGTTTTCTGCCCTGACTCGGGTTTTTGTTTTTTTTCAGGAACGTGTTTGAGACTTAAGGAGTTGACGCTTCTCTTCCCATTTTGTGTATTTTTTCCTCGTTGTTCCTCCGTGCCTTCGGAAGACCCTTGAAGTCCTTTTTCCCTGTGAAACACCCTTACTTTGCAGCCTTTCTTCAACTTCATAAATGCCGGTATTTCTTCCCCCCCGGGAGATAAGGTTATTTTTCATCTCCCTTCCGTCACCTTCTATTGCCATCCTCCTTTGACGATGAACCGGGACAGTAGACATTGGGTTTTTTCTATACTTGGACTTTCGCTTTCCCCCCAAAGATCTGATAGTTTTTTTTTGTTTTCGTCTTAATATTTTAGGACTGCGGCCCACGGTGAATTTCTTTCCCCCCCCCGTCAAAGAACTCTCCGCATGAGGGTTATTTCCTGAATCGAGGATTCTTTAGAAGGTTAGTGATATACCCTGGTTCGTTGACAGGATGCTTTCACAGAGGGGCCTTGTATTTTTTTTTCTGTTGTTTTCCCTTTCAGTATTTATGGATGAATGAGTGGACTCTGGGGAGGACGTCGGTCCCTCTTTAGTTTTTCCCTTAAGATCTTCCGGTATTATCTGCCTTTCCACGTTGTGATCTAATTCTGGCTTGATGTGTTACACAGTCCCCCCCCTTGCCAGTGAGCTTTGGGCCTCGATCCGAAGTGAGCGTGCTGCGTCCTGCGTTTTGTTAAGGGTCCGTTTCTCCGTTTTTTGACTCCCCCAAATTCTTCAGCCCCCTCCAGGTTGTTCCGTATCGCCGGTCCTGAGTGTCCCTATGAACCTGACCTCCTGGATCAGCCGTTTTCCCCCGTTCTAGGATCCCCGCAAGTGCCCATTTACTTTTTTTTGGCCGATGTCGTGTCCCGGGGTTTCTAGTCCACTCTCCCCTGGGTACCCTGATGATGTGGTCCTAGTACATTTGCCCCTGTAAAAACCCATTCCACTTCCCCCTTTCCTTTTGGCCCTCCTCTCAGTACCTTACCTTTAGTTACTGGTCCGCCCTGCTACCGGTCCTGACAGTTCTGCAGGTACAACCCGTCCGAGACTTTAAAAGCGTCTTCTCCCTTATTCGGTCCCCCCTCCAGGCTGTTTTCTGCTATGTGTTTTTAACGGCTCTGGATTTTTAGTTTTTTTTTTGCCCCCGTTCATTACTTGGTTACCACTAGTTGCTCCTGTTTTCAAATCAGATGTCCCTCTTTCGGCTTCTGGGGCTCCCTGCCGTTGCGTTGATTCCTTTCATTATTTTTTCCAAAGTGTTTTCTCCTCCCCCGAGGTGCTTCCATCGATCTTTTGGCGTAAATGTGCCCGCTTTGGACCTCTTCGGGTTCCTGAGGGGAAGCAGGAAGCTCCCTTCCTAACTTACCCATTAGGCTTGGACTTTATTTGCCGTAGGTTTTTTATCGAACTTTCTTTAAATGCGTAGCTTGGTGAAGTATCCGGTTGGTACATCCTACATTCCAGAAAGTGGTTTTTTCCCGTGCTTTGAGACTTGATCTGCGTCATTCTAGGTGGCCCTTGCGGAAACTGGTGGGCGTATGTTGATGTGCCTGTGCAGTCGAATCCAGCCCGGTCTCCTGTTTCTTGTCCCTGTTGAAAATGCTGTTTTCCTTGCTTTTTCCTTTTCCCAATCCTTCTTGTGAAAAGTAGTCCCTTTTTTTTTTTTTGTGAGCCCCGGAATTTCCTTCCCTGACGTCTGCTTCCTCTCTGAAGCGTTCCTTTCCTTTTTTTTTGTATTTGCAAAGCCCTTGGAAGTTTTTCACACGTTTGAACCCCCGACCTCCTTTGAGTGAACCATCCTTGGAACCCACCTTTTTTTTTTCCGTGGGTTGCGTTTTTTTTTTTTCCTTCTTCCCCCCTTCTGACCCCCCAGAGTCGTTCTGCACCTTCTCTTTCTTTGACCTCCTTTTGAAAAATCGAATTTCCCTGCCCTGAGATGCTTGGCCCCCTTTTGCAGGTTTCAAGCATTTTTTTCCCCCCCCCTCCCTTCATTCGGTTGGTTCAACACCCGCCCCTCTTGTGAGACACTCTCCTTTTGGGATTGTGCTGGAATCGTTCGTTGACCGGCTGCTCGAAGCCTCAACTCCGATCTCTCCCTTCTTCGGTGGATAGTTGTTTCCCCTTTTTTAACATTTCCTCCCCTTTTTTTGTCGGTCTTTTGACGCTCAACTTGCGTGCCTTCTGCTAACCCTCTCCTTCCGTTTTTTTCTTTCTTTGAGGAAGAAGGTCCTCCCCCCCCCCCCCCCCATGACCCATTTTTTTTTTGTAGGTCCTTCTCACCCCCTTTGTCCTTACGCCAGATTTATGGTAATGGTCCCCGTATTCATCTTTCCTTATCACTGCCTTTTGATGGTGCCTTCCGGTTTTTCCCCTAGTCTCACCAAGATTTAGTCCGCTACGCTTTCAGCTGCTTTTCGATTAGTTATTACAAAATTGATTTCTTTTTTAAGAACTTCCCCTGAGCTTAATAGACCTTGCCACTCCCCCCTTCGTCCGGGCCACTTTTCCCAGACCTATGACACCCCTTTTTAAAGTTCTATTTTTTTTTTACCCCTTGACTCCTTTCTTTGATCAGGCAATCCATTTTCGGCCGTTTCCTGCCGAATGAAAGGGTGGGAAGTTAGTACGTTTCTTTATTGAGGTTTCCGATTTGCCTTTCCTGAAAGTTCATAGTCCGGGCCCCCCTTCCTGAACCCTTTAAGATAAATTGTTCTGAAACCTCTCATTCATTTCTTCTGTGGTAGTAGGATTGAATTTTCGGTTTACCCTTTAATCCTTCCCCTCCTACCCCCCGCTTTGTTTATTCTCGATAACCAGATGCTTTCTCAATGAACAGTCAATTGGGTTAAGGCGAAGAAGCGTGAGTTTAGGTGGGATATGGGTTGTGGGCTCTTTTTATTTTTTAGTCGATTTCAAAAAGGGCTGAGGGAACTTTTCAGCCCACCAGGCTATTTACCGGCCTTTTTTTCCCCGATCTGGCCCCCCGACACTTTCGAATTTCTTAAATTTACAAAAGCCATCCCCCCCTACTTTAGGAGGGTCCATGCAGGCACAGAACTTGTTAATTTTGCGAACCTGTGGGACTTGTCTCTGCCTTTTTTTTTCCCCACGATGACCCCCCCCTAGATCGGAAGTCTCTTTTCTTGCCTTGTACAGCCGGGTCCCAGAAGTGTCCTTCGTTCCCTGCAGATTTGGCCTCGGTTTCCCTGGGTATCGTTCAAAGCCACCCATTACAGCACCCCCGATTTTCTCTCTGTTCCTCCGCTTTTTGAACCCCGCCCTTCTAGCCCGTCAGCTTGCCGATGTTCCCAAACCTTTTTGAGAAAATCTTGATTGGTCCCTAGTCCCGATACAAGAATTCTTCTTTTGGCAAGTATGTTGCGTTACCGGTTCCCCTCTCTTGATATCGTTTTCCCAGGTCAAAATGCCCCAGTACGTTTTTCCAGCTTCTCTTTAATCTTCACAACTTTTACTTTGCATTGTTACGACTTCCTGTTTTGTTTAATCCTGTTCGTAGAACCCCTCTTTTCGACACTGGGCCGCGCCCTCTCCCCCCCCTAGATGATCTAGTGCGTCGACGCTTCGCTCTTTCAAGTGCTCTGCCTTCTGAGTCTCTTTTCTTTTCATCAAACTCCCCCCTGAAACAGCGTTAGCCTCACTTCTGTTTCTATACTGACACATTTAGCTTTCCCACTGCCCCCTTTTCCCCCAACCCTGCTGTCGCTGTTGTCCCCTTCCGGTTTTTGGCGCCTTTGGGCTGTTCCAAGGGCCGAGGCCAGTGGTGGATTCATTTTAGCGGCGACGACAAAACCCCCGTTTTGAACATTCATTTTTAACGCTTTTGTTTTTAGTATCTTGGTTACTCTGGAAAAATTAGGATGCCCTAAATTCAAAATTTCGTCCCTTTTACTAAGCAAGAGGATTTCCTTGCTCAGAATTCCTCAGAAGTACTGGTGCCCAAGGCGACCCCCTCCAATCCCTCTTTGAATCCCCTGCTAATTATGATGGACAAGTTCCACTGTGCCTTTTTTTCCACAAACCATCGGATTTGATCTTCTTTCTCCCCAATACTTAAATCTACTTGGTTGTTTTTCCCTCCGCCAATGTTCGAATCTACCCCCCCTCCCCTGACTCCTGACAATTCCAGAAACCCCTGTGAATAGGATTGACATTTACCCCCAACTGGGATTTCCAGCCCTTTTCCGCTTTTCAGGTTATTTCATCACACCCCCCGGTTCCCGCTCCCATACATTCCATTTTTCTCCGGTGGTGGTGGTTCTTGGCAGCTCATTTTTCCTAGCCCCTTTTCCACCGGCGTTGTTCTTTCGCCCCACCCTGACCTCTCCGGTGACTCAAGACTTCCCTCGGAAAAAGGGGCAAAAACCTGACGGCTCTCCCCTCACTTCGGCTTCTCGAACTCGTCTCTTTCCCCGGACAACCCCCCGATTTGTTCAGCCGTCCCCTTCCACCGATGACTTCTTACCCTTTCCTTGGTTTCCATCTCCCCCCGGGCTCCCTTTTACACATCCCCCCCCCCCAAAAACCCATGGAAACCCGTCCCTCATACTGTTTCTTCTCCCAGTATTGAATTCGCTTCTTCTCCTAGAGGTTTGATTTTAGACCTGCTATTTTTTTTCTTTTCCCTGAAAGTCTGCCTCCATTTTCCCTTTCGTTTCTTTCCCTGCCGTTCACATCTTTCTCGCGCTTTTTAAGTGCCCCTCCCAGACCCCCCTACATTTTTTTTTTTCTTGCCCCTTTTTGGTTCCGCTCCCAATCCAATCAGGGCCTTTTGCGGACTTTTGGTGGATCCTTTGGCAGGCGTTACCCCGGTTCAACATTTTCCCTGCCCGTTTTGAAGTTTGCGCTTTCCCTCCTTTCCTTCCCCCCCTTCCCCCACAACGAAATAAAAGGTTGCTTTCGTTGGTCGACGCTTCTCCCTCTGAACGCGACCCTCCCTTTTTTCATTTTGGGTATACGTCGTGGCTCAATGAGAAATCCGGCTTTCCCTCCTAGCTTCCCTAGCCCCCTGTACCGGTTTGCCTTTGTGATACCCCCCCACCATTTCGCCGACTTTGCTGGCAATCGTCAGAGCCCCCTGCCGGGTTTTCCTCATTCTAAAAATGTCCTCGAGTTTGTTATTTTCGTTTACTTTTTACTACTTCGTTTTTTTTTTTTGAGGACAATTGCGTTCCTTTCTGATACCCTAAACCCCCATAATTTAAGCAACCCCTCCTCTCCACCTCAGGGAAATTTTGTTCCCGGCCGACACTTTCCTTCCCCCATTTTTTGTCGGATCCTCTTCAGTCGGAATGTACCCCGACCCCCGACCACCTTCCAGGTCTCTCCTCAATCTACCTGCCAACAGCAGCGTATGGTTTCCTCCCCGTGTCCCTCAACCCATTTACAGATATCCCTTCACTTTTTTTTTTTGCCCGGCGGCCTTCTTTATAGATTTTTGGCCCACGTTCCCCAAAACCCCTTGGCCTAGGCGCTTTCTCTTTTCCCTTCACCCCCCCCCCCCCAAACCCAACGCCTCGATTCTCCTCATGAGCGGCCCCGCTTCTCCCCCCTCCTTGAAGGAGTTTATCCACCACCTTTTATTAAAACCTTTTTCCCATCGTTTCCTTTTCGCATCGGCCATCTTTGGGCCCCGCCCTCGCCCGGGTTACAACCGTGTTTTTTCAGGTTGGCTGCCCAGGCCCAGTCCCCCCCAGTTCTTTCTCTTTGAAGATCAAAACGCCTCCTGGATTTAGTCTTTTGCTGGGCTGCTTCCCGTCTGTTCCAATTATATGTTTCTGCGCCCACTTTTGTTTCACTTTTGCCCGAGGCCGGTGCCCAACCCACCGTGCCGTCCCTTTCTTCCTTTTTTTTCTAACCAATCCGTCAGAACAACGTCTTGACGCGAGACCTTCTATCCTCCCGTTTTCCGTCTAACCTTTTTTTTTTATTCCAGGGCAACCCCCCTCGTGTTTTTGTGATTTTCCATTTTTTTCGATTTTGACCTCTTTGCCCGCCCTAAAACAGATTGCACCCGTAACTGTGATATGCCCTCCGCTTCTAGTCTTGCTTCGCCGATCTCTCCCGTCTTCCCATTCCTTCTTCTTCTCTTTTTTCTCCTCCTCCTTTGTTTTATCTCTGTTTTGTTTCTTTCGCTGATTCCTGTATTTTTTTGAATCATTTTCCCAAGTTTCCCCCCCTCTCAATTAAACGTGGTTTTGTCTTCCTCTCTCCCACTCGCACAATACCCCTACAAGCTTTTTTTTTCTTCCTTCACCTTGATGAACGGCTGTTTAAGGAGATGACAGCCTCTTCCCGTCAGTCGCTTTTTTCTTTCTCCTTTTATAGTCCCCTGACGTTTGTTTCCTTCCCGGCCTTCCCCCAGCCACACACCCCAAAAAATTGTCCCCTTGGTTTTTTTTCCCTGGGAACTTTGATTCCCCAAGCGAATTGCTCCCGTCTTCGTTCAAGTGTTATTGCTGGGACTGTTTGTAATTTCAACTCTTTAACACTTTAGATTGCTCTTATCTTCCAGGAAGATGCCCTTTTACCTTTTGGATTCCTGCTCCCCCTTCATCAAGTCGTTCGACAAAGTGTAGGACTGCTCTACTTCTTTTCGTCGTCTATCTATCGCCTCCCCCCCTATGGGGGCGCCCTTTCTCTAGTTTTGCCGTACCCTCAGACCCACAGACTGCTACAGATGCTAATTCTTTTCACTCACCGCTGTAGAAGTTTTTTTGCCCCCCAGGCGAACTCCTTTTTTGAATTGTTTTTGGTCTGGCCGCTATAGGTATTTATTCCCACGCTCTACCCCTCTTGTCGAGAGGTGCTTCTTGAAGGCAGTTCCCTTAATGGATCTGGAGATCTTTTCCTTTGTTTGTAATGAGTATCAGTTCTTTTCTTCGTGGTATGGCATTGCTCGAAATAGGTCAACGTCCATGTAAACCGCCTTTAATTCTTTCTCGGACATGACCCCCTCCCGGTCATTCCCTCCTTTCATGACTTCCGGTTCGAAGTTGCTTCTCTCGGTGTCCCCCCTAGGTTCAACGACCCAATTCTCATCGATTTTATTCAGTTCTGATGAGGGTCCCCCCATGGAAGTGACTGACCCGGTTTCAGTTTTCGTGTTTTTTTGTGTGATCCGAAGTCTGTCCTCTCCTCACGTTACGCTTTTGCGCTTTAGGTGTGTCGATTTTCTATCTTGTTCCCCTTAACTGGGAAGATGATCCCTTTTGTCTAAAAACGAACCAGTTCCCCCCCCGTCCCCCACCAAAATTCACACATTTGCTTGCCCCGAGCGTCATTTTCTTCACATTTCTTTTTTTTTGCGGATTGCTCTGTTTTCAGTTTTTATAGATGTCGTACGCTTCCCCCTCCACGTATGGCTTTTAGTCTCGAGGCCCTTTCTTAAACCTGTCCCGATACTGCTTCACTGACGTTCTTTCATTTGCTTTCCAAGAGTTTCCTTCTTGTCAATTTTGAGGGCCTTCCCCTGTGATTAAGACCGGACTGTTTCCCCAACCGTCTTGATGGTTCCCCCTGACCCAAATCATCGCTTCTTTTTTTTTTTTTGACGAGAATGCTTCTTGAGCCTCAATTTGAGTAGTGCCTTCAAGACGCGTTTCCCCCATTTTTCCTTGATTGTGGGTTTTTCTTTTTTTCAGCGCCTTTTTACTTGGGTATTTCTGCTGTACCCCTGGCCTACCTTCTTCCTGATAAAAGGTGTACTTCTGTTCCTTACGTTAGGTTGAAATGAAGTTCCTCACGGACTTTTCTTTTTTTTTCTTGGTCTACTCTAGGGTTGGTTTTCCTCAGTGAAAGGCCGTTCCCTTCTTGCAGGCTTCTTTTTGTGACCCAACCCTCTTTCGTCTCGGCACGACTCTTCGTCCCCCCCCCTGGTGCGTTTGTCTGTTGCTTCGAGGGGTATACTAGCTCTTATGTTGCCCCCCTGGCCCCCGTAGTACAAATTCTCATCTCGCTTTTACTTTCCGTCCACGAATGACTGCACTCTTAAGGAAGAATATCTCTGATTCCCCACTTATTCTCTGAGTTAAACCCGGAACCTCCCATAGTTCCAGTGACGCTTTTCTCTGAGAGGATTGAGCTCCGTTTGATTCCGCCTACTCTTTCAGCATCCACAGAAAAGACTAATTTTAGTAGGCCCTCAGTTTTCCGTTTTATGTTCTTCTTCGCCCATCTACCTATTCCTTCGCCGTTCACTTTCCTGATTGCTCCCGATCTTTGGCCCATTGGCACGGCTGCTCCCTTGTTTCCCGCTTTCTTTCCTGTTCTTCCCAACCTCCCCTCATGTCGAAAGATCTTCTCTTCTTTTTCTTTAACAATCCCGTTTTCCATCGAGACCCCCTCCCCTTAACATTGCCGTGCTTGATGAACTTTTCAGCGACTGTGTCCCGAGGATCTCGAACCTCCGACCCTTGCCCAGCAGAGTCCTCCTCTTGGGTCTCTTCTCGCCTGTAACCTTCAGATTTCTTCGCGAAGAGTCTGGCTCACCCCCCTTTTTAGCGTGTACCCCAAGTCCCTTCCCCTGACCGTCTTTCCCTCGTCTGAGGACCTTTCCGTTCGGTTTTATCGTTTCTTTTTGTGTTGTGAATTCTTAGCGGACTTACGCCCCCCCCTCTCTGGCATGTTCCAAAGTCAATCTTGTTTATTTTTTTTTTATATCCCTGAGTTTTTGGAGCCCCCTTTTCAAATGAGAACTTTCCAATTCTGACTGTACGCCTCCTTGTTAAGTCTTTCTTCCCTTTCTCTTTTATAGGCTATCACTGTTTGATGGGAAGCAGGTTTTTTCGGAAACTTCCTCTTTTCCTTTTGTGACATCTCTCTTCTGTACCCGCTTCGTGGACTTTGACCTTGCACTCTTAAATACTTTCTCTCTTCCCTTTTGCCAGGTCCATTTTGTGATTTTTTCGGCGTCCCTACATCCCCCTGCTAAGACCCCTACAACTTTCTCCTAAGGCCTTCTTATTTTTATCTCTTCCTTTTTTCTCCGCTTGTGAAACGTTCTTTTTTTGCGTAATCTTGCCCTCTTCTTGATTTTTGGTTTGCGGTTTAGCATTGGCACCGCTCTCTTTCCTTGACCCCCCCCATTACTGGCTTTTTCTCAGTTGGAATTTCCCCCCCATATGTTTTTTTTTTTTAGATGATTTTCCACAACTGTACCCCTGAAATCTTTCCATTACGATTTTTTATCTTTTCATTTTTTTTTCAACTATTCTGGGCGACCCCCCTAATCCCCAAGCTGTCTTAACTTTCTTTCCCAATCTTGAAAGCGGAAAAATAGACGTCCAAGTCGCTAATCCTCCTTTAGTTGCACTTTTTTGTCAGACAGTCTTCCTTTATCAGACCGTTTTCTTTTCCGTCAATTAGACCCTGGGAAGGACCTTTGATCTTCCGACCCCAAGAAACAATTTTTGAGTCTTCTCCCAGTTCTTCGCTTCCTACACCTTCACCTTCTTGTGGACAGGCGTATTTCTTCTTCTTGCCCTTTATCCCGACCTTTTGTTGGACCCGACAAACTCGAGTTAGCAGGCTTTCCCGATTGAGGTCCCCTACCTTCTTTCTTTAGTTAGGAAAAACCTGATCCCTGTTTGTTCCCCAGGTTTTCATCCTCAGGTAGCCTCAACAAATCTCTATTTTTTTGAAATCAGAACGGTATTGTCCACGCCCATGCCCCTTGATACCATCTCGTCATCCCGATCTTTCGTGGACCGTGTGACCCTCCCTTCCCAACCCTAACCTGGTAATAACAAGCTTAGTTGTTGGTTTTTCGACCACGGAAATGTCATTCCCTCTTTTTTAGTCTTTTTGACCCTGTTTCGACTAGCGCGGCCCTCCTCCCCGCCGTTTGAAGGGTGACCAGCTCCCCTCTCTCCGTTCCCCCCCCTTTTTCTTACCCAGACATCGTGAGGCTTTTTTCAGGAATCCCTCTGTCCCCTTTCCCGAGTTCTCACCCTTGCGTCCTTTCCAGAACACTTGCCTTTCCCTTTTTCCTCTTCCCTGCTTTTCCCCTTATTAGAAGAAACCCCCCCTTCCATTGAGGATTACTTTGGCATGGTCGGAAGGCGATTTTTTCACTCCCTCCTGGCTTACCCCCACTGGGACGTTTCTGGACCCTGTGTCGTTTGGTAGCTTCCGTCCCAAAAGGTCCTACTATTTTTTCTTTTTTTTGACCCGGGCGGTCCCTTCGTCCGAATTCTTTTCTTCTAAGTTCTCCAGTGTCTTCGTCTTACTACTTTCCAAATCTCCCTTATTGCGGAGCAGGCCGGACTTGAGAAAGTGTCTACCCAGCGACTATTCATCGAATCTCCTTTCGCCATCAACCAAGTCCCCACATTTTCCCTTTCGTTCTTTTTTACTCAAAGTCATCTTTATTGATTGCTTGCCGAACCAGTTTTGAAACGTTATCGTTCTTAGAGTCCCCCCTACCCCCCCCTCCCAAAACCATTGTTCAACTCGCCGATTTCGCAGATTTTTCCTGTGATTTCTTGAAAACTTTGTCTCCCCCAGGGGCGCATCTTCTGGGTTTTTGGACAAAAATTCAGTTCACGGGACTTTTGCGTTCCTTTTCCTGTCTCAAGTTAGTTCCCTTCCTCTTAACCCCCTTACTTTTACCCACAGTTTATATTGAGGAACCGGTGGTCTTCTGGCGCCCCTTCTCCGAAACTCCACTTTTGTTTCAAGACGGGAGCCCCTAGTCCACCTTCCTTCCGTTTTGAAGATGAGGACGTCCGCTGGTCCACTACTCCCTGCGGACCTCTCCCCTTGCCCCACGTTCCAGCCATCTCCGAATTTCTTAACCATCGCAGCCGACCTTTTTCCCCGGTGGAACCGCCCACTGAGAACTTTCACTTAACTGTGTCCCCCCAAAAGTATTTTTCCAACCCTGAAATTTTGTTGGAATGCAAAGTGCAACTTCCCTTTTTTTCTCCCAGGTTTTTTTTTTTTTTTTTTTTTTCTCTTTTTTTTTTTTTTTTTTTTTTTTTTTTTTTTTTTTTTTTTTTACGAGGTTTCCGTCTTCTTTGTTTTCCTTTCTAGAGTTATTTTCCTTTGACAACAAGCTGCCACTTCCGCGTTCCGTTCTTCCCGACTTACTTGACCTCTTTTTTTTGTAATCTCCCTCAAATAAGGGAACTCTGCCGTCCGGAGTCCCTGCCTTTCTTAGCCAGACCAGGAAGAGCCGGGGACAGTTGAACCAGTAACCGCTGTCCCTCTGTCCTGACCCATTCCGGGACGTTTGTCCACCCGCGTTCTTGCCCCTCCAAATACCTGGAACGGGGAGGTCTTTCTCTATTTCTTGGCTCGAAGCCCTTTCTCTTTCTGTTGGTTCATATGACTGATTTGTGTCAGGTCCCGTGCATTCCCGTTCGAACCTTCTGCATTTGAGTCCGCTCCCCAACCCCCCCCACTTGATTCTCCCGACCATTCCCAGAAGACGTACTCTCTTTTTTTGACCCTCGCTCCCTTGATGGGCACACTACTTGTTCGCAGGTTCCTTTTTGTACTCTTCAGAAGCTTTTTCCCCTTCCACGGTCAGGTCGATAACCTGAGGAGGCCCCCAGATTTTCGCCCCCCCCACTTCAAGGTGCGCCTCTCTAAACATTGAGCCGCAGAATATGTCCCCCCCCCCTCGCCATCGTACGTACGTTTCCCCCCTCCCCTGACTCTTCCCCTTAGAGGAGTGTGCGCCAGTACAAATCCTTCTCAGTACCCCGATTTTTGACCCCGCCCCCCGACTTTCGGAATCGAGGGTTTCTCCCCCGGCTGCTTTTTCGATTTCAGGTTTTCAGTTTTCCGGAGGTTACCCCTTTAACCCTTTTCCGATACGGTCTTTTCTTATCTCCCCGCCACCCCCCCCCCCCCACTGTCTGTTAGATTTCCCCGTTTCTTTTCTCCGAAGTCTTTTTCCTTGTCCTTACATCACCCTTTCCGATCCCCCTCTTTAGTCACCTCCGTTCTCCTTTCAGGTGTAACGGTTTCCCGACTTTTCACTATGCAGATCCATTTTTGGCTCTTTTTTTCAGTTGCGTTTCCCCCCTCTTCAGGTTTGTTGTTTTTCAAGGAGTTTGAACACCCCCAGGTTTGTCCCGGTCTCTTTTCCTCCTTCCCTGTAAAAACTTTTAGTTTCGTTCCCCACAGGAGTTTTTTCCAACAGGCGACGCCCTCATTCCCCCTTTCTTTCTCCGTTTCGTCCACTCATTCGTTTCAGTAGTCAGTTCCACCTTAAAGTTTTGTGATCTGGCTGGAGTTCCTTTTTAGGATGCCCTCCCTGAAGGAAACACCCCCCCCGTTGACGGTTTTTTTCTGACCTGACTGCTTTCTTTTATTGCTCTTGAAGTCTTCACCTCCCTGTCGTCTAACACCACTCTCTCTTTCCTCCTTGTGTTGTGAGAGATTTTTTCTTTGGTGCCCGACCTTTTCTCCTGAGTCTTTGCAATTCCATGCTCACTTTTAAGGTGCTCTTAAGCATCACTTCCTTTTTTTTTATATGTTCTTCCGTTTGCTTTCTTTTAAAACCGACAACAGTCCCCCACTCCAAGAACGCTCTATTTTTTGTTTTTTCCTCCTGACTCAGGCCCTTTTTTTTTTCCTGTTGTCGCCGGACACTTTAAAGAAAAGGGCCCTTTTCGCGTCTTCTCACGTCCTTTGTATTTTCTCGTCTCGACGTTGTTTGCTCGGCCCTTCTTCCCTTCCTCACCTTTTTGGGCCTTTTTGTTAGTGAGAACTCCTTGCCCCACGTTCCAAGCCCCATGCCCCCCCCTCCCTTTCTTGGCAAGTGAGCTTCCTGTGCGTTATTCGAACCTCACGTAACCCCCCCCCTTTCCCTGTAATGGCCAGCGAGACTACTCTTTCTTGTGAAAGTATGATGGCTTTACATTAATTTCCACTTCTTTCCAGTAGCGTCTGTGCATTTCTCTCCTCGTCGTTTTTTCTTTTCCTCCTCTACGCCTCCTTTCGAGGTGGCACCCCACCTGTTTGTCGGGCTTTTCACCGCGACTTTTAGCAAGCTTTTTTCTTACCGATTGAGTTCCTCTCTTGCAATGCCCTTTTTGGTTTAATCTCCGTGTCGTTCCAGGGCTGCGTCCGGTCCTTTTCTTGTCTTTTTTTCCCGTTACCGTCTTTGGCCCTTAGGAGTCCCCCAGATGTGGAGTGCCATGGCGAGGAGCGAAGTCCCTCTTTCTTTTTTGGCACTTTTTTCCTTTCCTTCCCTTTGCTCTAACTCCTTTGCTAGTCATGTTTTTTTTCCGACAGGAAACGCGCCTGTTTGAAGAGGGGACTCGACCCCCCCCTGATTCCCTGAAGGAGTCTTTTTTTCTTTCCTTGGTCATGGCGTGTTTAGTTGAGAATACCGTCTTTTTTGGATTTGTCCCAATTTCGTATTTCTCTTCCCTGGACACAGCTGAGTTTCTCCCCCCCCCTTCCGAATTTTCTCCATCGTTTTTCTTAGAACGAGGCATTTCCTTCTTTTTTGACTTATGAGGACGGGTCTTGTGAATTACAGCCGCTTTTTCTTTTGCGCAATTCTTTCCCCCTTAGTAGTTCAACCCATCCCTAAAGGATGGTTCCTGCTCCTTCCCCCGCGGGACTTCTTTTGGTCTTCTGCGGAACTTGTCTGCTCCAGATGTCCCAGGACGTCCCCCTGGAAGGATTTTTTTTTTTCAATCCCCCCCTTTTGGGACTGCTCTCAAACGAGATACTGGCTTCATTTCTTTTCTGTCGGGCTGTCAGTTTTCTTTTTTCTTTGATCAGGTCGGGTCCCCCTTTTTTAAACAGTTTTAAGACCTTCATCCTTCGGCAATTTCTCTGAACTTATTGAAAAATCCGCTATTCCCCGTCCTTGGCCTTTTTTCGCATGAGTTGATGATGTTCATGTTAGTTTAGTTGGGCCCCCCCCTCCTTTTTCCCCACGTGTTTTTTTTTTTTCCCGTATTCCTCGTGAGTCCGTCCTCTAAATCTGAAATGAGCGAATTGACGAGTCCCACCCGCTCCTATTCAACGGGTCCCCCTGGTGAGTTTCGGAGGATTGATGTCCCGTTCGACCGGTCGTTTGAAGTTTTTGAACCTTCTTATGTGTTTTTCCTGCACATCCTTTTTTCCTGACCCATAAGTTGATATTTTGATTAATCTTTACGACCTTCCATCGGATGGACTGGTCCCCCCCTTTGATTTCATCGGTTCTAGATTCCACTTGTTTTGTCCGTAGTACCCCCCCAAGCATGCTCTGTTTTTTCCTTTGGCGACAGCCTCCCCCCCCTTTTTGTTTTGCAATCATTACCTAGGAAACTGTTGTCGCTTTTCCCGGGAATCATTTGCCTTACGCGGAAATCGTCTTCCTGTTGCATGCCGGTTTTTTTTTTTTCTTTCTTGGTGGAAGCTCATACCACCTCACCCAAAACGTCAGGTTCTTTCCTTTTTTTCGTGCCGCGAACCCCCTTTTCCTTCATTGACGTAACCTTCAGTGTTTTCAATTATGACCGGACCTTCCCCCCCAGGAAAATTGGGAGAGCGTTCCCCCCAGGGGGACAGTGGCTCCTTTTTCCGCACTCCTTCCTAGGAAACTTTTCCTCTTGATTGTTTCCCAAACGCCTTTTTTTGACTTGTGATTTCGAGAGTTGTCAAACGCCCCCTTCCCCCTCTCAGTCCTTCCCCAAGATAAGCTAGGATTCTTTTCGGGTGGAATTTTCAGTTCTACTCCCAGGTTTTCCTTTTTTCGGCGCACCTCAGAGGAGAGACCCGAGCCGAAAAGCTGGCATCCCTTCCCTCCCTTCAAATTACGTGATTTGTTTGAACTCAGTAGGTTTCCCGCTCACCAGTCCCTAACTCGCGTTTTCCTTAAGCCCATAGGGATTTTGTATTTTTTTCTGATGCCAGTTTTCGCTAAGGTTGTCAAATCTTTCCCTCCCAAATGTTGCTAAGTGCCTCTTTTCTTCGCGGCGTATGCGACGGGTCTTCAAATTTTTTTTTTTTTTTTTTTGTTTGTACGACTCTTTTTCCGTTCCTCCCCCCGACTTCATCGCCAGATACCCTCGTTTCTGTTCATAATTTATGAGTAACCTACACTTCTTTTTTTTTTCTTTTTTCTTGAAGGCTCTAGAGACCTCCCTTTTATTTTCCCCGGCCCTGTCATTTGACTTTCGACCATGAACTTTTTTTTAAGATTTCGTTTGATATCTCTCGCGGATTCAAGCTCTCGACTAATCCTCCGCGGTCGGCAGTAAGGAAACTTCCCCCTCTGCATCCGTCGTCAGCCTTGATTTCGGTTTTACTGTTAAG
>Ga0179591_1280463_pt1 | contig 16934 bp, 19 predicted proteins | sample CZOMad2_1_08_16f_FD_182891 | JGI IMG/M metagenome (GOLD analysis project Ga0179591, IMG submission 182891) | Vadose zone soil fungal communities from Angelo Coast Range Reserve, California, USA - CZOMad2_1_08_16fungal (PacBio error correction) | ecosystem: Environmental > Terrestrial > Soil >... | reverse complement strand
TTGATATTCCTCCTTGGGACACCATTTCCTCCTCCTTTCCCCCTTGTTAGGAATGGGTCACGCACCTAACTATTTTGTAGTGGTTAATTGTATCTAGGATGCCCTTCTGTGTTGATTCTTCTTGAATCCCCACACCCCGTATTCCTGCCACATCCAATGGGCCTTTCTGAACCGTTCTGCCGTGGTCCCGGGAGTGCGTTTTTTTTGTATTTTACGCGATAATGAAGCAGACCGCCCTGGCCCGTGTAGGTTGTTAACTCTCTACAGTCTTTGGACAATTTCCTTTTGAGGAAGTCATCTTCTCCGGCTGACTGGGTCTTCCCATCTGTTCGTTTCAAGAGAGGCGGTTGCTTTCTTTGGAGTTATTCTTTGATGGCTCGGATGCACCTTCGCAGCCCGCCACGGCAGCATTCACATTGGCTTGACCCAACTCAAGGATTAGTGCGTCGTACCCCACCTTTTTTCTTTCCCTTCCGATCTCGCGCATTCGTCCCCCGGGAGGTTGATGTTCCATGACTTCCTTGCTCTGACGACCCCAGCCTCTCACCGCTTCTCGATATCTTTCTGATCGCCACCTTCTTTTGGGATTAGCCTTTGATTTCCTTATGATTGTTTTTTTTTGGCTTTTCCTCTTCGTGCTAGTTTTGTTGATATTTTCCCTTTGACGCGATCCTCGTCCTTGACCACGCTCGTTCACCTGTTTGCTCTCCGCGAAAGTTGTGATATACTCCTGAAAGAATGTCCCTGCACAGATTCCCTCCCACCCCCTTGCGTCTTCATTTCAGCCATCGGCTGTTGGTTGGTCTTCGACGAACAATTTTGTTTCTAGCCTTCGTTCTTGGCCCTTTGTTGCCGCCTCGATCGATGCGTCACGATGTTTGGTTCTGTTTTTTCACAGATGGTATAGCACGCGTTTTGACTTTCAGGTCGCGCGTGTCCAGTTTCGCTTCCTTTTCAGAGGATATCTAACATATGATCTGCTTTTTTTTGCCACTTTCTAGTTTTCACTTAACTCGCGTCTGTCGTCTAGTTTTTTCATTTTTTCTGATCAAAAATAAGTACTTTGTTTTGTTGTCCGTTCTATTAGTGCAAAAAGATTTTCCATCCGCAGCATCCGCACCTATCCAACTTTGGCCTTTTACAAAACTTTTGGTCTGGCGATAGTCGACTCAAACAGGGACCCGTTCCATTCCTTTTTTTTCCCCCCTGAAGAAAATATCCCTTTTCCATTTTTTTTTCTTCCACACAAACACCTCCGGTTTTGATTGCCGACACAACGGGCGGGTGGGTCAATAGCCAAATGGCTCCACCCCCCCCCCTCCCCATTTTGACCTTCTTTTTGTTTTGTTTCAAGTTCTTTCCTTTGTTCCAGTTGTCCTTATTACAAACTTTTCTTTCTCCGCCCCCCCCATCCGTCGCCCTTGCATTCGGCCCCTGCTGCCTTGTTTTTGACGACCACCCCGACCCAAAACGGTAGTCTTTTTTCTCTGGTCCCTCTGCTAGGCAATTTTTGTCGTGCCTTGCCGTCTCCCAACCTGTGTGGACCTTTTCGTTTTTTTTTGGAACACTCCCCAGATAAACACCACTCGCTAAACTCTCTGGAGACCGTTTCCGCCCGGGGTGGCGGTGGACGGCTCTCCAAGACGGTAGGATTAACTGTACGTGTTTTTTGTTACCAGATTCCTGTCGAGTTTTCCCACGCTGGCGAAGATTCTTCCCGATTCTTTTTCGCATGTGACGATTCGTCGTTGTTCGAACAAACCTTGCCTTGTAAACTCCGAGTTTATCTAGATTTTTCCCCCCCATTGATCGCTCGGTTAAGGTGGTATACAGGTTTTTTTTATACTCTTAGTATGGATTTTCCCTCTCTTTTTTTCCCCTTTCGCCAATGTTCCTCCTCCCCCGCCCGTTCGCACCATTAGCGCGTTTCCAGGATGCTTTGCTACTCTCGCCCCCTCTGGTATCGATTCTCTTTTTTTTTCTTGTAAGGGAATCTTTTTCTTTCCCCTCTCTTTGTATGCTTTTTTTCAGCCATGTTCCAACAACCCCCCGACCATTTTTTTCATCCTTTTGCTGTCTCCCTTCGATGGAGCAATTTTCTTTCCTCTTTCGCAGCCCGGCGGTTTTGCTTTGTGACGACTCATGGGAGTTGTTGCAGAACCCCTTTTGCTTCCTTCCATTTAGCGAACTCCCAGGACCCATCCCCGCCTATCTGTCTATCCCGTCAAGATTTGAAAGGTTTCTCCCTTAAAGTTCTTTTCTTCCTGTCTTCCCCCGATGAAGAGCTCTTGGATCGATACTTTGTACCCACACATTTTTAGGTTCCCCAAGTTCGAGTTTGCTTGTCTATGTACGTTTTTTCTGCGCTGTCGGCTTCCACTCGCCCCACCCCTTTCGTTTATCCTTTTCCCCTTCTCAGTGATGCTGCTATGTGTGATTGATTGTGATTCCCCCTTTTGCACACACCTTGCAGTCAGTTGTCATCCGCTTCCTTTACAGGACCACCGTCCCTTCTTTAGTTTTTACTTCTTTTGGACCGAATCCGTTCTCCGTTTGTTTTTTCGTGGGATGCGCGGTCAAACTTGCAATGGTGACGTTCCGGATCCCATACGACGCTTGCCCGGATGCATTTTTTTTAATTGCAGGTCCGTTTAGGAACCCCCCCTTGTCATCCCGAGGGCGCCCCCTCTCCGTAAATGGTTGGGTGTCGATCCTGGGGATCTGATTTTTCATGGTCGTCGGAATCGTTTGCCATCCACGCCCTTTTGTCCCTCTCCCTTTTTTCCAACTCGCCCAAAGTTTCCTTCATCGTCCTACATCTGTGCGTGATCCCCGCTGTTCCAAATCGATCGGTCCAATTTTGTTTCGAGCGGGTGCTGGACTTCCCCCCAAAGCGTTCTTGCAGCAAGGCTTTCTCTGGCGCCGGCAGGACCTCTTTTTGCCTGATCGAATTTCCCTCCGCGCAGGGTCTCCCTTCTCGACCACTGGCGTTCTTGGGCTTTAAACATGGCTGCCCCCAGGCGCTTTTCCCCCCTCGTATCCTTAGCTCTACAGCTTAACTTTCCCTAAGGCTGGTCTTTGCCCGCCAGCCTTCCGCCCTTTGTTTTTTTTAGTCGTACGCCCTATGTGTGGGGGGTTTTGGGGGGGGGGGGGGTGGGTTTTCGTTACTATAACTCCCCCTACGACTGTTTTAGTGAAACCTCCGCGTTGAAGTTTTTTCCCCGCTTAGCGAAACGTTTTTAATCTCTCTTTTGAACCGTGACTCCTCGCCGGCGACCATTGAGTCATCAAATTTTTGCTTTCATTTTTCGTGCTGGGGGGACGCCCCCGTTCACATATCGCCCTGGATTCAACACCCGACCGGTTGTAGCTCTTTTCTCTTTCATTTTCCCACACCCAAGGAGTTCTTTTTTTTGATTGTCTCCTTCGAGTTTATTTAGTGTTGACTCTCCAGATCTCAACGAATTTTGGCCTTCCCCCTCTTTGACCCGCGATGAAATTTTTATCGGACTGCCTTCGGCCACTCTCCCAGCAGTTTAGGTTTTCGTAAGCCAAATCCCGGCTTAGTAGTTGACCTTCTTTTGGTTTCTGCAGTATTTCTTACCTCCTTGGTGGCTGCTTCTCCCCGTTCCTGCAATTCAATTTTTCTACCGTGGGTCCCTCTTTCTTGCGTGCTCAGCTTCATGGCCTTCTCGATCGGGACGGCCCCCGCGTTTGTAAAACGACTCGTTTTTTCCCTCCCTAGGTGCCCCCCCGACCCTTTTTTTGTTTCTTCACGAAGGGGCTTTCTACCCATTTCCCAAAATGCGAAAGCGTTTAACTGCTTGCCTTTCGTCTAATTTTCCGGCGGGCATTTTTCGCCGCTTGGCATTTGACACGTTTTTTCCAGCTCTTTTCTCGGTACAAGATCGATTGATTCTACGTTTTTTCTCCCTCGCTAAACGTAGCAGCCCGCAAGGCAGCCCCTCGTTGACAGAAGACTCTGCGGTCCTGAGCGAAGACGCATTCGTCCCCCTTCCGCCTGCTCAAGCGGCGCCCCTCATTGTTCAAGAGCAATCACCCCCACTGTATCCGCGCCCCATCACTCCCCGCGAGGCCGGCAACCCCCTATCTACCCCCCCCCGTTCGGCTCTCCCACCAACCCCCCTGCCTTTTGCCCCTAGAACAAGAGACAGGGTGGCCGTGTCCTCGGCGCGGACCCTCTTTGGATTCGCGATACTTTTATTTTTTTCCGGGATCTTTACCCCTGTTCCTTGCAGCTTTCCGGCTTGGTGAGCGCGGGTTTGCCTCATCAACTCGAATTTAAGAAAATTCTCCAGATTCCACGTTCTCCCGCCCCACCATTCGCGCTTTTTTTTCCTAAAATTTTGTCAGTGCTGTTCAAGGTAAAATGGCGTGAAATTCCCTCGTCCTCAGAGAGCGACCTTGTCCCATCTGAGACCTTTGCGTTATCGTTTCGGGTGTTGAGAAATACACGTGTGGGTACCCTGAGGGGTGACTTGATTCGGGTTCGCTTGTTTTTTCGTCAAAGTTACCTTCAGCCACCAGCTTTCATACGCGGCTTTAATGCCGGTGTGGTGGGTGGTGGACGCGCCCCCCAAGATTCGTCCTTTGGTTTTCCGACGTTTTTATTCCGGCAGCAATCAACTTCCTCCATGGAGTGGGTGTCTTCTCCATACGAGTTTCATCTACACTTTTTTCTTGCCCTCCCGTGTCACAGAAGTTTCCTCCACCCGCCGTCCCTCCAGTCCATTGCCCGATCTTGGACGCATGCCCCCACGGACTTACCTATCGGAAGGGCTTGGTCCCCGAACTTGCAGGTGGTCTTTTTGCGCTTTTTTCCTCTTTCACGTTCAACCCTCTGGGGAATTTTTCCTCTCTCTTTCATCCTCTTTGTGGAGTAGAGGAATTTGCTCTTCGTTCCCTGACGTTTCCCTCCCAGTCGTCTTTTACCCCTCGCCCCATTCCCAGTTCGTAATGTGGCCCGTTCCTCCCGTGTTGTAACAATGTCCATGAAGGGACTTCTTTTCCCCTGGCTTTGACCCCCCCCCACTATCGGCCTCTGGTCGCCGTCGGGCTGTTTTTGCGCTCTTTTGCACCCAATTGGTGTTTAAGAAGAACACGGCGCCTTGTCTAAGGTTTCCTCTCTTTCCTATCTTCCCCCCGGTTGTGAGTCTTCGGGCGTGGGGCGTCTACCAACCGCTCGTTCCCCTTACGACTTTTTCCGATGTTGCTTTGATTTATTTCATTGATCGGCTCAAGGCAGTTTTCCCAAAGCTCCACATTCTCAAATTCGGCGGCCGCATTTGGAGTCTGTCCACCAACCCCTCCTTCTCGAACTTATCCGCGCATCATACAGGTGTGCTACCGCCGAGTGTTCAGTATGGGAACGCGGCCCGATGGGTCCCACCTTTTCCGACCTGTTTCGCAATAATTCGCGCTTCGCTTTATGCAAGACATTCTTGGTTACCTTCTGTTTTGCCACTTTCCTTTGGGCTGTAGTGACTAGGACCCGCCCCGCCTTTTCTGTGACCTTTCCCGTAGGTGTGAAAAACCTCTTAATCTGCAAGAACACAGTTTTTTCCTTTTCCCTTACTGATCCGAGAAAGGCTTACCTGCGGTCTCACCTCGGCTGACTTCCTGTGTTGCCAAAAAAAGTCTCTATTGACATTTTCTCTTCTTTCCTTTTCCATTTTCATACCGGTTGGTTTCTCTTCTAGCGACCTTTCGACTAGTTTTTCTCTTTATGTTTCGTCCCTCATTTCTTCCTTATTGGCCTTTTTCGATGGCAGAGTGGCATGCGTTCTTTAAAAAACAGACCCTTCCTTGCCTTTGTCTGTGTGGCAGGCGGTCCGTTCTTTTCAATCGTTTCTTGCGTGGTTTTCCCTGAATTTTTCTTCATCTTTGCCCTTTTTCTGGGACTTTTTCCATGACGCGGCGTTCATCCAATGGATTTTCAAAACTAGCTGGTGAGGTGCATCTTCGGCTTTTGAAGGTCCCTTCCTTGCTTCCCGACAAGAAGTTCCTCCCCTACGCTTTTTACACCCAGCTTTGAACCACGGGGGTCTTCCAGCGACGCCACAGAACGTTTCCTCCCTACCATTGAACAATTCCATTGACTCTTATCGCCCCCCCCCTGCTCCAGCGCGGTTACCCGTTTTTTTTCACCCCTCCCGAAAAAATGTGTTGTTTATTTGTTTTTCTTTTGCAGATCCTGCAACCAACCAAATTCATCATCTGACGCTTGAAGGTGAACCTCTGGCAGGTAACCTTCTTCCCCACCGTCTATCCGAAAAATCTGCCTGACACTTGTTCGACGTTCTGCCGAGCTTTTACCCCCCCTCTTTTTTGCACAATCCTGAGTGTCAGCGATAGGCTCAATTGTCTCCCATGGCTTTTTCCTCCCCATGCGGCCTGAGGCCCCAAGCTCGAACCCTCTTCCCCCTGTTGTCATTTCAACCTTCACCGTCGTTACCACATTCAGGCGTCCCCCTCCAAGGTAGTCCGTGGTCGAAGTTTCTTTCCTTTGCTTATGCGCGGTCTCACTGCCTTTCCTCCCCTATTTTAGCTTATGGCTGTGGCCTTTCCCGTGAAGAAGTTTGTTGTAAGCCCTTCTTTGCTCCAAACCTCACACTGTCCCCTTCACTCTCCGAGTGTTGAGTTTTTTCATCAGATTTTGAGGGGGGCTGTTTATCACCGCTTTTTTTTTATCTTGTATGGATTTCGAGGCGTCCGTCCGTACGAGTATCCCATGACCATTTAGAGAGGTCCCCGTTCTTTTTTGCAGCTGCAGAAGCTTTGTCTTTTTTTCCTCTAGGGGTGAGTGCTATCATTCTTGCTGACTCCCGGTTATTGCTCTCAGGTCTGCTGGTTTTGTCTTCCCAACAATGGATTTCCCCCCGTGACCCATGTTAGGCCTGTTTTTCGTTTTCGCAGCTTGTTTTGAGCATTTCAGTCGCGTTCCTGGCGACGGTTCTGAGGATTCTTTCACGCCCGTCCCTTTTGCCCGAACCAAATCATTCTGGTACGCACTCCCCAACCATCCCCTTTTGATGATAAGGGACATCCGATCTTCCCCCCTTTCGCGATCAATCGGCTTCCCTTTGCTGTGTCCCCCGATGAATCTTTTCATTGGACTCCGATTCTAAATTTGAATTTCTGCAAGGTAGTTCTTTGCCAGGGAGCGTTTCCTCTGCCACTTTCTTTTTCCCCAATTTCTTCGTACCTCATCTCGTCCGAGATGAGGTGGGCTCTCCCACGTGATGATGGTTCTCTCTTTGACAATCCCTTTCCCTTCCTGGCCGTGGCAAAAAGCAGTTCTTTGTTGCTGGCCGCGCCCTGTGCACCCTGTTTTTTGCCCCCGTGCACTAATCCCTAAGTTGTTTGTGTTCTGATTGTAGCGTACTGGAAAGCAACTGTTTCCCCATTTCGCTGGGAGTGACCTTTTTCTTTCCCTTTTTTTTTGTCTAATTGTGAATTGGCTTTTTCGCCCCTCTTGCCCGTGACGTAAGTATCCGGGGCGCATCTTGCTTCGGGTCTTTTGGTACGTCCTAAAGAAATGGTTTGGTTTTCTTCACCCCCGGGTCAGCCTCGCCGCGCCCCTACTCTAATCCTCGACCTTGGCGGCCTTTCCCCAACACCCCTAAACCAGCTCTTCTTTTTTCGCCGGCCGAGGGCCATTTTCGTCTCCCCTTCGGCAATTTGTCTTCTCTTGCTTTTTTTCGGTCTAATGGAGTGGTTGGTTTCTTGCGTACCAGGATTCTGTCCATCCGACATTTTGGAAAGGCGGTTTTCACTCCCCCCCCCCCCCGCGAGGGCGTCCCTCTTGTCTTAATGGCGCGCGCAGTTTCGTCCCCGCGCGCGCATTTGTTGGGAAGTTAATTTGGACATTGCTGACCCCTTCCGCACGACATCCTCCCTTTTGCAGCTTTTTCGTATAGACCCCCTGCACTTCTCTCCGGAGTTGGAGAGTTGACCCTTCACGTCGCGCGATGGTGGGACTTCTTTTTCTGCGAATTCTCTTGGTCGTTTTTTTCTCCGGGCTCCCTCCAAGCTTTTGAAAATTGACGACCCTCCCGCCTCTATTGCCGATGCGCCCACCCGTATTGGAGACCTCGTCTCTTGATTTGTTGTTTTTCTTGTTGTGTGTTTTTTGTAAGGTTGTTGGAGACCTTGTCTTTAACATGGGGGTTTTCAGTTATTTCGTCGGATGGGCTCCCTAGCATTCTGTTGCTCCTCACTTCCCAGTGAAGCCGGCCCGGCTTTTTTTATAAGGAACACAACCTCGGCTTCGGTATCCATCTCTTTTTAGTGCGTTTTGGGCCTCCGGATCAAATTGTTTCTTTTCGTTCCCTTTTCTCCGTTTGGCCAGGTTTAGACCGTCTCCACGGAAGCCTCCTCTTATTTTTTGTTGTTCGTCGCCAGCATGTCGTGCCTTCCCCTGACGATGTAGGGGCTTAAGTTCCTAGTTGTTGAATGAAGGACCTCCCCCGTCTAACATTACCATTTTTCTGATTTTTTGGCTTGCTTTGCTACTTCTTTCATTATGCCCTGCCCCTTTTTCGAGCTGGGTCCCCCAGGCCCCCAAGCGCTGTTTTTTGTTACGACAAAAAAATAAGATGTTTTTTTACTTCTCCCCGAGGTGACGGAAACCGTGTTGTTTTTTTTCCCCCCTAGCGTGCAGAAAAAAAACTTTACCCCTTCCCGGCCCTTGTTTCACCGCTTAGGTGGTTCCTCAATATTCGGCGGCTGGAGTTCCCCGCTCGTTCCTTCCCCAGCGAGTAGTCGGATCGACTTGTGCGCGCGGTTCGATAACGCAGTCCATTCCCAGGTGTCATCCCGCCCCCGTAAGTGCTTTTTTAATCGGCTCGCTGAACGGATAGGGGAGAACCCTTTCCCCCCGAATAAGTTAGAGAGGAGAAGCCTACCTGTTCTTTTCCCCTCCCCTTCCAATTCACAACTGCCCGGTTTTTCGTCCATCATCGACTGCCGGTTTCCATCCCAACTCTCACAAATTGTTCTCACAACATAGTGCATGCAAGTGTTTTACCTCCCCGGGCAGGCTTTCCCGTTTCTTTTCTCGTTTTTGATCGAGGCTTCGGGCTTTCTGGTGACCTAAACAAAGTATTCCGGCTGAAGATTGTTCTTTATTTCCGTCTTCTGGCTTCCCCTTCACCCCCTTTCTCCGAAGCGACCGGACAATTTCAAAAGCAGTTTTCGTAACCCACCCTTCCTCGTCAGGGTAGTGCTTTTCCATATTCATCCGCTTTGGCCGTGAACTCTTGCTTTCTGCCGTTGCAAATTCCCTGGCTGGCAATAGCTCCCTCTGGTCTGCGATCGTTCCTCCCTCGATTTTGGCCGCAATTTCCCTTGGGATACGCTTTTTTGAGGGGGGTTCCTTTTGCCTTCAAACCCTACAGCCTTTTCACCGGCCCGGTAGAAAATTAGAAGCCGGTGTTGACGCCCCCCTGCCTCCACTCCTTCTTTTTCCCTGAGCTGGTTTCGAGGTGTTTTGAACCGACCCTCAATGAGTGCATGTTGCTCCCCTCCGTCTCAAACAAGCCCCTGCACCCCCTCCGGTGCAGCCGCTTTTTCCCCGTAGTTTTTTCACCGCCCTCCGCTTCAAGGAGACTCCCATGTACCACCTCTGTGCCGGTCGCAAAGTGCGGACCGTTATTTGTCCTCTTGTTTGATGGGCAGTTTGGACCTTTTTGAAGTTCTCCAAAATCATATATTTCCTAATTTTTTTGTAGCTGAGATTTTGATTTTTCCTCCTGCGTGGCACTTTCCATCCCTGCGATCAGTACCTGCGCCGGTTTTAAGCCGTCGTGTCCATTTGTATAATTTCATTTTTTTTGTCCTTTTTTACACTTTGTGCTCAGGAGTGTACCAAAACCCCCCCCGTAGGCGCAGAGCTGTCCTTTGGTTGTTAGGAGGTGGAGCCATTCTTTAGCACTGAGGAATTCGGGTCCTTCTCAGAAAGCAATTGTCTTACGTTTCGATAGCTGCAATCCAGTCTATCGTGGTCGTTGGAGGTTTCCTCTTTTTTCGGGGAGCGGTTCTCACCCCCACCGAGTTCTTCGGGGCTGGAGCCTTGCTTTTTATTCAATTTTTCGGCGAAAGTCCACTCCCGCCTCGAAAGGGCCCTCTTTTGTACCCCCACGAGGAGTTTTTGCTAACACCATCCTTCCGTAAGATCGTTGCGTAGATCAGTTTTGCTAGTGCATGATCCCCGTTCCTTCCGTGGCCGCCGATCCTTCACGCCCAGCTCGATATTTGGTCGGTGAGGGAACCTCCTACTCCTCTTTTTTCTTGTTTTCTCGAACACTGATTTATGGTCTTCTAGTCTTCGGCAGACCGAGTTTTCTCAATGTTGCCGTTAGACTCCCTCTTTCCTGAACTCTCTTCGCGCCGGAAATTTCTTTGGTATTTTTTCGGTCCGTCCTTGCAGGGTCTCTCGCGCTATTGCCACCTCCTTCCCGTTCACTGCCTTCGTTTCCCACTGGCAACGAGTTCCACGAGGTTGGTTTTTTTCCGACCAAACACTTTTCCGTCTTGGGTGTCTTCTTTTGCCTCTCTTGTTTCGCGATGGAAGCGGCGGTTGTCCTTTTGGTGCAGAAAAGTTGCTTTCGCCTGTGATAGGGTCCCGTGAGCCTTTCCAATACCTTAGTTCTCTTCAGCGTTTTACCTTCCTTTTTTTCTTTTCACGATGATTTCTTTTTTCCTTTGGGCCATTCTGTCCCTAAGCCCCGCGATGGCCCGTCTTTTCATTGCATGATCGATGTCGTTTTTTCCCTAATATTCTGTGGGGGCAAATGTCCTTCTTTTTTCCCCCTTCCGCCCTCCCCTCCGCCTTCATTCCCCCGAGGTTACAACGCTTTAGGTTTTTGGGGGTTCCCCCATCCTTTTTGCAAGGAGAACCATCACTTTCTTACCTTCTGGGAAATCCCCATTTCGCGGTGGTGTTCAAACCCCAGCCCCCCCTTGGCCTTGCCCCGATCGAACCCGTTTTTTTTGAGCAGCATTCTCCTGCCCCCTTTTTTCCCCCCTCTCAATCATCCAATCATTGAACTTTTGCAAATCCACGGTGGCCGGGTTCAATTACACCCCCTTTCTCCTCCACCTTTTTTGCTCCCCACCCATCGTGATGAGGACAGACCGGTTCTCTTGTCTTTACCGCTGGCCACACTTCAGTTAGTAGGTTTCCTTGGGACCTGCTTAGGCAATCTGTTTCCCCATCGGGCCCGTTTCCCTGCGAAAAATGGTCTCTGGCTTGGACCACGCTTTCGTTTTCCACTCTTAACTTCGAGGTTTACCCCTACACCTCCCCCGCTTTCTTGTGCCGGAAGACATCAACCACCCTTTTGGCTTACCACGGCGGAGTTTCAATGTCTAATGGGTTGCATTTTGGTCTCTGATCCCAAGTCTTCTTGTTTTTTTGTATCCCCTGGAAGAGTGTTTTTCTTTCAGGTTCGTGGGCAAACACCCTTCCTCTTTCCCCGTCCAATTTTTCGAATTGGGTTTTGTCTATACATGGGAAATTAATCCGGGCGCCGTTAATGGGTTCCCCTTCTTTTATGATAGGGTTGAGCTTTCGGTTCTCTCCTCGTCCGACGTGGTTAGTCCCTTCCTCCTGCCGGTTCTGGGAGATGGCACGTTTCTGCTCCGCCGGGTGCGATAGACAGTCTTTCCCCCTTTTATTCCGGAAGCATTTGCTGTCCGTATAGTCGTATGCAGGCTGAATTTTTTCTGTTTACCCCAACAATGACCCCTCCCTCCTCGGTTCTGCCCAGGACTTGTTCGCTTGCTTCTTTGCGCCCTTTCATGTTTACTTAGTATGTGGACTGCGAGCCTATGGTCTTTTCGGGTGTCAGTGAACCACGTTTTTTTGGTCCGCCAGTTAACTCCGGGACCCCCACGCTTGGCTACTTTCGCCGATTTTCACCCTTTGTTTTTTCTGGTCGCGCTCCCTCTTTTCGGCTGTTCACCTTTTTTTTGCGACACCTGTGAGCTTTTCGGGGATCGAGGAAACTTTTTGTTCAGGTACGCTTTTTTTTCTATTTTGTTCTCGGCGCTGCACTTTGGTGGACAAATTTCCCACCCTTTTTTCTTAGGTTATTCTATCTTCCCTCTTTATGAAGAAGGTGCTTTTAACCGTGATGTCATGGACGTGCCCAACCCTCCTGGCGTTTTTCAAATTTCTTCCCTCTGCGAGGGACGGAACCAACTTGTGCAGTAGTTCCTCGGACCCTTTCCCCCTCTTTTCTCATTCCCTTTTTTTTGTGTGGAGGTTTTGTCCATATGTGCCGGTGGTTAAGTTTACCCCCTAGCTGCACGAGACAAATTGATGATTTCTTAGCGATGGGACATTAAATTTCTTTTTTCTATTTCTCGTTTCTGAAACCGAATCCAATGGTTGGGAAATCTTTTAGCCCACCCAGGGCAGAGAGTCCCCTGGGACCTGCCTACTCCTGACCCTGACTTGCCCCCAACTTTTCAAAAACTCCAAAACAAGCTCTCTTTTACCCCTCTTTGCAGAGAGGACTTTTTCCGCTGGCCCAATCGTAGGGGCCTCCTTTTTGCCTCTCCCTTTTTATTGTCGATCGATGCGTGTCCCCAGCCTGTGTTTTCTGCCATGAAGTGCCCCGGTCGTGCCCGTCCTCGAAGGGCTGCTCCTCGACTTGCAAGCGCAGAGTCCGACCCTTCCCTTTCTTTGTCGGCTACAGTGTTGGAACTTAGCAGCCGGGCATAGCGTTCTTTTAGCCCCTAGGCTTCCGGATAGGACCCCCGCGATCCGCGGGAGTCTTGGTTTCTGCGCCTTGCCCAGTCGTTGGCTTTCTTGATTTCGAGGGCCGCTCCGGTTCACATCGTTACTGATACGATGATGAACCTTTTTCCTCCCCCTCCCCGCTAAAAACGCTTCGTGATTCTTTCTTCCCTACCTCGAGATTGCAGGGTTTGTTCGGCGGCCACTCTTCACCTTCGCGGCCCTCCCCGCTGATCTTGTCGGATGGGACTTTTTCGTCCTTGATCGCCCCAGTCAAGTCGAACTGTCGAGGTGCAAAACCATTCTTGCTGTCGGACTTTTTCTCCGTTCTTTTGACTTTCCCCCGCTTGCACCCAATGGCGTTCCTTCGAAAAGTTGACTTTTGACACCAGATGCGCGGAAAGAGTCCCTTCAAATCGTGGAAAGCCTCCTACTTTTTTCGTGCGGTGTCGTCTTCCCAGTCTTATAGACTGACGATGTAGTTTTTAGTCCACTGAGGATTAGTGGGTGTGGACTTCCTTTCCAACCAAATCGGCCAAACCCTGCCTTCCTCTGATGTCTTGGGTTGCCCTTCTTTTTCCCGACCCACCTCCCGGCATTGTAGTTCGTTGGGTGCACCGGTTCATCTTTTTCCCACGACGTCCTTTTGATCTTTTTTCTGTTTCTCACCCGAAAACGGTTTTTCGAAGCTGTCCCCCCGACCCCCCCTTTTCACCCCTTCTAAAGCGTGTACCCCGTATTCCTTTGACATTTTTTTCTGATCCGTCCAAAGGCCGAATGACCTTCCCCCCTGCCCCGAATCCTTTTTGAGCTTTGCTTGAGCGATTTGATGACGTGAATCCTTTTCGCACCTTTAACTGGTCACCTCATGATCATAGTTGAAGCCCAATCGCGGGAGCGACCCTAGCTTGCCCGTTCCCTCCCTTTCCTCATCTGTCCACTCCAACCTCGCCGCATTCATCGATTCTCATCGATGTTGGCCCCCGCAAGTCCCCCCCGCCAATGTCTGCTCCCTTTCCCCCCTTGTCTGCAGTGATGTGACAGTGGGTGAGGGAATTTAACGGTTCTTTCCGGGTGCTGGCGTTAGTGTGACCCATTTGAGTTTGAGTTTCTGACCCTTTGAAGGGCTTTTTTCCTTCGAGGGACTCTCTTCTTTCCCCCTCATTCACTGTCCCGCCCCCCCATGTGAATTTGCCAGGTTTGCCCCTTTGCTCAAAAGAAAGGTTCCGTTTTCGTCTCCATAATCTCGTTCATCTTTTCCCTTCTTTGGAGTCCTGGTGTTCCCTCGCTTATCCTTGATCCTTTTTGCTGCAATGACCTGTGTTGTTCCCACCCCTTCCTGCGTGTGACGATACCTCTGTGCTGTTCTTTGCTGATCGCGCTTTTTTTCACTGAAGGAAAGGCCACCCCCGCTTTTTACGGCTTCCGTACCCCCTCTTCTTTTCTCCTGTGTTGACTCCTCTCAGGACGTTTCCCTCCCCTTTTAAGAGCGAGGTCGCTTTTTGAACGGGTGACCCCCTCCTAGTTCCATTCTTTTGCTATCGAGTCCCTTAACGCTACTTCGTGACGCTGTCCTCTTCGACAGCAGGTCACTTTGCTTTTGCTCCCTCCTGTAAGACAGAACCATTGTTTTTTTTTTTCCGGGCCTAAAGGCAGGTCGCTTTCATCCACTTCTGATAGACCCTTTGCGTTCCTTTCCTCCATTTAATAATAATTTCCGTTCTTTTTCTCGTTTGCTTTCCCGAACCCCCCCCCCCTGGCCTCTATCTTCGGCTCCTACTCTGCCGTTTGGTTAATTCCTATTTTAGTGTGGACATTTGCCTCTACTCAAGATTTGACTGGACTGTTTTTTGCAATTTAACAGGAGGATTGAAGCGGACTTTTCCCTTTCTGGTGGGGAGCTTGTCCCTCCTTCCCTTTTATACCAAGCTGAGAAGCCTCCCTTCCCCAGACGTTCCCCTCCTTGGCGAAATATCAGAGACCCCCGATTCCGGCGAGGGTAGACTGTAGGTTTTTCCCAATCCACCCGCTGCGAGTTCGGTCCCCTGTTGAGCCTTTTCTTGTCGTATTTTCCCCTTTTCTCCCTTTTTTTCTAATGGAGCCAATTCAGTTTTCCCGATCCCTGGCCCCCCCTTTCTGCAACGCCGGATTCTCTCCCCCGGCCCCCCCACAACCTCTCTAGATTTTTCTCTGCTTCGATCAGTTCTGCAGGGCGCGCTTGATCAGACCCATTTCTTGTTTTGGGTCTCCGATTCTTCATTGACAGTCATAGATACTGGCCTGAATTGCACCGACCTTTCTTGTTGCCTTCTACCCCTGCGTTTTTTCTACTCTCCTCCCTGGTAATTGGTCGTTCTTGGCTCCTCACAGTGGGCAGGGACCCGTTTTTTCTTATCCGAAGAAATCTCTTTTTGTAGTGCGGGAAGATCCACCGCCTGCCATTGTATCTCCTCTTAAATTCTGATCTCGGAAGGATTAATAGCTTCGATTCCAGGCACGCCTCCTAGGTTGTTCGAGCACGCCCAAATTCCTAGCTGTGGTTCCCTCATTTGCGTTTTGGTCTACGGATCTCTTTTTTCTAGATTGGTTGGATTTTTTTGACGTTCTTTTCTACCCATCCTTTTCGCGTTATGAGGGCCCTGCTTTGTCAGTATTTGCTGTCGCCCTCGATTTCACGGAATTCTCTTTTTCTTTTTCCCATGGCATACGTTAAATAACTCTTGTCTCATCAAGTCGCCTCTTCTAAACTACTCTTTTTCGTCTCATTTTCTGGATTTTGCTGAGCCCCCGTTTTCCCGAGGCTGGCCTGATCTCTTTTTTCCCTCCTTTTTTGACCACCCCGTTGGTTTACCTCTTTGTGCAACAAAACAGACCGCACGGTTTTTTTTCAGTTGGGAAAAGATTTCCATGGGTTCCGTAAAAACAGGCGCTGTTCCTTTTGCTTGAACCGATCTCCTCTCTTTTGGGCTGGAGCAGGATTCGGATTTGCCCCCAAGCCAATCACAAAATTCATTTCCCCGCCCTCTTCGTGCAAGGACGGTGGCCTCCCTTCAAAAAAATCCTCCTCGGTCCTAATCGTCGGCCCTGATCGCCGGTTTTTCATTTGGCACGAAAACTGGCATCCCTTGAAGGTGCTCTGGCCGCGCTCGGCTGTCATTTGTTCTGGATTCACTCCAATGGTGAATCCGCGTTTTCCCTTTCTCCCTGGCTCCGATAGTGTGAAACCGCGTGGGACTCAAAAATCAACCTTTTTTCACCGTGCGACACCCGTCCCCTTTTTTACTTAGACGGCGGCTTCTCCTCATTCTCCTTACCCTGCCGACCATCGTGACTGCGCGCATGATAGGCCACAGTCCTTTTTTCGCTTCCCCCCACACCCTTTTTTTTTCCCTTTCTCGTCTCCGGGTTCTATTCAAAGGAAGAAATGTTTTTCTGCAATTTTCCTGCTTTTTCGGCTCATGGGTTTCACATCGGGTCTCGTCTTATCCCTGTAGTCTGTGGCTGGTCCTTCGGTGCCCATCGGCATCGATTAGCACCTCCCTTTTTTTCCTCAATTTCGCGGGCGTCCGGATGGGCGCCCCTCTTTTTTCTTTGGATCGTAAGGCGGTGAGGGTTTCTTCTAAGTTTTACAAGCGATGGAGGAGTCTAGGATCGCCGGGCGCCTTTTTCCCACCCCCTGACTCCCCCGGAAAACCTTATTCCATGGGGAGGACCTTGAGCTTTACTCCCCCTTCCCCTCTCATGACGAAGGGCCCTCGTTTTTTATTAGGTCAACATTTAATTTAATGGGTCCTTGGTCACATCCCCCCCCAGTGTTTGGTACGCCATTTGAATTTGTCCCTCCAATCGACCCTCCCCGATTTTTTTTTCTATCTCCCCTGACGTGGCTGGTCGAACCCGCTTTTTCCTCTCTATGCTTTATCGATGGAAAGTTTTTTTGTTTGCCTCCGTTTTTTGCCTCTATTGTATTGGTAGCGGTTGGTTTTTTTTTGTTTTTTACCTGTTTTGGTTCCTCGGTTCCCATCTACTTCCGCTTTTTTTCAGTGGAGCGAATGGTGGCGTCTCCTTCTTTTCTTGGGACTGCCAAGTCCCCCCCTTGAAGGCCCGTGCGCCGTTCTTTGCATTGTTCCCCCCGGCCCCCTCTATGGCTGTTTTAGTTTCCTTACGA
>Ga0179591_1317767_pt1 | contig 16939 bp, 17 predicted proteins | sample CZOMad2_1_08_16f_FD_182891 | JGI IMG/M metagenome (GOLD analysis project Ga0179591, IMG submission 182891) | Vadose zone soil fungal communities from Angelo Coast Range Reserve, California, USA - CZOMad2_1_08_16fungal (PacBio error correction) | ecosystem: Environmental > Terrestrial > Soil >... | reverse complement strand
ACAAAAATTGCCAGAAATTAGACACAAACTCCGTGTCTTTTTTCCAACCAAAAGGCCCACGACAGGCGTAGCCACACGCACAACCAAATTATTATGGTGGTGCCCCATTTTTCACGGCTCCAAAAAAGTCAACCACCCCAAAATATAAAAACTAAACCCCCACAACAAAACAACAAAACAACAACCCCCCCAAAACGTTTCCCCCGTGTTGAATCAAAAGCCCAACAGCGAGCTTTAATTTACAAGAAAAAGACACTTACACGAACACACACTTTCACCCCCCCACAAAACCCACACAACCCACCCCCACCCAAACCACCCCCACCATGCAACACAACCAACACAACAATCTACACACAACAAACCACCACCACAACCAACACCAACACACCAACCCCCAAAAAACAAAAAGACCACCAAACCCTCCTCTTCCTGGTTTCGACGGTTTCCCCGGTATCATGTTTGGTTTCTAGAGTAGTGGAATGTCGGTCACGGTGGTCTTTTCCCCGTTTCTGACAGGTTTGGTGGCAGGTTCCTGGCCTTTCGGGGTGTGGGCCCGCGCTTTTCCCCCGTCGGCGTTGGTCGTAAGTTTCTTCTTCTGCCTTGCCCTTTTTCGTCAAAACTTCCCTTTTGGCAGGTTTTGACCGTGTTTTTTCTTTTTTTTATGTGGCCCTTTTTGGTTTTCTATCCCTCCGTTCAACGATGGAGATTTCTGGTCGAAGGTGGGCCTTCTTGACGGGGTTAGGTCATGGGCCCCTTTTTTTCTTTTTTAATTTAGGGGCACTTTGAGTTAGCTTTGTCCAGGCTTTAAAGGGGGTAGGTTCTTTGTTGGTCACCAACTGTGCTTCCGGTGTTGCTATTTTCGGGTGGTTTTTTGCTTGACAGCTGGATTTGTTCTAATTGTCAGTGGGTGTGTGTCATTAGGTTTTTTTTTTTACCGAGGGTCATTGACCCTTCAAGGAGGAAAGACGTTCCCTCGGCCCCCTTCTTTTTCTTTGGTGTGAAGTGTGTTGACCCTGCTGATTGTGAGCGCTTTCCCCCGTTTTTTCGTTGCCTCTCCCCGGTGGTCCGCCCCGGTGCGGTCGTGTCACCTTTTTGGTTGAAGTGAGTCCTTCCTGCCAGTGGTATGGTTATGGTCCCCCTTCTGGGCGGAACCCGCTGGCCCCACTTTCTTGACTTGGAAGACGGTCCGCGTTTGGCGGGATCCCTTTTTTACGTTTAAGTGGACTGTTAGGTTGGTGGGGGTGGAGGATCGTCAGGCACCACGATTTTCGGTGGTTAACGGGTTTCCGGTCGGTACTTTGGTTGGTTCCGCTTTTCCGGAAGCTTCTGGTCCTGCTACCGGCTTCGACTTTTCTGAATTTGGTCTTTTGTGGAAGTACCCCTTTTTTGAGACCGCTGGTTTTCCCGTTTCTGTTTTTCCCGGTCTTGTCGGCCGGTTCTTGTGACTCCCCCTCACTCTCTCCTTTTTGAACCCGGAGGGGGAATTCACTTCCTTCCCCCCTGACTTGGCCTTAACCTTTTGCCACTTTTTGCACCCGATGTTTTTTTCGTTTAACGCGGTACTTGTTACATGTTTCCCTCCTTTATGGGTCTGGGCCTCTTTGCAAGACAGGGGCAGGCTTTTTCTCGTTTCTGTAATTTGCTGTACGGTGGTCGCGGTAGCACTGACTTCTTGTGCCGGTGGTACTTTGCGAAGGGATGGGGTTTCGGCTTCTTCCCTGCGTTTTGGCACCTCCCTGTTTTCTGGTGGTTTGCCCGTTCCGCGGTCCCTGGTCTTGGGGAGGCGCGAAAGAACTGCCCCCAGTTCCCCTCCCCCTCCTTTTTTTTGGGGACGGTTTTTTTGTGAGGTGCCCCCTAGAGCCAGTGGCGGTACCCCCTGGATTTTCTACGGTGTCTGTCCTGTGTTTCTTTTGCCCGGAAGTCAGGAATTTTTATGGCGGCAGGTCTGCATTTTGGCGGTTTCCCTTCTTCGCTGTCCTCGGCCCGTCGGCCCGCGACGCCTTAAATTCTTTTTACGCGGGGCCGGTCCCCGGCTTTCAGGAGGGTTCTTCCACGCCCACGGCGAAGTGGGGCAAGGCGGCCAAGGTTGCCCCTTCAGTGCTAGGGTTCGTGCAATTTCCCAACTTGCATTTTTTCCTGTACGGCGCGGACCGCGTAAAGGAGGCCCCCCCTGCGGACATGGCGGATGTCTTGGTTTTCAGGCTGTCGTCATTACACTCTTTTCAGAGTGGCCCAAGGACGGCAGAAAGATTCCTTCGGGGTGTGTGGGGGTGGGGGGGGGGAACTTCTTCCCCCGGTTGACTCCGACGCCTTGGATTTAGGAAAAGGAGGTCCACGTGGATGCACCTTTCCCGTTTTTTTACCCAACTTTTCCCGCTTTTCCCCGACGTCTTTGGTGTTGCGCGTTGACGCGGTCGGCTTCCGCTATCAAAGAGTGGTTGTTGCACTTTCCCCTTCCCTTTCTTTTCATCTGCTGAGACACCCCCCCTTTTCCCGGGAGGAAGATGGCAGCGGCCTTCCGTCCCCTTCGGCAATCCCCCCCCTTGACTTCCGCCCCGCACGAACGAGTCAGCGTTGACCCCCTTAGTACATTTGGCGAGTTGGCAAAGGAGAGTGTTGTTCGTAGTTCGTCTCGGCGTGTTTTGGAAGAGGGAACTCCATACTCTCATACTTTTGTTTTTTTGTCTAGCTTTATGTGACGATGCCCCAGAAGACACTCAGAACTCCCTCACACCCCCCTCGAGTGAGCTAACCATGTTGCCAGTTTTCCCCTCTTGTCCTACCCCCATGTGTTTTTTGCAGGCTTCCCCGTTGCCTTTTTAGAAAGGCTTACCGTTATCGCCCCCTCTCTCCTGGTGACCTCCTTTGGGGACGGTGAGCAGAAGTCCCCGAAGTTTTTCAACGCGTTTCCCACTACCCAATACTGTAGCTTATAGACTACGAAGAAGTTCCCCCCCCCTGAGAATCCCCTAATTTTTAGGATTTGCACGAGGGTGGTGCGAGTCCCTCCTTGGCCTTTCCTAGTTTCCCTCCGTGTACCAAATCCCCCGACAGAACGCATAAGTTAAGCCCATGGGTGCTTAGTAGCCGCCATTTTTCCTGCCGATGAAAAGGTTCCCTACAAGGCCCGACGACCTTCCAAAATGGACCTCCTTTCCGCTCCTCGGTGACCGAGCTTCCCCCCAATTCCCCCAAACGATTTTGCAGGTTTGTTTTTCCCAAAGATCAGACCTGTGCAGACTTTTTTACTCATGTTTTAAACGTCTCTTCCCGGGGTGAATAAAACTCCACGTCCCGGAGGAAGACTTCACCACGTAAGAATTCCCTTTTTGCCCATTCTACGGTGTCCACGGGTTGAAGGCCCTTGATAATTTTCTCACCTCTTTAACCTTGCATCCCTACCACTTGAGAAGTTTGCATGTCACCCCCCCCCGGCCACGTGAAAGACGCCCCGGCGAAGCCCCCTTCCTTGTCCCGTTTTGCCTGTTTTTCGTTCCCTTCCCTCGCCCCCTGCCACCACCCGTCCCCCGAAAGACCCTCTTTTAACTCCGGTTCCCCTTTTTTCGCTGATGCCTTCTCGTCCTTTCCCGCGTTACCGACCGTTCACCCTCCCCAAACCCCCATGAACCGGAGGTTGAGGAAGACAGTTCGTCTGATATATTATTTCCACTTAACCCCGCCTCCGTTTTTTTGAAAACCAATCAACCCCCCCTTTGAAAAGAATCCGCCTACAACCTTCAACCACCTTTTTAGTAACAACGCTGACTTCCGCACCCATAGAAGCTCCCAGAAATTAAATGTCCTCAAAGCTCCCCAGGTGGTCCCGCTTCTCTCCAAGGTTTCCCGGTCCACTCCGCCTTTCCCCCCCCCGTTCCAGCCCCCTGCCCCCCTCCCCTTAAAAAAAGCAAGCGGGTTCTTCCTGCGCCCTGCACATGGACGCCCCCCTTACCCCTCTCCCTCCCCTCCGGTATTCCCCCAACCTTTACCCTCTGTGCCACAGGACACACCCTTTTCCCCGTTTTGCGTTCAGGTTTACAGCCGCCCCACCGGAACGACACCGGCCCAGCTCCGCCCCCCCCCACTGCCCCTTCCACGGCTCCGAAACCCTCTCCCTCGTTGGCATTGTTTTGCCTTTTTCCCGCCCAGCCCGCCGCCACGTTAATCCCGACCCGGTCCTTGGACCACCGTCGGCACAAGCCTCCTTGGAGCTTTTCCCCCCCATGCCAGCTTTTTTTTGCCCTTTTCCTTCAGTGCCGCCATTCCAAGGACGACTGTCCTTCCCCGGGGAACCCCCCAGAACTTTGTCCCCCTTTCGATACCGCCTGGTCGTAAAAAGTCCTCACCCCAACACCCCCCGTCCCCCCCCCCGCGTACACAGCCCCCCTTCTTCGCAGCACCTGTCCCGAGCTCCACTCGTCCGTCGCGCCCCCACCCACCCCTGAACAACGGAGCGTGAAAAGATAACAAGCTTCTGTTTCCTCCCTCAAACGCCAGCCCCTGCCCAGTTTAACGCCCCCGTTCACTTGGTCACCAGACAGTCATACGTTCCGCCCGCTACTTCCCCGCTTCGTGCCACCCGCTTGTCCCCCTCCCCCCTACCCTCGCCGTCAGCAATTGGCGGAACGAACGTACTCTGGGGAAGAGGTAGTCACTTTCCATCCCCTCAGACTCACCCCCCAATTGAAATGCCCCGCCCCACCCACCCCCCCCCCCCCCCCCCCCCCCCCCCCCCCCCCCCCCCCCCCACCCAACCCCAACCCCCCCCCCCCCCCCACCCTCCAAACCCTGATCCCCTGTGTCGGTGCTGCGGTCATCGTCCCCCTGGGAGACGACCGCGCGCCGCCTTACCCCCTCTGTTTCGTACCCACATTACCCAGAACCCCCCCCCCCCACCGGCCAAGGTTTCGCCGTAAGCAGTTTGACCAATTTTGACCGCGTTCCACCGTTGCCGAAGCCAACCCACTTCCCGCGACCATTTTTTAAAAAGGTGCTCCTTTTGGAAGTGCCGACTTAAGCCTCCTCCCCTCCCCCCCCACAGTCCTGAATTTTTTTGCTTTTCCCCCAGGCGGAACCCGCCATCTGCCCCTTCGTGCCTCTTCATTAACCATTGCGTGTTGAAGAACGGTCAATATCTCCTCCTTTCATCGTTTGTTGTTGAGTCGCCTATGTTAGGGCGGAATTTATTGACGAGAACTCCCTACGGTGCCCTTTGGACGGGTTCCTCCGTTGGATCTTGCCTTCTTGGGGGAATGTTCATGGAGTTCTCCCCCTGGAGGTCCTCACTGATGATGGACTCCTTGTTGGTAAGGTTTCCTGGTTACTTTTTGTAGTCCGTTGACGGTCACGGTGGGTCCTTTTGGTAACGTTCCGGCCCCGAAGCCGGGCGTTGGGGTCCGGTTTTTGTTCCGCGTTGGAAAAGGTTGTGTGTCGACGTTTTTTTTCCCCCGGATATGGTCGTGGAAGGGTTTGCTGCTTTTTGGTCTCCCTGCAGACCTACCCGATGCTTCCTTTTTGACTTTGCGCCTTTTCCCCGTTTTCTTGGTGACGGCTTGCTGGCTTTCCCTTTTACCTCTTTTGCTTGCAAGAGGGAGCTTTATTTGAACCCGGTAATGGTCCTCGGTTCTCTAGGTCTGGATTTTCAGCGGTATTTGGACCTATTTCGGTTGCGTGCACTTTTTTTCGCAGGCCCGGGTACTTGGTTTCCTTTGTAGAGGTTGTTGTTTCCCCCCCAGCCCTTGCGTTCCCCGTGGGCTTAATTGATGGGTGGCTGCCGAGCTGCTTTCCACGCCGTTTTGCTGCCGGGAACCTCCGGTGGTTGTGTCTGTGTACGGTACCGGATGGACGCGTTGACCCCGGGCCTTCTCGTCAGCCGCTCAGTTCCCCAGCCTTTACGGCGGTAGCTTTGTTTCGGGGACGGTTTTTGCGGTCTACCGTTTCCTCTTGACACGCCACTTTTGGCGGTACGAGGTGAAGAGGTTAGGCTTTCCTTTTTCGGGGTCGGAAACTGCCTCCTGTAAGGGAGTTCAGGTCTTTCCCCTGAGTCCCGCTGCCTTTTTTATGACGCGTTGTAAAAAGAAGTGCCTGTTTGGCGGGTTTCTTTTTTTCCCCTTCTCTTCATGGACACGGTACGTGGCTTTCTGCTGGGAGGAAGGCGGGCCGTCAAATGCCCGGTCCTGTTGTTCTTGTCCCCGGAGGTAATGTTCTTTTTCGTTCTCGTTCAGGTGACGCTTCCCGTTTTAGGCGTACGCTGCGCAGCGGGCGTGTTTCGGTGTTGGCCCTGCTTTTAAAGGGTTGTCCCTCGGTTAACCCGCGGTCGCTTTTTTCGGTCGGAAATTTTTGATTGGCTCTTCAAGACCCCCCACCCGCTCCGTGGTTCGTTTGCCGTGCCCTGAACTTGTTTTGAAGATTGCCTTCCCCCTTGTTGATACCAGTTGGGAAACCTTTATTTTCGGTGTGGTTCCCGCAGTAATGCGGTGATTCGAATATTTTTTCACCGCGTCTACGCACTGGTTGGGCTAGGGAGCGTGCCCCCTACGTCCGGTAACCGGGGAGCGGGTAACACTTTTTTTTCCTTGGTTGACGGTTTTTAAGGGCTTCCTTGCCAGGTTGGCGGTTACGCTGACCCGCTTTGCTTTGTGAAATCCCTTTTGCTTGTGTTCTGTTCCTTGTGTAAATGGGGCTTCACTTCCCTTGATGATCCCCCTTGCCTGCCACCGGTCCCCGGAAGTGATGAGGGGACCTGTTTGGGCGGCTTGAGGTTTGACCTCCCCTTAACTTAATAACCTTTTGTTGCTTTTTTTTAACTGCGTTTTCCTTGGGAGGCTCACGGTAGGTTTCCCTTTCCTTTTTTTTCCCATTTTTATGCCTTTTGCGTTTTCAGGGCGTCCACTCAGGTGGCAGGTCCGTCAAAGCTTTCAAAGTCTGACCGCCGCGGCGGCGGTTCTTTTTTTTTTTATTCAGGCGGCATTTCTTTCCCGACACGGACCCGTTCAGGACGGGCGGCCAAGTGAGAAAGTCTTAGTCAGTTGACAGTTTGTCTTGCACCAAGACCCCCCTTCCATCGTTGTTTCTTGACCGGTTTTTCCCCCTTTCACGTGAGGCCAACGCCCGAAAGTTCCGGGAATCTTCCCGGTCCAAGTACGGACGACCGTTTTACACTCGTTTTTGTCCAAAGGATGGACCTGGCACCGGGCCAGACCCCTTTTTCGGTCTTTTTTCCCCTATGGTCCCCTGTTCCCCCCTTCTTCAAAGTTGAAGTTCCCTTACTCTCGCACAATTTTAAGTCCCCGCACACAAGCCTGGTGGTGGCTTTCTTTTCTTTTGAATAGGCGTCGTCCGGCGTCACCCTAGTCTTTGCGTGGGAGTGTTAGGTCCTTTTTTTCGGAGGGTCCGACGTACCGGCGCCACTCACATCGGCCCCCCCCCAGGCGGACGTAGTTCCTTTTATTCCCTGTTCGGGTTACCCGACCGGAACCTTTTTTAAGACTCCCTCAAGAAAGGCCCCGTAGCGCGGGTGACCCCGATTTTTGGCGCCTTTCTGAACCCGGAGGTGTGGTTCGCGAGTTTCTCTTCGCGTGCGGACGCGGCGAGCTCAACTTGATAGGATTTTTACAATTAATGTGACTTTTTGTTTGATTTAGAGAGTTTTCTCCGCTGAACACCAGTCCCTTTATTTTTACCTCTACAGCAGCCCAAACCAAGATTAATGGCCGCCGTTCACCTGACAAACCACTGATGGTTTCCCCCCTTGTATGACCGAAGGTTTAGTTTCCTTTCAGTGAACAGGTGCAGGCTGCCGCGCGTCAGTACAAGAACAGACCCTAGCTTAATGGAATCGGTGTTTGATTCCGGCCGGTTGAAGCCTTCCGACTCCTTACCTCCTTTCAGACAGACCAATAACCTATGTCCTATCCTCCCCTCGACGAGGATTTCCTCATCCAACCACCACAGAGGCATGCACGCTGAAGAATTTAAAGGTGTGTTCCTTTTCTCTCCATTTTCAGACGGTTAAGTAGTTTCAATCCATTTGAACCCATAAATCGATTAAGGCTACGCGGTTTCAGTGAAGTCGTGCCGAAGGAAGCCCCCTCTTGCCAGTGGTTCTACCTTATACCTGACCGGAATCCTCGCATGCCCCCTTGACGAATGGCAGTGTTCCCCCCCAATCGGTGACGTTAAAGAACCATTCCTTTTTAGTTTTTGTTAAAGAACAATACCCCTCTTCAGTGGTCAATAATTTTGTAGCTTGGTCCGCACTTACCTTAAGGTGACGGTTTTTTGATTCAAAAGCACATTCCTTACGATTTTCCTGTCCCAAGAACCATTGCCGAACTTCTTTTAGCCTTCTAACTTTGCCTTGTGCCGCTAAAGACTTGAAGATTTGTCAAATGCAAGGCAACCGTGGACGACCTTAGGGGCCTTGCGTAACCGGAACCAGTGCACCGCCTGGCGTAACAAGCCCCAGTACCGCCCCAAACGTGGTAGTAGGAGTACATCCCTCCCTCCCTCCCGCCAACTCCAAGAACCCAGCTTTCGGTCCCGTAGTTTTTGCAGCCTATGCCTTTCTCTCCCCCTGCCGCAAAGTTACCCCCGTCCCGTTGCAAACCCGTACACTGGAGGTGCAATGATCCTTTCCCTGGTAGCAATAGTTAACTCAACCTCCTTTTGAGAAGAAGGTCAAATGGCCACCGCCCGAAAGTTTGGTGACCCCCCCACCCACCCAAAAAACGCCCCAAATCGGCCCTCACCCCCCCGGTAAAGATTTACCCTCCCCCTGGCCCCACCGCCATTCGTGCCCGCTTTTTAAACCAGAACTGCCGTTCCCCAAAAGGCTTCCGCCAGCTTCCAATTACGCGAGAGTTTTTGGTAGGGAATTGAACCTTTCCTCTAATCACCCTCCTGTTCACCCCCACCCGTGAACCTTGCCCGCCGTCACACATTTTTCAGCGGGTTCTACATGGATTGTAGAAAGAGCCGCCCTTTTGTAAATTTCCTCCCGCTAGAAGTTAGGTTTTTCCCAACCAAAGTCCCAGCTCCTTCACCACGGACGAAACATTTAAAAAGGTTTTAGCAATTCCGTTCAACCGTGAACGAGTCTTGATACCCTACTAAACCCATTCCCTGCGCGCTCCCGTCCCCTTCCATTTTGCGAAGGTGACCGCCAGGCACGCCCCGCATCCTGCCACCTTGTAAAGAAATTTTCCGCCGAAACCGAGGAGGGAATAAAGACCCCTCGGAACCCGTCGTTGGTCCTCGTTCCCCCCCGCCCAGAGATTGTTTATGCAAGAACTTCAATTACACTGTCTGTTTTCGGTCCAATTTTTGGAAACCAAACAACCCCCCCCCCCCCAATTCACAGACGCCGGCGTTCCCCGAGATCCCACTTTTTTGTCGCGTCACCCATCCAGAGCTTCCCCCCAACCCGTTCACACCCTCCCCGCAACAAGATACCGCCGGCCGGGGGGCCGTCCCGATGCCTGTTCTAGCTCTTGAGCCCCTCCGTTTAACTTTTACAGAACACACCACCTTCCACCCGGAGGTGACCCGCCAGACCCGCGTTTTCTTTCCACTGCCCAGACATGATCGTCCCACCGCCCCACCCGTCCCCCGTTTGCCATACCCCCCTTTCCCCACCGTTAACTTGCCCCGTTCCGTCCATGCTTGAACCGCTGGTACCCACTCCTGCCCCGTTAAAGCCATTACCGGCGTTTTTCCAAGAAATCCATCTTCCGCGTTTATCTCAACGGTGACCCATGCCCCCGCCTTCCCCCAACGTTATCCCCTACTTCACCACGTGCTCTTTGGTGATTACGTGCGCCTCAGAAACCATGCCTGTACCGAAACGAGGAAGTGAAAAGAGTTGAGTACACCCACTGTCCAGTTAGTTGTTCAAAAAATTACCCACCCCCAATCGGCGTTGTCGACCCAAGCATTTAACTCCTAAACAACGTGATTCTTTTCCACACGGCCGGCGCCTCCAAAAACAATTCAGTTTCAGGCAATCTGACGTTTGAAGTGCCTCGAACTTGCCTTCCCCCCGCCTCAGCACATTTACCTCCCTGACCCCCCTACCTGACCAAGGAAACCAGCACCACGAGGTCCAAGTTTTTTTTTTTACTTCCAAATTGACAGCCTTCCTCCCGTCTCCCCTCTGATGCCTCCTCCTCCTTGTTTATCGATTTTGCTGTCATGAAAGCTGCAATGGTTATGATTTAGGTTGCCTCCCGGATGGAGTTTTTCTCCCTGGTGGTCAAGTCCCGGTCCGGGCTGGGGTAACATTTTTCTTCTGGTTTCCTTCCCGTCCGGCACTGCCACGCTGGCCCTTTTAACTCCGGGTGTTCCCTTTCCTTTTTGTTTTGGCGGCTCTGCCGGGTGCCCCCACGGCCTTGGAGGTTCCTTCGTGGTACCCTTCCCCGGACAGACTTTTCCGTTGGTCTGGTGAAGCTCGTCCGTTGGTGTACGACCCTTAGGTTTTCCCGGGGTTTCTGAGGGAGGGTCGTCGACTGCCAGTTTGCTTTGATGCAGAGTCCCCGACGCCTCTTTTGTGAAGGTTTCAGGGCTTCCGGTGGTGACGGCGGCCCATTTCCCAACGTGGGATTTTCCCTCTTTCCCCCAGAAGTTTTTCAGAATGTAATGTCTTGGGGGGTTGTGGGTCACTGGGTCGTCTTTTATTGAAAGCGGTTTCAGATGGTGGTAAGGGTACTCGGAGGCACTTATTTTTATTAGCGCCCCCGTTTTCCTGATTTTTTTAAGGGTTTCTCAAGTTTTCGGTGGCTCCTATGCGATTTGGGTCTTGGAAAATAAGGGTAATTGTTTTTGTCGTTAGGTTTAATGATGCCTGGGTTGCCCTGCCGGTTAGCTGAACGGACGGCTTCCCAAGAAGGGTTGACCGGCGGCCGCTGGTGCTGGACTGTTTTCGTTTTTTTTTTGGAGGCCCCTCTTTTCGCTGAGGTTGGCCGCGACGACAACGGCGTCCCCCTGGCTTTCGCCGGGTGTTTCTTAAATTTTTGCCGTTTTCATTTTCCCCCATTGTTCATGGAGGCACTGGGGATTGCAGGGCGGCATTTCACTGTTTATGACCCTCAATTTTCCTTTTCCCTCCTTTGTCTTTTTCCTCGTTTTTCCATTCTTTTCAGGAGGTAACTTTTGCTTCTTGGGATGACCCTTCCTTCATGCCAAAGATTTGCCTAATTGTTTCCCTCCCTTTTCCATTTCTGGGTTGGGCCGGAAGCGTCATGTCCCTTTGGCCGTAGGGAGCCTCCTGGGAAGTTGTTCTTTTGTGCTCCTCTCCAGGTTTTTTACTCCCCTTGTCCTTAGTCGGTCTTCCGGGGGTCCCCCAGTTTGTTGATTTCGCTGCACTAACACCCTGTCTCTGTTTTTTACTGGCTGGGTGGTATGGGTTGGAGGCGGAGTGGACTGCTTGTTGCTTAAGGCTTTCGATGTGAGGTAATCGGATTTTCCGTTTCTCTTGTCTTTATGTTGACAATCCTCCCTTGGCATGCGGTAGCGGACCACGGCGGTATTTTTCTTTTTGTTGGATGCTTTTTGGTCACCCCAAAGTTTGCTTTGAACGGGTGGTACGTTTACCGCCTTTTCCTGTCTGCGCAAGCCTTTGGAGGAGGAACCTCGGTGTTCTCAGGTTTTCTTGTCGTGGTAACGTCCTTTTCCCTTTTTTGCCTTTTTTTGCCCTTCTTGTTATAGTTCCGAAATATTGGACGGCGTGTAGCTTAGTGCTGGATTTTCTTTTTTGGCCCCGCGCTTGGGTTTTGTCAAAAAAAAAAGAGAATACCCACGTTCCTGTACCTGTCGGGAGAACGTTTTTTCTGTCGTTTTTTCTGTTGACCCTTGGCCCCCAGTGTCCTTCTTCACTTGGCCGTATTTTCCCCTTCCGGCTATTCCCAGGAACTCCCTCTTTACACTTCTGAAGATGCACTTTGTCTTTTTTTAAGTAGGAGTCAACGGCTCCTCTGGTCTAATTAAAGTTCCCTTCCCGTTGGCGGCCCTTAGGCCGGCGGACCCCCCGTAAGTGAAGGCGGCCGGTCAAGAAAAACAGGAAAGGTTGCGGTTGACGTCCCCCGCCCAATTTCATGACATTTCTGTCTACTTTCGAGAATTAGATTCTTCCTTGAACGCTTGTTTTTGACTCCCCTTGCCCCCCCTTGCTACGGCACGGCCTGTCCCCCCACTTCGGCCGTTCTTTTCGCTGGACATGCTGCCAAGACTTCCCCGGCCCCGGAACGCGCTTAACCAAGCTACTGCATAACCCTCCTTCGGGGTTGGTGCGGCGACTTCTGCCCTAGTAGTAGCTAACCGTCCGTAGGTGGGGGTCTTGCAACGGCCCGTTTGAGGCTGCGTCGTCTGCCCTGATCACCACCGGCTTTTAACCTGGGCTTCGCTTTCGGCGCCTCGGTCGCCGGCTGACCCGACCCTCCCCTTGCCCTTGAACTACCCAAAAGAAACCAATGATCTTTCCAGTTCATGGTTTTCCCGGCTTAACCTTGCGCTTTTTTTTTTTTCGGTTTCTGTAGAGTGCGTGTTTTGAAGAGGCAAATCTCTCCCTTCTCTTTAAGTTTTGTTTCTCTATTTTTTGTAGTTGCAAGCCTCTGAAAACCCCGGCCGCCTCCGAAAGGCAGACCTCCCCCACCCCTCGCCCAGGTCTCAGTCGCCACCCATTTCATCCTGTTCAAGATGCCCTTTTCACAGGTTTTTCTATTTCCTTTTCCAGGATTTTTAAACCTGCGAGTCCTCTCCCTCCCCTTAGAGAATGTGTGGTGGCCCTGGTGCCCGGTTTGAATCTATCAGCCGTCACGTTTCCCGCACATAGAAACATATGTGATATCCCGGACGCCGTCCCGACTGGAATCCCTTTCCCGTCCGCCGCAAACTTGACCCAGACCCCCCCCCTTTTGCCGTTACGGTTTGTTCTAGGCTCCTTCTCCGCAGTTGTCCGCCTGGCCTTTTCCGCCAATAAAAAACCCAACGTCGCCGAGCCTTGGCCGGTTTCCTCTTCGCCGCTTGTTTACTCCCCAGCCGACGTATAATGAAGACTCCATTCGCCGTCACTTCTCAGTTCCGTTTCACCGCAGGTTCTCGTCAGCCCCCCGCTGCCTGGTTTCCCCCTGTTTTTTTTTTGACGCTTTATTAGACGAATTGGGCACCCGGTCCAATCCACTTCGTCCGTTGGGAATCACCCCGCCCCAATGAAAAGTGGCCGACTGCCCAAAGGCACCTCCGCGGCCGTCTCCGTGCAAGGGTTTTTGTTCCCCTCTAACTTGCCGCCCCCCCTCTTCCAGGCAACCTACACATTGCCGGAACCGGAAAACTGTGACTCCCCCCCCGTCAAGGGTACCCCTCTCCTTTACTCCAACCCTTTTTTTTGTTCGTCAAACATCAAGCTCACAAAAGTCCCTCCCCAGCACTTTCCAGAGTCAAGACGTTTTCCCTCTCTTTCAGGGACCCGACTCTACGTTACCTCCACCCAACCCCCTACAACAGTCGGGTGCCCCACGCTAAAGGCCACTTTAGTTATCGAAACCGCCACCTCCCCTACCGACTTTTCCCCGCAGCCGTCCAGTGGTGAACCCACCGCTCACCTTTCCAGACCTTTAACTCCTTTTCAGGTTCACCGCACTTTTTCCCCTTTTTTGGTTAATCAAGAATAGGCCAAGTCACCGCATTACCCCCGGCTTCCAAACTTACCTCCAGTGCACCGATTTCGCCCAACAGGTGACTTCCCCTCGCCGTCACCGTTACGATTGCGTCCCCCCCCCGAGCCGATTTCGGCTGCCGTTCTCATCAGCACTGACCTCCTCTCACGCAGTAAAATGCGGACACACAGTACAGTCCTTCCGTTAACACCGAACCACACTTTAGGTTTACGCCTCCACCTTTCCCTCTTCCCCCTTTGAATCCCCTCCCCCCAACCATTTTTCCCGCCGTAACCAGGAGTCATTGACGTGCGCCCTCGGACGGCCCTACCCAGCTAACCCTTTAAGACTTGTTTAATTTTACAATTAGCACGAATGCACCTTCGTTGCCTGACCGCGTTCATACACGGTTGTAGAAGACCGTCCCCCCCGAATAATTTAGTACGTGAACGGTCCCCACTCCCCCCCCATTGACACCCCCCGAAACGGCTTCACCTCCGTTCAACACAAGTGGTGTCGATACCCTAATTGCGTTGACAACCGTTCACAGCCACTTTACTAGTGTCACGTATTTAGCCGGCAGGTCGCCCCTTTTCTTTGGCTCCCCCTCCCCCGGTTACGCGTTCCGACCAAAAACCCCTGACCACCTGGCGACCCCTGGAGGTCTCACCTTCGTACCCATAGAGCACTTCCACCCGTCCCGCCCTCATTTTGTGCCCCAACCCGATCAACAGGACGAATCTTACCCCCGGAACTTCCTTAGTGACCACAGTTTCACCCCCCTTCCCTCTCCCCAAGTTTCCGAACCCCACCTTCGTTTTTTCCGATATAATCGGTTGCCCGATTTATAGTGTTTTGCCCCACTCAGCAATCACCCACGTCCCAGCCCTTTGGCCTCCAACGAGAATGCGGTGATGCCGCCTCCTTTTTGCCATCAGAACGCCCCTGCGGTTAAGTTCTGTCCCCCCACGGTACTTCGGGCCCACCAAAAGTGCCCTTCCTCCTAAGACCAGTGAAAAGGAGTTCCGTCCTCCGCCCCCACCCATACTCCTTGCCGGCGTTACCCTTGCAACTAGTTGGTTCGTGGAAGGCCGCGGCCTCCAGAACCGTCCCTGACCGCCTTACCAAAGGAAAAGCCCCCGCGAAATGTTTTCTTTAGGGTACCATCCCTTTTCCATGCGTTAGACCTGACCATTCTACTCTTTTCCCTTTTGTGTTTTTGTTGAGTTTGAGGTTTTTTTTAACGATGTCAATTGTCTTTTACACAAGACTGTGACGCGGTTTTCGGCGCCCTTTGTCAAGGCGTCCTGGCTTAACGTTCCGGCGGCTCGGCGGCGGCCATGGCCCCAACCTCGATTTTGGATTGCCGGGTCCTTGTAATGGTGGTGGCGGGCGTTTTCGTGTGTTTTCCTTTTTGGGCCCCCGCTTCGAAGCAGCCTGGTTGTTGGTTTGTGACGCCCACCTTTTGTTTTAAGACCTCTTTCACGGCGTCGCGGGCGTCAGTTTGCTTTGGTTCTTTTTCTGATGGGCCGGCAAGCACCCGACCCCGCTCGGTGGTGACGGCGGTGCCGGCCGGGTGCTTTTCTTTTTCCCGTGGGAGCTACTGCTGCCGTTTTCTTTCGGTAACGCCGTTTACTTCTTTTTTTTTCCCTCGGTGGATTTGGGCCCTGTGTCCCACTCCTGGCCGTGGACGGCGGCTGCCCTTTGTTAGCCTGTTTTTTCCCCCCTAGTTGATGTGACGGTGGACTGTTTAAGGCTTTTTGTTCGATCCTCCCGCCGGGGCGCGGGCATTCCGTTTTTTTGTGTTTTTGGGCGGTCTTTTTTTCCACGGGGCGGGTCCGACCCCTTTCTGGAACTCCGTGACAGGAGGTAAACGCTTGCTTCAGGACGGTGGTGGTGGATGATGGTGACGGACCCTGCCCCCCCCCTTGTTTCGTTAACTTTGTGCTTGCGGGTCCCTTGTGAAGCGGCACGGCTCCCTTTATTTTAGGCCTTCTGTCAGGTGTGTTGAAGGACCGCTGCCACCCCCTCTCTTCCGTTGAATTCCGGGTGGAGGTGACGATTTCACTGCTTTGGACCGTTTTTTGGCTTCGGCGGGGGCGGCGCCCGTGGAACCCCACCGCTTTCGTTGTTCCTGCAGGGTCCGGCGTTAATGTTTTTTCCCCCGGAGTTCAGTGACGCGGGCCCCTGTTCTTCGGCGTCACGCCGTTGACTTGTTTTGCGGTGGTGACGCAGTACTGGTGTTCCGCCGCAGGGTCCACTGCGGCGGGCTCCCTTCTTCCAGGGTTTCTTTCGTCGTCCGAAAGACAAGTTTTTTGGTGACGGTGCTGGCATTCTTCTGTGGTTGACGGCGGATGTAGGCCCTTTTTATACCGTCCGGTAACGCTGGGGACCCGGAATTTTACGGCGGTGACGGTCTTGTCGTGAGGGATTCCAGCTTTTTAACTCTTTAGGAGTCTCCCCTTACGGTACCCTGCAATTTCCCATTATCTTTTGTTTTTTCGCCACTTTGAACCTCATTGAATTGTGGTCTGGATCCTCCTTTCCGGTGGCTGCTCGGAAGGGGCGGCCCATCCAAGTTTGATTTTAACTCTGTTAACGTCTTTAGCGGGCCTTCTCCCTGGGCATCGGTACCCTAGGAAAGGTTTAGATGGTGCTGTCCTTGGACCCGGTGTGACTGCTAGGACTGTGCGTCCCGGAGGTGAAGTTTGGTCCCCGGTCCATGGTGACGCGTTTTTTTTGACACTTTTTTTTCATTTTGAGGCATTGCTGTAGGCGGCATGAGTCTCTGGCCCAAACACCTCGTTGTCCCCGTCGACGCCGGGCAATGTCCCCCGGTGAGCTTTTTTTGCCAGGATTTTTTCCTTGGTTATGCCCAGGCGAAGGAAGTGGCTTCCCCCTGTGGCAAGGCGTTCACTTTCATTGGATTTTTTGACGAGACACCGGACTAGTTTTTTTACTTTTCGCCCTTGGTCCTTGCTTTACGTTTCTTGCGGTTAAGTAGGAGTTCTCGTCGTCAGTGAACCTCGGGCATGGAGGCAAAGTTTACGCAGGCACCTTTTCATTTCTGGACGGATCGTTTTATGGGTCTTCTGAACGGGACGTCCGTCCCTTCTGATCTTCACTCGGTAACTCGTTTTTGGTGGTGGCGGTCGGGCTACGTTTGGGCCTCGCTTCGTCGGCATGTTGGCGAGATCGGCCCCACGGCTTTGGGCTGTGAAACTTCTGCCCCCCTTCGGCCCTTGCAGTGTGGAGGCAACGGGACTGTGGAAGCCTTACCCTCCCTGTTC
>Ga0179591_1283951_pt1 | contig 16943 bp, 12 predicted proteins | sample CZOMad2_1_08_16f_FD_182891 | JGI IMG/M metagenome (GOLD analysis project Ga0179591, IMG submission 182891) | Vadose zone soil fungal communities from Angelo Coast Range Reserve, California, USA - CZOMad2_1_08_16fungal (PacBio error correction) | ecosystem: Environmental > Terrestrial > Soil >... | reverse complement strand
CCTGTTTACACCAGGGTGCGGTTTTTTCAGGACCAATCCGAATTCCTCCCCCTTCCCGTTGACCCTAAAGTCGAGCGGTACCCTTCTTCTGAGCCTCATTGTACGAACCACTTGACCTTAGGTTGGCGAGGTTGGGCTCGCGACAGCAGAAAATTTGTTGGGTGGGTGTGGTGTTCTAGGATTGTAGCGGGGACTTTTCTCTTTTGATGGGAGTCATTCTTTGTCGAGCAGGGGTGCGAATGTCTCTGTCTTTCCATTTGTTGGTTTGGTGCTGATGGTGAGCATTAGTTTTGTACCACTTTCTCTCAAATAGTAGTTTAAGTTAGGGTCTCATATTTTTTTTTTAAGAGATTCGGCGTTCTCCTGTAGGTCCCCCTACTTGGTCCCGGCAATTCCAGTTCCTTTTTTTATTTCCCCCCCAGTCGCCCTGGCAGACTCTGATTGGCTTTGCACATTTTTTGGTGGATGTCCGGAGGACCTGAGAAGTATTGGTAACAGGACCTGTCCCCTGTCCCCCTCATTCGATGTAGAATAAGGACTTTCTTCTTGTCTTTCTTGGATAGTTGACGTTAGGATCAACGGCGATTTAGTCCTTCCCGCGTGCCATTTTTTTCCGGTTGTGACCGGGGCGTCCCGACAGTGGTCGCCCCTGACAGTTAACCAGTTGTCTATCATAGAATGAACCTCCCTGTAAACCCCCCTGACGGAACCCGGTTCATGAATGATCCAGAGACTTTTTCTGTACCTCTCAGTGAAGTTTTTTATCGAACTCCCCCCTCGACTCTTCCCCCACGTAGCGCGAGGGACTTCGCCTTCTCCCCGCGCTAAAGAACCGAATTTTCCAATGGATTGACGGTTCGTCCCCATGCCTCATCCCTCTTAAAGGGTGTTTCTTGGTTACAGGTCTCCCCGAATGCCTTTTGCGGAGTCCCCTATTGGTTTCTGAGCAGACGCGATTAAAGGCGAACCAGGTTGGTGTAGTCGCACCATGTGTCCGCCCTCGCCTTTTCCCATTCTTTCCTTCACCCTCCCAGAAATTATACAGTCCATGGTCCATTTTTTTCTGTCCGCCAGTTCAGCCATTTTCCCCCTCAATCCCTTTCACGTGCCGAGGTCCACCCCCCTTCCTGAACGTGGGAATGCCGACGATTGTCCAAGATCTTCAACACCTGATTCTTTCCTTTGATAAAATACCCGTCTGAAGCTTGGTGAGATTTTTGATTCAGACACCTGCTTTCTTCGTCGAGTAAGTGTGTTCGGGTGACGTTCTCGATTCCTGTTTTTATCGTTAATTCATGATGAGCTTCCCTTTTTCCATTTTTTTTCTTTTTATGGTCGCGCCCTTCCGCCCCTGCGGCCGGACCTTGGTGTTTTGAGATAGGGTTGACTTCGGATATTTCTTGCCGCCCCCCTCTGCCTGCGACAGCAGCGCCCCCCAGATTAAACTTCCCGTTAGAGGATTGCGACCCTTGCTCTCGTCGGAAGCTCGTTTTCCCGTCGCGGAGCAGGCGGTGATTTGTTTTCCGCTCCGCTGCCTTCCTTCTCTCCCTTCGGTTCCTCTTTTTTCCGTCATCCTTGCGGCTTTCGCTTGCCCCAGTGCGTACCCTCCTCCAGCCTATAGAATACCTGTCCTAACCTGTTCTCACCTTTCACGCTTCGGTGACCTCTTTTTTCAGTAACTACACCCTACCTTTACTAGGGATTGAAACTTTTTCGCCCTTCACCGGCGCGTGTACACGAGTTGAACGAACCGCCTGACGAGCCTCCTTCGGAGTAAGAGCTCCCTCTTTTTCCGTTCTTTCCACTATCGCGTAAACGTGGATGGTCGGAATTTTTTTCCTGGGATCGTTACGCCCCTTCGAAAGTTCCCCCTACCGGACTCGGCGGCTCTAATAAGCAAGGCGCGCTACTACTGCCAGCCGTCGCTTTTGTTCCAAGTGAACTCCTTTATTGCCCTGTTTGTTCCCCCTCGATAGGTCCCTCCTTTGGCATCTCGAAGAGAAGTTGACGCGTTCGACAGGCCGAGCCGGTATCTTCCCTAGTTTTTGTTGGTGCTTTTTTTTCTTTGAGTCCTAGCGAGTGGTCTGATTTTTGGTGTCTGCACAGGTTTCAGTTTTATCTTTTTTACAGGAACACCCATCTTCCGACGCACAACCTTGAAAGGATTAGTGACCCTCTGTCCGGCGCCCCGTCTCTTTTAACCTGCGTTCTTGATGAAAGAAAGTACTGTGCTGCCCGACAGGTTTTTTGCCCAAGCGGGAGAGCGAATCGTCTCTGAACGGTTTGGAGTAGCTCTTCCCCCCTTCCTCCGTTGTTGTTTCCTTTGATCTATGTGTGGAAAGCGAACGTCCGAAGAAAGACCCGTCGTTTGGCCTCTCACGTCAAAAAGTCGGTTCGCTCCCGACCCCTTGTTGGGGCCCACCTGCAACCCCCGAGGGCATTCTCTACCCCTTTCCTCCCTACTCCTTCCCTGAACGCTTTCTAGTAAAGCAAACTTTTCCACTCAGACGACCCGGTGTCACGTGGGTTCTTCTGTTCCTGGTTTTTTGGCTTTCGCGCACGCAAGGTCTCACCTCCGAAACCCCTCCAAACACCTTACAACCCCTTTGAGGAAATCAGAACCGCGCAGAAATAGCCCCACAGATACTGCTCCCATGTGCAGCCACTTTCGTCGCTATCCAAGGCCGCTGTATCTTGATCAACTCCCCTTATAAGTTTGTACGTTGACTTCCAACCATCGACTATGGCCACCTCGTTCTAGGTCTCAGTTGATTGCAACATTCGCTGCGTCCGTGGTAGTCCCCCCAGCCCAGCGGCCCCTGAAGCATACGGTGATAACTCCTCGAGTGCTGACTCTAGTCTTAGCTGGGTCCCCAGCCCTGATCGATGATTTACGGTAGGTTGTTCAAGGATTGTAAGTTTCCTCCAGTTGCGTGTGCGTCTCAACCCCCTTTCCAGCCCATCACCGGCCAGGTCGAGTCGCCCCAAAGGGAGGAATCTTCCCCCTTCCCGTTCAAGTGGTGACGGCGCCCTTCGTTAGGAACCTTTTCCGATTGATGCAAGGTTTTGTCCGCCAACTGGTTGCTACAAGGAGTTCACGGAATGTTCTGCCGCCAAAATCGCGGGCTTTGTCCGCAAACCCTCTTAGATTTGGTGATCCTTGCCTACGTAAACTCTTTTTTTTCCCAAAGAGAGACGTGGACCCACGCCGAGGCATTCCCTTACGGTTCCCGTTTAGAAATACTGGAGGAGGTGATCACTCGTGCTGCTGTCGCGTCGGCTCAACGATCACCCCTTTTCACCCCCCCGACGGCTGTCGAGCCCCCCAGTGGCGCATCGCGACCTGATCTCTCAGCTGACCACTGTTTCCCTTCACAGCATGGAGCCCTAACTTCCCCCGCGATCGAGCACTTTTTCCCCCCTGTATAAGAAGAAGAAGTAATGATCAACCCGCCTCCAAATCTCTTCCCCCCAAGCCGCACGCTTTAATGTACTCAGTGGCGGACTTCCACCCTTAGTTCCTGTTCTGATCTGGTAGACGTCCCCCTTTAATTGAGGGCAAACGTTTTGATGCGCTGCGCAAGCTGGTAGGTGGACCCTTCGTACCCTTTTAGGATCTGCCGCCCGCCTTTTCTCCTGGGACAATTCCGTTCCGGTTTCACTCTCCCAGGCGCGGTCCCTTTTTTTTGACACAAAATGGTCATTCTCCGCTCTCAACCTCGGCTATGCATGATCCTGACACGGACCCGGAGACATCGAACCCTGTCCCTTCGGTCTTTTTTTCGTGAAAACGGACTTTTCTGTTTCATGCGGCCATGTTTTGTTTGGGCTAAAAACGTAAGATCCCCTTTTTGCCTTCGGTGCATTGTAGATGATTGGATTCCGTCTCTAGCGCTCCTTGGCTTACGAGCTCTGTTCGAGTTCGTATCGATCCCCCCCTTCCTGAGGACCCCATTCCTTATTAGTCCTTCCCTGGCGCCGATTTTTAAAAGTTTTTTTTTTTGTTGGGACTTGTGGCCAGCTACACTGCCTGACACGGGTGAGTTCGTGAGGTGAATCCCTCTGAACACCCCCTTCTTCCCCCTTCCCCTTTCTTCTTTTCACTGCGATTAGTAAGCTACTCTCGTGTACCTCCTATATCCCACCCGTACCCCACGACCCCCGGCCCATATCTAAGGCCTTTCCACACGTCGCTCAGCCCGTCGGCCGCCCGGCCCCCTTTTTACTGCATGCCTCCTGACATTCCCCGAGTTCCTTCCGGCGAAACGAGGCAAACCCTCCTCGAGCTGGCAAGGCGTTTTCCCAGACGGCGGGCCGTTTGAAATGCGCGATTGTTAGTTAGGCGCCCAAATGCTGGCGACTCCCCCTTCGACTTTTAAAGCTTTCTTTTTTTCCGAACCCCTCGTTTCCGGATAGTGAGGGCTGCTTACCTAGCGTGTCCCCCCTGGTCCTGAACCTGACCCCCTTCTTCCAGGAACAGCCCAGCGACATAGTTTCTCCCAGCTTTTGGTTAGCCCTTTCCCCCACCCCCTCGGGAGAAAACAATCCCCCTTCACCTGTGCGTGGTGCTCCCCCCAACCCGCCACCGTCGCGGCAGGTGCTGTGCAACGAGGTGCTGCTTCTTTTCCTCGAGGTCAGTTGAGTCGGGTGTGGAAAAGGTTTTTACGGCGATCTTTTTTGCCCTGTTTAGAGTCTTTTCCTGACAAAGACGCAACCCCGTGTCCCGGGCTATCTCTTCTTTCCCCGTGGTTTGTGAGAGAGTAGCAGGAAACCTTGTCGTTGAGTTTTTTTTTACCCTCTCCTTTCTTTGAAGTCGATTTCGGGTACGACTACCGCGCTCGGGTACCACCTAGTTTTTTTAATCGGTCCTCTTTTTTCCACCAGCAACTGCCCGACTTTTTAGTTGGTCTCACCAAGAAGCTTCGTTTTCCTCTGTCGTCAATGAGCCGTTTGATTCGTGTCCCCGAGTTGTGGCTTTCTCATTAGATCCTTTGGCTGAGCTTTTTTGAGAAGGTCTCAGTTTGGGTGATCGCAGCGCCCTTACCAGCTGGGTCATGAGAGTTTTTCGGGTAAGTTTTTGATTACCACACCCCCGCATCGTGTCCGGCAGGTTCTAATTCGGTCCTATTTGTGGTTTTCGAGGACACGTCGACACACGCTTCAGGTCCGGCCCACTCGTTCTAAGTTTATCGTCGATTTTTTTTCCTTTTAAAAGGTTTTTGACGACGGGTCTTTGAACAACCTAGTGCAGGTCGTAGGTTGTCCCAGTACCTGATGGGAAAGGGTAGTGGACGCGGTATCAGAGTTGGCCTCCCTTAGACCCCGTTTCTCTGTCTTTTGCCTGCGTGGATTTTTTAATGCCCGGATCCTATGCGAATGCATTTGCACGGTCTTCCTTCACCTGCGTGGCCGCAGTTCAGGCCCCTCTCCTCGCCACCCTCACCCCCCCCACCCCTCTTCAGGCGCTTTAAGACCCGTCAAGACGCATCTTTGCCCTCGGGCGCCGGAGCCTCATGTTTCCCTCGAGGGAAGGCGACGTTGCTTGCCTTTGCAACGAACAGCTCGCTTTTCCTCTTATCGGACTCTTTTTTTTCCAACTCCATCGACACCCCCTTTAAGGAGAAAAAATGAGATTTTACGGTTCGTCTCAACTTCCGCATCACCTCCCCTCCAGGGCTGAGTGGGACTGTGCTTGCCTTTTCCTGGCCTAATTGCCCGTAGTTTTAGTGTTCTTATCTTTTCCTTTGTTGTCTTTCTTCCCGTGATTTTTCCTCAGAGGTTTTTCTGGATCCCTGGTTGGGTAGCGCCCTTGCACGCCGGAGAATTCGGACCTGGAAAGCAGGCTCCCTTGTCTTTGGAATCCCCCCTTCTTCCCCATGGTTTTCCACAGTGATTTTTCCTGATGCGCGCATAGATAAAGTTTCCCAGCACCACTTTCCCTGCTGAGTTTAAGACCTCCCCCGAGATTTTGTCCTCTTTACAACCCGCCGAGCTGCGTGCTCAGCCAGGCCGTAATAAAAGCGGCTGGAATGGCTTTTTTTTTTTTTTGCTCCGTGTTTATTCTAGCCCGATGATTCTCCTGAGCATTGGCCACTATTTGACGTCCGTCGCGGGGGTGAATTTCTTGTCTGCCTTTCCTCCCTATGGGTTTTTCTTTTAAGCTCAAGTTCGCGAGCCCTTGAAATGCGGCAGGAAGTCCCCCCCCCCCGGTTCTGGGTTTATCGTGGGTCTTTCGGAGGATATAGGTTCTAAGCAACCAGGAGTTGCCGCCCAGCACCTCACCCCGCTGGGATTTCTCCCCCCTTTCCTCTATAGGACCTTTTTTGTTTCTTCAGTCGCCTCCGGTTTTTCCTTTTTTGGGGCAGAAGGAGGCCTACCTCCCCAACGACGACCGCAGCAATGCCGGTCTCGGAAAGACTCGTTAGCCGTGGCCGGCAAGTACCAACGTTGCCGTGCAACTTCTCCTTGAACCCGAGGCCCAAACACGTTTACACCACACCCATGGGTGAGTTTGTATTTAAGGAGGGTTTGGTGGTCCATTCTCCCTACCCCCCTCCTCTGTCCCCCCCCCCCCCCCCTGGGCCCTTTTTTCCACTTTTTTATTCATGTTAAACACCTTTGGCCTGGCATTTGTTTCCTCGTGTAAGATATTTTCCCAACAGATTCACTGTTTTTCAGAGGTTTCCCCCCTCGTTCTTAAGCGACCGCAAGGTAGGGATGGTCCCCCTCCCTGCGACCCTGCAACGGGTCCCGCCCGACTTTTCCCCCTAAGCAGGTAGCAGCATCAGCGTGGACCCCCTCTACGACCCTTTGCATATAACGCCTTCCAGGTCATGGTCGGCGTTTTTTTCTCTTGATTGGCTAAACGTACAGCCCGACGTCAGGACCGAATCCTGCAGGAACGGTCCTGTGGCCAGTACGGAGATGTTCTGTTTGAGAAAGTACAGTCGAGTGTACTTCCTAGCTTGACCAGACCCTTCATTCTAGCTCGTTCTTCCGCACCGAACGTCCGGATCGCTTCGGTATCGATGTTGAGCAGTGTATGAGAGTTCCCTGATTTTTTTTTTTTTTGAGTTTTGCTTCCGATTTGTTTTCTCTTTTTTTTTTTTTTTTTGGTTGTTTTTTTTTTTGGTCTTTTTTTTGTTTTTTTTTTTTTTTGGGTTGTTTTTTTTTTTTTCTTTTTTTTTTTTTTTGGTGGTTTTTTTTTTTGTTTCTTGTTTGGTTCTTGTTGTTTGTTTCTTTTTTCTTTTTGGTGTGGTTGTTTTTTTGTTGGGGTGGGGTTTTTTTTTTTTTTTTTTTGTTTTTTTTGGTTCTGCAGGGTGGCCCCCATGGTGACCGGCCGTATTCTTCTCCATGCATCCCAACCCCTGCTGCTTTATAAGGAGGTTTGACTCTTAAGTACTGATTGAGTGCTATGCCACATTTTTTCTTGCTTCACCACCTCATTGAGTTCCTTCAAGTTTGTGCACAGGAGGCCACTTTTTACTGACGTTCGACATGTCGCTTGATCCCCCCCCAACTAAGTGCTTTTGGTTGTCGAGATCTTATGGTGGACCATCAGAATCCCTTCCTTTCTCTGGACGAATCCGCTCCCCCCTGCGGGGGACTCTCACGACGTTTGTTAGGGTGTCATAAAGCAAACGAGGCGCCTCTAAACTCCGAGTCCCTTCCTTGAAGGTACTCTTCCCCCATTGATACCTGAATTTATTGTTCTTGACGAGGTGGCAAGTCGACCCGCAATGGAAACCCAACCTTCACACAATTACCACCATTTCGCTCCTTTTTAAATATCTCCCTGATCCCCCCAATAGAATAAAATCGTCCGTATGCTCCTAGGTGAAATGTCGGCTGCACGGAGATCTATTCGATTCTTTTCCCACCTTTCTTTATCTTCTTTTCCCGTTCTCACGAACACAATAGAGCATGGAAGTATAGTATCTACGTCTGCATATCGCTGCCGACGATACGGGCGGAGGAGAAGTGGTCTTTTACCACGTCCCTCCGCCACCATTCTACACACATATTTTCTAACGCAGCAGAGGCTCCGTTGCTTCGAGCGGGGTCCCAGCCGTTTTTCTGGTTTTGATGTCGTCCGGGTCAAAGTTGAGTTTTTACACGCGCCCCTCCCCCACTCTTTGCTTTTTAAACTTTTTTTCCCATCCCCTAAACTTTTCACGGTCATTCTGGGATTAGCCCTCTTTACCCAGTCCGTTAGGTGAAGACTTAGCGGTCGCAGGCTCGATTAGTCTCCCTTTTGGAAAGGAGTTGTATCCCTCTCTCCCTGCCGTCTTTCTTTCTTCAAACTGCCTCAGGGAAACCACAAAACTAGTTTCCGTCAGTAAGTGCAGCTCTCAAGGCGGCCACGACGACCGTTCCCCTCCTCGACGACACCTCCCTGCATTCCGGACTTCTTCCCAATCTTTTCTTTTTCCTTTGTTGGTTACTGCGCTGCCTGACCGGAGGGTCTGAATTCAGATTTTCGCCTCTCAACCACACTCTGTACCACCGAACGTTTTTCAGTCCGCTTTTTGCGACGTGCTACCTTCATCTTTCTTTAACAGTTTTTCAGCGTATATGGCCCGTCAGTCAGTATCACCAACGAGAGTAGAGAACGTCGTCTGGCCCTCTCGACAAGACGTTTTTGTAAAACCTTTTTTTCCCCAGTTCTGAACTTCGCTGAACAAGGTAGAGAGCCCCGCTCGTCCGTGTGTTGAGTTTTCGACCCCCCTTTGGTCTTTGTCCCAAAACGTCTCTCATAGAGGCCACCTGTACAAGTTCCTATTTTTTTTTCTTTTTAGGTTTTTCCCCCCAGTCCCCCATGCCGTTCTGCATCAACGCCCTTGACTAGCTGGACTAGACTTTACCAGTTGATCTTTTCCAAGTCAGTCGCTTGTCCCTTTGACAAATTCAATCCCCGCCCAACGCTGAGATATTCCTCAAACTGACCATCGCCTCTCTCACACTCCGGGGTCTGAAGGAAAAGAGTTGCCCAACTTTAGATGTTGAGGTTTGGGTCTTCCTTCTTTTTCACCCGACCCTTTTCTTTAGTAGTCTTCGTGCGTGCTTGTTGGGGAATAAGCTACTCGCTTCTCCTTGGGTGTTGGAGAGCTCGCTTTTACTCTTTAGAGCTCTGACAAGCTCCCCCTTCTCATTCCCTCTTTCCTTTTCTTCCAATTAATCCTTATTTAAAATACGTGGCCGCTGGGGCTTTTCTTCCATATAAAAAGGTTACCCCGGGGTGCGCGTAAGTTTTGCATTCTGAACCTGAGTTCACCACCGGAGGTAAGAAGAACGGCACCATGGACTTCGTAAGCTCCAGTTGTCGCTAGAAGTACTTCCCCTCAAGTAATTTACCCCGGGTAGTTCCGACACCCTTTAAATGACCTGGCCCCGCTAACCGTTCCCCTCCCTGTCTGCGGTCAACCGGCCCTGCCCTCAGAGTCTTTCACCCCCTTTCAACCTTGTCCCGCCACTCCTCCTCTCCTGACAGCTCCCTTCTTGTCCCAGCGATGGATAGTTTTTTTTTTTACAAATTCTTTCTGAAGCCCAGAGAACCTGCCGTCCCCCTCCCCTTCTTTTTTTATCAACTCCGCCTCCTGCAGAACATGCTTCCGATTGTCCCTAGTTCGTTTTTTTCTCTTCCCCCCTGACATTCCCTTGCTTTCTTTAAACTTTCTTCACATTTCCACGCCTAAAAATCCTCCGCCCAAACCTATGAAGAAAAGAGCAGATTATTCTTTTTTTTTTTCTATTCCCACTCTCCCCTTTCTTTAGTTGTCTGGTTTCATTTTAGTGAGTCGGGTTCTTTCCCTTTCCTAGGTTACACGGTTTTTTGAACGGAAACGCGCACTTTTGTCTTCACATACCCTCCCCATGCAACCATTGGCCAGGGATACATCTCTTTTTACTTCCCGATTTTGGGATCTAGATGATCCCCTTTACACAGTTTGAGGTTTTCTTTTTTTTTTTCTTCGAAGTCTTTCCTTTTCCCACCCTCGCCGACCGGAGCTTTCATAGATCTCCTAGACCGTCCTTTTTCCTCACCAGAACCATCCCGACGGTTGGCGATGGAACCCCCCAAGCCTCTTTCGTACTGATTCGTACAAGATCCCTTTTGCCTTTTTTTTTGGAGTCTTTTTCTTGATTCATTGGGTAGTCGATGTAGCTTGGCAGCTTCCGCCTTTTTCTAAGGTTCAGGTATTTTACAGCCTACTTTCGTGAGAATATCTTGGGTTTCTTCCTTTTTTGTCGATTGATAACGACCCCCTGAAGGACGGTTATACTGGTCACAGTTCTGAAGCGAACCTCTGACTTTTCTCCGGAAAAATCCGTTTCTTGTGCACATCATTTCTCTTTCCTTTCCCAGTTTTTTCTTTGTCCCTCTTCCGCGAGTGATTTGAGGTTTGCAAGTTCCCTTTCTGTGGAAGCGTAGCTGGGCGACGTCATGATAAGTAGTAGACTTGAGACTTGGGCTTCTGTCTTGAGGTACTTGTGCTTCTTCCTCTACGACGGCCCCTTGATGGTAGAATTTTGAACCTCAACCCCCTAGAGACTCGGGTGGTTGTCGTTTTCCTTCTCAACATAGAATTTAGCACCCTGGATCGTTTTCTGGCCGCCATCCAAAACGACTCCACGGTTAGTTTGCCCGGTTGAAGTGGCTCTTCCTCTCTTTATTTGGGACGATCGACCGAAGCTCGCTCCTTCAGCAAACTAGCGCTCTCTCCCCTTCTCATGATGCCCCCGCCGCGAAAAACACTCTGCCTTTTTTCCTGCTCCTTACGTTTCTATAACCCCAGAAAGACGTCTGGTTTCCCTTCGCTGCTCTTAGCCGTAATGGACGGTACCGGCGGTCATTGTTTCTCGATCTGCAAGAGGTTTTTAGATAGAGGATAGGGTCCCGGTTTTTCTCGTCCTACTGAAATCCTCCCTCCTCGTGCCCTTCGTTGCCTTTTTCCGTTCAGGCGACTCAAGTTCCGGTTCCCTGCCTCCCGGGATTTACCTCAGCGATTTTTAATTCAAGTTGCGCCTCCCTCCTATTCATCGGTTTCCCAGCGATCCTTTTGTCCGTCACCCCGCCAACTCTTCAACACGACTATCTCTTTGTCCTCGCCATGTACCCACTTGAGTCCCCCATTTCTCGTTGCTAAACCCTTTTTTTTCTGCTTTTCCCTTTGGAAAGTCCTTTCCGTTTTTTCGTCGCGGTTATTCTTGTCCGTCTCTTGTTCCCTTCGGGAAAAGACCCGTTAGATCTCATTTCTCCTCTGACCCCAATTTCTTCCTTTGAGCGTTTTTTGAGATATTTATTCTTCTCTGCCTTACCTAGAAAGAGCCCCTGACGACAGTGCTCCCTCCTTCCAGCTCGGGCTTTGGCCGGTGCTCTAGCAAGTTAATGCTGGTTCTTTACACGGTCGCTCAGGTTTTCATTTCCTTCTGTTCCCTTTTTTTTTTGATCTGAGCCCAGCTAGGAAGTCAGTGAACGAGAGTTTTTTGCCTGCAGACACACCTTTTGATTCCAATTGTAGCTTTCCCTTCGTACCACTTCCTTGCATCTTTCCACCCCCCTTCCCATTGCTTTTTTCTGTCGTAGCTTCCATCACTGATGCGAACGAGGTTGACCACTTCCAGTGAAGACCGTGACCTTGTATGTATTGATGCATTTTCGCTCCCGTCACTTCTTAACTTTTTTTTTTCCCCCCTAACTTTTGGATCCCGAGCCCTTCAGGCCAGCCCTCTACGCCGCGCGAGCCCTCAATCGTTATACGGGTATTGGTTCATGGGTGTCTCTTTTTTCTTTTGTTTTCTGCCCCCCTGTCAGACCGGGGACCTGCAGGAGAATCCTGCTTCGGACGCGCCCAAGAAAGGCGTTTTTATGCTCACTGCCACGCGACCTGGACGGCCACGTCTTTCTTGAATTTTTTTCCAGGTCCCTTGGGCCTACGAGAAGTTGACTTTCCGCACCAACGGCCGCCGGTTAGCGAGTAGACTTTTTCTCGATGTTTTCGAGTAGGTGCCTTTCACTTGTAGGGTTTCTTAACCGGGTTGTCAGTGCACGACTGAGAGAAGGCCACCCCTGCTAGCGAACCGTTTTGATAAGGATGTTTCGTTCCGCCCAAGTCCGGCTACTTCCCTTAGTTTTATTCTAGTGTTATCCCTACCACCACGACACGTCGGTGAGCGCCAACTCACCTTTTCATCTCGTCGGTCCAGCCTGACGTTCGGGAAAGGTTTGTTCCAATCTCTCCTCCCTTTCTTTGTTTTGATTTTTTTGCCGCGACTTTTCTGACGAACTGACCTGGATGGTCCGCTCTGCACACCCTTTTCCCGGTGGCGATCACAAGCGTTGTTCTGGGTTTCATCTCCCAAGATTTTTTTAAACTAATTGACTCTCCCTGGCGACGCTCGAAATCATGATAAAGCCTCCGGTAGCCTTGTAAGATTCTTTATTGCCTGTTCTCCGTTTAGTCACTTTTGCCCACCCCTTTCCCCAAACTCCCTGCGCGTCGGAATAGGTAACAGCCTAACATATCCCGCGATAAGGCCTCTGTCGGAACTCCTGACCCTGCCGAGTCTTTCTTCCCCAGTTTTGGCTGAATTATCTACACTTACGGCGGCCAGTTAGCGTCCTTGCTACTCCCCCCCAAACATAGACCTTGTGTGGACCTTTTAGATCAGGCCCTTCATTATTTTCCCCCCTATCTACCATTTTCCTACGTTGAGCCGGTCGGGCCAACCCCCGATTCCCCACAATGTCCCCGGGTAGATCTGAGACTCGGAGTCTATTAGTAGTATGGTGTGTCTTCACGGCTGCTCTTTCGTAGGCTGATGTTTTCACTGGATTGTACCCTATTTTTTCGCCCCCCTTTTAGAATCCCCTACACGGTCCCCTTTTGAGTACCTGACAAGTGCTTCACCTACATTACTAGTTGTCCGGGTAAAAGTCCTTCCTCCCCCCTAGTTTTTCCCCCTGCACGCGCGCCCTCCCATTAAGTTTGTACGAACGGTCCCTTTGAACTCACGTGGTGAATGAAGGACCCAACCTCTAGTTTCCCCGAGTTCCTCCCACCCCTCCTTTAGAGAGTCCTTTTTTGGATCCCCTCTTCCATCCTGCAAACTATGGAATTTGAAGCCACGCCGACTTTTCATTTCGAGCGCAATTTCAGTCCCCCCCTTCGCTGTCTTCTTTTTCTGCTTTGAACGTCTTTTTGCTTTTGTCTTTGCCTTCTCTCACTATCACCCAAGAGATCACCCCGCTTTCCGGCGCATCTCCTCTTGAGCCCATCCCATGAACCTGTTAGTTTTTTCCTCATGGTCCCCCTCCAGAAGTCCCCCAGAAAGATCCCATCGACCCCGTCACGTCCTGTGCCCCCCCCTCTCGACCGCAGATTGCAGTCTTTCTCCCCAAATTCCACCTCTTCCAGCAGTCCCTTCGTTTTTTATTTTTTCTCTTCCCGCACGCATCTTTTTTCTACATATCGTTGTCGGCCACCAACGTTTCCGAGGAACCTCGGACCGTAACTAGCGCGATGACTGAAGTCAGTTTATCCCCCCCCCCTCTGTAACCCTTTTTAGAGGCTACCCTCCCTTTTTTTCTTGTAGCTTAGTTAAGTTCCGCGGGCACTAGCCTGCGACTGGCCGTTTTGACTAACATGGCTTTCCCTGTCTTTTATTCCCCCATCGGCGAATCACCCCCTTCCCTCTGTCCAGAACTTCCACCGGCAGGCGCACGAGTTTAACAATCCCCTGAGTTGTTTTGGTTTTTTTTTTGGATGCAGCCCTAATGTTTTTCTTTAAAGCTCCATTTTTCCTCCTGGTTGTACTATCAGCTACGCTCTCTACCCCCCTTTAATGAATAGATTTTTTTTCCCGAGAGATTGCCACTCCCCCCGTCTGATTCCATTTCCTTCCCCGTGACCAATATTTTTCCGCCCTCCTTTTTCTTTTGTGAATCTCGCTACACGTTCCGTTTACCCTTTTTAGTCTTGCTCATCCCCCCCACCCTTTTCCCGCGGTTTGTCCTCCCCGGCAAAACCTCGTTCAGTCCCTCCCCTAGATTTTTTAGGACAGTCACTTCCTGTCACGCACAGATTTTCCGATCCTTTTAGGCCACGCCTTCTCCTTAGGCAGACTACTGGGCAACGTTTAATCCTTACCAACCTTTCCATTCATATTCGGTTCACCCCTTCCCCCGGCTTCCTCCCCGAGAGAGAACTTTTCCCTTTTTTCCGTTGGCCTTCCCTAGTGTCCTTCTCCCCCCCTTCTTTCTTCACACAGGAGTCCTTCGCGACACCCGATCGAGTGACCTTCGCAAGAAACTCACTGAAAACCCCTCTATGGATACCGATCCTCTTGGTCCCCCTACTTCGCCTACCGACTCCCTTCCCGTGACCCGACATTGACATGCAGAAACCCTTACACTCGCACCATCAACGGTTTCCGCCCCCCCCCCCATCTCATAAAATCCCCCCCCGGAGTGTTTTTATATCAACCTATCCACCATGGTTCTCTTCTTGATTCCCCTGGAATTTTTTTTACCCTTGCGGCGGGCGGTCCCAGACGGCCACCGCGCACATCCTTCGGTAGGAAAATAACAGAAAAGAAGTGTTTTCAATTAATTTCTCTCCCTCTTTTTGTTTTTGACTAGATGCACTTTTTTGGTTTTTTTGAGGGCGCTGAGACTTTTTCTTTCTCCTGTCCGTTTAACCCAAGAGAGGTATGGTCCACAAGAGGATATCCTCTACCCCTTTAATTTCTTTTTTTCAAAAGAAAATTCTTTGAGTATAGTTTTTCAAAATCCTTTTCCCTCGATGTTCTCACGAGAAGGTTTGGATTTTGGAGGGCTGTGTTAGTCAGGGACGAATGTCGTGTCGTCCTTGCTTGAGCTGAATCTTTTAGGCCGGTCGGGTCCAGCTACGGAGCCCTCTTTTGACCTCTTGTATGAATCTTGAGTCTCGAGTTTTCCCACTGATCGTTAGCAGGTTTCTCATCCAGCTTTTTTCTCGAGTTTTTACTCTATGCTCCTTTGTTTTAAACGCCTTGGCCAGTTCTCGGTGAAAAGTGTTTTTTTTTCTCCGGACCGGACCTCTGTTTTTGTAAGAAGATACCTTTTTTTGCAAGTGGCTCTTTTCGCTGTCATTTTCCCGTCCCTCCCGAATTTGGCCGCCCGTCCGTGCGATGACGTATGCTCTCCTCAATCCTTTCGACCTTTTTTCAACCCCCGGTTCTAGGCTGGTGGCCGACGTTTTGTCGCCTCAACTTTGCAGTTTTCTGTGACACTAGACCCCTGTAGGTGACGGCTCCTCGAATCTTCCTCGCTGACCGTTTTGTTCTTTTTCGAAAACGAGTCGTCAGCCAACGAGTTAGGATCACGTCTTTTCGACGCACCACGAAGGCGCCCCCCCAACACACCGAGTCTTGTCAACACTGGGCATTGCCAGGGATGTTGGGCAACTGTGTGACGGACTGCCTTTTTCCTCTTCTTCTTTCAGGCTTGACTGAGCCAGATCGCGATTTTTTTTGAGATAGAGGATAATGTCCCTTGTTTCTTCTCCCTTGAGATTAGGTGCACTGCAGGGAACAAGCTCCAGGTCCGTTAATCCTGGTTCCTTAAGCACACCCCTTATCCTCTTCTCAGAAACGCGAGGTAACTCCGAGGGAATAGATGTTGTTTTCCTCTCCTTCTTTGTCTTCAAAGACACTGATTCTGCCAGGTCGTACTTCTAGAGGAAGTTTGATCTTCTTCTGTAGAAGCCGGGTTTTCCCCCGGGTTGAAGTTCTCTTGATAGATTTTTGGCTTGTCCTGGTTTTGTTCAACCGTGTCTCTGATTCGCGCGCCCCCCCACCCCCCACAACCCCCAAAAACACACCCACACAAAAACACCCAACCCAACACTTCCACCCAAAAAAGACCAACCACCCAAACCACCCCCCCCAAAAACCACCACACAAAAAACAAATCACCCCCAAATCAAAAAAAAAAAAAAAAAAACAACCCCCAAAAAAACACCCCAAAACCCCAATCCCCAACCCCCCCCACCCTACCAACCCCCACCCCAAGACCCCCCCCCCCCCCCCCCCACCAAAAAACACACCCCCACCCCCCCCCCCCAAAAACCACACAACCACACCCCCCCCCCCCCCCCCCCCCCCCCCAACCCCCCCACCCCCCCCCCCCCCCCCCCCCCCCCCCCCAAAAAAACCCCCCCCCCCCCCCCCCCCCACCCCCCCCCCCCAAAATGAGGTCCCGAAATGAGGTGTGTGACTTTGCCCAGCCGCCGGACCCAGGCAGCGTTCCACATCCTTACCGGCTCGGTATTTCTTCCCTTTTGTTGATATATATAGGCTTTGTTCTTCCCTTTCTCTCCTTTGCCGGTAGGATTTTGGACGGCTCACCCTCCTGATCGTCTTGCCGCGCGTTGGACGGTCCGCACCGTATGCCTTACTTGAGACTTCTCCTACCATCCTTCTTAGAATAGAATTGAGTCTACGTCGTTCACTTTGATGGTGGGCAAGCGTACCCTTCCTGGTGACTGAATTTTTTGGCGAAAAGGTTTCTCCTCTTTAATTTAGGTCAAAGCCGTTTTCCCCCTCATCTCTCCGCTACATTCAAGGATTGACCTTTAAAGCCCCGCGACGACGCTCCCCTCCTTTCCCCCGGGTTCCTTGTGGCGAGGTTTGGGTCCCTTTTCCGTCCTAAGTTGCGGAATCGTCCCCGTTCCTCCCTTCAGCCTGAGCGAGCTTGGCAGACCTCCTTTTGTCGTGATGCCCTTTCTCCTCTTCACTTCTTTTGACCGGCTGCTCGCTTAAGTTGCGATTTACAGACGTTGACCCACCCCTTTCCTCCGTTTTTTCTTATATTTCTTTTTTTTCGTTTTTTTTTTTTTTTTTTTTATTTTTTTATGTGTTTCGCCGAGCTTGTGACGCTAGCGGTGTAGTTGTGTGAGGGA
>Ga0179591_1333525_pt1 | contig 16945 bp, 30 predicted proteins | sample CZOMad2_1_08_16f_FD_182891 | JGI IMG/M metagenome (GOLD analysis project Ga0179591, IMG submission 182891) | Vadose zone soil fungal communities from Angelo Coast Range Reserve, California, USA - CZOMad2_1_08_16fungal (PacBio error correction) | ecosystem: Environmental > Terrestrial > Soil >... | reverse complement strand
TAATTGACCGTCCTTTCCCCCTCTGGCACGCAGATGTCTTTTTGTAGGTATTCAGAATACTTTTCCCTTTTTTCCAACGTTATTTTCCTGATGTATCTACGATCATTTCATTTGTAGATGTAAAGTTGGCCCTTCCGCTCTTTCCAGTAACGGCTTGGGATTGAAATCCCCCCCTTTTTCTCAGGTCATGTTCCTTGTTCTGTTTTTTCCAGATTTTGAGATTCTTTTGAGTCTAGTATGAGAACTAACGGACTTACTCCTTCCTCACAGTGGGTTGCTCTGTTTAGGTAATTTTAGGTACATTGCTTGATGCACTTTCCCCTGGTTTGTGTCCCCCCGCCCCTGGGTCCCCCCCCGATGGGGGGTGCCCTTCCCCCACGCCATTTTTATCTGTTGTGGTTGTACATCTCACAGCAGTCTTGTATGTCCCCTTTTGTCCCCCTTCCGTTAGCCTCGCTGGTGGCGCTGTCCCGCTTTGAGCTTTCTGGGCTTTCAACCCCCCATTAGTTTCTCCCTTCCCCTCCCCTTTCCCTTCTGATATTCTTTCGGTTGTATGCGTGCGTAGATTTTCTTCTCTCATCGTTTTTTCCCGTATTTACTTTTGCAGGTGTTTTTTTGTCAAAAACCCCCGAAATCACACCCCCCTTCTCTGGGTCCCCAGATGTACGTAGAATTTCCGTGAGTTTTGTCACCCTTTCCTTAGGGGGCCCTTTCATCCCTGACTCTGCCCCCTGACCGCATCTTGTCCCCGGCTTTCTTTTTTTCATCCTTGCCGAACCATTTACGCTTTCCCTTTTTGCCACCACACCCCCCTTCCTTCCCCCCCCACCTCTTCCTTATCCTAGTACGACCCCTCCCGGTCGATCCTTGAGTCCATGTGCATTTTCCTTCCCCCTCCCCTGAGTGCAGTCTCCACCCCCTTTTTACCTCCACGGTTCCTCGTACTCCTCACAACCCCCCTACTTTTTATCTGCTTTTCCTTTCCCGCCTTCTGCAGGGGAAATGGGTGTCTTCCCTCCTTTTCAACTATTTTCCGCTCCTGTCTTTGTTTGACTAGGTGTTGTTTGTTTCTTTCTCCCTCCCCAGGATTCCTGCGCAGAGATCCATTATTTTTGTCAAGACTTTCTCCCCCAAGGCTGGTTCCCCTCCTACCCCCCCCCCTGCCCACATTACCTTTCGGTCTTGTCCTTCCCCCCACACGTTCCCAATGCTTCCTCTTGTCCCGCTCTGGTTAATAAGCTTATTATGGACCAACGCGGTCGAATCCTGCGTGCGTTTTTTTTGTTTCTCGTGGCCCCAAAACCCACGTTGATTTCACGTCAGTGGTTTTTTTCCAAGTTTTCCCCCTGAGTACTCCTCCCGAGATTCCCTACCGCTTTCAAACGACAAGGTAAGTTTCCTCGCCTTCCATTCACAAGCCCGTTGTCTTTGTCTTTTTTCGCTTGTGGCCGTCTGCTATTTTGACAGTTATACCACTTCTAGTTTGATTCCGACCCCACTCCCTTCTGTCTCCGTCTTGTGGCGTTTTCTCAGGCGCACACCAGATTACTCGCCACCCCTCCCCGTGCGATTACTTTTTTCCCCTTCAGCGCCAAGGGTGTGTGTCTAAATCTCCACGGTCCTTCCTCGCCACAATTTTGCTTAAGGTTAATTCCCCCCCCCCCGACTCATCTCCTTGACGGTCTTCGCCCTCCCCCCGATAAAGCATCTCCGTGAATTTGTTGCCACCCTTTTCATTTTTCTTCGCAATGCTGTTCTGATCTTTCTCTGTGTCCGGTAATTTTTTTTTTATATTCCCTCCTCGGTGCTCACTCCTGCCGTGGTTCCAGTTCTGCCACCGCTGATTTCTTGTAATCCACTTTACCTCTGAGTTCGCCTTTTTTTTTTTCCCGCGGCTGTTATTTTTCATTAAGGATTTTTGATTGACCACATTATCCCTTTTTTTCTTTTCATACTAATTGTTTTTTGTCTGTCTGATAGTTTGTCCCCCCTTCTCACCTTGTTCGATTCAGTTACGCCCTCCTTGACACCCCACGAGGTTCTTGATCCGTACCAGTTTCTTCTTGTTTGATGTGTAAAAACCTTCAACCCCTTCACTTTCAGTTTTGTAAGACCCAGCTGTCCTTCTTACCGTTTTTCTAGGAAAGTTCACTTCCCCTTCTTCGTGATACGACCTTCTTGCATAAGCACTGATCCTGTCCCCCATCGCTTCGATCAAATTTTCCACCCAACCTTTCCCCTTTCCGAGCGTCCAACTTCACGAGTGTATAGTGGGGCCTCTCTTCACCCATTTTTTTTCCTCCCTTTTCTCGGTTTTTCTGGAGCAGTCCCCCCTTGTGTGGTCCCGGGACTTTTTGTTTCCGTTTTTTTGGCCTGTCGTTGTTCTTTCCCTTTACTTTTTCCTCGAGGGCTGTGTTTTGGCTTCTTCCTTTTTTGATTCTCACCCTGCCCCCTGGATGTCCCTTGGATTATTTTTTTTTCTGAAATGTTTTCCTTGTGGTGTTTTGGCTCGAAATCCCCTTCCCCCCTTCAATTGTTTGACCCGTCCACTTTATTTCTTGTCTCTCCAACCCTCCCGCCAAACGTCGCCGGTTTGCGTTCCAATGGACGGTTACGCTTATTTTGCCTTTTCCTTGTTGATTCGTCGGTCTTTTTTTCTCTTTACCAAGTTCCTTTCCTTCTTTTTTTACAAACTCCCCCATCTTTTTTTCTGCTCGGACCATCTGATCGACCCCCCCCCGGTACAGGCTAATTTTAGTTTTTTTTCCCCCCCTGATGGACAACATCTTTTTTCTCTCTTTCCCTATGACTTTCAAGGGCCCCCCTGTTCTGAGGACTTTGTTGAAACCTTGCCTTGCGCTTTGGGACCCCGGCACTGTCACCCCCCACCCTTTTTCGTGACTTGGTGCGGTTGCTTTGCTCCCTTTTTTTGGATGCTGCTCTACCCACAACGATCCCGTTCGGCGTTTCCCCTTGGTGCCAAGAATAAATTTCCTCCCCCATGCCCTCACGATTGCGCTGCCTGTCGGCGTTTTGCCCTTGCCCCCCAACTTCTTATAACCAATCTTGATTCCCCCAACCGTTGCGATGAAATTGATTTTTTTTTTCTGTGTTTATCTGAGATGTTTTTTACACCCCGTTTTCCTATGTTTTTCCCCATAACTCTCCCAGGGTATTTTAGATTCCCCCCTTCTTTGCCTTTTTTATTCCTTTTTTACCCCTGAGGAACGTTTGATGCTGATTCTTTACTTTGATCGGCCCTTTTCAGAGGCTTTCTTAACAGTTTCCCTTTTTCCCTTTTCCCTACTCAGGAGCCTTTTTTTTTGGGTATCCCCTTCCCTCCCCCCCCCCCCTTTATTGGGCCTTCCGTTCCCTTGTTCCAGAGGTTTGGAATCTTTACGTCCGTTTCGCTCCCATTTCCTCACACCCCCCCGATTTTTTCTTTAGGAAATCCCTGAACAGGGCCAATTTCCACACTCCACGTCGCCCCCTTTCCTTGGCTTGCATTCCTCTTTGCCCCCCTTTTGGCTCCCAGGTTACCTTTCCCTGTTCCTTTTTTGTGGGTGGTCTGTTTACCTTTGTTCCGACCGAGTTTCCTTCCAAAACACATCACCGGCTGCTTTTTGCCTTTCCCCCCTGCCCCTCATCTCGTCCCTTGTTTTTCCACGTCCCACCAAACTGCGGCGTGTTTTTTTTTTCTTGTGTCAGAGAACCCCCCCCGGCCCCGTGTTTGCCAGTGCGCGACACCAGTTGTCCCTTCCCCCCCGTGGAAACCGGCAGTTCCTTTTTAATCTTAATCTCCCTGTTTCCTGCCAAAAGCGTGTCCCCCCATCTCCTAGTTTTTTTTGGGACCTCTCCGTTTTTTTAACGTTTTCACACGCCTTCTCCTCTTTACAACACCGTCTCCAGCCATGGGCTTCTCTCGGTTTTTTGCCAGCGATTGCCTTATTACTTACCCGGTTACTCAATTCTCTGCACCCTTTTTTCCTTTCGAGGATTGAAGTCACTTCTCCCCCCCCCCTCTTCCCCTCAGGAAACTTTCCCAGTGTTGCCAGATGTTTCCCGTTGTTTAAACTTTCCCCCGAGAAACCTCCTTTCCCCGCTGGGCGGTGCCCTGATTCGCGTCCCCGTAGTTTTCCCCCCTCGTCTTTCCCTTTCAATTCTTTTCCCCTTACACTACTTTTGTTGAGTGAGAGCTCCTTTTCTCTCTTTGAAATGATTGTCCTTTTCCTCCTGGCACCCCGAACTTTTTTTTTCATTTGTCCCGTTTTTTTGCCTTTCAAAACGCAATCCCTGTACTTTTGCCTGCCCTTTTTTCCTCTCAGGTTTAAAAGATTGTTTCTTCGGTACGTTCCCCCCTCCGACATAAAGGTGCCCCATAGCTCGTACCCCTTTCTTATTGGGGTCCAATAGAGTTTTTTACCCCTAGAAGGAGGAATGTTCTTCCTTTTTTTACTCCTTTGTTTCGCTCAACGATTTGTGTGAAGTCAGGTGCCTCTTTTATTCTCACCCCCCCACATTTTCTCTTTTTCCTTTTTTTTTCCCCCTTTCCCAACGGTCCCTTTCTATTCCCTTTCCCTGTTTTCGTTTTTTTTTTGGCAGTTTTTTCCCCCGTCCAGAAGTTTCTCGGCCCGTGCCCAACCCTCCTTTCCCCCCTCCGCAGGTTGGATGTCACACGTCCCATTCTCGAGATTTTCCCTTGACCTGACCTCCCCGGCCTGTGAATGTTTGCCGTTCTCCCCCCCCCTTCCTTTTTGCCGTTCCCACTAGAAGACCCTGTTTGGCGATCCACATTATGGGTAGTTCTGCCGTCCCCCGTCCTTCCCTTTGATATCGTTTCTGTTCTTTTATTTATCCTTCTTTTTTTTCCTGAGATAGCTTTTTTTTTTAGGTCCTTGTTGTATATCACGTCTTGCCCAGCATCCAAACAATTCCCCCTTCGTCCCATTTTTTCCACGTAGCTCCGGCCCCTTTCAGTGAGGGTCCCCCTTCTGTCCCTGGCTTTTCACTCATTATCCCCCCCCCCCCCTTTCCCTTTGCAAGTAATCACCGATACTCCTTTGACGACTTTCCTCCTGCTATTGTGCGACAAAGGGTCATCCCATCCCTTTTTTCCCTCCTGTTCCCCCCTACGCGACCGTGTATGACCTTCGTCTCCAAGGTTTGTTTTTTTTCCCCACCTCGAGCTTTTCCCCCCAAAGTTTTTGAACCCCCATAAAGGTCATCGACATCATTGCCACCGACTCCCCCCCATATTTATACGCTTGCGGTCCCGCTTTTTTTTTTTTTGCTCCCCCCACTTCTGTGGCGGCCCTTTTCTTTTGCGTTTTTGACCTAGTTTTTTCTTTTGCCGCCGCCGGTTTTTTATGTGACATCGGTTTTGTACGGTCTTATACCCCCAGATTTCGCCTCAGGCGCGACCCCACCCCCCATAGGTCTTTTTTTGCGTAATTGTTTTACCCCCATTGCCCCCCCCCCCCAGAATTTTTTTTCCCGGACTCCTTCCCACCAACCACTTAACCCGTCTCCCCTTCCCATTTTTGCTACTTCACTATTTACCCCTCGCTTGTTTTTGCTACGTTCACTCCCCTCTTTTAGGGTATTGCCCGTTCCCGGTTTTTCGTTACCTTTGTCTTGCCGGTTTCCCCTGCATTTCTCCAAAAAATGCCTTTTTTTCCCCGCTTTTTTTTTGCACCCCCTTTCCCCCCGTCTCTCCCAACAGTGAGCGGCCCCCCGCCACACGATCCCCACCCAGGCCCTGATTACAGGGCGCAGAAAGTTTTTCCCCCCCAACCCCTCCCCCAACGCTGGCTTTTCCCGCCCCCTTCCCCCTCGCGATATGGACTGGTTTTTTTTGCCAGGGTCCGAAATTTTTTCTTCCGTTTTCACCAACTATTTTGGCGGCGTTATGCGTTTTTCTTCATTCCGTTCCCTCCCCTCCCCAGATTCATTCCACATTTTCCTTTTTTTTCTTTTCGGCCCCCCCCCTCCCCCGTTGAACCCTCCAGGGTTTTGCTCCCCCCCCTCCCCCCCCCCCCCTCCATCTACTTTTTCCCTCCCTCCTTCGCCCACTTTTTCCCCGGCGACCCCCGCTCCCGCGACCGAATCCCATCTCCTGACTGCCTGCTTATATCCCGTTCTCCGCCCTTAAACTTTTGACCTGTTTTTCGTCTTAGTTTTTTCCCCCTCCCCTGCGATATTTTTTGACCCTCTCTCTCTTTTCTTTGCGTTTCAATAGGTATCTTGTTGCTTTTTTTACTTTTTCCGCCGGTCCCTTCCCTCCACTTTTTGAATCTTTCTTTTTTTCCACCCCTCCACCCCTTGACCGTGATCCATCGTCTTTGTTTCGTTTTGTCCCCTGGATAGTACAACCTGCGAACCTTTAAACCTCTTTTTCATCTTTCCTCTCCCCTTAGTTTTTTTTTTTGTTTGGGGTTTCGAGGAGGAATCGTTGTAATGCGTCATGTTCGTTTATTTCAGTGACCCGTCGGGAAACCACCCCCCTTTCGGTTCCACAGGTGTGCTGTGGACGCCACCCTCCCCCCTCATAGGTTTTTCCGTTTTCCTTGATTGGGACCGGCGGAAAAAGTTTCCCCGCCGGCGCTTCCACCCAGATTTTCAATGTCCTCCGAATTTTACGGTTGATTTCATCCATCTTTTTTTCCCCCCCTCATGAAAACTTGAGTCCCCTTTTGAACCCCCTTTCTAGCGTCTTTAATGCCTTTTATCCTTGGCTTCATTCCTTCTCCCTTTGCGTGGTCTTCTTCGGGCCTGGGTTCTGCCCCTCCAATTTGGGCGATGGTCTGGCTTTTGTCGATGGGCCCTGCCACTGCTCTGTTGTTCTCTTATCCACTCCCCTCTTTTGTTAAATTATCGTTGGTCGCCCTTTTTCTTTTGACCTTCCCTGTCCAAGACGCTGTTCCCTGGCCCCCCTCTATTTTTCCCTTAGTGTTCTCAGTGCGACCTTCTCCAGTCACAATGGTTTCCCCGTTCCTATATTATTTCCCAGAACCCAACCCTGCGTCACTGGGTTTCCGTAATTTTGTCTTCCTTCTCTCTTGCCTCTTCGGTTGCTTTGGGTTTCCGCCTCTTTCTTCAGGTTTGTTGTTTTTTTGACAAGTCCAGACGTCCTTTGTGCACCGCATTTTCCCCCTTTTTTTTTGCGATCTGGTTTTTGAACCTCACCTGTGCATCCTGTCTACCCCCCTGACTAATCCAAATCCTTCTTACCGCTGTCGCCACATTTCTTTCCTCCCTCTGACTTTCAACGGTTCACGGCCTTCCCTTTTGGATTTACCCTCAGCTTGAACCGCTTCTTTACCTTCTCCCCTGTGTGAATCTTCTCTCGTTATGAATCCTGACGCGATTTTCCGCACCACAACACGACTCTCGTTTCCTTCTGGACCCGAATATTTTCAATTTTTTACATCCCCTGTGCCCCCCCGACTTTGCTCCCCTCCGTCCCGTTCGGCCCTACCCTTTCTCCCCAACATATTAATTCTTTGGATAGGAATTGAGTTGTTTTTTGGCTGTGTGACGTGTTTTTTTTTTGATCTTTTACACGCACCCTCGTGACTTTTCTTACCTCCCCTTTTTCAAAGGTCGCTTTTTTTCCCCCTTGCCCCTTCCTTCCCTATTCGGTTCCAAGTTTTTTCCACCTTCGGCTTTCACTCCGTTCGTAAGCGGGTCACTTTCACCTTGTTATTTTGAGGGCTGCCGTTGCCAACCTCCCCATTGCCTGCCGCGCTGTTGGCCTACCTTCTTTTGTGACCTGCAGGGACGACTTTTTTGAACTTTCCCTTTTTTTTTCCATTTAACCGTTTCTCTTTATCTCGCTTTGACACTCTTCCCCTTACCCGGCACACCTCCCGACCACGCAACATGATCAATGGCTCGTGTGCATTATGGAATGCTTTTGCTAGCCAGGCTTTTATCCTTTTTTTTAGAGACCTGTGCCGCTTTCGTGGCGGCAAGCTTTGATCTTTTCTTCCCAACTGCAGGCGTTTCATTTTCCAGTGCAACTATCTAATGGCTGTTCCCCTGTCCCCCCTCGCGTTCGCGTTCCGTGACACCCCATGCCGGGCGTTTGGTTCAAGTTTCCCGAAAGGCAACCCGTTGTTTGCCCCTGAACGTCCCTGACCACCCGTTAGCATTTTTCTGCCCCGGTTACTTTCGTTCCAAGATTTTCCCCCTTCCTGCAATGAGTTGACCCCAATATTCCACCCCCCTTCCTTTCCTTCTAGGCCTTTTTGAAAGCGATTGTTGTCAAGCGTTACCCTTAAATCTCCCCTCCAAGCCCCCTTTTATCGCCGGAACAGTAATCCTTTTTTGAGCTCGGTCCACAACCTTTGTTTCCCAAAAGTGGCCCCCTTGACTGCCCGGTGATTGGTCAGAGTCCGGAGATGCGTGTTCCCTATGGATTACAGTAGGGTGGGTTTTCCCCTTCTCATTTTATTTATCCCTTCCCCCCTTTAATCCGTTCGTTTGTGTGTGCTGAGTCTTTGATTCTCGTACTTTGCCCTACTTCCTTTTTTCATCAGAACGCTAGTCCTTTTTCTTTTAGTATTCCCTTTAATCTTCTTTTTTAACCACGCGTTTTCGTGGGGACTCTTCTTCCTTTTTCCTTCTTTCGGCGCGACCCCCGTTTTGTATTTCCCTTCGTTTGTTTCCTCTGAACCAAGTCAGTTCCTTTTTGGGCGCAAATCGCCCCTAACCCCCTCCCCGCCGTTCGCTGGTGCTATTGACTTTTTGGTAACTCCCCTCTTTCCTCTGTGCTTTCCTTTGCAAAACAAAATGGTGGCTACTGTCCAAGATTGAAGTAAGTTGGTCATTCCGTAACGGAAGGTTTTTTAGGTTGGAAAGTGGGATTCCTTTCGATGACGATCAAGCTAGGTGTGGGTTTTTTCTCCTTTCCTTTTCCCGCTCTTTTTGAAGTTGTCCAACTCCCCCTTAGCTTTTGCATTCTTTCGTTGCGGTAACCCTGTGGGACTTCTTTTTTGATACTTTCTTTGTGTGACGCGGCACTTTTCCTCCTTAAGCGGGTCAGGGTTTTTCTTTCCCTCTCTCGACCCTGGTTTTTTACTTTGGTCCCCGAGACCCTTTTCCCACCCTCTTCTTGCCGCCCCCAATTTGATTTGATACGGCGTTTATGTTTGTTTGTTTGCTATTTTCTCCTGTTTTTCCTTTTTCTTCCGATTTTCTTCCTCCTCTTGTTTTTCTTTTTTCTTTGTTTTTTTTTATTGTCTAGATAAGACCGTTTTCTTTTACCACCAAGTTCCCTTACCCAAACCTCCATTTTTCCCCCACGGTTAATTAGACATCCTCTTTTATGGGAAGTTCCCTGTTTCATTGGGGCCGGTTTCCACCAAACAGCCCTTTTCCCGGTTACTCCCTCATTTCCCACGGATCCATCCCACTTTTTTCCCCCCGCCGCCCTGCTTTGTTCCCAATGCAATCCCATCCCCTTTTTTAAGGTTTGTTTTTCCCTGACTAATTTAGTTTTCTCTTTTTTTTTACTTTTCCCCTTTACTTTTTTTTACCACTAGACGCGTCAACCAGCACCCACCCCTTCATGTCCACCTACATTCCTCTTTACCACAATAAATTTTTCTTCCCTAGTACGGTTTCCCTCCCTTCTCCCCCGCCTAAATCTGTGCGGAGATGGCGTTTCCCCCACCCTTTTTTTCCCCCCCTAATCTGCGTTCTTTTTCTTGTTCGTCTCTTTTTCCGCCTCCCCCCCAGTCCTTCGGGCGATTTCTTCCTAGGTTCCCCCCCCCCTGCTTTTCCTTGACATGTCCCCCCCCCCTTCGTTTTCCCGAGACACAAGCCCCCAGATGCCAAACTTTTCGTTTTTTTCGATCCCCTGGCAAGTTATTTTCTCATCCTCGATCCTTTTTTGGCGCGGCTGACATTCCACATTCGGTGCCTGTTTTTTCCGTGTTTTTTCCCCTGTACATGTTTTTTTGTATTGTTTTTTTCGCATTCTAACCCCACCCAACAATTTTTTTTTATTTGTTTCCATGGAGTGTTCCCCATGTCCAGCGAATTACTCTATTCTTTACAGGAAACAGGAGTGCACCCCTCCCTTTCTGCCAACTATGCCCTTGCCCCCCCCTCCCCAAACTCTGCTCCCTTCTCCCTGTGGAGAGGTGGATTATTTCCCCTTTTTTAATTTCTTCTCCGGGTAGCCTCCCCCCTCACCTTCTCCAGTTTGAGTTGGGTTCTTGTTTTCCCTGGTGTCACACCCCCCTTTCTCTACAACCCGGATAATTGCCACACTAACAGAGTTTGTTTTTTGTAACGCCGCCCAGCCTTCCCCGTGATTGTACTCTTTTTTAACTGCAGTCCCAGAACCACAGTTTTTATGCCAACTTCGGGTAACCCTTGCTCCATAGCCTTGAGGGTTCGAGGGAACCAATTCCCATCTCTCCTTTACGATACGAACAGGACAGTTTTTCCCAGTTCTCGAGCGATGCCTGCCTTGTTTTAGTATCTTATGACTGGACCTAAGCAGTGATTTTCTTCCTTTCCGCCTTGTTTCATAGTCTGTGCCACCCTACCGAAGGTTTTTTTTTCCCCCCCCCCCCCCCCCCCAAATTTCCCGTGATTCCCTCCCGTTCCCTCGGGTCTTTTCTTTTTTAACAGGCTAAACTCTTTCGTATTTTTCTTCTCCCCTCCTTCCCCCCGTTTTTGTTTTTAGTTTCTGACGTTTGGCCTTCCTCCCCCCCTTGGTTCCCGATTCCAGTTTTCCCCCGCCGTTCCGGGGAACCAACCGCGGCCTTTTTTCCTGAAAGGTCAAGGGGATTTTTCAGCCCCTGGCTTTTCTGGGCGGTGTTTTTTTGCCGCTCGGCTTCCAGTCTCCCTACCGGCGTCGACGGATACGTCTCCCTCCTCGTTACAGAAAGATCCCAATCGTCCGGGGAACCCTGGCTCCCCCCCCACGTTTTTTTGCAAACTTTCTTTTTTGAGTCGCTCCGTGAGCCTCCGTTGTGAATCCATACCCTCACTTTTTCGTTCCTTTCTCTGGTTTGCCATTGCATCCCCTTGGGTGAGGAGGCATTTCCTAGCCCTCCGCCCCCCCCCTGGTACTTTTGCGGCGGGTTCCCAATTTGCTTTTTTTCATTTTTTTTTTTGGCCTCCTTATGACTCTCAAGTTGCCAGCTAGCGTTTCCGTCCATCTTCTTCCACCCTTCCCGCCTCACCCCTTAATTGAACCCTTCCCCCCTCTTTTTTTGGCAAGAGAAAGTTTCTCGTGGTTTCCTTCTTTTGGCCCTGCTGTATTTTTTTTCTGGCTATTGTTCTGCGGACCGATCCCCGTATTGATTTCCCCTTTTTTTCACCTGCGCCGGGAACCCCCCACCTTAACATCATTTTCCGATTCTGACCCCTCACGCCTCCTGTCTCCCCCTTTTTGAAGTCTTTCAGGTCGTCCCTTTCTTACGCGAGTCAAATTTTCTCCGCGATTTCTTTGGCCACGTCACACTGGTTTACGCTCCCCTAGTGTTTCTCCTGGTTCTTAGAGGACACCCCGCGTCTTTTCTCCCTTTCCTTGTATTTATTGGTCTCCTCTGCGCGATCCTTGGATGATTAACACCCCCGCCCCCCCCCCGTCTGTAGTTGCACGATATATTTTTCAGTCTGGCAATTCAAGGGTTCTTGGTCCAATCTTGCTTGCTTTCCTCCTGCTCTAAGTATCTTTTTGTTTTTTTCTTTCTTATAAACCCCGATGCCCTGAGCGGTTCCTTAGTCTTTTTTCTTTGTTGAGACGCTATCTGCCCACATTTCCCTCTTTGATTTTCACGATCCTACACTTTTCGGTCGGTAGGCTTTTTCCCCGGAGATTTTCATTCCGGTTTCTCACTCTGTTGCCAGGGAGTTATTTTCTTTTACCAGACTTTCGGATTTTTTTTGGGCCATTCGTCCTTTCTATCTGGATGTTTTGCCCCTGCCAAGCCCCGGCCCTCCTCGACGGGCGGATTATTACTTCCTTGGGCAATTTGAGGTTCGTGTTAACCTGGTGACCTTTTTCGTCTTCAATCGCGAAACCCACCTATTCGGCACCAGTATTTACCCCGTCCCCCCTCACAAACTTATCTCCTTTCTCTTGTCCCGGTTCTTTTTTTTTTTTTTCTTTTGGATGGGTTTCTCGCCCAGTCTCTGTTTTGACTCGTTTGGCCTTCGTTTTTTTTTTTTCGTTGCTTGTCCCCAGAGGCTCCCCCGGGCAAACCCCTCCCCAAGGATGCTGTTTTCCTGTCCGCCAACTAATTTTCTTCCCTTGGCGTTTTGCCCAAAAACCTTTTTTTGTCTCGTGTCTCTCCCCCCACCCCACGGTCAACGCGTTTCCACGTCCGCAAGCCCGTACCCCCTGCCCTCCCTGGCGAAAATGCTTTTCCCCACCCTTGGTAATACATGCCTTCCACCTGAGTTAAAGAATAAGAACCGTTTCTTTTCCCCCTTGAAACTTTCCCCTCCCTCCCGCATGTTTTCCAAACTTTACTCCCCACATTGTTGCCCTTTTCGAGCGGTTGAAGCGATTGGCTTTCCAACAATTCCAACCTTTTTTTTCCTTCCCCATGTCCCCCCCTTTTACTTTTTCCCCCTGGCTTTTCCAGTCCTCCATGAGTTTTTGTAATTCCCTTTTCACTGTTTTGAACTTTCCACAAATTTAACCCCCGCGTTTTTGATTTGTTTTCAATTTGGACACTCTGTTCAACTAAAAAAATGCAATTTTTTTTTTCTGCGTGTTTTACCGCTCAAAGGTTCGTTTTTCCTCCGATCTTCCCTCTCTCTTTTTTTACTTTCTCCATTACGTGTGTTTGTTTTGCGCTGGTGACTATAGCGTTGCAACCCCCCTCCCCCCGTCGAACCTGACTCCTAGTTCCCTGCATTGAAGATTTTACCGTAACCAGTCCCCTCCCCTTCTTCTTTCCACTTTTTGTTTGTTCATATTGGTCCTTCGGTTGTGCGGAGATTTTGCTTTCAGTTATTTCTTTCGCACTTCCACATTTTTTGTCCCTTTTCCTGCGATTTTTCTTGTGACCAGATTTTATTACACCAATGGTTTTGGTTACGGCAACTTCCCCCTGTCCTCTCTTTTTCGCCTTGTCTGTTGGCCCCCGTGAAAGACTTTTTTCTTGCTGTTCCTCTTTATGTTGTTATGTTTCTTTAGCTTTCCCCCGGATTATATTTTTTCTCCCCCTGTACTGTTTGTAGGCTCCCCCGAGTGCGTCACGTTGCGCCGCCCCTTGTGCCTGCCGGTGTGTTCGTTCAACCCCCCCTCGCATTTTGTCCTTCCTGTCCATAGATCATGCTTCTTTGTCCCCCTCCCCTCCCCTTTTGCATTTGCCTTGAGTTTTTCCTGATGCACTCTCTCCCCCGTGCGCGTCCCGTCAGTTTCGGGAAATTTTTTTAGAGCACCATTTCCATACTTTAGAATCCTCCATTCATTTCATCGTGAAGTCTCCCTTCTGTTTTGACTCGTCTTTCCTAGATCGTGTGGATCGATTTCATTTTGCGAGAAACGGTCTTTACAGCGAAACAACCCTCTCCCTTTGCTTTTCACCCTCTTGGTTTTTCCTTTCGAATCACTTCATGTCGCTGCGGCCCCTTCTTCCCCTGGTTTTTCAATACCTTGAAAGTGACATGACCGCATCCCCCGCTCTTCACCTTGTCGAATCCGCGCTGCATTTGATCCACCCCCGGAAAACTCCACTCGCTGGCAGAAGCCCTTTCCCGGCCTCCTCGTCTGAGATACAAAATAGGACTGTGATTTTGACCCCCTCCTCTCCCCTTCTCCCCCCTCACAACCACTTTTTTTCTCCACCTTCCTCGCCCCCCCTTCCCCAATAAAAGTCCTTCTTTTGGGTTCCGCGTTCTCAATAGCAATCTGTGAGGTTCTGTCTTTTTCCCCTCTCGTGTGCCTCCCCTCTTGTCTAAGTTTTTTCTCTCTTTCCACCCGGTGTCTTCGTCGCCCAATGTCCTTCACACGTCACCCTTTCCTGTGCCACCCCCTTTTTGCCCTTGACCCTTTCTGGAGTCGAATTCAAGATGACAACCCCCCCGACCGTGTCCGCCCTCAATTTTCCCCCAAAAGTCCTGTCCTGGTCTTGTTTTTTTTTGATCGTGCTTCAGCGGATTCTTGTCATGGCGTGCCCGTGCTTGAGTGTCTATCGCCCCCCCACACCGCTTTCGTTTTACCGGTTTTCAACCTGTTTTCCCCCCCTCGACACTTTTCTCTCCCGTCCCCGGTGATCAAAAACACCCCCCCCGGATCAACCCCATGTCAACTCAGATGAAGGTCCCCCCCCACTCCTCTATTTCCTCTTTTTTTCCCCTCGCGACATGATGGTTTCCCCCTGACTTTGCCGTGTGTCCGTGGACATCCTCTCTAGGAGTCCGGCCGTCCGGGTGCGCCCCATTCCGCCACATCCCGACATTGTCACCTCGCGGGCCCACTCCGTGCCCCAGTCCCCATCCAGTCGCTTGCTGCATTTCTTTTCAACTAAGCCTCCTGCCCCCCCCCCCTGTTGGCTTTGTAAAATGTTCCCCCCTCCCCCCCAGTGGCCTAAATCGCCCCCCCCCGTTGGCGGGTTCAGATAGACAAGTTTCCAATTTCTTCCAAGTAAGATTCCGACTTTTACCCGTTTTTTTTCGGGATTTTTTCTCCGAAAGAGATTTTGATCTCTTTTATGTCCTTGGCCTTAGTTATCCTCTTTCTGGCTTAATTGTTCTTTTTAGAACCCCCGAATGGTTTTTAGTACGCCCCCCCGTCCCTCTAAGGGTACTTTTTTTAGTAATAAAATTAAAACTTTTTTTCCTCTTTCTTCCACCCTTTGATCGACCTTCCTTTCCTTTCCCTGGTCTATATATTATTTTTTATCAAGTGTTTTTTTTTTGTTCGTTGTTTGTTTGTTTGTTTTTTCTCAGAATCTTGGCCTGCCGCCTTTTTTCTCCCCTTCACGGGTCCCCGCGCGTGAACCCCACGCGTTCTTTCCCCTTCCCCGTGGTTGGATGTGTTCAACCCTCCCCCCTTTCAGGCGTTTTTCCGTGGACCCTCGTCCCGGCTTAAAATTTGACAGGCTCGCAGTTCCCCCCCCGATTTACCATCAGACAGATATGTACAGACCCTCCTCCCCCCCCCCCCCCTTCCTAGGCGACACTGCGCCAAACGTTGTGTGTACCCCTTCGGACTTTCATGTCAGCCGCTGCCCCCCCCCCCCCCTTTGTTTGCGTCACCCATTCCTGTTGTTTTTTCGGGCTTCCGTCTGACATTTGCCCCAGAACACCCTTTTTTTCTATGGCGGCTGCCGTGAGCTCAGCAGGATGTTTTTTTTTGGTCCCCTCTTTTCCTTTGCGGCTTTTGTCACTACCTGTTTGGTGGCCTCCCTCTTTGACTTCCTGCCCCGCACCAGCCTCCTCGCGAATTTAGTGTGCCGAAACATTTCCCGTGCCTGGGTTCATTGTGGTTCCCCATATTTTTCTGGCCCCCCCCCAAAGGTGCAACCCTCCTGAGTCGTGTTCTTGTTAATTGCGGGGCTGACTCCCCCGGTTTCTCCTTTTCTGGTGTCCTGCTCGTAGTTTCCTTTTTGAAAGTCTTGTGGGAACAACGCAATTTTTTCCTTTTTTTTTTCCTCTTTTTTTGACAACCCTCACGCCGTGATTACCACTTCGGCTCCTCCCTTCTTTGTTATTCGGCGCAAACGCCTTTATATGATGGACTTTTTTTTCCCAGCCCAACTGGTTCTGGTTTTCGTTGCCTCTGTTTTGTTCCTTCGTTGGCATTTCGTCGTTGACCTTTTTCCCGTGTTCCATTACTTGTCCTCTGGTTTTCGGTCGCTGTTGCTCAACTTTGTTCTGAACACAACCCCTTTTCCCGCGCGGGCGGTGCCTGCCTCTTTTTTCTTCCCGCCTGCAATCCAGGCCCACCAAGATTTCTGCCTAGGGGTCCCCCTCCCCTCTGCTACACTATTGTGTATTTTACTGTGTTTTTTGAGGTCTTCAGGTTTTTTTTTCTTTTGCATCCTTGCCCGAGGGGTTCACCGATGTTCTCCCCCTCATCCCCACGCTTGGCTTCGGAACCTTTCTTTTCGGGTTTTTGGATTACGTGTCGCACTTTAGCACGTTTCTTTCGGTATTCTTCACGTGATGTCGAGAGTTATTCCGTATGACTTGCTTTGCTTAACCCGGCCCTGAATGGCCTGCCCCCCCTCCGCATGGTGATTCCTTTTCCTGGTACCTTTCTCTTTTTTTTTTCTGATTTCGAGGTTCCCCCCATCCCCCTTTTCTCGATCACCATTTCTTTACCCAAACGATCTCTTCCTCTCCCGGTGCAACCTTGAGACTACCCTCCCTTGACCACTTTTCATCTGGCGTTCTTTGAATTTTTTTCCTCAGTCCCTTTCTTTTTTTTTTTTTTTCTTTCCCTCGAAAGGACAAGCGCTGGCGGTTTAGGCTTGTCACTTAGGGAGTCCCCCCCCCATCCATCGTGCTTCTCCCTACATAGATCATGTTTCCATTTCACCCTTTGCCCTGGCCTTTCCTCTTGAGATCACACACCCCCCCCGTTCCATTCGCAAATGCGCGCACCATTTTTGAACCCCGGTGAAAGTTTTTGAATTTTTTAGCCCCGGCCTTACCTGACATCCATTGCCTTTTTCATCTACGAGCAGCCAAACCCCATCCCAATCCTTGTTGGTGCAACCATCGTTCACCAGTCATCCTACCTGTGTTTCTTCGTATCGGTTTTGAGCGTTTGTGCCGTTACCACTGTAAATCCGCCACTAGTTCCCCCCCCCAATGTCCCTGCTCCCGCTCCCTTCCCCGACCTTCCCCTTCTCCAACTACTTTGTCACCCCAACTCTCGGTCAACTGAGATTTTTCCTTTGGCCTACCCTCGACCGACTGTGCCCTTTTACGATTCTGGCTTTACCTGTCTTGTTCCCAATTC
>Ga0179591_1159616_pt1 | contig 16945 bp, 24 predicted proteins | sample CZOMad2_1_08_16f_FD_182891 | JGI IMG/M metagenome (GOLD analysis project Ga0179591, IMG submission 182891) | Vadose zone soil fungal communities from Angelo Coast Range Reserve, California, USA - CZOMad2_1_08_16fungal (PacBio error correction) | ecosystem: Environmental > Terrestrial > Soil >... | reverse complement strand
ATCACTCCACTACACAGCTCCCCCAAGCGCGCTATCACGTTTTTCTGAGAAGTTCTATCCCTTTTCTCCCCCCCTTCCATCACTTTTCCGTCTCCTCGCTGATTTGCCCTCAGTGGCGCACGCTGCCCCCCTTTGGTTGAATTCCCGCCAGGCCAAACAGATTTCCCCTCCCCCCCCGTGAAACTGAAATCCTTCGCAGTACTGGTACTCGGAACGGCCTTCACTCTTTCTAATTAACCTCTTTCTCCTCCCGCGTTTCTCGTTTCGATACAACTCTCGGGTTTATATCTTTAACGAAGTGATTTTTTCTTTACGCTACGATCTCGATCCTTTCCTGTTTCTTACGCTCCCTTTCTGTACTTTTTTTTCCTCCCCGAGACCCCCCAATTTCACCAAGCTTCGTTTTCTTTAGAGTTAGTTTCTCCTTTTGCCATATCACGTCGGCGAATGTCCGCGCTGAGGGCCTGAAACTGCGTGCGCTCCCCTGCTTTCGCCTTTCGGTTTCTTAGGGGTCTCGAGACTCCTGCTCAACGTCCCAGCTTATGCCGGCCCAAGATCCTCGCATTTCCCCTGCCCCCCGTAAGAGGGCAATCATGCTCCATCCCCATGTTTGTGCTTTTTTTTATTTAAATTTCGCCGCTGCACCGCTCATTTTTTATTTTTTGACTACAATCCCCCCGTTGTTCTTACTCGTTGGCGCATGATATACTTACCCTCAGGACACAGCAAGAAACCCCCCACTTGGGGCCGCCCCCCCCATGACTTCCCCTATCCTTCCTCTCGCTGGAAGCAAGGAGGCCCTCCCGGCCTTCGTACCAAACCCTTAACTTTATCGAGTGCGTGCTTCTTTCCACACGTTTGTTATTGCGGGCTGTTGTAGATTTCCCCTATTTCCCCTTCAATTTGTCTCTTCAAGGCATTTGCCGTTCCGGGTTGCCTTATCTTGCGTCCTTCAATTCTCATTCGCACCTGACCTCCCTTCGGTGATTTCCCACCCCCATCTTTTGGGGCTGTACAACTTCTCCACGGCGTTTCTTTGGGATTTGTCGAGTCTTTCCCGGTTCCCGTAACTCCCCCGCCAAATGACGACCCCCCCCTCCCCTGCTGCTCTCGCAAGAGCTGATTTTTTCCCCTTTATGGAAAATAGTCTGTCATATTTATCTGTCCCTTTCTTCTTGTTTCCCTCTTTTTTTTCTTTCTGATTGTTCAAGATTGATTTTCGTCCCCCTCCGCATTATCATAAATCGTATGTCCTTATATCGTCCCCATAGATCTCGGTTGCGGACCCCGTTCCTAGGATTTCCCTAATGGGTTTAGGTTCGTTATCTGAGTCCCCCCTCATTTAAGCTGTCCTATTTTGCTCGGCCTTTCGATCTCTTGCTCTTGGAGGCGAGTGCTTCTTTCTTCTGGTCTCTATGTTTTTTTTGAGGGTGGTCACTCCGCAGCGGTTTTAATCTTTATAGGCTAGTTTCTCCGTTTCTTCCCCCAACCCGCCTTAGTTATCATTTATTATTTTGGCCTCCTGCTTTTCTTACCCTTCCCCCCCCTCTCCACGCAAAGCTTCCGATTCTTCCTCCAGAGCGGATGTGATGTCTCTTAGACTTCTTTTCTCGAGACTGTTTTATGCCCTGTGACTTCACTGTGATTTGAAAGCCTGCCCCATTTCTTTTAGTCTTCGAGGAAATAGAACACCCGTTCTCGACCCGCTTATCCTGTCCGGGTAGATTTTTCTCAAGCCCCTGTTTCTACGTGGAGTTTTTTGGACCCCCTTTACCCCAAGAAATCGCGCTTGACACTTTTTTACGTTTTACTCCGAGATGGCTGACTGATTTTTATTCGCATTTTTTGGTGCGCAGAAACAGGATAAACAGGATCGCTTGCTCTTCTTCTTCCTCGGTCGCTAAAGACCAGCTTCGTACCTTCACGGGAAGACGAAGACCTTTAGATAGCATTCCCTGCAATCAGATATTTCCTCTCTCTGCGTTTGACGCCAACCGCGTTTCCCTTCGTCAGCCCTCAAAGCAATCGCTTTTATTCTGCATGCTTTCCCTCTCTGACTTCGGCTTTTTTCCGAACCCCCTTCCCATTTTTCCTCCCCTTAACGCTTTCCCTAGTAACCGCGGGCTAGCTCCTCTCCCGTACGACCTGGCGGTTGGATTGCAGGATCATTCATTACTGCCCTTAGACCGGAGCCACGATTCTTTTAGTAACGTGCTTCTTGGCTCTTTTCTAGTCTTGAATCGCCGGAGCTTCTTGTATCTAGACCCCAGGAAATGAGAAGCTACTCACGCGGTTCCCCACCATTTGTTTGTTTGTTGCGTAGATCTTCCCTCTTTGCGTGCTGCTTGATCATTCCACTTATCGCCTTTTTATCTCCCCTTCTATCCGGGGAAAGCTTCAGTAGCGCTTTTAGATATGTTTTCTTCCTAGTTTTTTTGAATTATCACTTCTCCTCACCTAAGGGTATGTCCCTTTTGAGGATCCAGCGTTTCCTCTTTATAGAGTGGTTTCCGATACTGTTCTTTGTGCAGGACCTCCCCCCTCATCATACGAGTCCCCCTGAGCCGGTCGCTGCTTCGAGTTCCACCGCTTCGATAGAGATAGTTCCCTTTTTTTCTTTCACTTTGCTTTCAGTCGACCTTGCTTTTCCTTGCTTCCCCTCTGTTAGGGCATCTCAACTTCTGTACGTCCCCCCCGATCGTATTTCTTCCTCTTGCTCTTTTTCGATTCCCTTTTTCCAATTCTAATGCTTCCACCCCATTCTCCTTACCGCTATTTCTTTACGTTCCCTTCTATGTTTTTCTGATCGTCCATTCCCCGCGTGGTTCATCCTCCCACCGAGGCCCCTGCCGTGCCCGGATTCGGATCGTCGCGATTTTCCCCTCGGGGTTTTCCTGGTCTATGTTTTTTTTGAGAAATAGATAACGTGATGTGTACCTTTGTTTTTGATGAATTTTCACGTTCAGCCCACCCCATTGTGAAGCCTCGTCCGCCACTGTCGTCTAATCGCCTCGCCAGATGATGCACTGTTTTGAAAGTTTTTGAATTCCGTTTAGTTAATGATTCGAGAGTCGCTAGCATCTAGATTGAAATTTAGACGGAGCAAAGTCAACCCTCCAATCTCGAGATACCTTTCCGTTTCTCTTAAGTGACCCTCCCCCTCCTCATCTTCTTTTCCCCCTTTCTTCGTTCCACAACTTCCTCCCCCAGCTCGCCTCCCCTTGATCGATATAGAGCCTGCCTCACATTTTCTTCCGCATTGACTTCCCCTTCTCCTGTCGCGCTGTTTCCCTGCCTTTGATCGCACTCCGTAATGTTAACTACTGATACGTTTTTTGCCGAGCAGTGTCTTTTTCCTCCTCGATCGCGGTGTTTGAGCCTAGATTTCTCCCCGGTTTCTTTTTGCTTTTTTCATGTAGAAGCTTTCCCCCCAATAGTCGACACTCTCGCCGAACTTATCTGCCACCCGAGTCTAGCTGAAGTTTTCGTAACGGGTTTTTTTTATTCTGTTTTCAGCTTTATTTTGTCCCCTTTTTTTTTTGGTGTCCGCCTGTCGCCTCTTTTCCCCGCGCCCTTGTTCTTTGTCGCCACAAAAATCTCTTTTCTCCTTGGAAGTCACGCTGGCGCCTTGGTGTCCCCCCCCCCTTTGCGTCTTCGGACACACTCCCCTCTTCCTCGGTTTGCCTTGTACAGACCAAATGTACTTTGACCCGTACGATCCTCTCCCCCCCCCCCCGTAACTACCCTCCCGCCGGTTGGAAACTGACTCGTACATCCGTTTCCCCGGAAATGGTTTCCTCTGCTATTAATTGTCTTCTAGGTGAGCAAAGAGTGCACTCCCTTTCTTCTTCGCATACGTTTTCTTCTTTACTTCTATTGGGTTTCTGTTTCGTTGTGTCTGTTCTCTCACTTTCGCCCCCCCAAATTACTTCTTCATGACGTTTTCTCTAGTAGATTTAATCGCCCCACTTATAGCCTTCGTTCGTCCTCCCTCCCATGGTCTTCGACCACCCCCTACTCAAAGGAATGTGATTTTGATCAGTCCTTGTAGTCCGTTCCTGTCTCTTTCGATTTGTATCGGACTTCTTTCTCCCCCTTGATCCTGCCCAAGCTCGCATCTCTCGGCCAGATCTACAAGACGAGCAAACCAGTGTGTTTTTTCCTGTCTTCCCTTTCCCTCCCCCCTCACCTTGCCAGCAAGTATGCTTTTTTCTCTTTAAGGCCTTTTTTCCTATAAAGGGTTTCTTCCTGCGGATCCTAACTCATCAAAACGGCTCTTCTTCTTTTTCAGACCCCTTACTACTGATTTCTCTCTCCTACTCTGCCTCCATGCCGTGACCCCTCTCCCCCCCTCTCTCGCTGTGAAATCTCTAAAACTAGAGAATGAGGTAGAGCGAACTCTCTGATCAGGTTTTGATTTGTTTTTGATTTTTCGGGCCAAGTTCCCTTACGTTTTCATGCTGACCAGCCTAGATGTTCTTGCTTGTTTTTTTTTTAAAGCTTCCTCGCGGTTTGTTCCTCTTTGTTGTCACCCCCCCCCCCAATTCCCAAATCGTTCTTGTTGCGCTATTATCCTCTACCTCTAGTCTATTGCCTGATTTTTTCTTTTTCTACCTTCGGGCCGTTGCTAGCTTCCACCCCCCCCGGATAGGAGCTCTTGTAGCTGTTTTATTTCGGATTGAATTCATGCACCCCTTCCTTGATGTTATTGCTGCATTGAGACACCCATCTGCCTCCCAATCGGGCCTTCATCGGTCTTTTTCCGAAACCCTGGGACCCCACTGTTATCATTTTTACATAGAGGAATTTTCTTGTTTTTATTTTTCTTCCCGTCTGCCGATCACTTGCGCCCCGATTTTCCTTCTGCCCGCCACCGGAGAACCGGCGTTTTTCCCCTGAGCACTCTATTTCTCCTCGGGTATCGTCAAGTTATCTGAAGCAAGAATGGTTCCTGGTCCAAATAGGCCATTTTGCGGGGCTGTTCCCGCTTTTCTTCGACGAACTGATCTTCCTTCGCCTCTTTTAAGCAGTTGGGTCCTGGAGACTTGAGCGTATGCTGTCTCCCTTTTTATTCGTAGCCTCCCTTTGCCGGAGGATCGCCCTTTCATGCTTATCCTTTTCCTTTTAGTCATACCTCTCTCCCTGATACTTTTCAGTTTTTTAGCCCCCAATGAGCGATCGTGCCTTTTCCGTAATGTAAGCTGCATGAAGCCTATCCCTTTAATCCCCCCATCTGCGCATCCCAAGCTTCGATTCCTAGATCACCGTAAGCTCTACTCCCGAACCGCCCCCTATCCTTATTTCAGAAATGCTTTTCCGAACTCTATGGTAGAGCCCATTAGTTCTTCACTTGATCGCCCTTTTTTTTTTTCGCTGATCCTTTATTCCCCTGGGTCCTGTTCTCATTCGGCACCGGATTCCCTTCTGGTGCCGACAAACTAAATTACACCTTTTCATTACGCTGCTCCCCTTTTTTCCTCCTACCCCCTTTTGCTGGGAACAATAAAGCACTTACTTCCGTCCTCGCGGCGGATGATTTCTCAGTTTATGGGGCCTCCCCCTTCTTGCCAAAGCTCCCCCCCGAAAATTGGAACGTTCGACACGTCCCACTCTAATTTCCCTCGGCGCTTATCCCCCCCCCCCTCTTCTGGTCAAAGACACACCTAACGTGTTTCTCACTTTACATTTTCATCCACTTAGCATTCGTAGTTCTCGTATTTTCTCCCTCTATAGGTGCAGTCATGTTTTCCTGTCATGTCCTCCACTCCCACTTCTAAACTCCGCTCTTGCCCCCCTTGCTTTTTTGGTTTTCCCCCATGTAAATCTGAGCCCTTTGTATTGCGTCTTGGCCCCCCTATAGTGAATAAGAACCGTTTTTCTTCTGCTCTCTACCGGATTACGCCGTGGATATTTGTTCGGCGGGACGATGCTGTACCCTATCCTGGGAACATAGATCGGATTTGCGTTACATGTCTCATGCAGTTGCTCGGCCTTAGCCCTCGAGCATTTCTGGGCCCTCGGCGGTTTCTTATAGCCAGCTTCCGCCCTTATAAACGTTCCAGTCTCTTTTTTATACCATCCGACCGTCATGCTTCAGTCGCTCGGTATTGACTCTTTCTATAGAGTTCTTGAGTGGTGGATCAAGGGCACGCTTTAGGTGTGCTCTTAATGGAGTTGTTATGATATAGTCTGAGGGTCTCAGAGTCCTCTGTGTTTGGTGCGAGGTGCTTCTTTTGTTTCTGTGGGTAGGGTCAGGAGCTGATCAAGAATTCCTGCTTGAGGGCGATCGGACCATCCCCTTTTCTGGTTGCATTTCCCTGAAACTTTTTGAAGTTTTTTGTAAGGGAACACTTCTTTTTCGCACAACATGTTCGATTTCGTGCTTTCGGACCAATCGTGCCTCCTTACCTTTTCCGTTTGATATGATTCCAAATTTTGGCCGTCCCTCCTTTTTTTTAGCGTCCCCAACAATGGTGATCTCCTATAGGTCACCAGATAATGACACCACAGAGTTACTCACCTCGCACGTAACACCTACCCCAGCAGGTCCTTTTTTGTCACACATGAGGGGAGCTCACCTTTCCTCCTCTCCTGGTCGCAGATTAGATCCGGCGAGGAGCGCTATTGATATATGTGCAGACGACTTTTAATTACCTTTCTACAGTCGGGGACTGAAAGGGTTCGAAGTGGTGGTAGCTCCCCTTGGAGTGACGCGTTGTTTAGACGCCTCGCCGCTTTCTAAAACATGTAGGCGGTATGATGCTGCTATGCCCTGCCATGATTTGCCGGGACTACCTTAGGCACAGATCCTTCGCCTTTTGACCGTTTCTGAAGTACACGACAGCACCGGTTAACTCCTACGAGGAACGTCTCCCTGTAGACCCCCCCATTTGCCGTGCCCCTTTTTTCGGACCAGATTGCTACTCCATCTCTCCACATCCTTTTCTCATTCCTCAGTTTCCTTCCGGACTGATGCCTATCTAAGTTGAGAGCGTAGTATTGCTCTATCGCCGTCCTCAACAGCGCTTAGTAGGCTTGTTTTTCGTACAGATAGCTTTATCAGCTTTGACCATTATATGTTCGGTCCCCAGTCGCTCTTCGTCTCTTAATGTCCTACTTGGAGGCTTTTTCCTTATTTCTTAGACCCTGCTTGTCTTTTTCCTTGTCTTCCTCTTTCGCCGATTGCTCCGACCTTCCATCGCAATGAATTTTGAATTAGACTGTCCCCTCAATAACCTGCCCCTCCTCGCTGCTTGGGCTTCGAAGTGCTCTGCCCCGACGGTCTCCGTGACCCCCTTCAACCCCTATTTCAGGCTGCTTTTTCTACCCTTCTGCCCAGTTCCGGCTTTCGCGAAAGAGTAATGTTCTTTGACCAGACTTACCACCCCCTCTCATCTCCCGCGTTTTCTTCAAGCCCCTTCACCCTTTGATGAGCTGTTTCCCCCCCTTTTTGACTTAACCCAGCATATACTGTCTCCTGACCAAGTTAACCACCTTCCCTGCATTTACCCGTCTTTTCCTGCTTTTCTGAGATTCCCCCCTCGACTAGTTTTTCTAATGGATCCAGAAGATTAGATCTCTCCCCTCTCTTCTATTAGGGCTCATACGCTAAGTTCTTCTTTATTCTTTTTTTTTCCCCTTCGCAAACAATTCCCCTAGTTGTGTTCCCGCTTTTCCGTCAGGCTCCCACGTCTTTGATATTGTTCCTCGCCTGCTGTTTTCCTTCCTGCACCTTGTTGTTCCATGATTTTTTTTCTTGCCCTTAGTGATTCTCCTTTGGTTGTACTCTTCGATCTTTGCCATCACTGCCTGTTCCCCGGAAACTCCCGCTTCCACTTCCTGCCCGTCACTCCCTTCTTAATTTGGCAACCCCTTCATTCGGGGTTTCTTTGTTGTATGTCCCTGCTGAGCCGACTGGAATTCTTTCTTTGTCGACCGGTTGCGCTACCTCCTACGAAAAATTTTTTCCTACCCGGTGTCATTGCGCGACTAAAAGTCCCCCGGTCCCCCCAAGAAGCCACCCTCTTTTCTACCAACAACGGTTTTTGCTAGTTCTCTTGCTACCATTCTGGAAGAAGACCCGGATGGCGACTGTCCTATCTTTTTTTCCCCTTTTTGACCGGTATGTTTGGCTTCGTGTCCAAAACGTTTTTGATGGTGGCCTTTTTGGGCTTTTTTTTTCCTGTGCTTCCCTTTTTTCTCACATTGGGCCGTAAGGACCCCCTCTTACGATGGCTTTTTCCGCCTGCTTTTTAGCAAGTTTTCCTTCCTTTTTCTGAAAGCTGAATCTCCCGGCATTGGTGCGAACAATGTGTGGTGCTGACACGCATCCCCACACTGCGCTGTCTTGATGATCTGCGCTTTCTCCCTTCTTCCCCCCTCACTGCCTGACTCCCCACGAATCTTTTTCCAATGATTTTTGTACTCGCCCCATTTTCCTGAAAACGAGGTCTCGTTGTTTGGTCCTTCCTTTTCCGCTGATTGTGCGAGCTGTTGCCCCCCCTCTGTCATTTCCCCCATCCGCAAACCATTTGAGCACTCTTTACGGAACCCCCACTCGCGAGAGCCCTCTCCCAATCCTTATTCAGTGTCTGTTGTTTTCCCGCTCCGGCGTGCTTGACAGGTTCGGCGTCGGGCATCTACACCCGTCCCCCCATCAAGTCTAGCCCCCGGCGTCCTTTTGTACGATTTCCGACGTGGGTTTTATCAGATCCTCTGCCGCGGAGCCTCTGTTCGTGATGGCTTTTTACTTAATCACTCTTTGTTAAGATTTACCCAGTCATGTCTGGCCTACTTACCCGATAGTCTCGCTCTTCTAACTGTATCTGTCATGCGGGTTTGTGTGAATGCGCCGGTGACCCTACCCCGTCTTCACTACCGACGGGCCTCTTTCCCAAGGTTTTTTCTTTCGATTCTCCGCCCCCGATATTTCTTCCCTTTTTTTCCTTTAACTTGTTTTTCGCGTTGCAATTCAGATTGCGAGATTTCCACTATGCACGTTTCAGCCGTTCGATCCCCCCAGAGAAACAACTAGCTATAAAGAGGATCACTTTCTGGATGACCCTTCAGCGGTTGTCCTCGATTTACGGTTTTTGCGACGTTTAAAAGCAATTCTTTTTCTTCAGCCTCCAATTCCTCGACAAACTTTTTCAACGGTAGCAACTCCGAGTGGTCCTCTCGCCTTTGTCTTCATTAATCTTTTTCATTTGATATACCTGGCCACGAACGGTAGAGTCATGACGAGCTGGTGTTAGGTCTACGTCACTGGCCTCCAGAACTTTCAGAAGCGCCCCCTGGGCGATCTTCCACTCTATATGACTCATCATTTGTGTCCTCGTTGATTGCCGCGACCCGCTTTAGTTTAATCTCTCATGATAAGAAGTTCCTTTGTCTGAGACTTGATGCCCGGTTTCCCGACACCTCTTCATCTTATCCACTTAGCGAATTCCTGGGCCTAGACTAGCTTTAACGCTTTCGGAAGCGGGGGTGCGTCCTTCGGTCTCCCATTCTGTCAGGCGAGAACCGAGCTCCACGCCGGCCCTAAGCTTCCTGTCTTGTAAAGAATGGCCCTCCACTGGGGCTAGCTGATTCCTATCTATACTATTTACTTCATGGTGTGTTTGTGAGTTCTCTACCTTCCGGATAGTGCGCTATCCTCCCCTGCTGCCGGAATCTTTACTGCTATTCCTTATAGCCTGTCTAGTCTTCTTTTTTTCTTTTTCTTTTCCTATCGTTTTCCTGCGTCGCCAGCCTAACAGAAGCGTCCCGTATTGCTGATCTCCTAGTTCTTTTTCTTCTTGAGTGTTTGGACTTCCTGATTCCGGTTTTTGCATCTAAATCTTTTGCGGACCACCTGGCAGGTCGTCTGCTTGTGCTGATGACTTTACTCTTAGCTCCCTAGTGAGGACGAGATTAAAGCTTCTCGTTTGCAAGCGCCCCATTCGTCATTTTCGCCCCCTATTTTGGTAGGTCCCTTCGAACGAGTCTCTTGTATTCGACAGAGCATTCTTTTCGACTCTCTCGCTTTCAAAAAGGCTTTCAAACCTTTGTTCACAGCTCTTCCCCCAGTTTCTTTCCGAGTTTCCCCTTTTCTTGGGTCTTCCGAGATTTTCTTGAAAGCCTTAGGGTTCACTGTGGACACAGTCCCTGTCCACCTTTCAGAGCCATCTTAATAGATCTGACCGTGTTTCCCTCAAATTTCCTTTAATGAGTTTTGATTTTTTTTTCTACTCCACCTCTTCCATCGATAAAGTGAATCGTCATTGTTTTCTTTTCCTCTTGCCCTCCCCCCACGGGCTAAAACCCCCCCTGTACGTGTCTTCCCCGATCGCTAGATATCCCTCGCTTCTCTTGCACGTCTGGCCTTTCGTTTGTGAGCTTCTTTTAGTATGCGCTCCGGGCCTTATCATTGACTCCCTCATCCCTCTGACTATCTTTCATTGACTTCAGCTCGTCTACGTTTCCCTTTATTTCAAACCACTACAATCTCTCTTTCAGATTACTGAACTTATCCTTTTTCCCCGAGTTGATTCGTCTCTTTTTTCTGCGCCTTCCAGTGTCTTCCTTTGGTTTCCTGACCCCTTTATCCGACCCTCCCCCTCCAATCTTTCACCAGCGGCCCCGTGTCCACAGTCTGCAGTTATTTTTTGATCGATAGGTCTGGTCTGGTACTCATCCTGATGTTCCTTTTGGTGTCGGATGTTTCCTCTCCTCTGTCCGGTAACCCCCCTTTCCTCCTTTCTCTAAAAAACAACAGGTTTAACCACTCTCAAGATCCTTCTTTTTTTTTCCCAGGGTTACTCATCCCACAAAAAATTTTTTTTTTTCCTCCCTCATCTTCTTGCCCTTCCGGCTTTTAGTGTGGGCCGTTTTTCCCCCGTCCCTTTCCTGCTTTTATTCCCCTACCAGCACAACCAACCGACTTTTTCCTTCCTTCGCCTGGTCCTTTCATTTCCACAGCCCCTTTAACCCACTTTGAAGTAATTCAGTCCCCTCCAATAGTAAGATGTGCCCTTCAAACACCCTGTCCATTCTCGACACGAGTGTAGCACACACAAGTCCCCAGTCCAAGCCACTAGGCTTTACATTTCTTATCCTCGTCCGACCGACATTGTACGAACTATTGCTTCTCCCTTCTTTGTCTTCGCAGGCTCATCGTGTTTTTTTTATAGTTGCGATTAAGGCTTTTTTTCTTTATGCTTTGGTTTATAGTTTTCTTTCTTTCTCCCTTGACCCATTTCCGTCGGGCGATCCCAGTTTGTTTATTAGCGGTCCCCGTGGGCTTACCATGAGTAATAGTCGTTAGCAGTCCCCCGGCACCCCAACCCCCCGACTTGAAGGTCATTTTTAATACTTCACCTCATCGGCTTTTTGGACGATGATCTGTCTTAATCCCCCTTCAGGCAGCGGTTTTTTCGTTCCTATTTCGGTTTTTTTCCCCACCGCTGCGCCGAGCGGTGCAGGACGAGCCATCCTCTCCCCCTGAAGGCCTTTATCGAACAGTCCCTCCCTCCTTTCTTAGTTCGCCTTCGTCAGAACCGATTTTTTCATTTTTCTCTCTCTGGATTCTGCAATATCCCCCAGTGTTTTTTAGGATATCACCTACTATTCGAGATCTCAGATTCGTGCGGATGTCCGTTATCCTCATTTTTTTTTCCATACTTTTAACCCTATTTCCTTCGGCGGCGATACCGGTTGTTGGCGAGCAGATTGCGGTGTTACAAGCATTTTCATACGCAGCTTTTTCTGTCTGGCTACACGTCTTTTCTCATCTTTTTTTTTCACTGGGCGGTTTTTTTTTTCCCAAGCGGTTTCCTCTTTGAGATCTTCTCATTCCGACTCCCCCTATCGATAGGATTCCTTTCCGCCCGACGCCGTTCAGCTTTCTGCCCCAAAGTGATCGGCGATTGTTTTTTAGATGTTGAGTTTAGTCGGCAAGTATTTATTTGGCCTTCTCCTTTCCTTTTTCTTATTCGGCGCACCTCGGTCCTTCCAAATCGTCCAAGAAGCGGTGGAACCCCACCACACAACCACCCCCCCCCCCCACACACCCCCCACCCCCCACACCCCCCCCCCCCCCCCCACCCCCACCACCACCCTCCCCCCCCCCCCCCCCCCCCACAACCACCCCCCCCCCCCCCCATAGGGCAAGCGCAAGCCGCCGCTACGGTTTTGGCCTTCCGCCTTCGCTTAGGCATTCCGAGGCCCCCGAGTTAGTGTTCCAATCCTCTTACCGCCCCGTCCCCCCGCCCGCCTCGCATTGAGACTACGCGAAGTCTCTCATAGACTCTGATTTGCGTCCCTCTACGTGAATTTAGCGGCCGCTTCTTTACACTCTATCTGATTCTTTCTTCTCCTCAGGTCTCCGTATGCGGGGGATTCTCCACTTAGCCTCGCTTCGCCACTTCTTGTCGCGTTCCCTCTTCGTAAGCTTCCTCTTTTGAATAAATTTATCTAATAGTGCATACATCAGCCGACTCCTTGTTTGTCTCACTCCTGTCTCCTGTGATCGCCTTTGTACTTCCTTCTCTACGCCTCTTCTCCAATTTCTCCGCCCCCTGAGAAAGAATCGTCGCTGACATCTTTCCCTCAGCGCTCCGCGCCCCTATTCTCACCTCCCAATATTATAGACCTTATTGCCGATGCTTTACTCACCCTCTGCTCCCTGAGTACGCCGGATTTTTGTAGATCCCCCCTCTTCCCTCCTCCCTTTTGTTAGCCAGCGTCACTTCATTCGCCCTCTCTGTGACAGAGCCACGCAAATATTAAGGGGTACGTCTCTCCAGTGAGTTGCCCCGCACATTCACCCCCCCCCCCCCCGTGGCTGGTGAAAATCACCTCCTTTTCCAAAACTCAGAATGACGCGGAGGATGGTGCCCGATCCTATTTGCGCAGAGACCCCGGACTGTTTTTGCTTACCCCCCCCTAATTTTAACTTGAGAAATCTTAACGACATACCTCCATAGCATCCCGAAACATTTTCGTCATCGCCCATAGTACCACCTTACCGTTTGCTCTTTCAATTGTTACTTTTGAGTTAAATCCCCGTCTTAGTTTCATTGAGAAATTCTTTCTACTGGACGGTTCTCTTTCTTTCACATCAAGCTAATGTATCAATGGACTGTGTCACCATTTCTTTGGTCCCCCCCTAGCCCCTCCTTCCAAATGAGGAGTAGACGCCTCCTCCTTCAGTAGCTTCCTATATCTCTCGATAGGTTCTTTTCTAGATCATGCATAGCCGAAGGTTTTAGGCTCATTGCGATCCTGCTGGCATTGAGAGAGAAAACTTCTTAGAGGGACATCTAGTATTTTCCTTTCGAGTTTACATTTTGCTTGCCAGTCTTTCTCGCCCCACCAGGACCCTTTTCGAAGACAGCCTGACTGACCTGAAACACTCCGCCCCGCGGTCCCCTCGTGCCGAGCAGACTATGGAACTTTTGCCGGCCGGAACCCCCGTTAGTTTTGTATCTTTGTAAAACTAAGGCAGTGGCTTTTTCTTCTCTCTAGTTTTTCCTCTCGGTTTTTTCTTTGGACGGTTAAGTAGGTATTTTTCCTCTCGTTTGCTTCGAGCCCCTTCTCCATCTGCCTTAGGCACTTTCCCAACTTCTCCTCCATACTACTCTGCGGGCTTTCCTGCTCTGTCGATTTTTTGTCCAGCCCACAGCTTTCCTTTTCCGCCAAACTAGCCGGCCGAATTTACAACGGAATTCTTTCGGTCCACCCTCTGGCATCCTTCCGTATGCTCTTGCGGACAAACGTGCTCTTTCCTTCATCAATACGCACCCTTCTCAACGAGTGAGTCTTGATTACCTCTCGGGGTTATGACCCCGCTCGTTGCTCCCCCCGTATTTGGAGTTGGCTGTTTAGTCGGATCTGCGTGGGTGACTATTGGCAGCCGTCGGGTTCTTCCGCTCCTTCCTTCTCTAAACTTCTTCTTTTTCTTCGGCTTCCTTCAGGTCCGCCGGCGAGACTTTTAGTTTTCTTTTGACTATGTCCTTCTTCTTCTCCCCCGATTGCAGAATCTCCCGGTGATTTTTAAGCATACTTCCCTGAACAGTTTCGCTCCTTATTTTTTGCTTACACACAGGTGAGAGAAAGTACCTTTTGATCGGCTTCCCCTAACTGTCGGACTTCTTATTTCCCATCAGTCTCAGCGATTAGATCATCGATTCAGAATGTGAAGCGCCCTCCTTCAAGTACGCTTTTCTTCTCTAGACGCTCTCCAGCATGCTACTGGGACCCCTGCGCCACCGCTGTTTCCGTGCTTAGTAATTTTGGGAGGGCAGCTTCGAGCGATGTTCCTGATCTCTTTATCTTTCCCTCTCTCATATCCTGAGGAACCCTTCCTCTAGGGAGGTTTCTTCTTCCACCGCGTGACCCTTTCCACCCACCCGTTGATGACGATTTGGTCGGCCCCCCCTTGGACTTTCTTACGCGAATCCTTTCCCATCGCATCTTCTCTACTCCTGCCTCATTTAACGACCAAGATACCCCCATCTACCTCGCCCCTCACGTTTTTCCTCGAAGCTGATTCCCCTTGTACCGTTACCCACCCCCCGTTGTACCACGATCGACGTTATCACTTTCCTAATGAAGACTCTCTAACGTGCCCCCCAGTGATGTTTCTTTTGAACCGTCAAAGGAAACCAGCCATTCGCTAGCTACCCTCCTGTCCCTTCCTCTAGTGTTCACCCTTGTTCCAGGTCTTAAGAACTGCTCGCCCCCCTCAAGATTACCGATCTCGCCTGCCTCCCTGCTTCTATTTTCGAGATTTCCCAGATTTCGAGGGCTTTTCTATGTGGCTCCTTTTTTATCAACATAATCTTTCTCTCTGCCGATAGACCCATAGCTCGTGATTCCTTTAGGATCCCTCAGCACGTTTTTTCTCTTCATTTCTAATCCGAGATATTCCCTTTCCCAAGATTATTCGCTGAACGATTTGCGTTTTTTCCGGCAATCAATATGCTACACCGGAGTTCCCATAGACTGTGGCATGAATGCCCCCCGTGGTGCGCGATCTTCTCGGCCTTGCCTCTATCGTTTTGGGGAAGAGTCCCCTCCTCCGTCGCCGCCTTCTCCTCTTACGTGAAAAACTTCCGCTGCATTTTCTTTGCCCCCAACGTTGCCCTCTTCCCCTTGAGTCAAAGTAACCTTCCTTTTGAGCTTTTTTGTTGTAGACCCCTTTCCCCTGTATCGCCGGGAACCTTTTCTACTCTGATGCCCTGACGGTTGCTGCATTTTTCTGCCTCCTACTGCCACCTGTGGCGCGACCTTTGTCGACAGCCGCGTTTTTAACCTTTGCCCTTGCCAAGAGAAGATTCTTCCCACAGGGTAACCAACACCACGTTTATTATAGAGTCCGTCCTTGTGCGCCTGCTGGTCTTCTTTTCTCACGGATTGGTCGACCGTCATCCTTCTGGAAAATTCGATTCTTCGAGAGGGGCTATCGTTGGCCCCCGTGATGTGGAGTCTGGAAGGTTTGTTGACTAGGTGTCCCCCCCTGGCACAGTTGTTTTTCTTTCCAGTGACACCATTCCGATGGAGTGGAACGCGTGCGGCGTCCCAGTTTTTCCTTCTTTTCGCAACCAAAGTACCTTTCGTTGATGAAAAACCCTTGTGGTTTTGTTGACACTTAACATAGTTAGGGTCGCAGAAAGGCGGAGAAATTTCAACCCTGCCAACTCCGTGCCTCAAAGCCTGCCTGCTCCCCATCCAGTCTTTTGCATTGAAAAGTTCCCTTTTAGCGAACCCCATCTCTCTCTCTTGTTTTTTTCGCCGGTTTTTCTCGGCCAGTTCAGCCACGGATTGGTGCACCCGATTTATCTGCCTCCTCCCCCGGCGAAGCAGTCTAGTCTACCCGCCGCTATTCGCCACTCCTCTTGCTCTGTTCCACGTTTGCTGGTGACTCTCTTGACAGGGAGTCTTTTGGTCTCCTCTTCATTGCAGGTCAATCAGCATTTCACGATTTCAGACTTTTTTCGCGCCTTTTCAGAGAAGATTTTTCCCGGCGATTCAGATCTCGTAATGCTGTGCGAGATCTTTTCCCCCCTGTGAGGGTTTGTTTTCCACTTCGCCAGCGGGGTCTTCTATTACTCCGCTTCGCCGGCTTAGAGCAAACTTATCGCGAAATGTATTCGTTCCCCTAATGCGCATTGAACTCTATTCTACCGGCTCCCCAAGCTCACATCGTAGAGTATCATTCAAGGCGACGCGCGTGGATGTCCCTCTATCTCTCGTTTTTCCTCGAATGCACATCTTTGCTGTCACCGGTTGAACTACTCAATTTCGCTTTGGCATTATAACAGTTTTTCGATATGTCCCTCCGAAACACCCTCCCCCCCCCCCCGGTTTTTCCTCTACCGAGGCTGATTCTCGCCGAGGCAGATCCGAATAAGTTCCTCGACACTTTAGATTATTGGCGCCTACCCCCTTCTGGAACGTGACGCGCCCCCACTTTTTCCTCGCGACGACCGCCGAGCTGGTCGTTTACCGTTTGTTGGGTTCTCCTTTCGAATTCCCTTTCCTTTCCGACAAGTTGCGCCCCGGCTTGCTCTTAGAGCTCCCAGGACCCGTATCGACGGTCGCGGGACCCCCCCCTACCTGGGAAGCCACGGGCAGTTCTCCCAAAAGGGCGATCCCACGCTTATGTCCTTCGACTGCCCTTTCCGAGTCTGGGTCCCCTGCCTGAAGCGTCGCAGACCCTCCGCTTAACTCCCTCCTTCATGTGTCCGCGAGACTTAGGCGCTGCGACCTTTCCTTATCGCACGCTACGCGTGCAACGCTGGATGCTTCCCGATCCGGACGCTGCCCCCCCTTTTTCTTGTGACTTGGCAGGTATCCCAGAGGACGAGACCAGCGTAGCCCCAGCTCGCTCGAAGCTATTTCAAGTGTATCGCCTTGAAAGATGCCCGGATCTCTTTGGATTCGCAACGGCCCCTCGATAAGA
>Ga0179591_1265499_pt1 | contig 16946 bp, 19 predicted proteins | sample CZOMad2_1_08_16f_FD_182891 | JGI IMG/M metagenome (GOLD analysis project Ga0179591, IMG submission 182891) | Vadose zone soil fungal communities from Angelo Coast Range Reserve, California, USA - CZOMad2_1_08_16fungal (PacBio error correction) | ecosystem: Environmental > Terrestrial > Soil >... | reverse complement strand
ACCTTTTCTTCGTTCCCCATCCGTTTACCACACGCTTTTGACGTTTTGGAAAGGGAGGGGGCGGCGCGTGGTCTCCTCATTGCGAGACTTTTTTTTTTTTTTGTCTTTTCTTTTTACAAGAGTCGCTAGTATCCTGTGATTTTCGATCCTCTTCCGTTTCCAGGACCCCAGCGGTCCATACTTTTTTTTTTTCCACTCCGTTCAGATCACTGGGTCTCGGGCCGCGGTTTTCTCTTCTCCTCTCTTGGGCACTTGTTGATCTGCAGTGCCGAGTTCGGTACTAGACCTCGCCGTTCAAAGCTGACCAAGTCGAATCCTCCCCTATGCTGTCGTTCTCGAACTTTCTTTTCTATACTAGTCTCTCTCCCTCTACCAAAAACTCCCCGCTTTCGCTGTTTCCATTATTTGTTTTGAATTTGTTTTATTATTTCGTTTTCCATATGTTAATCCGGCTGTCGGACGCCTCGTCCTTGCCGTTTTCTCTCCCTCAAGATTCGTCTTCTGCTCCTCTGCGAAGCTAGTGAATCCTTTTATGCATTTGGTTTCTTACACCCCGCGTTAAAGCTTTTATGCGACGGTCTCCGTTCGCGACTGTTCGTTTTTTTTCATCGCTGCGGTTTAGTGCGCCGCTGCCGCCCCCCTCTGTTTTCTCGATTCGTTTTTCCTTTCATTTTTTCGCGGCAGGTTTTTTTTAGGTTTCCTTTTGCGCGTGGTTGCTGATCTCACGACCAATTGTCCGCCGCCCCCACGGCCCCACAAACGCCGGCCGCTGATCCGCCCCTGATGGCCACTGAACGACGGACCCTTGGCGTCTCTGCAGGTCCCCGATACCCCCTCGTCTCATACCCGGATTCTTATCTCAATCCGGTCACTAGGACGTCTAGCGGGCACTGAGAAAGTCCCCTATTCTTCCCTTAAACCTCCTTGACATCCGTGCTCTCGTGCCTTTTTTTGAATTCCTCGTCTCTCTTTCTACGTTAACTATTTCTCTCGGTCCTCCCCCTCCTAGCCGCTCTTTTCGCTCTTCACAGAAGAAGAATCTCCGTTTGATGCCGCATTTTCTTTTGGGCCTTTTTCATGTCTCGTACCTCTTTGACCGCACTAAGAGACTCTTCCTTAACCGTTGTGCAACGAATCCTTTTTTTCTCCATTGCTCCCTCCCCTCCACGAGTCGACAGTGGCAACGTCCGGACGACTTTTTAAAGGTGAATCTTGTCTTGCTTCAAGCTTCAATGCTCCGTCTATCGACCCAGGCTTACAGGCCCCAGTTTTACTTCTTTATACTACCTCACACTAACTCGCCAGATACACTTTTCCCCTTACCCGATCTCCCTATCGATTGACGAGTCCCTATCCTGTTTTCTCAAGCTGTCTACCACTAGAGGAGAGGAGATTGCCCACCTTTCGCCCTAGCATCCTATCGATCCCGCCGAACTTTCTTCAATCCTCTATTGCACGGTCGGTTATAGGATCCCCCTTGTAACTTAGTCCCCCGATCGATTTTATTCCGCAGAGAGCCACGTCTTCTGTTGACCCGTCGGATCAGCCGACCCTCTCCGCGGCCGTTTTTTTTTTCAACCCAATTGGTTTCTTTTCGCTCTGTCAGAGTCGAGGTGATCTGGTCTCTTGATCAACGGTTCCCCTCTCATATTCCTGCCCTCTCTTCCCTTTGAGAGGAGGTCGTAGCTGATGGTGCTGTTCTATGTGCCTCTCTTTCTTCTCATGTTTTTCCGTAGCCAACGCTGACGACCTCTTCCCTTTCATTCTTTTTTCTTGTTGCTTCTGCGTCGATAGGCTTCACCCACCTCATGACCTCAAAACTTTTTGATTTTGCTTCAAGAAGCCGTTGACTGTTCTCGAAGTGATCGAGCCCGAACTTTCTTATTCTTTTCCCAACTTATTCACATTTTGAGGATTCATTCTGGGAGATCTCGCTTAATCCCCCTTAAATAGCCTGTGTTTTCTCCTCTCTCCTTGCAGACTTTGACTCTTCTCCCCCGGGAGGCTTTTCCCGAAATGTTACCAGTGAGCCCTTTCTAATACCTGTAACATTTCCGCTACATTTTATGCCTCTTCTGACCGTCAAAAAGTCCCCCTTCGTCCTCTTCCCATCCTAGTCATAAAATGTTTTCCCCTTTATGTTGTACCGTGGTTTTTCTATGGATTGAACCTTCGGTCTTTCCTCTTTCCCCTGACTTTACATCTTTCTTGCTTGCTTGAGGAGGGTTACCCTTTAAAGGTTCACTGATCTTTCCCCTCTCCTTTCCCCTTCCCCGCAGTGATGCCCGGTTGCTTCGGGTCTCCCGACATTCCTTCTGTCCTTTTACACCATCCTTGCATGAAAACATGTTTCCCCTTCATCAAGGGGACGCGGCCGTTGGCTGTTTCCTTCCTCTTTCGCTTTTCTTTTCACCCTCTTTTCCTCATTGTGTTTTTTTTTCTAGAGGCCTCACCGAACATCGCCTCGCTGAAACCATTCCCCCCCTCGTCTCTTTCTGATTATCACAAGTTTAGCCTTTCTTCTCCCTGCCCGACCTTCAGGGCGTAGTCTCCTCGACAGCCCCCCACGGCATAGCTTGAGGAGAACTTGAAGTTTTTTCAGGATATGGTTTTCCGGTCGTTTCTTACCCGCGCTACGCAATGGCTCAACAGTTTCCCTTTCCTTCTTTCCGTCTTGCCGATTTTTTCTCAGGATGAGGCCCCGCTCCTGTTCGTCTTCTATACCCTTTTATTTTTCTTCGTCTTTCGTTTGGGGCCGTTTTTAAGAATTGGTCATTCTTCGGTGGCATCTGTTACTCTGAAGGGGCGAGCTGATTTGACCAGCGGCGCGGTTGTTTCCCCATGGCCACCTCCCTCTGGGGAGACGGGGGATCGATCACCGAAGCGGCGATTTGTTAATTTTCTTTTCTCTGTGGGTGTATTTTTACCCCCCCCTAGATCTTTTTTCCGTCAGAAGAATTCTCCTCCTTTCGTCGAAGAGCTTTTTTCTTTGGCTCTCGTTGTCTTTTTTTCCCCCAGTCGAATTTCCCTCTTGACGCCCAAACTTTTCCCCTAGATTGTCGTGGAGCAGACCTTGAATCACTTGCCCTACCAATACCGTGCAGAGGCGTGCGCTGGAGAGTGAAAGTGCTTTTGCTTCCTTCACCCCGTCCTATAAAACCCCAGCCGTCCTCCAGAAAAGCGTCGTCACCGGCCTTATGTATGTTTCTGGTTCCTCCCTTCCCTCACGCCTAGATAAACTCCGCCCTCAGATCAACCTTTATTGAGCGAGATAGAGACTGGTGGCCATCGCGTTACTTCACCCAACGACCTTGCCTTTTCTAGAGAAGTTGCCCGAAACCCTTTTTCGGAGTTAGCCCCTTTCGTTCAAAGATCGGACGCCCTCACTTCAGTGAAATTATTTGCATTATTACCCCTTTTTTTTTTATCTGGCAACGGACTCTTCTTCGTTTCCCTTGATCGACTTTCTCCCTCCATATTATTTGTACATTTCTAGTGAGTTCTTTATAAACCCCCCCGATCGGTCTGTTCGCTTGTCTCTGCTCTTCTCATGGTCTGACTTATAACCTCTGTAATCTTCGCTTATGGCCCCCTCTTCCCTTTATTTCCGCTGTTTCCTCCGGTTTTGATTGATCGTCTCTCGATGATCTCTTTTTTTTTTCCGAACTATGTTCCTAGCAGAGTGGTAGTCTGCCTTTTTTTGGTTGGGCTCCCCCAAGCGCGGTTTTTTTGTTATTTTTTAGGCCGCTCTCTGTCTTAAATCTTTGATTCCTATTTCCACAATTGTGACATGAGGCGCTTTGTCGTTTTCTTTCGATAACTTCTGGAATTTTCTTTTTAGAAGACTTTAGCAACAGCTTTGCGCCCCTTCTTTTTTCTTTTCTGCATGAGCCACTTTTTTTCTTTCTTTGATCGTTCAGATGTCTTGCGTCGTAATTGCCTCTCAGGCCGCTCCTTGTGAGATAAGAAAGATTATGGTTCTTCGAGCTTTTTCTTCTGCTGCTTGCATGCATTCTCATAATCTACTTTGGACCCCAGAGCTCGACGTACCTCCCCTCCCGACCGATTTTTCTTTGCCTTCTCTTTTTTGTGCCCTGGTCGAGTTAGGACAGGACCCCGGGCGGCTTCTGGCCGAAACCTTTGTGGTGCTTCTTGGTTTCCTGCAGATTCCGAGTATCTTCTCCTTTCTTCGTCGGTACACTACTGCCGCAATAGCAATGAACAAACTCTTCTAGTAGCGACCCTTTTTTTCGTTTTGTCTTCGGTCTCGAGATACTCGCTGGTGATCCAGTCCCTCCTTATGGTGCGAGTCTTGCACAGTGTGCGCCGCTGAGTTGTTTAGTCACGCCCTCGAAGTGAAGGTTCTCTTCAATGGCTAGATTGCGACCCGGTTATTGATCTTCCTTGACCTCGCCTCCCAGTTCTAGTTTTTTGGTCCCCTGCTTTCTCCGCGTCCGCGCCAAATCCTTCATCAGATTCTTCCTACCTCTCTGATTGTTCTGGCGACGTGTGTCGGCCTTTTGGAGAGGGCGCTTCCTAATCATATCGTTCGATCACCTTGCCCCCACGACTTCTTCCCTTCTTCCCCTACTGTTCCCTTAGCAAACGTGTATCTTCACACGGAACCCCCCAATGAGCTTTTTGCGCTCGTTTTCCTTTCGTCCCCGGATTGCAACTTCATGCCAATTTGAAACCTTCTCGGACTCTGTTAAGTTACCCACTCGTCAAAATAGATCTCTCCGATGGTCGACCCCCTTTACCCCCCCTCCCCTTTTCTTATCGTGTCTGGAATCCGACCTTTGTAGACTATTATTTTTTTTCATCTATATCTTCCCCTTCCTCCTTTTTTTTTTTTGAGAGATCGCCCCCCTAGTAGTCAACCATTTCTTCACCGAGCGGATGCGGGGCCTTGTTTTTTTCGGACTCCCGTGCCCCCGCGGAGAATCAGGGCGTTTCCTTCTTTGTTTTCCTGGTTCTCTTCCCCTCTTAAGAAGTGTCCATTGCATTTTTTTTGAGTTCATCGTGTACGTTTTGAAAACATTTTTTTTTTCCCCTTTAACCTCTTTGTTTTCTACAGTCATCCGCTCGGGACCGACCCCACATTTTTTTTCCTGAGAGACTTCGCTTCCTTTTTTCTCTTCCGAGAGAGTTCTCTTTCGACATCTCCTTCCCCTTTCAGACAAAGTCATCACTCCTCTCTGTAGTAAATGACTTTCTTTTTTTTCGATCTCAATATCTCTTCGTACCCGATAATCGTTCTTTTGACTTTTTTGACAGCCCTGTTCCGAACCGCAAGTATTTCATTGTGCCCCGTGCATTCCCTTCCTCGTCGGGCCTCTTTGTCGTCCGTTGATCCTCCATCTTCTCTCGTTTTGAGGTTTTCAGTTTCCCAATGTTTTCCTTCGGAGTTTTCTCCCAGGTATTCTCCTTTCCCCCAGATGCAGAAATCCCCGTTCGGATTACTTCTGTTTTTTTTCATCGATTTCACCACCGCCGTACTCGATGCATCGGTCGATGTTTAACCTTGCAGCTCCGATCTTCGCGAAGACTCGCGTGGATTGTGCTCATCTCCCCCTTTCCGTCGCGACCAAACCCGGACCCCCGTAAATGGCCGTTGCGAGGGGTTGATCGACGCCTTTTTATGAGCTGTCCTTCGACCATTGAAGTAGATGCCCGTGATGTCTTCCTCTAACCCGCAGCCCCGAGGCTTTGCTGAGAACTCCTGTCGGTCGTTTTTTTTTAGTCGGGGCACGGCGATCCCCACATGATACCCCCCCCTCGGCCCCAAAAGTTAAAAGTCTTTGCCTCATATCGGAGGCTCTCTTTTTCTACTTCCCCGCTTCTCCTCAGGCCTCACATTGCTAGCTGCTGCCCGGCTATCCTCGATAGTTTCACGGACTTTTCTTTTTGGCCTGCCTTCCCTTCCCTACCCCGCAAGCTGTAAAATTAGAAGAGCCCCGATGGCCGACCCCACACCCCACACCACCCCCCACCCACCCCACCCCCCCCCCCCACCCCCCCACCCACACCCCCCCGTGGAACCACTATTTAGATTTTTTCCTAAGAGTCCTTGAAACGTGCTAGACTTCCCCCGCTCGGGACTACGGTTGCTTCGCCCGCGAGAACACTCGCTCTCTCCTCGTGCCCCCGCGCCAAGTGTTGTCATTTTCCCTTTTTTTCTCGTTTTTCTCGTTTCTCAGTGGCTCTACTTCGTGACAACCGTTCAAGTTTCCCCGCTCTGGCTGCCACTCGAATCGCTTGTCAGATTCCCATTAGACCCTCGATTCTCTTTTCCCACATATATTACGACCTGACTCCATTCGTTTCTATTCTCCTAATGTGCCCATGAATTTCTAAAGGTGCAAGGGCATTGATTTTTTGTTTTCCCCTGTTTTAGCCCTGTTAGCTTGTTTTGGGGGTGTTGGGACAATAGTGTTTCTAAGCAGGACCTATCCCTGTGTGATGGCGAAGCCCCCCGGTCATCAGTTATTTTTCCCTACTTTCGCGGCGGAGTTCTCACCCCTCGCTTCGACGCTTCCGTGGCTCTTTATGCTTTTACGGGCTACTTCATTCCTACTTTTTAATTTTCGCTGCTTTTTTCGGCGTCTTGGTGAGCTTCTGGGAGTTTTTACGTTGCGCTTTATGTTTTGACCAACTTTCTCTCTTGCCCCCGTACCTTTCTTTTAGTTTTCTTCTGTCATATGCCGCCCCTCCAAGAAAAGGTTTGATTTGCATTTTTGCGACTTTTCTTTGCTTGTCTATCCCCATACTCTATAGATCGTCCCGCACGGAATCATTTGATATTTTGAACCCGACATCTTTTCACCCAAGCCGTCTAGCTCGGGTTCGAATCTCCCTTCTGCCCCCGTCTTGGCCGAGGTCTCCTAAGAGAATGCCCGTCCTTTTTCTCAATGGTATACCCTCTTTTTCTTCCAGACTACATTCCATCCCGTAACTCCCCCTGCACAGAGGACAAAATTCCCTAGGCGACAGTTTTGCTTTTTCTTGAACATGTTTTTACTTGCCTATCCTTGTGCGACTCCTTGCGTTTTTCCAGAACGGAATCTTTCTGCTGTTTTTAGTGTTTTTCGTCTGCTTTATCAAATACTTTTTCAGTTTCCCCTGATAACGTACTCCTACTTTTCCTTTCGCCCCCCCCTCGCCGTATGAGGTTATTCTCCCAGACATGCGGAGTTGCCTTCCATCTTTCGTTAACAACCCTTTGGATATCTTTTCGTTGCGTCCTTTTTAAGCATCTTTCTTTCCTCTAGCTCTTTCCTCTTCCTCCGTGGTGGTTGAGTTTTCCCCGAATTTCTCGAGCGGCCCCCCCCCTTTCGCCTCCCGCCCACTTGCTTTCAATTTTGTTTATTCCAGATAGGCATCCTCCCTTCATTTCGTTCGGTTGACGTGTCCCCCTTGAATCAACGGACCTTCCTTCCAGCCCTTACTGACCTTTTTCCGGCTATGTTCGCGTCTTTGTCAGCAAATACCGCAATCCCCTCCTCTCCCGGAACGTTCCGTTGAGTAGGAGTCCAGATCTACAGTTCTTTGGAAGGAACGTTCCCCCTTCTTTTAATGATCTTCTTGTGCCTATTTTTTTGACTCTTCTCCGGTGAGTTTGGCTTTCCTTTGATGGATTTTTATCCCATGTATTTATTTACATGTCCCGCCTCTGATAGGCATCTTGCGCAGTCTAATTTTTCTGCAAAGAAATGGGGTCCCTAGGAACTTGTTGTTTTTTGGGCTGTTTGTGAAGCTGGTGCTTCTATAGTGCGTTTTACTTCCTCCCAGATCGCGTCGTCATGACTTCCGGTAGGTTTTGGTTCGTCTGAATACCAGTCTTTGTTTCTCCCTCTCGTTTGAGCACAGTTCCTCCGGCTTCATGTGGGCCCCCATCCATGGTCGGGTCTTGATTTGAATCGGCCAGCCATCCCATCACCCTTCCTTCCCTTGTTTCAGTGCTTTTGCCGTGGAAGCATGCGTCCCTGTCGGCTCCCCTATGCAGCTCCAGACCGCCACTTTCGCCCATCCCCCCGTGACCCCCATGCCTAGATTGTATCTTATTAGGGATAAAGGTTCATCCGAACGCCATTCTGCCTTGCAGCTTAACTCTTGATCCCCCGCCGCATTCCCGTGGGCTTCCTATTCCGCACCCGCCTCAAGCACTGACATTAATCTATCAGTTTCTACCACTCGAGTTACAGCGCCCCTTCAAACTAAACGAGCCTCCATTTTTTTTTCAAGTCATTTTATCGTCAAATTCCCTTCCTAAGTTCTCTATCTCCCAGACTCTGTCTTATTCTTCGTCGAACCCTCCGCTCTGCCCTTCTTGGGAGTGTCCAAGTTGTCCCGCGATGGCTCTCTCGATTATGGTCTTCTTTGCTGTATCGACGGAATTACCCTGTCGGTTTTTAATCGCACGACCTTGCATTTTATTTATTTTTCCCTTTTCGGGTTCCTCAGGGCTGTCTTGACCTCCGATCTACTTTGAAATCTCTCGAAGAACGCGTTGCGTAGTAATTCTCTGCTTCATCTGCGTGTCCTTGCCCCAAATGCGTGATCTTCTTTTTCAACTGGTTAAGCCGTCCCTCTTTCTTCTACATTGAGTTCATCTGGCAGGCCCACCTTTCCCCTCTTTTTCGTTACTGAAATTCTCTGCTTCTCTTTACCAGAGAAAGCTCTTCTCTTTTTGTTTTCTTCACTCCTCTTTATATTGAATGCCTCTTTTTTTTTGTTGAAATAGATCCCTGGTGTGCCTTATTTTTATCTTTTAAGTGTGGCACTCGATGTACTTTAAATTGAAAGGACGTAGCCGCGTGACCCGCCAAGCTTTCTTTATTTTCTTCTTCTCTGCCTGTGAGATCTCCCATCGCTGATTGCAATCACTTTGTGGCCCTCCTTTCTTTCAGTAAACCGGCCGCTCTCATTTTCCGTGGACTGTTTTCGCGTTGTTCCTGGCGAGTAGCTCCTCCCGTCCGTCCCGGCTTCGACCCCCTTTGTCGTCTCCTTTCCCCGTTTTGACTAGATCGAGCCTCTTGCTCTTCGTTCCACGATTCTCAATCTTTTCCCCCCCTTTTGTTTCGGCCGTCAACGTTGAGTGCCCCTTCCCGCTGCTCCAGAGGTGGTTTTCTCCCCGTCGCATGCGCACTTACTCGCCTTCAGTTCTTTTGCACTTTTTTTGTCCCCCTCTTTTCCTCTGCTTCCTTCAGGACCTTTCCCCTTTTTGAAGTCATGGACGTCGAAATAATTTTTGATTTATTCTTCTTTCTCCGCCCCCTTTCACCCGCACTTTGTTCGGTTTTTAGATCTTTCGATTCTCCCTCGAAGGAAGGCTTTCGTTGTCCAGAGCTTTTATTTTTTGGCTTCGTGCCCTTGAGTGTTCCACCTTCTCGATTCTCGCTCTTTCCCCCCCCCCCCTGGGCAAAATTTTCTTTTTTTCCTGCTCCTTTACAGCCCTGTTGGCGTTTATTTCACCGGTTGGATCTCCTCTGGCACCCCCAATGCTCTTTTTCTGACGCTTCTTTCTCGAAGGAATCGAATGGCGGAACTTCGGATAATTGGGCATAATTTACAAGCGTCCCCGCTCCTTCTCGTCACTCCAGGCCACACCCTCACCTTTCCCCAAGTATCTCTTTTCTGGGAATGACCTTGGAACGCTGTTTAGACTCTCTTTCCTCATCATCTTTGTTCTTTTTTTCCTAAAAAACGTCCTTTCCGTCAAATATGATTCCCATCCTCGCTTACTTCTTGTAAATTTGAGGGCCTCTGCGGGAGAATTAATGGAGAGGTTTTTTTTTTTGCTCCTTCTTTTTCTGCTCCTCTCCTCGTTCCTCCCCGAGTCCCCGTTTTAGAGAAACTCCAATCTGCCTCCCAATCTGTGTTTTTCCCAGAAGGTGACGATCCGTGTGTCTTTTTTTTTCAGCCCAAACTTTCTTTCGAGGAGCTCTGGATTGCCGTGTTGCCCAGGAAGCTCCTAGTTTTGAGAAGGTCCCGCAAAGGTCAGCTTTTCACTTTTTACTTTTTTTCACTAGATGTGTAAGTCGCTCCCTTTTTTGATTGCTCTCTAATCTAGCCCTCTACCAAAGTAGGCTCCGCCCCAGATTCGCGTTTTTTTTATGAAGAAGTGGCCCCTTTATCGTTTCATGATGATGTTTTTAATGCTCTTTAGATTGAAGTCGAGCCTTAGCTCTACAGTTGCTTTGCGAGAAATTCATGGCATCGCCTCCTAGTTTTTTATGGATCTTTCACAAGATTTTTAGTCCCTCCCCCCCTCAACTCCTCGGCTACCCTACATGTCTGTTTTTTTGTTTCCTCCTCTTGCTGCGTTCTGGAATGCTCTGTTCTCCTCTATGCCGTCGGTTGCAACACGGTCCGCCTCGTCGCGCATTTTTTTTTACTTAACTCCGTGCGTATCTGTTCTTCCCTTGGCCCAGGGTCTTGCGAAAACCCCCGTCCCCTGAACTCCTCCCTTCTCTTCTGCGCTCTCTTAACGAAGATGTACATTTCGAATTTCATCGTTCTCTTCTGCAAGGCGATTTATTTTTTTCAGCGTCATCCCATGATATCAATCAGGGACCTCGGTGGCCCATGCCGATCTTCCTCTCCCTCAACTGCAACCATCGGTGCTGCTCTGAAGAATATCGCGGTACGGTTCCTACTGACATATCTCCTCTACTAGGCCCGTCCTCTCGGTGTCACTCACCGACTCTATCCTCTTTGCTTTGGGCTCTTCAAACGCCAATCAATCTTTCAATCCCCTGGAAATGATACGTGCTACCCTCCGAACCCCCCCGCATTCCTCGTCAGCCCCTTTTTTGCCCCCATCCTCCTCACGTTGTCCACATGATCCGTCCTTCTAGAGGACTCTTCTTTCTGCCCCCCTTTTTCACCATTATTCCATTCCCGACCGTTCTGGTCCCCCCCCTCGCCCCTAGCTTTCAGGATCGTTTGACGAGAAGCTTTTCCTTCGATTCTGACACGCATCAAAGATATAGTTCCATTTATATATTTTTGGAGCAAGTCCTTCAAGTCTGCCCTCCATAGTTTTTCAGAACGGTCTAGAAATTCACTGCCTCCACTAGTAAGTCCTCCTTGGTCATTGAGATCCATCTTTTTTGGGCCCCCCCCATGCGGGCTTTTTGGTTGTTCTCGACTTTCTAAAAGCGAGTTCTCCCCAGCCTTTCTCAGGTCCCCGGGACGCCGTAGGGGCATTCGTGCCCTCCTTCCGAGTTCGGCGAAAAATCGCTTTCTGCGAGGCTGCGAGGTGACGTATCTGATTTTCCCCCGGCTCTTCGCAATACTACCCTCCCGCAATTTTCGCTGACAGCGTTCTCGTCTGGGGTGAGATCTTGTTTTCGCAGGAAGATGATTCTCTCAACGATGCACCCCACCCCCTGCTTTCATCCGCTTTTTTAGGGGTTCTTTCTGTGTCATAGGTCCGCCCCCCAACTGGGGATGATTTTTTTTATATTGATGCCTCTTCCTGCCATTCTCTCTTGCCCAGGCGAACGTCTTCTTTATCCTTCTTACGAGACTCGCTGTACTTCCCCGATCCCGACCGCACCAACACTCTCGTCGCCCCCCTAGTCTTACTAACCCCTTTCTCCCCACATTTGGTTGGCCGAATTGTAGCAGCTGTGATCATCGCGTTTCCTGAGCCACTTCTTCGCCAGTCGCACCCATGTGAACGTTTCTTTCAATCCCTGCGCCCCCTTTCGACCAACATCTCGAGCTCCAGATCCTGTTCTTTCAAAAATGTGAAATTGGCTCCAATGTTGCGGTTAACATAGGATGGAAAGACCTCATTTGAAGCGTATGCTTTGAGTGGAGCTCTGTCTGGTCCAACGACGTTTTACATATCCTTATTACCTTCGAAATCTCCCCATCTGTTGCTTCTTTTTGATCTCGTGCCCGATCCATCCTGTCGGGTAGCCGACCCTCACAGCATTGTGTCAGGGCTTAGTTGATATGTTTTCTTTTTTCCCTCGAGTTGTGCATTTTTATTTTCCCCCTCCGTTTTGTGTTGGAGCTTCACCGTCCCGAGCCTCCCTTCTTCACCACTTTTTAGAAACCCTCGTGATTAGCCACAGTTTTTTCATGCCTGTGGTGGCAGCTCCGGTCCATGGTTTTCCCCCTGTATGCCCGATGAACACCTTCCACTCGGCGTGACTCCCATTGACTGGCCGGCTTTTTCTTCTTTCCATCTCTTGGCATTCTGTGCTCCCTTCCATCTCCGCTTCCCACCTCTTGTTTTGAAGGAGGACTCCTCTTTTTCAGGTTGGTCCCCCCTTTCCCCTTTCTGCGGACGGCTTGGATGTTTTTTGCCTCTTTTTTTTCCTGCGTCGCCCTTTTTTGGAGCTTTTTGTACGTTATGGATTATTTTTTTGCTGGCGCTTAGATGTAAAGCTCCTCCTACTTACCCCCTTTCTGCCCCATTCTGCCCTACGCCCCTTTGCTTGGGATTTTTCAAGCACCTGAGTCGCTTACCGAAGTTCTTGATCCCCCTCTCGTGTCTTGGGTGACATGCACAGCGATGATATCAATACGCCTTTATCCCTTTCGCTCATGGGCGACGAGCTTTGTTCCGAGACGCTCGTTTTCATTAGCTTTGCCTTTCCTCCCCCCCCCCCCCCCTCTTTGGCGGTCTGCTCTTCTCTTTTCCTGCCGCAGAACCTCAACAGCGAATTTTCCCTTCTATGGGCCCGCTTTGGCTCGCGAAAATCCCATTGTTTCTGAATACCTCCAAGAAGGACCCAGCCTCTATACCCCCCAAGCGACCTCCTTCTGATGTCATTGCCGGGTCGCCTGTTCATCACATACTCCTCACCTCTAAGATGACGCCTAACGGATTTTCTTTTTTGAGCTCTCTTTCGCTTGTCCGGCCGATAGTGGGGAAACACGACTTGAGGAGCCCGGTTTTTCGTTATCTTCTCTAGTTCTAACCCTCTCCCCTCTGCCCCGTGAATCGTGCTCCTAAAAATCTCTCCAGGAGGATCGTTCCTTTTTTTCCCTTTGATTCGTTTTTCTGAAAGTTTCGTCTTTCTACCGCCCTATTTATCTTGCTCTTTAAGTAGGCTCCCCAGATGGGGTGCTCTTCTTGCCATGTTTTTTCGATTGTATCGCGACTTGAACCTTTTCTTTTTTATTTCCGTCTCAGATTGCCCTTCTACCTGTCAGATTAAGCGGGGCTTTTCTGAATCCCCCTTAGATTTTTAATATCTTCCAGCAAGCGTAGTTTCGTTTTTTCAGAAGTTCGTATTCCGTTCATTGATAAGGTGAGTCTACCTGTGTATTCGTTTTTTGCCTTTCTTTAAAGTGCACTTTCGTTTTTCCCTGATTTCCGGTATGAGGCGACTGGTCCCCACCCCCCCTCAGCGGCGTCGTAGTAGGTCGTGCGAACTCCCTTCGGCCGGGAGGTCGGACGTTTAATTTGCCAGTATCCCTGCGTCGCTTATGCTGCACCGATTTCGTCTCTTTGCGTGATGTGTCCCCTTTCCGACGAGGACGTAGAATGGCCCCGCCGAGGAACGAGCATTTTTTTTTTTTCTCAGCAAGGTTCTGTTCTTGCGCATCCCCCCCCCCCCCCCAGGTATCGGCAATTCCTCTCTGCACAGATTTAGCCCCTCTTCTTTGCCCCCCGACTTTTTCCCTACGCCCGGTCTTCCCTTGGCCGTGTTTTCTTCGAGATCCCCTTTTTTGGTTAACGTCCCCCAAAGGGCGGATTGCCGGCCAAACATCTTTGCTGGAGCATGACGGTTCCACCCGGCGTCTTCCTAGCCGCTTCTTCAATAGTAGGCTAGGTCCCTCCCTGAAAGACCTCTTGACCCACACCCGACGTTTCTCCTACTGGGATTCCGACTTGCCCGATCATCGCGTTTTTTATTTTCCCTCCGTCATTGCGGAAAGAGCTTAAAGCTTCATTTGAGCCCTCGAGCTTCTATAGTCCCGTCCCTCAAGCGGCATTGCGTATTGCAGAATAATTTGGCCCGCTCCTATTGCTTTTTAGTAAGGATAGTGCTCGTCATGCCGACGACAGTTTTTTTTTTCGGTCCCACTGCGTTCTTCGAGGTCTCGCCCCATTCCCCTTTTGACGGAATAAGCTCGGGATGCTGATGCCTTCCCGTTTGACTTTTTCTTGAGGGTCCCTTCTTCTTCCACCTCGCGTTCCTCATCAACCAAAGGGCATCCGAGCTGTCCTCGTAAATACATTTGCGGCCCCGGTAGCAACACTTTTCTTTCTCCTTCCCTTCTGTGGCCTCTCTTTTATGCCTTAGTTTTCTTAACCTTCCTCGTTCTCATGGACCTTTAAATTCGATGGGGGCTCGAATCCGACTTGACCCCTTTTTAAACATCGCATTGATTTCTCAGTGCAGCCCCTTCCGCACCCTCACCTTTAGAAGTACTCTTCTTTTCCTTCATGAAAGCCGCTTTTTTCCCCTCTCTTTCTTTTTTGTTTTGGTAGCTGTCCCTCCTTCCGTCACAGGATTCCACCTCACGTTTCTTTTGATTCGGGGAAAAGGTGATGGGTGTGCCCCCTCCCTTTTGTAGAATATGTGCTTTTTTCGCTTTTCTTGCGGGATTTCTTTCCCAGCTTCGCGTCAGAAAAATGTAATAGTATCTTCAGCCCCCTCGTTATCCCCTGCGCATTGTCCATAAGGTCCGATTCCCCTTTTTTCTCCCTGGTAGAAAAGGTATAGTCTCCAGGGAACGTGTCTTCGTCCCCCTCGTTTTTTGACTTTCTAAGTCCTCCATTCCCTCTCCCAAGGTCGCCTAGACCAGTCAATCAACCCGTGATTTTTTTTTTTCGCTTGCCCCCTTTTTGGGGGTCCGGCTGACCACAACCTTCCCCCTTTTCCCGATGTAGAGCACAAGAATCCTCTTTCCCCGTGACCCGATGCTGCAAAAGCCTTTCGAAGGCCTCGTCCAGGAGGCGTGAGTCTCTCCCTTCGGCTCGCGATGCGAAACTCCCGTTCGTGTGAAGAGATTCCTCGGAGTGACACCTCCTCTCTTCATTCGCTTGCCGTTCCCCATCCCTTTCCCGGCGACGACGGAGTTTTCTTTTTCAGCTCTTTGGGAGTAGTCCTCTGATTTGTCTCATCTGATTTTAGAGTTACCCGCGGAATTTGTGTTTTGGTGAGTTGGGGGGTCGTTGTGGTTGGGGGTGTTTTCTTTTCTTCTTCTTCTTTTTTTTTTTTTTTTTTTTTTTTTTTTTTGGTGTGGTGGGGGGTTGTTGTGGGGGGGGCTAGGTTTCTGAAAGAGTCTCGTTTCTGAGATACTCTCCCCCCGTCGAAAAACTTGGCACCTAAACCCCAACCCGCCGGCGCTGATTTTATCTCCCTCTGCACGTACTTAGAAATTTCATTTTCCGTGAAGTGCGATACTCCTCCTCACTCAGAGTGGCTGAGAATAATCAGTTTCGGCGGCCTCGTTGTCCGGCTGACGTTCCATAATTCCTATCTTCACCAAAAATGCCTGTATCCCAGTCAGACTATCCGGTCTGGCGCTTTCTTACGTGGACAGACTCTCGTCCTCACACGCCGGCCTTCAGTGTAGGCTTTCGTCGGCCTACCCCTCGATATCGCCGCCGTAGAGGAGGGGTTCTTGCATGCCCTTCATAACTCAGGCTTACCCGCACTCCGAGCCGGTTCCTGAGTTGGACCATTCCGATCTTTACCTTTGTCGCCCGCACTGATCCTCATTGGTGTTTGTGAAAGAGACCTACTTTCTATCAAGCTTGCTGAGTCCCTTCTTCCACTATCCTTTTCTCGACGTATTTCAACTTTTTTCTTCATAAGGTAGAGGGCCAGCGTCTAGCTTCTATCCAGTTTCTCCTTATCCCCTGTCAGATCCCGATCCCTTCCATGCGCCCTCTATTTTCTTTGCGCCCTTTCCGTCCGTCCATAGATTCTCTCGAACGGTGAGAAAACTCCCCACTGACGAAATCTTTCTCTCTCCCTTGAGCCTTTCTCCTCTAACATTTTTTGGGAATGTCTTTGAGCCGGATCGGGTTTTCCCTCCCCCCTTTTCTGAATCAACGGTGCCCCGCGATAGTAGCAAGGTATTTTGAACCCAGTCATCTTCAGCCTCCTGACGATGGTCGGTCACATGCGCTGTTTTTCCCCCCTCCCGAAGCCCTCTGTACCCTGTCGTTTTTTTTCTTGACTTTCCTCCTAGTAACTCCCCACCCGTTGGAATTTTTGAACGGCGTTGTATTGATCGTATGGCTCTTCTATGATCCCGGACGCATGCTTTCAGTTCCCAAACGATGCCCGCCCACATCGCCGGTTAATCCCCTAGGTATTTTGGGCTGGCTGTAGTTTTCCTCCCCTCCGGTTGATGCCTGCTCTGCCTGCATGGTCTCGAGTTTTCCTCGCCCACTACTCTCTCTTTTCCCAGTGAGAACGCTCTTAACTTTGCTGGCTGGTGTCATAAATTCTGCATCCCCCCCAGAAACTCTGGCGTTCTAATCACCAGATTTTCTTCGCGCTTCTTCTGATTTACTCCCCCTAGACATTGGCTCGTGACTTCAGCCCCCCCCCCTCCCTCCGCCGATTTTTCTCCTGATCACCCTCGCGTTATGTTCCAGTTAACCCCCCTAATCCTGCAAATATTGCCCCTTTCTCCCCCCCCCATTCCCCGTTCGATCTGACCCCCACCTCTCCCTGCGCGCACAGAGACTCTCCCAGAACGTGAAAGTTCCAGACGATCCAATCGTCTTAAGACCGGAAACTTGATGTTGAGTCCTTTCTTGTAGTTTCCTTGCAGGTGTTCTTACGGGGTTTTTTTTCCCGATCCGTAAACCTTCTTTGCCTTCGAATTCCCCTTCTTTGCCGGTTGCTTCTGCAGACCGAACTTCCGGACTGGACATGCAGATAAAGGATTGAACCCCCTTTCCCTTAATCAAGGGAGGCTCTTCGATTTTTCCTTCTGTCCGCTTTCGGTGTTTG
>Ga0179591_1335297_pt1 | contig 16947 bp, 26 predicted proteins | sample CZOMad2_1_08_16f_FD_182891 | JGI IMG/M metagenome (GOLD analysis project Ga0179591, IMG submission 182891) | Vadose zone soil fungal communities from Angelo Coast Range Reserve, California, USA - CZOMad2_1_08_16fungal (PacBio error correction) | ecosystem: Environmental > Terrestrial > Soil >... | reverse complement strand
GACCTACCACCCTGTGAAGGATTTCCCCCACTGCTCCCCCTAGGTTTTGACTCCCCTATATGGTTTTATTTATTTTTTCCCCCTGCCACTCTTCCCTTTTCCTCCACAATCGATCGCTTATCATGCCCCGTTTCTTTATTTTCGGATCGTCTGTCTGTGGAGCGTGTCCGATAGTTTGCACATGTTAGTCAGGACCCCACCAACCGTGCAGTCATGTTTGACACATTCTACTCCCCCCCCCTACTTGCCAAGACATCATTTGGTTGCCCGTAGGCGGTCAAGATTTTTTTGACGAGCACTTCATCCCGTGCAGTTACGGACCTCACCCTCCCCAGCAGTTAGTCGTTTTTGCTGCGCCCTAAATTTTTCTCTTTTTCTTTTTAGCTCCCCTCCCTGCAAGCCCCCTGTTCCTCCTGTACCTATCCTCTTCTTCACGTTTGACTTAGCTTTTTTCGTCTCTCCATGGACCTGAGGTTGGAATCACTCCCCCCCCCTGGCACCGTTTAGGTTATCGTTCCCAACTGATCCTTTCATTTTTTTTTCGCCCTGGTCGTTTTCGTGTATGTGCTATTTTTTCAAATGTACTTTTTTTTCTTTTTTGAACACTTTTCCCCCAACTGCCTTTTTTTTCTCCCCCGTACCCCCCCTGCCCGCTTTCAACTCTCTGATTTTCGATGACTTAGGCTCGTTTGAATGTGCGTTCAGTTAAGCTTTGAGTAAACGACGCTGTGAGTTCTACACGCCCATTAAGTCTCAAACTTTTTCCCTTTTGCTTTTGTATTCTGGCTTTTGCTCTTTATATTTTTTTTTTCCTTTATTTTTGACTCTTTTCTCTTCGACCCATCAGATGTCCTTGTCTGCGCCTCCCGAACTTTACCTCCCACGCAACATATCGCCTCAACTCACGGACTACCTGCTCCCCCTTCCTTGGAAGATTTCTACCACCCGGACCCCAGCCGCTGTCGACCTCCCAAGTTTTAACCCACCCCCATAAACCCCCCCCCCCCCACAGATACTTTCACCGCATCCCCCATGTGCATCCTCCTTTCCAGATTACTGCCTTTGTCCCGTGCTATAAATCTGTGTGCCCCCCCACATTGTTTTTACCCGGCGTTTCCTTCATTTTTCCCTCTCCCAAATCCTTCCAAAGACACCCCCCCCTTTCTTTGCTTACTTGCCATCTCCAGTACGTTTTCGGTTTTACCTCATTTTTATTCAACCCCCGCCCCCCGCGAGGTGTTGCCTCCCCCCCCCTGCTTTTCCTTTTAAAACCTTTTCGCTTCACAACATGGCTCGATGGATATAGTTTCTTATGTCTGAATTTCTCCCTGTAGAAGGTCGTACTCTCTGTGATCTGCAGTGGATTGTATTAGGGACGAATATATAATTAATATAAGGTTGGTCATTGTGTGTATAATTTTTCCTGACCAATTTGCCACTGTAGTGTCACGCAAAGGTTTGTTCTATTTTTGTTTTTTTTAGACCCTCCTCAGCACCTTTTATGACTTACCTCTAGACCCCACTCCTTTTTTAGTACCTTCTTTCCTTCTTTTGAAAGTACTCTTAGATCTTTCAAGTTTTCAGTTCTGTCACTGCCCCCGTTTGCCCACGCTGCTTTTGACTTGACATTTCCCGTAGCGTTTAGTTGGGGCGACGACCTTATTCGCCTGTGCCAGGCACTTCCCCTCTACCCCCCCCCGTTTTTTCCCCTACCCCCTCGCACCCTAGTTGTCTCCAGCACCCCCCGGCCACCCAAAGGCTACTGGACTACCAGAATTGTCCCCTCCATAGAAGGCACTTTTTTAAGTAAGTTCATCCCCAAGCCTCTTTTTTCATTTGTCCCTTGTGCCGTTGCCTTTCTTTGCGCGGAAGACCTATCCCTCTGTCATCCCGTTTTTGCGCTGTTTTTTTTTTTTCCTGTGACAACCCTGCACGTCCCCCCCACCAACTCCCTTAAGTCACTCCCCGCCCCCTTAGCGAAGACCTTTTTTAAAACCTTTTTCCCGCAGTTTTGTGGCGATTTTTGCCTTTCCACAGAGCTCCCCCCCCCGCTATTTTTTACGTTTGAGCCCTCCCCCATCACCCTTAAAGCGTTTTGTTCTTTTTGAGCGTTCACCTCCCTGAGTTATTGCTAGATCTAAGAGAACTTGTTTTCCCCTGGTCCTCAGACGTTTTTTGTTAATGGTCTTTATTGGCCCTCAGACCCCTTTCCCTACTCACCACATGTCCCCCTCCCCCCCCCCCTCTGGAAGCGTGCCCGCTTCCCAACTTTTTTTTCCCCAGCTGTTTCCCCCAGCTTTTTCCTCCTAATGCATGGTTGCAGCCCTCATTAACTGTCCCTTATTCCACGCACTGTATATCACTTCTCTTTTTCCCCGACAATGCTCCTCTCCGGATCCTCAATTGTCCCATTAACCCCCTCCCGTTTGCCCCCCCCCCAGATTCTGCAAATAACATTTCTTAAGCAGTTTCCCCACCCCCTGAATTTTTTTCGTCTGCAGTTGTCCTTGGGTTTTTACATAGATTGCGTCGCTTTCAACAGCTTTCTTCTTTCCGCCCCCCAAACCCCCCCCCACCCTCCTGACCCGCCCAGTCTATCCCCAGGGGAATCGTCCCCCGATGTAGCCTTCCCAAGATTTTAAGAGGTTGTTCTTTTTTCCCTCTCATTTGTTACCTGAACCCCCTTTTCCGAGAATTGAGTCCTGTCCCCCCCAATCCGGATAAGCTGCTTACCCCGACCTAGTTTAAACTCCACAATGCAGCCCCACATTGTTTGACATCTACCCCCGCTTTCCATAATTGAAGCCTGAACTTCCATTTAGCCTCTTTTTCCCCGTCCCCATCTGTGATTTTCCGTTAGGACACCCCCCCCTAAGTTTGGTTGCGTGTTTTGACCCCCCACCCAAAGTACCACACCCCATCCCGTGTTTTTCTTTCTGTATTTTTTTTTTTGTGATTTTTTTTGAAGTTTGAGCAAGGTAATATCCCCCTCCTTATTTTTGTTTCCTCCTACCTGCCTTGTCTTGTCTACTGTGCCCCCAAAGCCACCAGACCAAACCCTTTGCACTGAAGTGTGTTTTTGCCGTTTTGTTTTCGCGTTATCTTGGCTTTGCTGTTTTTTTCTGACTTGGTCGGCGCTTTTGGTTTTATTTTTCTTCTGCCGCCCTCTGATCCCCATACATTGATATGTTATTTCTGATGACCGGTTCAGTGTAAGACCTATTTTTTTAACACAGGTCCTCCTCACGGTCTCCTCATGCTAGTCTGTAAATTGTTTTTGGTGTTGGTTTCAGTGACCGCGTCCGTTTCCTACGGGGTCGGCAGGAGTCGCGTTTTTACTGAAAATAAGCAACTTCTGCCAGGCAGCAGCTTCTTTGGTGTTTGTGTCTGGCTTCATGAGTGAAATTTGCTAGATTTGTTCATAGGTTTTTTCTTCGATATTTTTTTATTCGTATTTTTATTGGTGTTTTTTTTCCGCTGGCTCATTTGTTTCCCTTTTGCCACATCAGTTATTGGAGGTCCCCCTTGTCTTTTATTTTTCAACCCACCCCTCTTTTTTGACCCACGTTAGTGTGTTTCATGTACCCAAGAGCGATCAGTTCATTGAGTTTTCCCGACTCAGCACTAATATTTGTGAGCCTGTAGGATCTATGTCTAATTTCTTTTTTAGTCCGCCACCTCATAAATGATTTTTTAAAGAGTATGCAGAATATGTAATGGTAATGAGAATTCAACTATTTTATGTTTTTTTTGTGATGAATGTTCAAGTAAGATACCTTTTCTTTTTCCTTTCTTTGTTTCGTGGTGTCGATTTGCTCTTTTTTTATGGTGCGCCCTAGTGTTCGAAGTTGTTAAAGTGTTTTTTTTCCCCCCCCGACCCAAGCCGCAGCCGCCTCAACTTACTTTAACGCCTTTTGCCCCCCCCCCCTCCTAAGCAGCCCGCCCCACTCCCCTGCCGGCCCAGGTCACACCGCACCTGTTTTTTTTTTTCACCCACACGAGACTAAATCAGTCCCCCCCCGAGCTTAATGCCCCTTCCCCCCAGCCCACTTTTTATTTTTTTTCTTTTCCCCAATATGACTGCAAATACCAGGATAGCCACGTTTTTTTCCCTTCCCAGCCACGTGACTGGTTCGTTTGCAGAAGCATTTGATTCGCGTTTTCTTTTTTGTTCCAGGAGGTACGTGACCCCCTCCAATACATCGTCTGCTTTCACAGTTTTTTTGAACATTTTTCCTACCCCCTTCCTCTATCCGACAGCTTGTAGGCGCCTTTTCCACCCAACCCCCCCCCCCCCCCCCCAAATGCACGACCAAAAAAAAGCCATCCCGCATGGCTCATTCTTCTAAGTTTTCTCATTTTATACTTTTCTACCCCTCTTAAACTTTAGTTTTCCCCGACCCCTCAAGTCCCCACGGCTGTTTTGTCCGACAAAAGCCCCCCCCCCTCCATACTGCCGTGACCTTTTGCCATTTCTCACCTAGCGTTTCCCCTGCTACGTTTTTCCCCCTTTTTTCAGAGGGTCTTCATAATCTATGCCACCCCCCGCCCGCCACTTTTTAAATCCATACGTCCCCCCCAACGCTTTTTTGCCCCCCCTAGAAATACCACCGCCGTCACACCCCTCCCCCTGTGCCTTAAGGTTTCAACCCCTCTCCAAATTCCGAACCCCGCAAGCCCCGTTTTTTTTTCCTTTTTCAAATCCCTATTTTTGTTCTTTATTTTTTTTAATTTCAACTTTTCTTTTCTTATTTTTTTTTTTTTTTTTTTTTTCTTGTTTTTCTGAACTTTACCTTCGCTACACATTTTCCCCCACCTTTTTTCCGTTTTTCTCTTCAATGCCTTCACCGCTGAGCAAAAGTTTGCCTCCTTTCTATCCTACGCTTCGTTTTCCCCCAGTTTAGTTACCCCCTGGGACACGTCCCACTTTTCCAGTGTCCCAACTGGCGGTGGTAGGCTTCGTTGGATCTCACATCCCTTATGCTGCTTTTTTCGGCTTGACGTGTAGATGAATTTTTTACACTTTTTTCCCCATACTGACCGTATCTTTTTTTTAGCGTTTTTTTTGACCCCGCTGCAAGAATGATGCCATTTGTTTCTTTTGGCAGAATCCTCCACCCCCCCAACCCCAAGTTAACGTACCCCTTCGTGCCCCCTGTTTATTATTTGCCTAAGCTGATTTTTCCTTATGTCAATGGGTCCTTTCCGGTCGAAACCTAACCTTTTCCTGAACTTTTTTTAGAAGCGTTCTTTAGCTTTAACCCTTCTTGTTTTCACGAACCCCCTGCCCAACCTCCTTTTTTTTTTCGTTATGTGACTTTTGAACGTTGCTTTAGAAACCGAAGTCAGGTCAATTCTTGATTTTAGGTAGCACGCTGCTACATTGCTAGGACCCCCAACCCCCCCCAAACGCCTTAGTGGCCCCTCGTTGTTTTTTCTTCTTAACTTTCCAAGTCCCCGCCCCCCCCTGATCTGTTAAACAGATCAATAGGGAACCCTGTGGCCCCGGAGCAGCTGAACCAGCAGCTGTGAGCTCCCCTCCTGTTTTCGCTCCTTTTCTCCCCCCTCTATATCAACCTTCCCGACCTGTTGCCCAGCAGTCTTCTTCCCCCTCATCGCTTCCCACCTTCCTTACCCCTGCGGTTACCCATCACCCCCATTATCCTTGCTTGTGATTTTCCCCTTTTTTCAGCCCCCCCCTGACCTTCTCTTTTCGTGTATCAAGATACTTTCTGGACCCATATTTTTAATAGTCCCTGCCCGTAGTCAATTGTCCCCCTGCCTGCCCAGCCCCTTGGAGCGGTTTCTTGCATTGGCTAAGAAAACCCATGCATGTCTTTTGCACCCGTAGTAAATCCCCATCAATAATAATCACCTGAATCATAAAGTGACCCCTTCTGCGTCAGCTTTTTCCGCACTTTTTTCCATTTTCAGCATGAACTTGACGAAACCTCTTTGTAGTCCCTGAACAAACCCTTATTTTTTTTTTGTTGTCCGAGCCCCCCCCCAAGTACATCTTTCCTTTTTTTTATTTGATCGTGCTTTTTTTTTTGCTTTACCGTGCCCCGCATCCTGTTTTCTTGTTTCACCGATCTCCCCCATTTCTTTTTGCCCATGGTGTTCATATTTTTTTCATAGCTTTTTTTTTTTTCTAAGTGTCCCATTATATCCCCTAGTTGCTGTTTTTCCTTTTAACTTTTTTTGTCTTTTTCTCCCTTTCCCTATTCTGTCCCGCCGTTCATCTTCGTGTTATCGAACACCCACTTTTTTTTCCCCCCCCGTCTTATGTTGGCAGTGATCCCCCCCCGATTTGACCGACCTTTCCCTTTTTTTTTTTTTCTTTACCCTCTTATTTTTCTGCCCTTCCAGCTTTTGGTTGACACTGCGCCCCTTCTCGTTCAATAGCCCCCCATCCACCTAGGTTCCCCCCCTTTCAGATGTTTGAGTATCTCCTCCCCCCGGGTCCTCTGCGCTTCACCCACGATGTCTTGTCCCTGATTCTCTTTTTGATGCCCAATAAATTTTTGTCTGATTCACCCCCCCCAGCCCTCCCTAACCGTTCAGCAACGGCATATTTCTTGACTTTTTTTTTATTTTCACATATTGTGACACTTGTTCAAACTTTTCTTTTTTTTTTGCCCATTTCTTTTCCCCCCCCGTTTTGCCCTGAATTTCGTCTGATAAACTCTTATGCCTTAACACTCTCCCGTGCACCCAAAATAACCCACATCACAACAATGATAGATAGTGCATTTTTGTTTTTTTTTTTTTTTTTTTTTTTTTTCCCCCCCCCACTCCCCACCCACCGCATTTTTTTCGTCACAGCGGTCCCGACAACCACCCCACCCAAAACCACTCTCCACCCCCCCCCCCCCCCCCAACCCACCCCATCACCCCCCCCCCCCCCCCAACCACCTCGACCAACACCCGCTCGAAGCAGCCAGTGCCCCCCACAGACCCACAGACCCACCACCCCCCCCCACTCCCACCCACACCCACCCCCCCACCGCCACCCCACAGCTCCAACAACGCACCCCAAACCCGACCACCAACCCCACCCCCCCACACACACCGCCACCCAAAAACCCCCCAACCACCCCCCCCCCCCCAACAGAAAACCCACACCACATACCTCACCTACCACTTGACCACACTCCCACCAACCCACCACAACACAACCAACCCCACCACCCCCCACACCCACCAACCCCCACCCACACCAAACCCCTCACCCCCCCCCCTACACCCCCCACACCCCAACACACCAACCCCCCACAACCCCACAACCACAACACACCCCCCCAACCACACCCACCAACCACCCCCAACCCCCCTCACCCCGAATCCCCCCCCCCCCCCCACCTGTGACCCCCCCCCCCCCCCCCCCCCCCCCCACACACCAACCCCACCCCCCCTCCCCCCACCGCCCTCACCCCCCCCCCCCCCCCCACTCCCCCCCCCCCCCCAACCCCCCCCCAAACCCCCCCCCACCCACCCCCCCCCCCCCCCCTCCCCAACCCACCACCACACCCCCCCCCCCCCCCCACCCCTATGTCACACACACCCTTTTCCATAGGGACGCATTTGTCTATGTGGCGTGTGTCCTTCATGATTTACATCTCATATGCTGGGACGATTCCATCGTTCATTTGACTTTTCCCCTTTCCCTACCCTCCCCTATGGTTTTTCATTTCCGATCTTTTCCTCAATTTTTCGGTGTGGACACCATGGTTTTTCTCCTCCGTTTCACACCCCTTTTTTTGGTAAATACTGGCGCTGGGCTGTGCACCCCCCTGTCTCCCGGTAAACCACCGTTTCAGGTTCCTTTTTCTGAATTTCCATTTTCTTCTCTCTTTTTTTTTTTTCCCCCATACTTCCTTGTTGTTGTTTTTCTAAGATCTTTTTTTTTCCGGGCTGGGCGGTTAACCCTCGTAATTACCCTCTTTTTCCCCTTCTCGTCCCTTCACCCCCGGAGCCCCCCTTATGTGCCATTCCAACGCTGGGGTGTTCTATGGATACCCCCCACCCCATTTTCCGGAACATTGCTCCCCTCTCCTTGATAATTCACCACCTTTTAGGGGCGGCCCATCCCCCGTTTTACCACTCTTCTGACCCCTTCCCCCCCCCGAATTCGGCGATGACCCCAGCCAAGAGCCAACCCCCCTCCAGCCCAGGACAACCTTCCCCCCTCTGCGAGGGGGCTTTTTTCTTTTCTTCACCACTTTTTGTAACTCTTCTTAGCCTAAACCATTCATGTTTTTTTTCCTTCCAAAGCTTACGGTCCCTGATCTACTGTGTTACGACCCTCGAACCGACTTTTTGCTCCTTGAAGCGCCCCCTTCTTTCTACACCTGGCGAACAGTTGCTTACCCGGCAAAACGATGTCTTTCGGCCCCAGTGTTTCGTACCTGGCCACTTAACCCAGTACCACCTGGCTGGGCCGTTGCCTTTTTTACGTTTTCCCTGCTAAATTGCCCATCCGTTCCAGTTTTTTCATTTGATAGCTGTTACCTGTTATTATCCCTCTGTAATGGGCGGCTCCACCAGGAGCCCCCCCGACGCAAGGCTTTCCACTTCTCCCCCCTCATCGCATTCCCCCCCCGTCGGCACCTTTCACTATGAACTCTAACTTTACAATTACGACTCAGCACCCCTGAAGGGGCTGCTGCTTGCTGCTTCCCTTTGTCCGTAAGGTTTGAGATTATCTTGCGCGTCTTCCCTGGTTCTGTCAGCGATTCAAAGTCGATTTTAATTGTGGTCTCCTTGCCCAAACCACTTTTGGGGCCTTCTTAAATCTTTCACTCCCGCCTCCTGCTAGGGGGCGCTCGGGCTCTTGAATTCCCGCCTCAATGTTTTGAAGATACCATGTCCCTCCCCCGATGGTGGGGTTGTGGTGTTTTTGGTAGTTCATTCGAGTTTCCGTCTGCCTAATTTGCGTTGTACTTTATTTTTTTTACTATTCTCGGTATCTTAGTGTGGAGCTTCATTCGAGGAGGCTTCAGGGATTTTCCACGCCGTAGTGCTTCCTGCACAGAGATGTGGGCCATATCACCTTTTGGGTCCCGTCCCCACCTTGTGTCGGCGAGCACTTTATGAAACCCCGGATGCCGACCCCCTTGATCGGTCGTGATATTTGCCCCCAACCGGGCCCTGTTTTGCTTTGCCATGTTTTTCACTTTCTTGATTCTTTTTATCCCTGGCCCGCATGTCCCACCCCGGAAAGTCATTTTGCCCCCAGAACCTCCCTCATTTTTCACCCCGTTTTTTTTCCCCCCACCTGGTTTGCCGGTGACGGCCTGTGCCCCATCTCCGGCCAGGTCCTAGGGTCCCCCTGATGCCTTTTTCCTCGGTTCCTGCCCGCCTGTCCATATCTCCAGATTCCAATATGACCAGGTGGGAGGCCTTTCCTTGCTTTTTGGTGTTCGCGGAGCACACCCCCTTTTTTTTTACACCCTGCCATTGCTGCCCGTCCCACCCCCCAACCTCTCGGATGGAAGCATTTCCTCTTCTCCTGACTCTTTCACTTGAGTCCCCTACCTTTCAGGCCCCCATGGGGCCGGTTGTTTTCCCTTTTCACGTGATGTATAACCTTCCTGACTGTAAAACTTTTCCCGTCCTTCCTGCTAGTCGTCCTCCACAATTTTTCTCTTCTAAGTATTTACCTAAAACAACCAAGTTTTTTACTTTTCCTTGCCCTGCACTCCTTTTTTCCCCCCCAGGTTGTGTTTTTTTCCCTTAGGGGCAGTGGCCTTGCGCTTTCTCTTGTCTGGTGTGGTGCATCGTGGCAACCATCCTCACTGTTCCAACCCAAACCGTCGGGTGGAAACCCTTTTTTTTTCTCCACCGGATCACTCCCCTTTCTTAGTTTTTCTTTGCTTCCCCCGCCCGCACGGGTTCACACCCGACAAAAGAGGTCACAACCCCAAGTTGACTTCTCCCCAAACCTCTCTTGAAGTTCAAGCCTTTTGTCGTTGTTTTTTTTTTTCGCGGTTCCCCCCCCCTCTTAGTTCGTACTTCCACTATGTTAGGTTTTGGCTCCCCCCCCCCGTTTCTCACCTTTAGTGCCCTACTTAGGTCGACCCCATTGACCCCACCCGCCCTCTACAACGCAACCCGACCCGGTCCTATTTTGGCTACCCCGTGCCAATTCCCCCGGCACGTGATGCCCCCCCCCTTTGGGACACCTGGGTGACGTTGCAACTTATAGCGTTTCACTTTGTGCAACCTTTCCAGTTTCCCCCGCTTTTCCGGTCGGCTCTTGCGGGGTCCTGCGGTTGCGGGCCTTGATTGGAGGTGCTTTTTGGACCGTCCCACAAGAACCACCCCTAACATCCCCCTACCAACCACCACCCCCCCCCCAAAGTGCCCAGTCCCCCCGCTCCACCCCTTTCCGCTTCCCCCGGCGCTTGCCTTCAAATCCCCCCCCCCAAAACAAGTGTCCCCCTTTTGACCCACCCCCATCCCGCCTGGCCCATACCCCAGACCTAATCAATCCCCGAACTTTTTGTTTTTTCCCTCACTTCACAAAACCCCCCTGTCCCAAAGTGTGTTTCACGGACCCGTCACCCAGCAACATCCAACCGTCCTGTCAACGCCCCCCCACCTGCCAACCCGACCCGTCAAACCATTCATTCCAACCAACCCCCCCCCCCCCCCCCCACGTAACTTGGAGATTCTAGGCCTTTTTTTGCCCATTACTCCCTTCTTCAGTGCAAGAGGTTACTAACCCCCAATTAACCAACATATCCTTTTTGACTGAAACCTGGCAACCCCCCCAAACAAACAAATGTCCGAAACCCCCCCCAAGAGCTCCGCCCGGTTTAGACCTTTCCCCCCCCTTTTGTCCCCACCATAAAACGGCTTCCATCCCCACAGTACACCCACCACTCTTGTCTGTTGCCCTCCCCGGCACCCCCCCCCTTAACCCCCACTTGCCCCAAGACGCAAACAACCCCTTGCCCCCCCTCCATGTTGGGCTTATAACTCCCCCCCATTTCCTTTCACTCGCAACCCAAAAAATTAGCGTTTTCCCCCCCCCCCCACTGCCCACTCCTTCACAAAAAACCCCCCCCCCCAAGACTAACCCTTTTTTTTTAATGGTGGGTCGTCCATTTTCACGGTGTTTCCCCCCCCCTCCCCCATCAATGTCGTCTTCCCCCCGCCCCAAATGCCGTCAGCTCACGTACTGGTTCTTGGTTCCTGGACACGTGGCTTTTCCTTTCTACCACCCCAGGAACATGGTCACGCTCGTGACGCGACCACCCCAGGAATTTTTTTCACACACCCCTCCCCCTTTCCAAAACCGCCCGCCACTTTCCCCGTAGTTCACAACATCCCCCAGACTGTCCCCTCCCTTGAATCCTTGATTTTTTTTGGTGGCGGACCGTCTTCACCACGACTCCCGTCCCCACCCCCCCCCCCCCAAGTACACCTGTCACCCCTGACCACGCTTGCAGCTGGTTTTTTTTTCTCTTCGTTAATACCGCGACCGCCATGACCGGAAATTCCTTTCCCTCAGATCGCTTTCCATTGTTCTTTCTCGCCCATCCGGCCCCCCCCCGTTGACAATGGACCACTCCGATGGTCGTCCCCAGGGCATTCTGGCAGGCACCAACCAACTACCCACCCGGACCGCCTTTTCCTTGCAGCATGTATACTTACGTTTTTGATCACCTTTTTACCCCTTTCGGCGCACAACGGGGCCCTTTCTCCTATGGGTTCATCCATGAGGCCCCCCCCCCCCACCATTAATCCAACCTCTTTTTCCTACCCGAGTCTGGTGAGGATGTTTCTTCTTCTTCAACACCCCCCCTCCCCTTGATTTGCTCAACCCAGTTGCATTTCCTTCCCCCCCCTTTCCCACCTTTGGGACCCCCATGATTGTTGGGCTTGTTTGGGCTTTTTCTTTGCAGGGTTCTATCTTTTCCCGTCGCGTTGCCTTGCCGCTTGCGATCACAACATGGCCCAGTTCGGACACCTTTCATTCCCCCTCGGTGCGGATTTCTTTCCCCCTATGCCCGCTACGCCAATTTTCCCCTCCAAACCCCTCCCAAACGCGCGGGTTTTGTATTTTCCTTGTTTTTTTTTTTTTCATTTAGGCCCATTTTTCCCCTTTACTGACCTTCAAACCTGTTTCGCCTCTTATTCTGTTTGAACAAACTTCCCCCCTTCAGCTGCTTGGCCCCTTCCTCCCCCTCCCCTCCTACCCGTTGTCACGATCCCCCCCTTCACTGACCTCCTCGACTTCCCAAATACTTTTTGTTTTCCCCTCCTTGTGTTCCAGAATCGGGTTCCCCCACCCTTTCGTTTTCCCTTCCCAGATTTCCCCCCCTTCTATTATACATTTTTCCCGGTACGTTCCCTGGAGGTGAGCGATTTGAGGCCCACTTCCTGTCCAAACAGGTGAGAAGTCTTGTACCGTCCCCCGCCTTTCGAATCTTCTCAGTGACTGGGCGGGCCATTTTCCTTTTTGGGACGGCTTGTCACGTTTCTTGTACTTTCCGTGCCGGTCCTTTGCTTGGTACTCCCTTTGCTTATACAGCCTTGGGGTCATTTCGTGCGTTTTCTCAGGCCCCGGTCACGATGTTTTCTCCCGAGGCTCTTTTTTCCCAGAGGAAAAATACCCCCCATCCCTCCTATCCCGCAAAGCAACTTTCTTTTTCCCCTTTGTGTTTTTTTGCTCTTTTGCCCCCCCTTTTGCCACCATGCGTGACCACGCCACAACTAAACCTTCAGTCAGCGATCATGTCCTTGTTCACCAGTTACCTTGGTTCCCCCCGGTCGACCCCTCCCCTTTTATCTCCCTTGGAACATCCGGTTTTGCTGTGTATAGTACCCTCCAAAAACCCCCCCCAACCATTCTGATCCCCACGTTGTGTTTGTTTTTCTTTTCCTACACGTTACCTCTTCCAGTTTTTGCGACGAGGAAAAAAACTTTCTTTGTCGTTTGGTCGTGTTTTCCCTCTACCTTTTCGTTTTGTTACACTTTAACGTCTGGATTTCGTTTGGGCCCCATTCGAGGTTTCGTTTCCTTCCCTTCACGAGACAGTTTTGGGTGCTTTGAGACTCCGCTTATTGTTCCCCCCGTTCATTCTTGTTCCCAGCGAGCCGGCGGAGGTCGTATCACTGACACAATGGACCGGCAATTTCCTTTCTTCTCCCACCAACGCCTCTCAGGCGTCCCATTCCCGCCTTCAGAACCCCTTTTCTTTGCGCGGCGTCCCCCACCCATCATCAATGTTGGATGATTTGCAAATCCCCCTACACCTCGCGAAATTTGTGGCGCTCCGTCCCCCCTTTTGATAGGGTGGGTTTTTTCTGATTCTTTTTCCCCCCGTTAGTTTCCCCGACACTGTCTTTCTCCTTTGGTTCGACCCCATCATAGCCCCGACCCTCTTTCTTTTTTGATAACGCGCCCAACCACCCCTCCCCTCTCCACAGCGGTTGGTTTAGTTACGCCCCCAACCCCCCCCCATTTGAACTGAATTTTCGTCCTCCTTTTTTTCATCACGGAAGAACCGAGTCTAGGGGCAGCGTTTTTTCCTTTTCCTGTCTTTGGCCCGCGCTGTTAATTGACAGTCACCTCTTTCTGGTGTTCGGTTTGTCCTTCGGGCGTGGTGTGATGTCCCCACGTGATAGTTAATGGTGTTGTTCACTTCCCCTTTCACTGGAGCAACTACATTTCACCCACCACCCCCCCTTTTCCCCCCAGTGAATCATCTTTTTTAAGTTACCACTCCCTTATAGTCCTGATTTTTTTTTCATTTCTTTTTTTCCCCATTTGTCAACGATTGTCCCCCACATTTTGCATTCTACTGTTGGGCGTCGGCGCGCCATGTCCCTTCTCAGCAGGTTTCATTTCGTAAAGTGCGTCCTTCGTAAGTTCTTCCTGTCGCTCTTCCCCACCCCCTTTTGGTGTTCCTATGTGACCTAGTATAGCAGCCTCGTGATTAAGGGCGGTTATTCCTATTCTTTACTCCCCTTTCCCCCTTTTTTTTGTGTTGAGAAGACCCTTCCTGTCCTTCCTCCTATTTTTTCTGCTTTATCCACAGATTCATCCCCTTACCCGATGACGAGGAGTTTCCCTCAACGACTGCCTTGTCTTTCCTGCCCACTGGACCCACTTGTAGAACATTTCCTTGTTCTTTTTTTTCTCTCCCCCTTTAAATCAAACGGTATCCCTTCTTGTTTTCCCTCACCCAGGAAAGCTCGTTTTCTATCCTGAGAGACTGATGTTTGTCTTCACCTCTGATTGCTCTGGGTTATGTTGTGGTTTTGACCTTAAGGTTTTGCCCTCTTTTCGGAACCCTGTCAGGAAGTACCCCACATCTGTTTTTCACCCACAACACTCCGTGCTGGATCAGGAGCCTTTATGTCGCTCACACTTGCGCTTTTTTCCATCCTACCACCAACAGCCCCGAGACCATCAGTCTTTCGTCTGATGAAACGCGTTCTCTCTCTTGCGGGTCATTTGTGGGTTTTGCCTTTCCCCGGGCTCGTGGCCCCACTGAGGGTGATTTGAGGGTTAGTTTCTTTTCCCCGCCGTCTTTCTGTCAGGGCGATGTTTCCAGCACACCACCGATGTTAAACAAAAAAAGTCCAGTGTGTTTTTTTTTCCCCCTTTGGTCCCCCTTCCATCAGACCGGCCCCCCCCCAATCCTTTAGGCCTTTTCTGTCGCGCCCCAAAGTTTCCGGCCTAGGGTTCGAGCTTGTGTTGCCCTAATTCAAGGTCCATTGTCGGGCTTTTTTTGACCGGCGGTTCCCCATTTGTCCCTTTTTGTCCTTTGTTTGAAGCCTCCTTAATGGTTAGGCCGTTGTTTCCTTCTTTTTCCTCCCAAGAAATGCGGTTCCCCGTGGTCTCTCCCTACTAAGTACCCTTTTTTTTGTATCATTTGTTTTTGCCCTTCCGTCGGAGAGACCATGCCCCCCCACCAAAACCGGTCGGGCGGTATTCCCTTCTCTTAAACCAAACGTTTGACATGCCGGTTGAGTCTCCCGGGAAAATGAATTGTCACGATAGTTTCTTTTGTCCCCCCCCCCCTTTTCACACGTGGGCAAAGTTTTGTCAAAGGGGGCCCACCGTTTCTAAGTGTTAGATGTCGAATACCCGTTTTCACGGGACCTTCATCTAGTTTGGTTTTTTTTCTAGTCTGAGTTTTGAACGGCGAACCTGCTTCTGTTTCTCAAAACGCTTGTTTTCCCCTCTTTTTTTTCCTGACGTTTTATACCATGTCTTTTTTAACACGTCCTTTTTCTCTCTGTACCCTTGTATGTTGTAAGGTTGCGTCAGCAGTGCCCAGTTACTGGAACTGAGCCCCAACCGGGGTTTTAAAACCATTCATCAAGTTTGCTTTTTCTAGTTGCGTTTTATTGTATTATTTTTTCTCAGGACAGCTTCTCTTACCCTTTAATTTAGTGGGAAGGCCACGTCCTCCTCTTTTCACTCCATTTTTTCTCAGCACTTCTTCCCCCTCACAGTACGGTTCCGGCAGAACAGACAGGGACCGTCCGTTTTCCCAAAAACAGATGCCTCCCCCTTGACGGCATTTCGTCGACGCTTTCCCGTTGCTTTGTTTCTTAATGCTTCGTTTGCTGAAATGTTTTTCCTTCGGGTGAAACTCCTTCGTTATACAAAACCCCGTCAAACCTTAAAGCTTTTGTATTTGTTATCGATGGTAACGCTTTCGAAACATGCCCCGTGTTTTTTCGTTAACGGTTTGTAACCCACCACCCTTCTCCCCCAAACATTTTGGTTTGGTATTCCCTCTTGTTAGAGGTGCGCGCCTCGTTGTGTTTCTTTGGGTGTTTTGTGCCGATACGGCCTTGTCCTATCCAGGGCCGTACCTTTTTTTTTCCTAGGCGCTTCGACCTGTGTTTTCCAGTTTTTTTTCCTCCTTCGAATTGCTTAAATTCCCCGTTCCCGCGTGGCTTGATTTCGTTTCCCTTTTTCAGTAGAGGGGCATGCGTCCTTTTTTCCTTCCATCCCCTTTTCCCTTGAACCCCGTTTTTCCTCCAGTCCTTGTTTCTCGCAGGCGGGCACTCATCCCAGTTTTCCTCGAGATGCCGGCGAAGCCAACTAATCATTTCCCCTTTTTTTCCCCCTGTTTGTTTGGTTTTTTTCCTGTCAATGGCTGTTTCCCCCCCCCCGGAGGTGGTTGTTGAAGACCCCAAATTTCCTGGTCACAGAAGAAAGACGCCCCCTTCAGGTTGTTTCTGACTACGTTTTCCCTTCCTGTGTCCTGTTATATGTTGATGAAAAAGAGAGGGAAAGCACCCAGACTTTGCCCCGCCTCCCTTTTCGGTGGATGCGCCTACCTAGTTTTCTGCTGCACCGACTTTTTGGTGATTGGTTTCTTTTTTTGTCCCCCTTACATCTAATGGGCACATGGATGTCCCATTCCGAGTTTTTTTCATTGTACCTTGATTCTTGCGCTTACTCCTTTTTCTTCCTCATATCTCTTTGTCAAACCACGCTCTTTGGAAGGTTTTATGCTCGATGTACTTTTGTAACGGAAGATACCCGCCCCCACCCCCCCCCCTTTTCTTTTGGCACTCTTTTTTTTCCCCCTTGTGTGGTCGGTTTAGTTTTTTTTTTTTTTGGTAGTAGATGGTTCAGAGTGTCCCCTCCCCCCCCCCCCAACACATTATTCTTTTCCGGGTTAGGCCCTCGATGTGTTTCAATGAAAGTTTCCCTTGGGTCTTTTGTTTTCGTCCTGTTTTGCCAGAACACCTTACGGTGTTGTCTTTTCAGTTCCTCGATCGTTGCTTGGCAGTTGTTTTCACTTTTTAGAAAACTGGTCCCGGGCCCGGTCCGTCTTATTCTGAAGGATTATTGGCCTTGCCCGCATTCTTGAGTTTCATCCTTTACTGGTGTTCCCACCCCCCCCTTTAAAACACACCGTCTCGTATCTTGTTTCTTTGGTTTGTTGGCGTTTGCGTCCGTCCTCT
>Ga0179591_1309224_pt1 | contig 16949 bp, 20 predicted proteins | sample CZOMad2_1_08_16f_FD_182891 | JGI IMG/M metagenome (GOLD analysis project Ga0179591, IMG submission 182891) | Vadose zone soil fungal communities from Angelo Coast Range Reserve, California, USA - CZOMad2_1_08_16fungal (PacBio error correction) | ecosystem: Environmental > Terrestrial > Soil >... | reverse complement strand
GCAACGTATACAGTTCTCCACTTTCTTGGAGTGTTTAATTGAGGCTTTCTTAGTTTTTTTAGGAATATTTTCAGTGGCATTCTTAAATGCATCCACCCTCAGACTCACAGAATTTTTTCGAAGAGATTCCTGCACCAAGTAAGAGGTTCCCGACCGGTGGTACGATCGTCACGCATGGTCGCCATCAGAATTCCCAAGATAATGACGATTCCGTAAATCCCCTCAGATAGGTACCCGGTCATAACTTCATTTGCGCTTAGGCTTCCCCCACGAATTTTCACGATACTTCGTGCTTTTTTTCTAGTAGTTATTATGTAAGAGGATTTTTCACATTAAGGCCGTCCCACTCTTGTGGTGTGATTAGTTGATTTTTTGAGTCCTTCCTGTTCAGGGTTCTCTCCTCTTACAGGTTGAACTCCATTGGGTACCTAATAACGCCCCCTTCCCCCTCCCTAAGGTTTCACCCCCATACCCAGACCGAGACTCACCCGCCTCTCTGCGCAGTCTCTTTTTTTGTTCAGATATTCGCCCCTCTGAATTCGCATTCGCCATGTGTTGGTTTCAGTTTGCAGTCACTTTCCACTCGTTCCTTCCCAGAACATTTCCTCCATTTTCCCAAGCCAAGGCCTCCGGTACCCCAATATCCTTTTCCCTTGCACCCTTGCAGTCTTCTATTTCCCGAGTCCCAAATCCCCAGTCAGGTGCCCCCGTTCACACCCTTGATAGGAGCGTGTGTTCGCCCCGACGGTTCATAAACCCCTTTTTTCCCTAATTGCTTTTCCCGCAGGAGGAATCCGGTGAGTTATTGTCTGTCCCCCCCGTTATCTTCGTTATATGGACCCGCCCGAAGGCGAGGTAAGTAAACTTTTAAGGTTTTTTTTTTTTTTTTTTTTGGCTGACGGTATTTTTGTGGATATTATTTTTGCCAAATCTCCCCTCAGAGTGTCTTCCGAAAGAGCTGAAAAAATCAGTCTCTGTTTGCTCTTTGACTTTTACGGCAAGATGAACGGAATACCAAATTCGAATCCAGTTTTTTTCCCAGAGTTAGCGGTGAATTTTCAGTCGCGGATCAAACCAGCGTCTCAAGGCTCACATTTTCTCCAACCTGTGGTTTAACGTGAACCCTCCCGGACAATGTTAATGTGTGGGAACCCTTTTCCCTTTGCCCCCACGACTCTGTTAGCCCCAGACTAACCATCCCGTTGAGTATTTCCAAAGCCCAGAGACGTCCTCACCGATTTTCCAATATTGCGTTGCCGTGGAATAAATAGATTCTCTACAAAGCAGTTTGCGCACATTTCTTTTCCTATTCGATACCCAGGCCAACTCACTCACCCTTTAAGGGAGGCGGTGACATCCACTGATTTCTATTCAGTACCCCCTTCCTCCTTTTTAAGCAATGCCATTCCAATAGTATTGCCCCCAGTTAATTGTTAGAAGCCGCGCACCGCTTTTGGCTGAGCGCCCCTTTCGCCCCTGGATTGTAGCCCCAGTTTTTCCCCCTTTCTGAAGCATTTACGGTGCTTAAAAGTGTTGCCTGTAAAGCCCTCTTTCCTTTTAGGCTTTTTCCGACAAACCACTTTTCACTGTTGTCCCAAAGTGTAGTTGCCTGTGATCCCATGACCAGTTGCTAAAACTGATTTTTGCGGTTTTCCCGTTTGTCCACTCCCGACTCTTGAGTCAAACTCCCCGACCCGGGGCTCTTTTTTCTTCGGGCTTCAACTGGCCCAGGTCTAGCACTCACTAGGCGGATACTGTTACTTCCACCCCTTTTAACACCCCTTTTGTGTTTCGGTATTTCTTTTTGTGGTGCGCAGTATAACTGACTTCGTCACTTTCGCCCCCACAAACAAAAATCCCCACCTATCCACTGTTGTTCCGTGTGGTGCCATATCAAAACCCAATTAAAACTGCCGGGATCCTAGCGCCCCCACTTCCCGTATTCCCCAAGGACGCGTCCGGTCCCCCTGTGTTTCCCGCAAAACCCACCTTTGTCTGGTTCCCCCTTCTGTTTTTGTACTAATCCCCCAGGAGTTCAAACCAGACTGGTCAGCGCCGTTTTTTGCAGGCCCAATGGGGTCGAAATCGTAGTCCCCCTGTCCCGCCCTGTGTCCCCCCCATGGGCCGATGCCTCTCTGCCCGCAGACCCCCCCCCCACCGGTTGTGTCCTTCAGATGGACGCTCGATTCGCTGCCCGCAAGCGTTCCCCCAAGTCTGCTGTCCATCCCCCCATTGTTCTCTTCTCTAGAGAAGCTTCACTGCCACCCTTCGACTTGTTGATTGATTGTTTGGGTGGGCTTGTTCGTCCCGCCCGAACAGCGTACCCGGCTTTTGACTTTGTTTTTCGGCCATGCTACGTGTGACTTTCTTGTTGCCGCGTCAAAAAACACCCCCCACCCCACCCCCCAAAAAAATTAGCGCCGGCTTCAATCTGATCCCACCTCTTTTTTTTTTCGAGGATGCCCCAAGCCGTTTTTCTTTTTACTGACTTGCCCAACATGCCTCTGCCACAACTTCTCCGCCTTTGGAAAACCTTCTGCGAGTCTCCCCTATTTGGGATCATTCCCGCGTCAATTTTTCCCCCCCTTTCTCAGTGGACATTGGCGCCGGTTTTGACCCCCTCCAACGGTCTATTTCAGAGCACCCCGGATTGTCATCTCCTGTCCAAACTGTCCTTTTTCGGTCCCCCCGTCAACCCCTCACGTTGGTTCTCTTTCAACCCAAATCGTGTCTCGGCCGACCCGTGGTTGAACCAACTCTTTTCTCACCCAAAATATTGAAGTCCCACGGCCCCGGCTTGGCGGGGAGGTTTGGAACCAATTAGTGAGCTGCCCAGTTTTGGGGAGGAAAGATGTGTCTGGGTTGACTACTCCCCCTTCGTTCCCACTGGTCATTCGAGCCCAGGGTCTCGGCGAGTCAACTCCCGTTTTTAATTTTTCCGTGAGTCGGTCCAGGTCAGGGTCACTTTAACCCCCATAGACTTTAAAGGAACCGTCCTTTAACCCTTCCCGGCTCCCAGAACATCGCCAGCTACTTTTTTGAGTCCTTTTGGTGGGACTACCCTCTCTTTCCCCTTCTGAACCTTGAGCTACTTCTTGTCTTTTGGTACCACCCTTTTGGATTACACCCCCCCCCTCCTAGTCAGTGACTTTCCATTGGCCTGCTTGAGTTTTGTGATTTTGATTCCCCGACCCGGGGCTTTTTTTTTTCCGTTTGCTTTACTCTGGAATTTTTTTTACCTCCTATCAAATGTTCCCACAATCTTGAATGTGCATTGATCAGGCGTCCCTCTGGTGGTCGCGAATTCAGTTTTCCCCAGGAGGGACTTTTTTTTTTTTCTGACGCACCCGAATGACCAAGAGTGGGTTGTGACCGTCCCCTGGTATCACTTAGTTTCTGGCTTCGCTTAACCTTAGTGCAAGCTCTTCTTTTTCGCGTTGCCTTTTTTCGTGCGATTTTGATGACGCTGGCTGCTTTCTCCCCTCCAAAAATCAGTGTCCCTCCTCTCAACCTGAGCTTCCCTCATGGGCCCCAAGATGCACTCGAATAAATAGTTAAGCGTGCCGTGCGCCCTGGAGACTTTTCCTTTTAAATCTGGGCCGCGTCCAAGCTTCTCCGTATTCTGCTTTGATCCTTTCCGCAAGACTACCATTGTTGCTGTTTCCCCCCCAATTGACCGATACTTTCCCTTTTTTATGGGGGGGTGGTTCTTGTCCTGGTACGCTTCGCTGCTTTCTTCTCATGCACTTCACTTCGCCCCCCCCACCACCCCTCCTTCCCCCCCCCTTTCGCCCCACCACACCCCCCACCCACCAACCTTTGGGACAGTTTTCCCCCCCCCCCGCCCCACTAGCCCGCCCTCCGACCCCCTCACGTCTGACCACCCACCGCCCTCCCCACACGCCGCACACACACATTTTCCCCCCCCCCCCCACACCCTTTGATGACACATATGCTGACCGCCTGACTTATCCTTCCTCGGACTATACAGTTGCGTTTTGCTCCAGTCCCTGTTTTGATATTCCCCCCCAACACACCACTGTCGTCTGTCAGTGTCTAGTCCTCCCTGACGATCTGATCTCCGGGGGCCACCGGGTAATGAAACTGTTTATTCTGTTTGTTGTGTGGGGCCAGTGTATGTTTCCTGCAGTCATTGTGTTCACTAAGAATTGACTTACGCACCAGACGCACCTTTTTTCTCTTAGTTTTTTTGGGTGGTCTTGTGCTTTTTATTCCTCAAACCCATTTATACTCATATGTACCCGACCTGACCACTTCCGCCCGTGGCGCGAAACAAATACCCAAACTCGGCTGTCCCCGTACTGCCCTTTTTTTTTAATGGGGGGACCATACGCCTTGCCCGCTCACATGTTTGGTGCAAACTGAATTTTTGCATACTCGACCCCCCCTAGTCTACGATGCTGCATCCCTCTTCTCTTGTATTTTTCTTGCTTTCCACTGCAGTTTGCACCTCCCCAGCTTCTTTCTACCAATCATCTGGACACCCCAGTAAATACACCCCCCGTCCCATTTGCGCTCGGTTTTCCATCGTGAGTCTTCTCTCCCCCGACTTCTCACATAGGTTCGCCCTTTACGCGGAGTTAGCAAGGCAGAGAGATCAACACAGTACTGCGTAGTTGTCCCTTCAAGAAGAGAAGCGTGAGACAGGAAAGGGAGGCTGTGAAGTTTTTTCAAAGTGTTGGCCAAGCAAAAATTTTTCCTTCTCGGTGTCAAAACCCCTAGAGGTTTCCGAATTCCCTCCATGTCAACCTAGTGTCTTGTACTCTTGAGCTCTTTTTCCCCTGTTGGACTACTTGCAGCTCATCTCACGATCTTCCGTTCCCCGCCGGCCCTACCGTAGATCGTTTAGAGTTGCGCCAAAAAAATCTCTAAGGGTCTTTTCTCCTCCCCCCCGCTAACGATTGGTTTCTCCCTTTCCTCCTCTTCAAACTGGACCCCTTCTCCGTTTTTTTTTCCATCCCCATGATTTCTTCCCCCCCCCCCCAGGGCCCCAATATGGAACCGACTCCCTTTTCAACCCAAAAATCACCCCCCCCTTCCCACTTTTTTCCTTCATGTCCACTCCCTGTCATGCCATTTTTTTCTTGCCTCGACCAACTCCTTGCTCGGTCCTACCCTCCCCCTTGTATGCTAGGAATATTACCTCAATTCGGACTATGTACCAGCTTCACCACTCTCCTCCACCCCCTCTTTTACTCCCCCTAAATGTGACAGGCCTGCTTTCTCCGCCTTTCTCACCAAATCACCCCCGTAACTACCTGAAGATGCGCCTTTAGCACTGGTTGGCCCGGCCATCTTCCATTGCCTTTTCCCATTCCAAGAGTTTCGTCTCCAAATTTTTTTCGGCTTCGTTGTTCATTGAAGCGCTCTTTGCCAAAGTGGACATTTTTTCAGGCCCTTCTTTTACACAACCGGCTCTTTCTCCTGTGTATTTTCGCCGCTTTCCTTCGTTGTTTGGTGGTGGACTGCCCCCAAGGTCACTGATCCCCCCCCCCTCTCTCTTGTTTTCCCCCACTTTTATCCCCGTAGTTTTCAAGATTTCCCTTTTTTGAGGTAGTGGCGAGTAACCTTTAGTTTATTTTGAAATCGTGTCCCTTGCCCTTCGTACCCAGCTTTTCTCCTCTTTTTTTCCTGGGCTGAGAATTTTTTGTCCCCTCTATCCTCCCCCACATCATCGTATTCGTGGTGGGCCATGACCTAATCGTTAGGTCACCAGGGCCCTCTTTTTTCCTTCCTTCCCCCGCGGAGGCGGCCCCAAGCGTCTTTTTTAGCCTGGAACCACATCGTCTTTCCCCTTTCCCCTTTAGGTTCCTTGTGCCAGTGACTCTCTATACTCACGGACCCTTGACGCCTATGGACGATGTTTATTAACTTTTTTTGCGGCCCTCGCGTGGACAGCCCGACGTCGTCTTTTGTATCCTGTTATGGTCCCGGGTGAGGCCGCTATATATTCTCAATGCAATTTTTTCCTGGCAGCTCGTTTCTTCCCCCCTGCCCCCCTTTGATGTGAAAATGTTTCGGTTGATTTACCCTGGTCCACGCCCACGCCATTTTTCTTTAGGAATTTCGCCCCGTGTCCCCCATATCGTCTTTCCATCCTTCCTTGGCCTTTTACGCTAGGCACGTTTTTCATTTTTTTCGTGCCCCCCAGGTTTCCCAAACCATGGGGGATCTTTAATTTTTTGAGACGCTACCGATTCGTTCCCCGTGGTTTTTCTTACCTGCTGGCCCCCACACCCTCATTCTCGTCCCCCAAGGTTCATTGGTTTTTTTTGACCAAGTGTTTCCTCATAAGTTTCTGCACTTTGGTTGACCCCCCCTTTATTTGTTCTTGTGTGCGCCCGGTTCTTCCCCTCCGGTGTAGACGTCCCCCTACCTGTTTTTTAATGTCCCAGCCGTTTTGCAAGTCAATGCCCCCATCCTTTTTCAAAACTTTTCCCCTAAAAGCCCCCACTATGGTTTCCACAATTTCCGCCGGTTCTGCCTCCCCTCATGCCAACAACACGACATGGGTCTCGTTTTCCGCTGTTGTCTTGCGCAAAGCCCCTTTTCAGGGTCCTTTTTGGCGGCCATGTATGGCGTTTTTTACCGTTTTATTGTGCCAGTCAGAATGACTTTCCGACGTTTTTCCTTTGGCTGATGACTGCATCCTCTTTTTCATTTCTTTGTACTCTTCCCTTTCAGGTGGAGGGCGATTCTTACGATCTTGTTCCACGGCCTTCTTTCAGGATTGCTAGAGTTCGGATTATGATTGAGATTCGCCCCCCTCCCTGCAAAACCAGATGGGATTGCACCCCCTGTTTTTTTCCTTTGCAATCGCTCCCCTGTTTCTGTGTTTAGACCAGTCTCGATCCGCAGTTTTTTCGTGGACCAAAGTAAACCTTTTTTTTCCCTTGTGTTCCCCCCCACCCCTTGAATTCTTTCCCGCCGCCCCTCCCACTTTGTGGTCAGGGCGCGTTCCCTTCACTCACACCAACCACGCTGGCAACTTGAGGATCTCAATGTTGTTTACGGGCTTGCCTTTTCCCCGCCCCCCCCCCGGTCCCCGACGGTACTGCTTCTGATAGGTTTGAACCGTTATTTTTAGCTTGTGCAACAAAATCCCAGTTGCCCCGTACCCTTTCCCCCCCCCCACCACATTGGACATTTTCACCTAACATCAGTCCGCATAATAACCCTAGACCCCCAGACACAGCGTCCGCTTTTCTCTTCCAATTTCACCGTTTTCTGGATCTCTTGCGCTTGCCCCCCTCGTCCCGAAGTCCCTCTCTTTGTTCGTTTCCAGAAAGCGTTTTTTGACCCCTCCCTTGATCCGTGTGGGCAAGGTCCCAGTCATTTTTTTGTGATTTGTATCCGTCTTTTTCCACCGCAGTCGTCCCCAAAGGGTCTTTGACTTCCGTGTTGAAAGTTCATTCCTTGCTTTCCCAATGTTGCGACCCTCATATCCCTTGACATCTTGCTTCCCCCCACATTCCGTGCAAGGAAGACCCAAGACCTGTTTCGGGGAAAATGGAGACCTTCTTTGTTGGGGTTCTGTGCGTTTGGTGGTAGCTTTAGCTTTCCCAGTTCCTTAGCTTCTTGAGTGGACCCAATGCGTCCCTGTTCATTTCTGAGGCGACCTGTTTCCAGAGCAGTGCTCGCCCTGCCCGAATTTGAATTCTTAATTGTCACATCCCTGGACACACTCGCGCTTCTATGGCCATGTTCACTTTGCGAGCGTTGTTACAAGTTTTTTTTTGTGAAGTTGATCTAGGATTGCCGTTCGATCCTGTTCTTATGTTTGTCCCTGGATTTACGGCCTTGGCATTCATTTTTTAGTGCAAATGTCTCTTTGATACACGCGTCAATAACATTGCCGTTCCCCCTTTCCCCCCGGAGCATCAGTCCTCGCGTTGCTTTGTTTACTTTTTTCCTGATCCGGTGTGATTTGGGCAGCCCTTTGCCCCTCTACTCTTCCGTTGGACCAATGACCCTCGTCCAGTTTATCAGCTACAATTTCCCTCCTCTTCTTTTTCTCCTCCCTCCTTTTTTTTTTTGTAGGACCCCAATTGTTGAATACCACCTTTGAGGTTTTATTTTTCTAGGTTGCTTTTTATCGGCAGCGTCCTCCCTTCCCTCCCCTTTTTTCCACACACGACAATGACTTCGCCCCTATTCTGCCGAGTTCCAACAAGTCATTTTCGGCTGGTTTTGTGACTCCCTTTGTGCTCGGTGCCCTGGGCGAAGTCGGACCTTATTTTCTGTGCTCGTACCCTTTTCAATTTTTTCCCCTCCCCCCTCCGGATTCCGGCTTCTGTTCCTCCTTTTCCCCCCCCCCTTTCTTCCTCTTCACGAATTCCGCCCTCCCCTTTCGCTGTACCTTCTCCGTTTTTGGGTGCCGCGGCAGTGTCACATTCCTCCCGGTCACATTCGTTTAAGGGGGTCTTTCGTTTGCCGCTTCTCCCCCCTCAACTTCCGATTCCATTTTGTTAAAAAAAGAATTTTCCTCCCTACTTTTTCTTCATCTCTCCTCCCCCCCTCACCAGGGATTGATTTCACCCCCCGTTTTAGCAGGGGGGGGGCCGCCACCCAGATTCTTTTTATTACTTTTTTTTGCGATCCGTGCTTCGTTCAACTAAATTGTGGTTTCAGCTGTCCTGTACCCTTTTTTAATCCGCAGGCTCCGCTTTCCGTCGGTTGGCCGCATATACAAAGATATTTTTCTTCCCACCTTTATTGTATATCTTTCGATTTTCCCCCAACGTGTTCACTTCCTACTGAACAACCCTGGATCGTTTTTCTCCGGCTGCCGCCCCGGTTACTAATCTCATCCATCTGTTGATTAAGCATCCTCTATGATAGGGCAACCTTCTACTGAAGTATTTTGTTCCTTCCCCCCCCCGGACCGTTTGAATGTGGTAAGTTATTCCCTTATCATCTTTGTGCTGCCCCCCCCCCAACCCAAAAAGCGTCTAAAAAGGATTTTTCCAGCAAGCGTACGCGTTTTTTTTTTTTTTTGTTGGGTTTAAAGGCCCGACGGTCCTCCGAACAGACCCCATTCGATCTACTTCCCCCGCGTTCGCGTTTCTGTGCCTTTGTTGCCCTTTTCCTGCTCCCCAACCGTTTCCCGTTTGCGAGTTTTTTTCCATAATTCCACGGAACCCCCTGTCCCATAATTTTCATGGCCAGAATCCCCCTTTTGTTTTGCCCAAAGTCCCCCCCTTTTTTTAGTCGGCCCACCCTCTCCCCACCACTCTGTCCTTAGTTCCCGTCCCCCTTGCCGTGTGAAGTGTACGGTCGTTTCTTGTCATTTGGCGAAATTCTACCCTCCGATGTTCCTTTGTCTGGTTGGACAATCGTCATCCAGGAGAATTTCCCTTGGTCGTTTCTCTGAATACTTTCAACTACAACCCCCCCCTCACGGGAGGTTCCCCCCTCCCCCCTTTTCCCCTGGAGTTAGTCCCCCAGAGACCTGAACCCTTTATTAGTACTTTTCTGCATGGTAAAGTTCCCGCAACGCCAACACGAAGTGTCCATACTCGGCCCTTCCCCTGAACCCTTGATACTTTGACCCAACCAACCAGACCCTGAAACGAAATACTGTTGTTTCCTTCAAGTTTTGGTTCGTATAGGGATTGGCTCTTCCCTTCCTCGCAACCCTATTGCTTGATTTGGAGGTGTTGAAATCGTTTCGTGTCTCTTTGCGCTCCCTCCTTCTTTTTTTGACCGTTCCGGTTTGGTTCCCCTTTTTGTGCTCCTCGCATTACCCCGCCCCGTCCTCCTCATCTTTTCCCTTTGCATCATCTCCTTTCACTTTGCATTGGTCTCTTTGGCAGCTTCCTGGAACACGATTTCCTCTTAGAGTCCATTTTTCTTTTTGGTCCCTCCCCCGCTCCCCCCCCACTGTCTACAAGGAACTCGTTTCGCTTTTCTAAACCAAAACCCCCACGGATGACCCTTTTGGTCTCGTTTTTGGCATTCCCAACTCACCCACACGGTTGCACTTTTTTTTTCTTTTCTCTTCGCCAAGGCCGTAGGAATTCTCTGGACACGCTCCTGGCTTCAGGTTCCCCCAAATTCCGGCCACGTGCGTATGCACAAGTTTCGTGTATCACCGGCCCTTTTCCAGGATTCGGTCCCTTGGCCCCGATGGCAGTTCAAGGTCCCATTTTTTTGCACAAGAACCTATTCTGTACCAGGGTAAACCCCCCCCCCCCCCAACGTCTCCCCTCCCCATGGAACTCGCCCCCCCCGGTCGCTTCTTTAGTTTATGGGCGGTTCGCGATACTCTTCCCCCTGCGTGGGTTGTGTTGTTTGTGCCAGCAATGTCTTTTCGACTCTGGAGTCTGCCCCCCTCCCTCTTTTTTCCATAACTTTCAATTGTACCGTGGTCTTCGATGTGTTTTTTTTTTTGGATAGCGAGTATTTTTTCCTCTTTGCCTCAATCTAACCTTTGGGGTGTTTTGTGCGTGGTGCCTCATTCCCCCCTTTTCTTTCATGCCCCCGCCAATTTTTTTTATGTTACGTGATAGTTGCGGACAAAAAAACCCTCGGTTTCCCCTTTCGAGCAACCCATATTTTTCGTGTTTCTTTTGCACCTCCCACGCTGTGGTTTTTTGCTAAGGGAAACACTTCTCTTCCACATTTTTTCACGCCCGGGAACATTTCCCGAGGAGATGGGGCTGTTTTTTTCGAACCTTTTGTGGGGATTTAATGTCCTTTTTCTTCCCCCAGTTTCTAAAGTGACAGTGGGTCAGGCTCCTTTCCCCGCTAAACCCCCCCCCACCGTTCTTCCCTCGGGCTGTTGGTTGTTACTGGGGATGCTTTTTGTCCCCCAACCTCCCGGGTTTTGTTAAACAGTCCGGGCTCTTCTTTTCACAATGGCGCCCGGTTTTGTCCCGGCTGACCCGTTGTCCTGACCCCCACACTTGCGCTTGGTAACTTGCTGGCGGTCCCACTGGCATGCACTTCATGCTTGAGGGGTCTTTTCTTCTAGCCTTGAAGTGGCTGGGTTTGCCCCCCTTTTGCTTTGATTGTTATTTGCCGGCGTATTCCCCGGCTGGACAACTGGTGCTGGTTCTTACAGATTTGTCTCTCCAGTGTGAAGTCTGGGGGGACACCCATTTCTTGAGTGCATGCCCCAGTTGTCCCTCCTGTCCCCATGATTCGGCGAGTTTATTTACTTTTTTCGTCCTCTTCTTCCAGCGTATTGTCGAAGGACCTACCCCCCATGGGGATAGAACTTCTTATTTTTTTTCTTGCCCGGTTCAACAAATTGCCCCCTGTACTGTTCTTTTTGCTCTTCTCCGGGGTTCGTTACCGTCGGATTCTTTCAAATGAATTTGTCCGGGCTTTTGCGTTCCCCAACCTACCTCGCTTCCTGTCTTCTTCGTCAGAGCAGAGTTTCCTCTGGATGTTCCAGCGTGTATATGTCTTTTTTTAATTCTTCCCCATCATTTTGTTTTTTTCCGCGTACTCGGCTGGTCTTTTTAGCTGACGCGGCCCGCTATCCGGGATTTGTCTGTCCCGGGCTCGGATTCTTTGACTGATGCCTTGGTTTTTTTTTTTTTTTGCGTTGCAACCCCCCGGGCCCCCAGAGCTACCCCTTGAGACTCCTCCGTCACATGAAAGACAGAAATTTCACCGCCCGGGACCCAGTTGGAAACTTCCCCCTCTCCCTGTTTTTTCGCCCTGAAGGGCCCGGCACTGATCTTTGCTCCGGCAAAAGGGGTGTGATTTCCTTCCGGCTTCTTTGGTGTCAAAGCCGGTCAATACCCTTCCTTTTTTCTGTTCCCTTGGTGACGATACCAATCTTCCCCCTACGAATTGGCATCTGACGCCTCTTGTTCCTTTGAGTAGCCGGGTTTTCTTTTCGCGTTTTCTTATGGGCGTTATGGTGTCTCTCTCACAGCACTCGTTTATGTCTGGTTTTTTATAAAAGAACCCCTACATGTCTAAAACCCATCCAACAAATATGTTCTCCCACTGGAGACTTTACCGACGGATTCTTATCCCTTTCTCCCTGGTGATTTTCATCGTTGCAGGTGATGCTCTTCTGAGCTTGATGGAGAAAGGTCATTTGGATTTTCTTTTGCCACCCTTGGCGCTTCTTCACCACCGTCCTCTCTTTTCCCTCCTTTTTTTTGTTCTCGAGCCTTTGTTGTCTAACAGTTCTCCCGTTAAACTTTTTTTATTACCCAGCTACGGACCTTTTTCTGATCTCGAGTTTACTCAAGCCCCCCCTTTCTCCTAAACTCCCCTCATGTCTTTCTCCTCCCGTTGCCCAAATTCCCCATATTCCGATTTTTTGTGTGGCTGGGTCTTAGTAAAGGCCCTACTATTTCTTGAGGAAAACAAAATTCCCTCCCGCCCCCAAGAAGGACACCCCCTCCTGCAACCCTTGTTTCTAAGACCTGGGCGGGAGCGCGCCCCCGATTTAGGAATATTTGTCTTTTGTTTCCGGTGGGTTTTCCCCCGCGTGCACTTTTTTTTCCTTCCCTTGTTTTTTTGATCACTCGGCAATTTCTGCTGGCTTTTCCTGGAGTTTTGTGGGTGGGGGTTGGTGGAACCTCTTTAAGTTTTTGCCGCTCCTTTTCTGTTTGCACCAACATACCTTCGATGTGCTTCTCTTATTAAAGATGCAATTTACCTCGTCACGTTTTTGTGTTGTTTTTTGAACGCTTTGCTTGTTTGTCCCGGGCAGCCCAAGAGCCTTTTCCTTCCCAACCTCTCCTGATTTTTCACGTTGGGAACAAAACTGGGTCTTCCCCCCCAACCAGACGAGTTCTCCCCTCCCCCTCGCGTGGAAAAACTCCGCCTCATTTTACGATGCGTTCACTTTCACGATTGGCCGCGCACCCCTTTCCAGAGAAAAACGACCTGCTATTTTTTTGCCGCGAAGCCTCCCATCTCCTTTCCCGTTCGTGAACTTCAGCCCTTCTCTTTTCCTCGTACTCAGACCCCTTGTAGGATTCCCCCAACCCCTTCAAACCCCCCGGGCTCCCTCTCGCTGATTCCTTCTTTGTAGAACCATGGTTTTTCTTGTTTTTCTCCCCCACGACCCCGGCTCTTCAACTCAGAGTTCCTTAAAGGAATTATTTGCTTCCTATTTTTTTTCTTTTGCCACTTCTTTAAACTTCCCCCAAATCTCCCCATTTTCGCTTTTAACCTTTCGGCTGCCCAACATGGTCCAACCACCACATTTTTCCGCCGTTTTTTCTTAAGCCGTCTTCCCCCCAAACAAAAACTTTTTATTCCCCCCCTGCTGCCGGTCTCAGCTTTCCCCAAGCCGCCCCCTCCATTCATTCCCCCTTTTTTCTGACAGTAATCTTTTTCTCCCACAGGTGTTTCTCCTTTTTCTTTTTTTTTCCACTGACTCGTATGTTTGCCCGTTTTTTTGCCCCGCCTTTTTTTAACGCTCCCACCCGGGGGGGTGTGTTTTTTTTTAAGATGAACTTTACCCCCAGTAAAAAGTTTGGCTTCGACCCCTTTATTCCGCCGGCGTTGTTGGGTATTTATTCGGGGGTTCCTGAGGCCCCCTGGTTTCCCCTTTGATTTTTTTTCCCTGGGTTGCCTTTCCTTCGCGAGTCTTCCCCCACCACTGTTAGAACGTTTTCGATAGCTTTTACCCCTTTGGAGTGGGCCCGCGGATTTTCAACGTCTCCCAGCGGGCTTGCGCATTTCTCCCACCTCTGTTGGTCTCATTTCCGGCCCTGTCGAATTTTTGCCCCTAGTTCTCATTCCCCACTCCCCAAATCGAGCGGTGGCCAGTGAACAACCTCGCACTTCTGAATCTGCGGCGGATATTCTTCTCGAATCCGACGCTTAAAACCCCAATAGACATCCCCCTTCCCATTCTTTTTTCTTTTTTGTTGCAGTTTTAATTATTTTTTCGCGGATTCGACTTCCCTTGGTTGTTTCCCCCCCACTCTCTGGACGTCTTGCCTTTTTAACGCCCCTACCTCCTCTCTTGCTTCCGCACGTCACTTCGACCCTCGTTCTCTTCCTCGATTTTTTTTCTCGATGTTCCCCTGGTCCCGGAGCTACGCTTTCCCCACCTTTTTCCCCCCCCCCCCCCCTTTTTTTGCACGGGGGCCACCCATGACCCCCTTGATTCTAGCAATTGCTTCCCGTGTCTTCCGTTTACACGCACGACGTTTTCCTACTCCCTGCGCAATTTTGCTGACATTCCCCAAGCAGGCGGTCTTGCCTTTTCCAAACTCGGGTCCTTTTTGGCTCGATAGCACCGGCTTTCCTAGGGTTTGAACACTTGACCCAAGCCCTTTTTTTGGTCCTTTTTTTTTCCGACCCTGGGGACGATCAGATTATCCCGCGTTTTCTTTCCCCTCTGATACCCCTCATCTCGGCCAAGCTCCCCCATTGGACATCCATCACGGGCCCTGATGTTTCTGCAAGTGTGCTATTTTTAAAGTAGGAGAGTTTACTTCTCCTTCCTCTTTGAGATGGCGCGGCAACTTCTTCCCCTAACTTGCGTCGTTTGATTGCACCTCACTCAGAACCCTCTGTTTGTCAACTCCCCCCCAGTCGTGGAGACCGAGCTTGGATCCCTCCCCTTCCTATACGGTCTTGGGATTTGCACCCAAAACGGGTTTTGTTGTGGGTTTGTATTTTTGGAGTCTCAGCTTTGTGATTGTGCCAGAATGCCGGATTTGGATTTAGCGTCCCCCCCCCCTATTGTCCGTGAGAAATCTACCCCTTGCCCTCAAAATCCCCGTGGCCCCTGACGCCCCCAAGGTCTGCGTTTGACGTCTTCTGCACTCTTGCCAATTCCAGCACTTCCTTTTGGTGCTCTTATCCTTTGTGTTGTATGGATCCTCGCGCTGCCCCCACGCCTGATCTTCCCTCCCCTTGGTTTGTTCTTCATAGTTATGTAGGCCTTTTTTTTTTTTCAGACCCTGTCAAACATCGTTATTCCCCCGTTGTCCTTTTGGAATTCCAAGCTACCTTTTTCCCTTTTACTGTTTTTGCGTTTGTTTTGCTGCGACAAATGATTTTCGATACCCCCCCTCCAGTTTTGGCCCCCCCAAGGAAAATGCTGGTCCTTCCCCCCTCCTTGGAACGCAGCCGACCTTGTGGCTGCGCGCTGTCACTCTACTCTGTTACGTTTCACCGGCGATGTAATTTTTGGTTTTCCTTCTTTCCTTCACGACACGCGGTATTCTTTTTTGGTTTCCTTTCTCGCTGTGTTCATCGTTTTGCTTTTGCTCCTTGCCCCCCACCCCCCCCATTCATTTGCATCCCGTACAGGAACCCGGTACCTAAATTTCTAGAGTTTTCCTTCCTCTCCAGGTAGTCGTGGCAGAAGTTACTTATTTCCCCTTCACGGCTGTCTGCTTTGAACCACCTTTTCCCTTCGGTGTCCAACGATGCCGATCCCGTCGTTAATTCGCCCCCCTGAGGTTGCTTCTTTGCCATAGAACCTGAGATATGCACCGCCTCGTCTACTTCCCTTGCAACGCCGTCCAGTTTCACCCTTTTTGTTTGCTGACCATCAGAGGGAAGAGCCCCCGGTGCAGTTTGGTCCTTCGCATCCTATTTCCTTGACAGGGCCTTTTTTTTTAACTTCCTTTTGCTTGCCCCCTTTACACCAAATTTGCTTTCATCGCTAAGCGGGTGAATTCGCGCTGGTTTTTCTCTATCCTTTCTTCTTTTCTCTGTGTTTTGACAAATCGTCCCCCCTTTTTTCTCGAATGGGTACCTCCCTGATTGAGCCCCGTTTCTGATGCAAAACGTCACGACCTCTGTCATAACGGAAGCCCCCCTCCCCCCCCTGACGTTTTATTGTCTCATTGTTTCTTTCCTTACTTTTGGAAAGCGCCGGCAGGTTAAATTGATGGGTTACGAGAGCGGTGTTTTTCCGAATTTCTTGGCGTTTTATTTCCATTCTCTTTCCAGCCCTCCTGCTCTTTTCACGGATTTGTCCATCACCCGGCCGTTTTTGGATTTTTTTTCACGCTGAGAAAATCCATTTTTCTCCTTTTTGCTTTTGTCCTTCTACCCCTGAGGTGACTCAGTGCCCTCGAAAGTCCTCAGGCCCGCGCAACGAAGGCCCAGACTTCAATTTTTTCTTCTATCTTCCCCCCTCACTTCCGTTGTTTGTTTGTCTCGTATGTCCTTCACAATGGATATCAAGTCTGTCACTTCTTTCGAGGGTACAGTCTTCTGCTGTAGAGAATTTTGAGTGGGGGTCCCTTTCCCGGCAGCACCCCCCACGATGACCCAATACTTGGGTTATTTTTTTTCCGCTATGCGAGTTAGCCCCCAACTAGTGCGGCTTTTTGCTTTCTAGGAGAGCGCCGCATCTTTCTATCCCGGACTGAAAGATCCCTTCCAGCTTTTACCAGGCCAAGGCCCCCTCCGTTCCTTTAATAATTTTTCCACATTTCTGTCCACCCCTTTTTTTCTTCGCCCCTGCTTTTCGTCCGTGGTTTTGTCCTCGTTTTTGATTTCCCACCTCCGCTTCAAATTCTTGTGCAGGTGTATTCGCCGATTTTGCGGCTTTCCTTCCTTTTTTACTGATCCAGGGTGTGTTACCCCTATATGGACGACCTCTCTACCCCCCCCAAGTATGTTAAACTTTGTAAAAATACCCCAATCCCTCCCCGATCTTCCCAAGCTTCCCGTGTTTTTTATCCTGCTGAAAAAAGATGTTTTCCTTCCCCCGTTTACGTTTCCCTAGGGTCGGAATGTATTTCTCATCCCTCTGTCCTTGCCATTATCGGTTTCCAGAAGAATTCCGCCTTCCCGCGGTGACCTTTTTCCTTGCTACAAAGACCAGCTTACCCCTATCCCCCTGCTACTAGTCTTCTTCTTCCCCGTTGTGATACCCACATATTTTACTTCGCTTTTATGGCTCTTTCTTCGTTTCCCTGCAAGGTTTTCCTGCATACATCCGGCAGAATCCATGCGTTCCTTTTATTTAACGATAG
>Ga0179591_1346854_pt1 | contig 16952 bp, 13 predicted proteins | sample CZOMad2_1_08_16f_FD_182891 | JGI IMG/M metagenome (GOLD analysis project Ga0179591, IMG submission 182891) | Vadose zone soil fungal communities from Angelo Coast Range Reserve, California, USA - CZOMad2_1_08_16fungal (PacBio error correction) | ecosystem: Environmental > Terrestrial > Soil >... | reverse complement strand
CTTTTCCTCTCGAAGTCTGGGTTCTACGGTAGGCTTTCCCCTTACTTGCCCTTTTTCTAAAGAGGCTTTTTTCTATTGTCCGATCTTGTGATCCATCGAGCGCGCATCCTCGCACATTCTCCCCCTCCTAGAACTGACGCAAGCCATTTTTCCTTTCCGGGCTCGCAATAGAGCTGCCCTTTTCTCAAGGAACGCTGTCTCCCCCTCCCAATGGGGGACTGCCTTACTTTTTATAAACCATCCCCTTACACCCCGTGTACCCCTCTTTCTGCTGTGATTGATAGTCCATCCTTGTAAGGTTAAGATCTCTACACTTTAATGTTCTTTCGGCTTAAGCGCGAGCCTCCCCCCAGAAGTTCTAACCCGATACGGTGAATGGATGAGTTCTTCTTCCTTGAGTCAGCGTTCTTTCTCTCCGGCCTCTCATTCCCCGCGGACGTAACCCGGTCTTTTGAGGATCATTCCTCCCCGACCAGACACCCATGAGAATCCCACTCCCCTCTTTTTCCCTTCGCAACCCCTCCCTGTTCTTCCCATGGGAGAAATCTTCTTCGCCATCTTCGGGAGTGCTCCTTTATGGAATTGAAACGACAAGAAATTTTTTTTTTTTTCATAGAAGAAGTGTTGACTTTCTTTTCCCGACGCGCGGGGAGGCTTCTTCTCGGGGTCGGCCGGGTTCGGACCTGGCGCGGGCTACCGTCTCACACAGACAACGCACCAAGCTTTGACCTTTTTCAACGAATTTACAAGTTCCTTAAACTTAATTTCTTTTCCCTCCCTTTTCTTTTTTTTCTTTGAATAGTGTGTTCCCCTTTTTTTTTCCCTGTTTAGTCCTACTCTTTTTACCCCCATAAATGATATTTTCTTTTGACAGACGGTCACAAACGCATATTACCTTACAACACACCATGATTTTTTTTTCTTTCACTATTTTCGTTGTACCGATGGCAGTCTCCGTTCCACGCGATCCCCACGTTCTGTTTTTAAAAAATTGCTGTGCCCATCATAAGGAACTCCCTTTTCCCCCACCCACGCTGCCCTTTCTTCCAAGCAGTCCCCGTTAGCACTTATGAAATTATAAGTGGACCGGATTGCCCCTTTCCCACCCAGAAAGAATATGAGTTTGAGGTGATTAAAAAGACCCCCCCCTTTGAGATTATCCTTGTTCTTTCTCCGATAGAAGTGTCTGGAGAGTGATGGATGGGCAACCCAAGGAAATGAGTTCCCTTAAATTCCTTACATTATTTTCACATTGTATCTAGTTTTTAATTTTAAAAACAACTCACAAAAAAAAAATCCTCACTGGAGGAATCCGTCAGCTCATGCTTTAATCCCAGATGCAAAACTTACCCGCCCGAAGTTTTCCCACCCTTACCCGGAACATTCCACAAACCCCCACTAAAAAGATCCCTATTCGAATATCTCCCCTTCACGTGCTCCGTCGGACCACATCAATTTGAGGAGACTGTCCCAAGAATTGCCCCAAAGAAGTCCCCACGGTACTTCTTTACGTTTCCCCTAAAGGAGTTATGCCTCCCCCATGCAGAGCGCTCGGATAATTACCGTTATGAAACAAACCCCCGGTCCCTAGCCGTTAGTGAGACATCCTGAATTTCTTAGAAAAGACTTCTAGGCGTTGTGAAGACGTGAGTAAAGGGTTCATAGAAATGCTTTTCCAAGGCTTTAGTTCCCCCTCCCAATGATGTCCTGTTAACCTTTTGAAGCGGTTGGGGTAAAGTTCTTTTTCATATCGGATGCCTGGACCCACCATTTTCAAGTATCATCCCCATTGTGGGTGTTTCGTCCTAGTGGTCAAGTCTCAACACCCATGGTACTCTCCCCGGTCTCTTTCCCTCCTCCCCAAATAGAGGAGTCCCATAATGCGGTTTTTGACTCACCGTCGATCCGCTCCTTCTTTCATATCCCCCCAGCCCCCGTTGGCGCCTGAATGATTTGAGACGTGTCCGGGCTTCCCCTCCTTTTTTCTTTGATCTCCCCTCTAACGCTTAGAATGTTTGTATCCGTACTGATTTCTTGGTTGTCCGAGTACTCCCCTCCCCCCCTCCTTTTGTAGTGAAAGGCAAAGACGTTAGTTCTTTCTAATTCAATCTCCTCCCATTCGTGTCTTTCTCCCCTCAAGAAAGTTGTTTTTTTTTTGGTGGTCTCTGTCAAAATTGACCCCCTCATTTTTTCTTTCGCGGCTGCGAGGAAAACTTTTGATAACTTTCCACAGGCTGTCGCCGCCAACAATTTTTCTTCCCTCTCTTTGTCGACTTCCTCTTCCCCTCCTCAAGACCGCCCTCGTCTTGAACCCGCTCTATCTCGAATGGCCGCCTCCGTCTCTTGTTCGTATCCTCTGGATTTTCAGACTCTCAACCGCCCCCCCTGCCCCTCCCCCCAATTTCCCTCCCATTTCCTGGGTAAGTCATCAAGTAAACCCCCCTCCTTTTGCCTGAGAGGGTTCCGCCCTCCAATTCATTCACCAGAATGGGGAATTTCTCAACAACCCTCTCCCCTCCCCTTCTTATGGTTGCAATACATTCTCCCCGCCCAATCGTCCTCACCGGCTCTCCTCCGTCACCTTCCGACGTCCCTTTTATGACGAAGATGAATATTTTTTTCAGATCCCGCTTTCTCCACTTCCTAAAACTGTTATCAATCTCGCTGGCGGCTTCATATCAGAAAAAACGGTCCTTCCGAGCCCCCTGCTGATTTCACTAGAGTTTCCGTTCGACTCCCTAGGTCCCGCCGGGATCGGTTCTGAGCAAATGATTGTTTTTTTTTCCCCCTCTCGTTTCCGGACAAGGGAGAATCGACGTTGATCGATCTTTTTCGGCGCCCTCCCCCCCCCCCCTCCCTCCCCACCCCCCCCCAATTCTCTAGGACTCACTTCCCAGAGAAAGTGACGCCTTTTCTTCTCTCTCAGACGTCTTCCTATTTCCTTTTCCCGCCCGATCGAGCGAGTCTGTTTTTTTTCTCTTCGATTGATCTGCGCCCACTTTTTTCGTCCTTGACCTTTTCTGTCGCTTCGAGTCCTGTCAACCAGCGAGCTAACAACCAGGTGTCCTTCCCTTTCTTTCGGCTGAGCACCGATGGAGATCCTCCTCGGCCTGATCGATCCGCGCGCACCACGTTTCCCCTGCTTTACAGGCGCCCCTCTACTTTTATGTCTCTCCGCTTCAGAAAAGTGTCACCGGAACCTGTCAGAATGACTCGGCCTTTATGGTCGGGTCGCACGTCCTTCCACGCGCATATTTATTTGTCGCAAGACCTCTCGCTTCTCGTATTTGATAAGAACCTTTCTGGTCCCGTCTAGACGTACTCTCGGCGCATCCCCAGTGAAGCCTCGGTGGAAAACGCGCCCCCTCGCTTTCCTCACCCCTCTTCCATTGAGGCGGAGCCTGTAGCTCCGCCGCCCCATCTCCTCCAAATCCCCAATTAAAGTTTTCTCTTTCTTTACTTCGACACTCAGGCTTTCTCCTCTGATCGCCCTAAAATAACCATCCTCTTGAGAGAGTCTCCCTCCCCCTTCGCTGCCTTTTTCGATTGCGTAGATAAGGCTTAGGTCTCCCTTCGATGTTTTAATGCTCGAGTCTTTTTTTCTTCTTCCGCTTTCTCAGGTCTCGTATCCTCTTTTCTTCCTCCTATCCCATGGCTAATTCCCTATTTTTTGCTGATGGTCTAACGGCGGTTTCTTCCGCCCCACGGACGCTTGGCCGTGTTCTTTTTGCCTTCAGTCACCTCCCCGACTACAAGCGGCGTCCTATCTTTCTCCTTTTTTTCTCTAGTCTTCGTCCTTGCTCTCTTCTGCTCGCGACAAAGCAGATCCTCTGGGTTCTCCCCTGAAGAAAAAGCTTCTCCTCTCTTCGAGCAAGAGGCACTCCAGCCTGTCCGTTGCCCGAACATGAAGTGATAGACGAGAAGCTGTTTTGGCCGACGCAAATTCCTCGCTCCCTCTTCCCCCTCCTTTTTTTTTTGTCACGTTATCCCTCTCTCCGAGAAATATCGGGCAGTCCTGTCCCTAATCCCCCTCCCTCTCGGCCAGTTCTTTTTTTGTTCTGCATTCGTCATCTTTTGCTTCAGCCATTCCTGAAAAGTTTTGTGCCTTGTTTTTCCTTTTTTTTTCGATTTCTCTCCCTCTCTCTCCCTTTGCCCTTTCCATGTGAGGAGAGACCTAAGGACGTCGGTTCTTGCGGGATGCCCTCGTATTTCGTCTTCAGGCTACCTCCCCGGTCAAATCCAAGTTCTATATCACCGAGTAAGGCGTTTTCCCCGCATTTTCTATATGCGCTTTCCCCTCCTTCCCCCCCTGAAGCGGGTTGGGAAGGCGAAGGAAACTTCCTTTTCCATTTTAGCCGCTAGAACGCGCTGTCTTTTAACCCGGTGAAGAAGAGTTTCGCGTTTATCGTAGTTTCCCGACGGCGTCTCCCCCCTTCTTCTTCTCCTGCGAGCCTCCCTCAGAAAGGCGGGTCGTTTTCTCTCGCTGCTCCTACGAACGGCGCCCTGACTTCATTTCCATTTTTCGCCTTTGACGTTTCCGAAATTTGTTTTCGGAGAGATCTTTATTACAGGTAAGACTTGCCCATCCAGCGCTTATTTTTCCTTCAACCCTTCTCCTTCTCGTTTCAGGGAAGGATATGCCTCTTCGAGAGAATGTAGTGCCTTGTCCCCTTTCATTCTTTTCACTTTTTTTGTTCGTGGGGTTATTTATTTTGTTTCTACCCCCTTTCTTCTGGCGCCTCTCGATCATACAGTCTTCTTTTTCCATCCTCTCTTCTTAAGAGCAGCCATGGTCTCCGGCGAGTGTTGTTTTTTTTTTTTTACATCTGGAGCGCCCGCGACACCTCTTTTCATGACCCTAGGTGGCCTTAAAGAAATTCGTGGATAGAGCCGCCCCTGCCTATCTTCTCAAGTTAGTCATATTTTCCCTCTCTCCCAGCGGCGAGATAAAAGAGGCGCCGCCTCCGAGAGAGTGAAACTGACCCCCCGGCCTGTTCAACCATCCTTTTTCTTCCATTTAGTTTCTCGGTTTTTCTCCTTCCCTTTCCAATATGGTCCTTTTTCTTCCTTCCTATCCCAATTTCCCACCTCCTTTCTTTTTTTCATTGAATTATGGATTACCTCCCCCTTGGTTGGGTCTTTCCAAGGGCCGGGTGGGAGACGTCCCAGATGATAAGACCCGAAGCTTGGGGGGGCTTAGAGAAGCCCCTCCGCCTTTCTTTCCCATCGTTGATTTCTTCCTCCTCTCTGAGAAACATTCTTCCCGCATAGCCTACGAATTATTCGTAGGCACGTTTCAGCACAGGACGAGCTAAGTCCCTATGTCATGGTACAATTCTTTTTCTAAAATTTTTCTTTTATTTGGTTTTTGCAAGCTGTCTCTTTATTTAGTTCCTTCAGGACCTCATTCCCATCTTCCTGGTCCACTTAAGAATTCGCTGGCTGCCAACGGACCACCCCAAAGGTTTCAGCCCCCCCCCCTCCGCTTCCCCTAGAAGATTTCAGGTATAACCACGCCCCTTTTCTCCCGCATCTCCCCCTACTTTTTCTCGGTGAAACCGCTCTATAGAATGAGATATCGCCTTCCCTTCCCCCAACCTGCAATCCTCCCCTGTTAGAAGATTGAAGAGTGTCTGATAGTTTTCTATCCTTGCCCTCTTTGACTGAAATGGAGTTGTTATCGTCTCACATAGGGAAAAGGGGATCCGGATTTCCCCCTGAAGAATTTCTTTCCCCCCAACAGAAATTTAGGAATTTTAGATAATCCGGTTCCTCCTGTTTCCAGGAATTTCACCTCTTCCTCGGTCTTAAAGGATTTCTTCCCCAATAAGACTCGTCCGGTGAAGCCCTCTTCTTGGATTCCCCCCCCTTGTTCGTGACAAGGGATTTTTGGGAGGCCCATTGTCAGATTCCCTTCTTCCCTGCTTGTTCCCTCTCCAATAGAGTTGAACCCACCTTTTTTTCCTACCTCCCTGTCATCACGGGCGGGTCATTTCTTCTGAGACGAGGAGCCGAGATATGGGACATTTAACTTTTCCCGCCCTCTTCCTTGTCCTGGATATATCTCCTTTTTCTCGGTTTTGTGGTCCTCGTTATACTTTTAATTCTAGAGTGCATAGTCCCCCACTCGGTAAGAGGAACCCAGGCCTTTTTCCTCTTTGTCCTTTACTATACGAAGTGACGTCCCTTGATTTTTTTTCCGCCCCCAATAACTTGCCGGGCCGTGACACCCCCTCCATTCATGCTTTTCTCCCCCCCCCGAGGACCAAGCCCCTTCCGTGCGGATTTATTCAATGGGCGGTTGGCTAAAAGAGCTCAGATTTTTGGACCCCGTTTTTCCCCGACAGGCACCTGAAGTCAGAACCAGTCGTCTAACTGAACGCTTGACGGATTGCAGACTTTTTTTCACAGTGCGCCTTTCCCTTTTTTTATGTTCTTTAACTTTTCTGCTCCCCCAAGCATTTTCCGAAACACGAAGTGTGCTCCCCTCTATCAAGTTTTGTTAGATGAGCCTCTGGTAGTAATGGGCTCTTCAGTTCCCCCGCAATGTTCTGGTAGAGGCGGGGACCCTTTTTCGTCTACCTCGATCAGCCTAATTTTATTTGAATCGGCGCCCACATTTCTGCCAAAATTTTCCCCTCTTAACCCTCCCTTTTCTGTCAAGAAAGGCTTTTTCTCTTGCGCGGTTTTTCTTCTTATTTGTCGTTCCCCTTTTGCCCCCGGACTCTTTCGACTGAAACGAAACGTCTCAACTACCTACCTCCTCCCATAGTGGCCTCCTTCCCCGCGGCGTGTGTCGTTTTTCTTCCATGCAATCGCCAGCAAGCGAATTCTTCTTTTCCTTGGCCTTTTGACGCCCCCTCCTTTTTCTCTGATGGCCGAAAATTTTCCCCAGGCTCCGACAGACGTGTTTTTGTCTTTTCGCGCGCGTAATGGCTATCCCTGCCTCACATGAAACCCCTCTGAGAGCCGGAACGACCCTCTTTTAGAGTTCCTTATTCTCTCTTCACGTAAGACACTCAGCCACAGCGAGGCATAATCTTCCCTCGGTGGGGGTTGCGACAGACTAGCCATTTTTCCCCCTGAGCACTTCAAAATTTTGTCAGGTTCTCCCTGAACATCTTCCTTTCTCGCCGAAAGACCCCGGAGCTTCCCAACCCTTTGAGTCTTTAGAACTACGGAATCCGGAAGCAAATTTCTTGTCACTGATAATTACTTTCGACACGAGATCGCCCGATATAGAGACCTTCTCCTTCTCAGGATCTTGGCTTTTCTGAGAGAATTTCTGCTTTTTCCTCTATTAGTTATTCCTTGCGACCAACCTTTCTCTTTCCAACTATTTCCAAGCGAGATCGGAGCCCAATGGGCAAGGTCCCTCGAACTTCTAGCCAGCAGGCCACTTGCAAATATCCTTCCAGTTGCTGTTGTGAGTCCTCGAATTCTGTATAGTGTTCCGAGGGGGGGCACAGTTGGGGCTCCTAGCATTTGCCTGAGGTGAAGAGAGGGTTCTACGTAGATTGAGACGATCTCGCACTCTGACTCCTTAAATCATTCTTCTCCTCCCTTTGAGGGTCCTATTGAGATCCATGAAGTGCATACATTCGCTTGAACCTTCTCCCCATCTAACCATAGGGGAAATCACTCATACGCCTGTTATACACCCCTTTAACAACTTCACTGAGTTGGCTTCTGGCCCTGCGAGAAGTTGAAGCAGTTCCAGCTTTTTCCCCCCTGTTTAAATTTTATTCTCGTGGGATCCCTGGGGGGTTTCAGTAGCCCCACCCCCATCCAGCGTTGATTACTTTTTTCCCCTAGCCCCCGTGTTATGGATGTGATTGGAAGTCGTCCTCCTCCTGTTCTGACGACTTCCCCCGCCTTTTTATTTAAAGTCCGCCGGTAAGTGGCCGCTGGATATGATCATTCCTTTCGCGTTGACCCGAAAAAGTTGACCTCCTCCTCTTGTCTCGCACCCTTCCCCGCTTTGGCAAGCCGCGCGATTTCTGAAGAGACGTTTCGCGGGCTGGAAGTCACAGCTCTTCGTTTTTCCAGCTGGGATGAGAAGTTTTTTGGACGAGGATTTTCCTTATTTTTGATTTCTGAGTCTCCCTTGGGGAGTGCCCTGGGGAGACCTTCTCCATAAACTTGACCATTCCAACGCACAGTAAACTTTCAAAACGTTAGTCCCCCTTTTCTCCTTCTTTACCCATAACTATTTTTTCTACTCGTTCTTTAATGGTTACCCCGGAACTGATACCACCCCCCCCTCTCCTGTTTATCGAGGGCCAGGACGATCTTCCCCAAACACAGATATCCCCCCCCCCTTTCTTACGTTGCCCTTGCTCCAGAGGATAGAGGCCATTAGGTGTATAGCACAGTTCTGTTTTCTCTTCCCCCCCCCGAATTGGTTCCCATCCATTTGGTAAACCCCCCTCCCTAAAGCTTCCCTTTTCCTAGGAAGAAGTCCTCTGCCCCGTACTATTACTGCCTAAGGCGAATTGCCCTTTTTTTTTTTCCATCCTTCCCTTTCTTTCGCGGCCTTTTTCGCACCCGAAAAATTGGAGCCCCCCTAATTCTTGTTTTTTTTTTTTTTGCATTTTTTACGCTTTTGGGGTGCTGCTGGGATCACTGTTGTCGGTGTCTGCCCTCTCCTCGTTTCTCAAGCTCCGCAGTTTGTCTTTAATTTGCCCTTTTTACCCCCCCCCCGACAGTCAATTCACCTGGCTCTTTCCGACCGACTTCTTCCCCCCAAGAGAGAGCTAAGACAAGGACCCCGCCAACCTCCCCCATAGAAAGATGTTCCCGCTATTCTCAGTCATTTTTTAGGTTTCTGGGCACTGTATGGACCATTTTCTCTTTCTCCCTCTTTCCCCTGGAATACCCGCCGTTAGGATGGACGGTTTTTACCATTCCCCCCCGGTCATAACTTTCATTTTAGGTTTGGATTAGTTTTCCTCGGCAGTCAATCCAGCCCCCCCCCCCAAATTTTTCCCGATCTTTTCGAATAGAAAGGCGTCGGCTACCTTTCGAGGGAGTAGGTGTTGAGCATCCCTACTCCATGAGTTTCCTCCCTTCCCCTTCTCCTCCCTTTTCTCCCTCCCATGATGATTCAGAAACCCGCATCGGTTTCCGCGTTGAGGTCGGCCGGACCAAGCTCCGTCCCCTGGTGTGTTTTTCCTCTTTCCCGGAACGGAACCTGAACTTTCCTTTCGTGCCGCTTCGTTTCCCCTCCACATAGACGAAAACCCCTCGGGCTTCTCCCGTCTCTCCCTCGGGTTGCTGGCAGACGTCCCCCCCGATTCTTATAGCCCTCCCCGCTCGTGGTGATCGAGAAGGTCGTTTTTGCGTTTTAAGGGTTCGGTTTCCCGACTGCCCCTCCCTTCTCCCTTTTGCCCATCTTTTTTGCCTCGAATGTTGTTCTGGGTTTTGTTTTTAGCCGCCTTGCCCAGGTCTCCGTAAGCCCCCGGAAACGGGATTTTGCCGACCGCTTCCTCCCAGTATTCTTTCCCCTTTTTTGACCCCATTGAAATAAGGCTGTCCCCTTGTTCTTCTTTTGACCCCTGCTACGTCGACAGGCTTTTCTTCTAAAACTACGCCGAGAATGGCATGGAACGTGCGTCTCCCATCCTCTCGCTCCGCCCTCAGCCCCCCGAGACCGGGGGAAATTTACAGTTCTTTATCATTTTTTCGTCACCTTGGACCCTTGGCCCTCGTTCTGAACCATTCCCGCACCAATTAGAGGCCCTTTCACTCTCACCACGTCTTTTTTCCTTCTTTCTTTTTTTAGCCATCTCCAGACTTTTTTCATTCAACGAATGGATTCTCTGACATACAAACCCTTGAACGGCGCCGGCAAATTTTTTTTTACCCCGCGCTAACGCGGAAAGAGCTGATCTGTAGCTGGAGCTCGCCTCGTTCTCAACCTTTTCTTCCCCCCCCACTCGCCCCCCCCCCGGAACGTTTTTAGCAATCCGCTCTTCTCCTACACATCAACCCCTGTGCAGGCCCGTTTCCTTCCCGCGCGAGGTGCGCGTTTTTGACCCATCCCTTTAGAAAAGGGGTCGATTGTTTTTGAGCGCTCCATCTTCTTCCCTCTCTAATTGCCCTTTCGCATAGAATGCAGATATGGTCCCTCCTCCCTTGAGTTTGCACCCCCCCCCTCCGTCCCCCCAAAACCCCCAACCACCCCCTAGACGAGGTGACTACACGTCCCTCTCCCCTTCTCCGCATATGGACCCGCGAGCCGGCCCCGTTACGGCCAGAGATTGGCCCTTTTGATTTTTGTTTTTTTGCCTTTCTGAACTAGACGAGATCTGGAGAATTCTTTAGCCCCCCTTTCCCCTTTAATGGGTAGGTCGCCCGTTAGCAAACAGCGTGAGCCCTCCCCTCGGGCGAGGGCCGGAGAGTCTTTTCGAGTTCCTTGCCCGGATGGAGAGAAGGACCCTCGAGCTAGTCCAGCTCTGACTTTCTTTCCCCTTTTTCCTTCCCCTTCCGACAGGAACGTGCGGTTCGTCTCGAGTGAGGGGCGACTTGATGCTCCCACGTTCTTCTGCCTGCCCCTCGTCATCCATGATGGTCGGCTTCTTCACCGGATGTGACATGCGCATCCTTTCTGGCCTCCAGGAGGCTCTTTTCGACCCTCATTTCTGGACCCTTTTCTTCGCCTGACCGAATGAGAGTTTGTTTTCCCTCAGTGAACTCAACCGTCGTTTTTTTCTTAGTCTTGGCGCCCACCTTCGGACACAGGAGAGCCACCCCCCTCCCCTAGCAAACATGAGAATTCCCCCTGAATTTGCGTTTGTTATTGGACACGTTTTCTTCTTTGCCTTTCACAGAACCCTCATTCTTCTATCCCCCCCTCTGAAGTCGAGCTTTTTATAATTTCTTTAAGAGAGCTCGTTCGCTAAGTTCTACGTCACTTTTGTGGAATAGACTTGGCATTTAGAACGTCTACTCCCTTTTTTGCTTTTTTTTTGATTACTGAGGGATGTATGTATTGATCCCTATTCCTATGGCTCACATGCGCTTTTCGCGGTGCATTGGTCTCACCCCCCTCGTATTCTTTTTGGTTTTTTAGCCTCGGCACGGTAGCAAAACCTTTTGCCCCGACTACAAGCGTCTTCTTCCCCTGTGTTGAAGAGAGATTCCGCTTTTTAGTCTTGCGTTTGGGAGGGCAGAGAGCGCCAAAAGAGCGAAACGTGGCTAGCTGCCTCGACTGCCCTAATCCCTAGCGCTTCTCCCTACGGCCCTGCCCTCCTTTTTTTAATAGGGCTCACGATTCTACTAGAAGCCGAGTTTCGCAAATTCCCTGATCGAGGAACACGCCTCTTTTGTTACACCCCCTTTTCTCCACTGATAAATCTAGGAAGAGTACGGTCCCCGCTCTCGACTTCCACGCTGAGACTTTTTCCTTTTTAGTATCAGCTTTCAGGGGCTTAATCCCAAACGCTCAACGAATAATTGCTTCAGTAAATTTGGCCTCTGTTTCCTTCGCGTACATTCGCCTCCTCCATTTCCTAATTTTTTCTAGCCTCCTCCGGCGTCCTTTGTAGTCCCTCGGTTATTCCCACTTTTTTTTTTTCGTATCCTATTCGACCGTCCCCGGTAGACAGGGTCTATCCTTTTGCCATGGGCGGCCAGCAGGAGGCGTGAAAGAGGTTTGATTGAGGCAGCCCATCATCCGCGGGTGGTCCCCGCGACGGGCCCACGGTTCCTACTTTTAGACCAATCGGCTTTCTCTCGACCCCGTCATTCGTATTACCAGGTTACTCTCTTTTCCGCGCTGCTCCTTCTTTCAACCTTCCTTGTCTCCCGACGAAGCTCTCGGCCTGATATCCCCCTTCGGTTCTAGTGAGTCTGTTCTTAGAGCCTCGAACCGGTTCTTCTTCAACTCATGGATACCAGCTGAGGAACGCTGTAGCCGTCCTAACCTTTTCCATCCCTCGCTCCCGTCGGGGGGCCGATGGACTTATGTTGGCAGTTTCTCGTTTGACCTTCTTTTCTAGATTTCTCGTTTATTCATCTAGTCTCACTTGCTTTGTTCTTTTTTTGTGGATGTTGTTGTCCCTATAGAGGAGAGACCTTGAGCATTCGGCGCCCTGTCCAGAATACCCTTTCTCCGCGCAGCCACTTCGCTAGCGGCCCCGGGTACGAGGCGACATTTCATTGAGCGTCCGTTCACAGTCCTTCCTGCCCTCTGGACCCCTTGATGTGCTTCAGCCTCCCGCCAGCGAGATGGCGAAAGGTAGGCTGTGGAATAATCCGAATCCGATAGTCCGAGCTTCCATCCTCTGAGCCGCGTTTCTTGGACCTGAAGACCAATTGCGGTCTTACTTCTATTGTGTCCATGGCTCTTTTTGTTTTCTCACTCCCACCATTAGTTGAATGAATTTTGGCTCGTCTCTTCCCCGCTCCAGGCCCGCGCTGTTTACTTGCCTCTTTCCCTGTAACCATGATTTTTTTTACTTTTTTTCAGTCTTGCCTTCCGACTGGGGTTCTGCCTTCCATGATCGCAGTCATCTTCGTGTGCCTTCTTCAGAGCTCGCAATGCGGTTCCTCCTGAGCTGGCGGCTTCGCGCATGCCCCCGCCCCATCCGAGAATCTGCTCCTCTGTACGTAGGCACGTTTTCCTCTTAGCGGCCAGTCCCCCATTGTCATTCCCCCTTGGCCTGTCTGTTGCGCAGAACATTGATTGACCGGGACCTCAGCAATAAATAGCTTGCCGTGTCATGATTACGCTTCTGCGGCGCGACGAGCCCCCCCTACCACACGTTAGGAAGTAAACCCTTGTTCCCATTTCCCCGACGCGTTCCTTTATGTAATCACACATCAGCCCCACCTTTTCTTGCCCCACCCGATCTCCGCATCCTGTCTTTCACGAGTCTTCCTTCCTTCTTCAGAGTTCCGACGCTTTTTTTGTTCTTTCTGGTCGATAAGTTGGAATAGGAAATGTGTGTTTAGAGAAGGGCCCTCGGCCGCAACCCCCCTTTGTATTAAGGATATGCTTGTTCGTTGCCGAACATCCCCCCTGTAATTTTTTCGATCAGGGGGCTGACCCTGTTTGCGGTGAGGAGCTTTTCCTGGTCTAGACCCCCGCCCCTTCCCTCCGAGGCTGTGCCCTCTTCCGAGTCTTTTTCGCGTTCTGTCCCCCCCCGTCTTGAAACGTGTTGGCGTTCCGTGCCTGCTATCGCTCAACGATGGTTTCCGTACACGTACAGTGTTTGGAAGTAAATAAGACCGTGCGTTTTTCATCTTCTCCCTTACTTTTGTTTGGCGCTCAGATGGGACCCAATCTTTTTAGTAATCGACCCTCCGATGATTTCCTAACGGATGCTTGGGGTTTGCTGGAGGACGTGTGAGGAGCCAGTTTTCTCTCTGAACTCCTTCTCTACCAATTGAGTTTCCCTCATCTTCAGTGCAGGTTAGACCTTTTTTCCCCTTCCATAAGATTTAAGAAAGGGATTTGATTTACTCATGGCTGGGCTTGCCAGAAATCCCCCACAGTTGTGCTCTCAACAAAAGCGGAAGGAGAAAATGAGAAAATTCCAACCCGCTAAGGATGCTTCGAGCCCCCCCTTTTAGGTCCTACCCCATCTCTTGCAACCGCCTCGCCAGCTTTTTTTGTTTTTCTGAACAGGTCCCAGCAGGGCCTCCGGCCTCAAGTGCAGAGCGTCCACTTTAAAGAGTGTACCGGTGATGTCAAGTTGGCACTTCGTTTCTGATTTTCCCTGACGATTCCCAACTTTGTTTTCCTGAAAAAACCGTGTGCTATACGAGCCATGTATATAAGCCTCGGGTCCCCTGGGAGTTACGCCTAGCATGGTTGTGGAACGCGTGCCCCGAGTTTTTCCCCACTGTATTTTGTGTCCGCCTCGCCTCCCTCATGCATTCGTTTTCTTGAACCGTAACACACTTGACCCCAGTCCCGATTTGGAAAACCACCAAACAACCTTTCTTCAATCAATCCTTTGCGCGTTTATTGGTTATTGTATTTTTTGATTGAGACGGTATCCCCATTCTCCCCTGAAACGACCATAGGCTCCCCGAAATCAAGCAGAGTAGGTCAACATCCCTGCGGTTCTCCCGCCTTTCTCTTCCAGCCCGAGACCGACGTCCTTTGAAGAGTCTGCGCTTAGACGCTGGTCCCTCACTCCCCTTCCGGGTCAGCGCGTCCATCTTTTTCCGAGGTTAAGGGTCGGTGTCGCGCGCGGCCTTCGCTAACCGCTCCTCAATACCTTCTTTATTGCGTTATTTCAGTGCGTTTTTGTCAAAGGATGCCCTCCGAAAGAAGCCCCGCCTCACCGATCGAACGTAACTGACGATGTTGTCTGGTTCATCCGCGAAGCCCCCTCAGGGAGACAATTTTAGTTAATGGCGATGTAGACTGGTGACGGCCTCTTTTACGCCTCACCGCCCCCCAACCCCCTCTTTAAGGGGGGGACTCTTTGGAACTAATGAAACCTTGCCACCTTGTCGATCCCTTAGGGGCGCACCCCGCGTTTTTTTTTTTCGCCTCCCCTCTACCGTCCCGGGAAAATGCGCGATTTTTTTCCTCGCGCCACGATCAGAGATTCGCGTGTCTCGCGATCACCTTTCCCTCTCCAAAAGGCGTTTTCGTTCTGATCCTTTTGGCCCCTGAACCCCCGAGACGAATGGGAACCCGCATCCGCTCATAGAGTTAATTCCGTTTGTTGGTAGATTTTAGACTTCGGGGGCCTTCTCGCCCTTTTCTCCGTGTCGTGCCCTCTTCCGACTTTTGGCTTTCACCTAGAGTCTTTTGTTCGGGAGAGCGGGGTGAGCGATACGAGAGCTATCTCGCACCCCCATTGCGCGCTCTCCTGACTTTCGTTCTTGGCTGACGGCTAGTTCTCCCATACGGATCCCCTTTGCGCTTTCGAGCGCAGCTGATCGACTTGACCTTGGACATGCCAATACTGCATCGATCCCACCTCCCTTAACACGTGTGACCTTTTTTTTTCTTTTCTTTTTTGCCGACCCGTGTTCCCCCCAGACGTTACGATCGCCAAGTCTTCATCGCGAGGTTTCTCTCGGCTTAGTACGCACCGCCCCCAGACCTTGAGCCCCACCCTTTTTTTTTTTTTTTGTGGCGGAGTTCGGTTTCTCTAGAAGTACCTGCCCGAAGATAGTTCCCTCTCAAGGGTTACAGAGTGGTATAGGCTTCTTTACTTTCGCGGCCCCCCGACCCCGCTTGACGCCCTCCCGATGTCTTCGTTCCCCGGCGTTTGCTTCGGCGACTCTTGCGTTGCGCGTGATGTTGTTTTTCGGAGTGGGACCTTCCACCTAGCGCCTGACTTTTCTTGAGTCTCCTTCTTCGAGGCTTCTAGGTCCGTTGGTTCTTTCCATGGAGATGACACTTTTTCCCTCCCCTCAACGACAATACCCTTTGTAACCGCGCATACCTAACCCTGTTCTTGTACTAACGTTTTTTCCTCCTATCGTACTTTCGTACTTCTAGACACTCCCAAAAAGTTCATTTCTCGGGGCCTCTTTTTTTTCCCCTAAACTTCCCCAATAAGCCCCCCCCCCGAGAATCCACCCCATTGAGTCAATGTAGAGCTGCGAACCGCTTTTCCCGACCTTTTCCTAGGTATAGACCCCTTCTTTTTTTTAACACACACATTTGCTTGCCCCCTAAAGATCTTGAAAAGACGACCAATTGCCCCTTTTACCGTCGCCTTTTTCCCCTTTAGTTGCGCCCCTTTTTTACTCTCCCCCGTCCATTCTGGGCTTCAATCCCCCGGGCCCAATATGAGTTTTTGCGCCAACCAAATTGATATCTCCCCCTACCTTTCAGGGGACTTCCCCTCTCTCTTTGGTTGTTCGTTCAATTTGATTGTAAGGAACCCCGGTCCCATTAGTGCTTAAAGCCCCTGTTTTCCATTCATAGTAGGCCACCAGACAACCGTCCGCCCCCGGCGGGAGGACCTTCCGCTTTCAGACTTTTCTCCTCACCCCGCCTTCAAGGAGCTCAGTGAAAGAAGGATCTCTCAAATCCCACCCGAGCCGTTTGCTCTCCTCCCGGTCGAGGGGTTCTTTCGGGTCCCTTTCGCTTGAGACGCGTCTCCCCCTCGAAGAGAAGAAGAGGTAGGATGGCCGTTTCCCGCGTGTCCTGCCACGCCCCTTTCCTTTGAGCATGGGAAGGTCCAGGCTTTTCCTGTTCCCAAGCCCCCCCCCTGGACGTCATCATCGACCTCTCTTTTCTCCATTCATCGTCGATAAGGCGTCGGTGTTTAGTCTCCTCATACCGCCCTTAAGGACCCTCTCCTGGACTCAAGTCTACATCCCCTGCTTCTATTGAAAAATGCCGACCCATTGGTTCGTTTTTGAGACCCGCGGATTCCCGCCCCCCTCTCCTTCCCCACGGTGTTTGAGAAGAGACGTGAACTCTCAAAAGCAAATCCCTTTCGAGACCGCTTTATTCGAGGTCCCTATCCCTCCCGCCCCCCTCGGCGGAGGAGGATTGGACTTTTTCGCCGAACCCTTAGATACAGGATACTCCCCCGTTCCCCTCCCCGAGACGGTGTAGCGCGTTCTCTCGAAGGGTTGTCTTTTGGCTCCCAGGAACGCTTAGAATTTTTGCAAATGTTGAAGTACACTGTGGAGGGGGGGATCAGTCTTCTTTCTTTTCTCCTTCTCTCTCAATGTCCCCCCCCCTCTTTTTTATTTATTGAAGGCGACATAAAGAGAGTTTCATTCTTCTCTCCCTCCCTGGCCAAGTGACTTTTCCCCTTGACATCATTGTGGGACGGCTCCCCCCTTGACCCCCGTTGCCTCGCCGACAGTCCTCCCCCTCCAACATCTAGGACTAATTTTTCTTGATGCGCGCCTCGTCCTCCCACTTCAGAGTGAACAGCGGTCTCCGAGCGCGAGCCTTAGCTCTTGCGCCCTCTTTTCTTACCCAACGTCTTACCGACCTCTTAACCAATTAGAATGGT